>OQVT01002916.1_pt1 | contig 11006 bp, 9 predicted proteins | sample 1691561 | NCBI WGS metagenome assembly OQVT01 (sample SAMN03418260, study PRJEB22391) | human gut metagenome | biome: human-gut; feature: organic feature; material: feces | host: Homo sapiens | place: Tanzania | collected 2013-01
TTACTTGCTTCTGTGCGCTCCAGTGCCTGCTGCAGTTCATACTGCTTTCTCTCTTCCTTTTCCTGCTGGTAAATCTGCCATCTCTTTTCCAGTCTGTCACCGCTGTCCGTATTGTATTTCATATAGAGATAATCCAGCAGATGCACATTATTGACATACCGGATTTTGACCTTGTTCTGTAACTGAATCAGCTTGCGGATAGCGTTCTGAACCTTTCCGTACTCCCTGTCCGCATCCATATATTTGACACACAAAACCGTAATGGCGATTGCCGCCGCTATCACAGAGAGGAAATATCCCACGTAAGTGTTCATTCCAAACGCGAACTGCAAAATAGCAAGCATAATCAGGCAGATAATCAGTGCAACCAGAAAAATAAGCGCCATTCCCCGCAGATTGGTCTGAATGGTTCCCAGTTCTTCCCTGCGGTATTCATAGGCATGGCGCTCCCTGTCCAGCCGTCCCAAATCCCGCTTGACCAGTTCCCCGTACTGCTCCTCCTTGCGGATTCTCTTGATTCCTTCCTCTATCTCGTTCTCCTGCTTGCGCATATGGTCATATTCTGCGTCCTTCATGCGCACGCTTCTGCCGCGGTATCTCTCCCGCTCGCCTTCCAGCGCGTCCAGACGGCGGGCAAGCATGTCAATCTCCTCCCGCTCGCTCTCTCCAAGCGCCTCAATCTCTTCCATATCCGTCAGATAGGACGTTACCAGAGAATACTCGCCCATGAGAAGATTCATTTCCTTCGAGGCTTCCGCCATCTGCTCCAAACAGTTGGTGATATACCGGCTTCTCTGCTCCTCATCCTTGAAATCCACTTCGTCTCTGGCATATACAATCTGTTCCCAGTTTTCTTCCTCAGCCTGCGCCCGTTTCTTTTTTCCAAATAATAAACATCCGTTCCTTTTATATAATCCCAACTGGTTGACCGACATTTTTGGCACAGTGAAAGTAGATTTTGCCGTCATCGTAAGCGTAGTTTACGGGTACGCCGTACGGATAGCCGTCTGCGCCGATGGTAGAAAGCACACCGAAGCTACCCGATTTCAGAATTTCTAAGGCGGCATTTTTGTCAACTGCTCTGTCTTTTCTGCGGATTTCATAGTCTTTCATATTAATCAACTCCAAGATTGTTCATTACCATACCTGTAATCATTTTTGGATAGAAATATGTGGATTTCTGCGGCATTTTTTCTCCTGCGGCGGCAACATCACGAATTTCGGTAACTCTTGTAGGGTTGAGTACAAATGAGCATTGGAACTCGCCTTTGTCAACTCCGTCAATTGCCTCTGTAAAGAATTTTGTGTATGTAAGGTTAATCTGTTTTGCCATATTTTCCTTGTCAATTCCAAAGATTTTTTCAAGGTTTTACAGAAGCCCCGATGCTGCGGATATGCAGGGCGTAGGCATAGGGCTTTATCTGGCAAGATATATTACAGAGCAGCAGAAAGGATATATCAAAGTGGCATCAGAAACAGATGAAGAGAGAGTTGCTGATTATTATATTTTTTCGGGAGAGAGTTATATTGTAGGAGAAACCTATATAGTCACAGAAGAAGATGAAAACGGAAAAGAGGCAAAATATGAAATGCAGATAGATGCCGGAGAGTATATGGCTGAGGCTGCATGGGAGGGGATTGTTCTTGAGATCGCAGATTCTGCAGGAAAAGTTCAGACTGTAAAATTTGACGAAGAGGGACAGGAGAAGAAAATCGAATTACATGAGAAAGATGAGGTTTCTCTGGTATCTCTGGACGGTCAAGTAAATTATCTTTCAATGTATGAAATTCAGCAATATGACGAATAATTTTTTTACCCTTTCTTTTTGACAGATACTGTGCTATACTTGATAAACGTACCACATATAGAATAAATTGTGGTCAATAAAAGAAAATAATACTATATATTGTATATGGGAGCAAGAGGCATGATATATGTTATAAAGAAAGATGGTACAAGAGAAGAGTTTAATTCACAGAAGATCGTAGCAGCCGTAAACAAATCGGCAGCCAGGATTTTATACACATTTTCTGATAAAGAGAAGGAATTTATCTGCCAGTTTGCGGAAGAACATGCGGAAGCTCTGGGCAAAGATGAAATACAGATCCAGGAGATGCACAATATTGTAGAGGGTGCTCTTGAGAGAGTGAATCCTGCCGTAGCCAAGAGTTACCGTGATTACAGAAATTACAAGCTTGACTTTATCCATATGATGGATGATGTATACACAAAGAGCCAGGCAATCCGTTATATCGGTGACAAGAGTAATGCAAACACAGACAGTGCACTGGTTGCCACGAAACGAAGTCTGATCTTTAATGAACTGAATAAGGAGCTTTACCGTAAATTTTTCATGAACCGTAATGAACTTCAGGCATGTAAAGATGGTTATATTTATATTCATGACCAGTCAGCACGTCTGGACACTATGAACTGCTGTCTGTTTGATGTGGCATCCGTACTCAGAGGCGGATTTGAGATGGGGAATGTATGGTACAATGAGCCTAAGACATTGGATACAGCATTTGACGTTATGGGTGATATCATTCTCAGCACTGCTGCACAGCAGTATGGAGGGTTTACGGTACCTGAGGTGGATAAGATCCTTGCGCCGTATGCACAGAAGAGCTATGACAAATATATCCAGGAATTTATGAAATACTCTGATGAGAGCTGGACAGGACGTGAAGAACGTGCGATCGAGTATGCACTGGATAAGGTCCGCAGAGATTTTGACCAGGGATGGCAGGGAATTGAGTATAAGCTGAATACAGTAGGATCCTCCAGAGGAGATTATCCTTTTGTAACAGTAACTCTCGGACTGGGAGTAAAGCAGTTTGAGAAGATGGCAAGTATTTCACTGCTTGAAGTGCACAAGGGCGGACAGGGTAAAGCAGGACGAAAGAAACCTGTACTTTTCCCTAAGATCGTATTCCTGTATGATGAAAATATCCATGGGAAGGGCAAGATCAGTGAGGATGTATTTGAGGCAGGTGTAGACTGTTCTGCAAAGACCATGTATCCGGACTGGCTTTCCATGTCAGGAAAGGGATATATTTCCAGCATGTATAAACAGTATGGCAAAGTGATCAGCCCTATGGGATGCCGTGCTTTCTTAAGTCCCTGGTATGAGAGAGGCGGAATGTATCCGGCAGATGATAAGGATGTGCCTGTATTTGTAGGAAGATTTAATATTGGTGCGGTAAGTCTTCATCTTCCCATGATCCTTGCAAAATCCAGAGCTGAGAGCAGAGATTTCTATGAGGTGCTGGATTTCTATCTTGAGATGATCCGTAACCTGCATATCCGTACTTATGATTATCTGGGACAGATGCGTGCTTCCACGAACCCGCTGGCATATTGTGAGGGTGGATTCTACGGCGGACATCTGAAACCAAATGAAAAGATAGGCAAGATCCTGAAACCTATGACAGCATCTTTTGGAATTACAGCATTAAATGAACTTCAGGAACTTTACAATGGTAAATCTATTGCAGAGGATGGACAGTTTGCACTTGATGTTCTGAAATATATTAATAAGAAAGTAAATGAATTTAAAGAGAAAGACGGTTATCTTTATGCAATCTACGGAACGCCGGCAGAGAGTCTGTGTGGTCTTCAGGTTGAACAGTTCCGCAAGATGTATGGAATCGTAAAGGGGGTTTCAGACCGTCCGTATGTGAGCAACAGTTTTCACTGTCATGTGACAGAAGATGTAACTCCGATCGAAAAGCAGGATCTGGAAGGACGTTTCTGGGAGCTGTGCAATGGAGGTAAGATCCAGTATGTACGTTATCCTATCGATTATAACCGTGAGGCAATCCGTACACTGATCCGCAGAGCAATGTCTCTGGGATATTATGAGGGTGTGAATCTCTCACTTGCCTACTGTGATGACTGCGGACATGAGGAACTTGAGATGGATGTGTGCCCTGTATGCGGATCCAAGAATCTTACAAAGATCGACCGTATGAACGGATACCTTTCCTACAGCCGTGTGCATGGTGATACACGTCTGAATGAAGCTAAGATGGCAGAGATCGCTGAGCGAAAATCAATGTAAATATAAAAATGCAAAATGAAAGAACCGGAGATGCAGATGGCTGCATGCTCCGGTTCTTTTGGAATTATTATTTAATGACAGTTCCGGTTTTTTCGAAATATCCGTCTTTTGCATGTGTGATATCTGTGATGATCGTTCTTCTGTTCTCACCGTTTTCGATGAAAGAGATTCCTGCTTCGAATTTAGGAAGCATGGAGCCTGGTGCAAACTGATTCTCAGCCATATATTTTTTGGCATCATCTACAGAGATCGTACCCAGATATTCTTCGTTGTCCTTGCCAAGATTCAGGCTGACTTTCTCAACACTGGTAAGGATCAGCAGAGTATCTGCATTTAATTCCTGCGCAAGAAGTCCGCTGGAAAGGTCTTTCTCGATGATGGCGCTTGCACCATGGAGATCGATACCCTGTTCCATCACTGGGATCCCGCCGCCTCCTGCAGCAATTACTACCTGACCTGCATCTACAAGTGTACGGATCGTTTCAAGTTCAACGATCCTCTGTGGTTTCGGAGCTGCCAGGATTCTCTTATATGTGCCGTCTTCCAGCTTTGTGACAAAGTTTCCTTTGTTTTCTTCTGCTTCAGCTTCCTCTTCTGTGAGTACACGTCCAATGATCTTCTCCGGTTCAGCGAAAGCGTCATCATATGGATCAATAACAACCTGTGTAAGAATAGTAGCTACAGGTTTGTAAATACCACGGGAAATAAGTTCTGCACGGATAGCAGTCTGAAGATCATATCCGATATAGCCCTGACTCATTGCTGAACATACAGACATTGGTGCAAATGTGTAGTCAGGATGTGTTTTTCCAAATTCATTCATTGCTGTGTGGATCATTCCGACCTGTGGACCATTGCTGTGTGAAATTACTACACGGTTTCCGGCTTCTACAAGGTCTGCCACAGCCTTAGCTGCTGCTTTGGTAGCAGTTTTCTGTTCTGGTAAGGTGGTTCCTAATGCTCTGTGACCCAGTGCAACTACTGTAATTTTTTCGCTCATGGGAATTACCTCGATTCTTTCATGTTCTATTTGGCAATTTCAAAAATAATACATCCGGTATTGAGTTCCGGATTGAATGTAATATTTGTGCAATTGCTTTAAATATTCAATCATATTGATACCCTTCATTATAAAAGACTGCCAGTAGAATTGCAATAGAAAATAAACTTAAAAACAAACAGTCCTCACATTTCTGTGAGGACTGCTTCGTTTTTTTGAGGGGGGAGATAGAGAGTGGTTTTTCATCTATCCAAGACTTATTATATGGGAAAATTATGTTCAAAGTATGTCGAATTTCTGAAACAATCGGTAAATTTATAAAAGAATTATAAACAAATACGAAAAATAAAAAGTGGTATCTTGTTTTTATATCAGAGACATGCTAAAGTAAAGACATCGTTACTCCATGTAACGGAAAATCTGTTTCTGCTTTCTGCAGAAAACAAATTCTTATTTTTCACGCACTGTTTCGGTGCAGGATTTCAAATCGTTTAGTTTATTAACAGTCAGGGAGGAGGTGCTGAGGAAAAAAACTCTTTTGACTATAGAATATGTGAAATTACGCCAGATAACATAGAATAAAATTTCAGGAGAATGAGAGAATGAAAAAAAGAATATGTGATCATTTAAAAATGGCAGTGATTCTGACAGCTTTTGCAGGGATTTTGGGAACCTGCGCAATATCTGCAGCTGAATTTGAAGAAGCAGGGTTATCTGCGTCTGCTGTAAGTTTAAAGCAGAGTGCGGAGTGGACAGATGAGGAGAATTTTCAGGCAGAACTGACACTGGAAGTGAATGGTCTGAAAGAACTGTACAGAAAGGAACAGGAGAATGCTGTTCCGGAAAACGGGCAGATGCAGAATGTATTAGAAGAGGAAGGCGCAGGAGCAGCAGAAGATATTGAACATGAAGTTGCTGGTACAGAAGAATGTGACGATAAACAAGAGCGTACAGAGGAATATAATACAGAGGAATATGTTATAGAAAACGGCCAGGTACAACAGGATATACAGAATACAAGTGAGAGTGCGAAAGAAGCAGCCAGATATTTTCTGACAGCATATATATCGGAATATTTTCAGGTGAATGAAGAGGGACTGAAACATGATATGCAGGCTGAGTCTGTACAGATACAGAATCAGAAAGGGGAAACAGTACAGATTACGAAGCTGACCTGTGAGGTGGTGTGTACGGATGAGGAAACAGATACATTTAATCTTAAGGTACCGGTTTTTCTGAGAGAAGAATATCGTATTTCCCCTGTAAAAATGGATTATCCGGTGTGCCAGGATGCGCCTCTCTGCAAAGATCAGGACTCCACAGGTGCTTATTTCTGGATGAAAACAGGGGAAGAGGTTCAGACAGCTGCAGTATCACTCTCTCCGTTGCTTTCAGTGAAAGAAGCAAACGCAGGACTTACAGCACAGTTACAGCGGGAAATGAAGGAGGTGCGTGCAGGACAGGAACTCATATATATATTGTCTGTACAGAATACAGGCATGCTTTCATTGGAAAATATAGAGATATCCAGTGTTTTTTCCATAAGTGATGCAGAAGCATCCTGGAAAGAGGAGGATGGATTTAGCGCAAAGGGGACACAGGGAATGATTGCCTGTCTTAAGGCTGGAGAAAGAAGACAGTTTCAGATAACCATTCAGCTTACAGAAGAACAGGCAGGAGAACTGCTTCATACAGTGACTGTAAAGGCAAAACATCCGGGAAGAGAGGAACATATTGGATGCCAGACATCAGACAAAGCTGTGATAACTGCGTTAAAAGCTGCTTTTGAGGTGGAAAAAACTGCGGACAGGACACAGGCATATCCAGGGGATACGATCACATATCAGATCTGTATCCGAAATACAGGTGAACGTACACTTCATTCTGTTCTAAGTACAGAAAGATTTCAAAATGCAGGTATCCAGGCAAAATTTGTTCAGAAAGAAGGGGTGACCTTAAACAGTACAGGTACACAGGCACTGATCCCGCAAATCGTACCTGGCGAAGCTTTTGCACTTTATGCCACAGTGATTGTTCCTCAATATCTGGAAAGTCAGGAACTGGTCAATGAGGTAACTGTTATTTCTGATGAGACAGGAACACAGATAATGAGATCTCAGGCAAATGTTGAGCTGACCGGTACATATAATACTGTTACAGTCACACCACAGCCTACACCTGTGACAGCGCAGGGTTATGGATATGGAGCAAAATCAGGAAGCGCTTTTGCCACTGCATCCAAGCCGCGTACAGGGGACAGGACAGAGACTGCCTTGTATATTGTGCTGGGGATTTTGGGGATAATGTCTGGAGTCAGTGTGTTCTGTTATATGAAGATTAAAAAACATCAGAAGTGATCAGCAACATCGGGAACGGAAACAGAATCCGGGAATCAAAAAACAACATTGAAACGACTGGGGAGGTGTGCTATTCTTATATAGAATATACACTTTAGGAAAATATCTCCGCTGATAGAAAAGTTTGCAGAAAAATACATATTTTATACTGCAAAGTGGACTGCAGGAGGCGGAGTGAACAGAATCTGGCAGTATGAAATGAGTATCTGTATAAATTTCAGACTGTCAGGAAATGATATGGAGGATTAAAATGAAATTAGTATCCTTATTAGAAAAACTGGAATATACCTGTCTTCAGGGCAGTACAGACCAGGAAGTAAAGAATGTTATTTATGATTCCCGGAAAGCAGAAGAGGGTTCTCTTTTTATCTGTATCCGTGGCGCTGTGGTGGATGGTCATAAATTTGTACCGGATGTAGTGGCAAAGGGAGCAAAGGTTCTGGTTGTAGAAGAAGCTGTGGAAGCACCGGAAGATGTAACTGTCATCCTTGTAAAGGATACGCGGTACGCCATGGCATTTATTTCTGCCGCATATTTCGGACATCCGGCAGAGAAACTGAAAACAATCGGTATTACAGGAACCAAGGGTAAGACAACCACCACTTATATGGTGAAATCTATTCTGGAAAATGCAGGATATAAAGTAGGTCTGATAGGAACCATTGAGGCGATCATCGGTGACAAAGTGATCCCTGCAAAGAACACAACACCTGAGTCTTATATGATCCAGGAATATTTCCATGAGATGGTGGAAGCAGGATGTGACTGCGTGGTTATGGAAGTTTCTTCACAGGGACTGATGCTTCACCGTACACAGGGATTTGTCTTTGATTATGGTATCTTTACCAATATTGAACCAGATCATATCGGACCAAACGAGCATAAGGATTTTGATGATTATCTCAGATGCAAATCCATGCTGCTTCGTCAGTGCCGTGTGGGGATTGTAAACAGAGATGATGAGCATTTCGAAAAAATTATTCAGGGTCACACCTGTCAGCTGGAAACGTATGGATTTTCCAGGGATGCCGATCTGCGCGCCGAAGATGCACATATGGTTGGCGGAAAAGGCTATCTTGGGATTTCTTATCAGCTGAAGGGGCTGATGGAATTTCCGGTTGAGATTGATATCCCGGGAAAATTCAGCATTTACAACTCACTGACTGCAATTGCGATCTGGCCTGAAACTTCACCCATCTCATAACGGCGTGATTTTGCCCTGTTTCCGCCACAACCAAACAGGCATACAAGTCTGCCCGGCTCATACTCCTTAAGCGTGGTCAGAAGGCTCTCCAGCGCCATTGCATTATGCGCATAATCAATCATAAGAGTATATCTCTTCGTAATAGGAACAATCTCTATTCTGCCCTTTACGCTCACATGATGAAGAGCCTCCTCGATTGCCTTTTTATCCACATTGAAATGATGGCAGATGGCAATGGCTGTGAGTGAATTATACACTGAGAATTTGCCCGGCACATTGACCTCCACATCAAAATCGAGAAGTCCTGATACATGGTATTTCACACCGAGTGCTCCATGCTCCTTTTTAAGCTCGACATTTTCTGCTACCAGATTGTTTGTGGACCTGTAGCCATAGGTCTCCACCTGACATGTGTGTCCCTTCATAATACCCTCTAAGTGCTCATCATCACCGTTAAAGATGCCAAGCTTACACTGTCTGAACAAAAGGCTCTTGCAATGCATGTAGTCTGCGAAATCCTTGTGCTCATGCTCTCCGATATGGTCAGGCTCAAGGTTTGTAAATACACCGATATCAAAGGTAAAGCCCGATACTCTGTGAAGCATGAGTGCCTGTGATGACACCTCCATAACAACCGCATCAAGTCCTTCATCCACCATCTCCTTAAACAGCTCCTGAACTCTGTATGACTCAGGTGTGGTATTTGCTGATGGGATTTTCCTGTCACCGCAGATGGACTCTATTGTACCGATAAGTCCTGTCTTTATGCCGGCTGACTCAAGAATAGACTTTACCATATATGTGGTTGTGGTCTTACCCTTTGTACCTGTAATACCGATAGTCTTGATTTTCTCGGCCGGATAATCAAAATAGGCTGCTGACATGCATGCAAGTGCAAGCCTTGTATCATCTACCTTAATATATGTCACCCCGTCGATAGGAGTCACATCTTTTTCGACAACCACAGCGGCTGCACCTTTTTTCACCACATCAGGGATGAAATCATGCGCATCTGACACAGCTCCAGATATGCACACAAATACAGATGCCTTCTCCACCTTGCGCGAATCATACACGAGTGTGGAAATCTCTATATCTGTGCTTCCTGCTAATACTTTATAATCAATTCTTTCAAGTAATTTTTCAAGCTTCATTTTCTTTTCTCCCATATTTTTGGTATTATATTTTCTGTTAAATTTGTTTCTTAAAAAGTTGTAACTATTCAGCCAACGCACATTCGTAAAACCGCACGATACTCGTGCTTTACCTGACATCGATTTCTCCCGAGAACACCTCTGTAGCAGGTCCTGTCATAAACACATGATTGGTTTCAGGTATATACTCAATAGTCAGATCTCCGCCTCTTAGATGCACGAGCACCTTGTTTTCGGTCTTTTTGTTGAGTATGCACGCCATGACTGTCGCACAGGTTCCTGTACCGCAGGCCCAAGTCTCTGCACTTCCCCTCTCCCATACTCGCATTTTTGCTTCATTCCTTGAAAGTATCTCTACAAACTCCGTGTTGGTGCGCTTTGGAAACATCTTATGATTCTCAAAAAGCGGACCATATTTCTCAAGCTCAAAGCCCGCTACATCATCGACAAACACTACTGCGTGAGGATTTCCCATTGAAACACAGGTCATATGCCATTCTCTTTCGCCCACAGAAATTGGCTCATCTATCACCATGTATTCATCATCATAAGCACTTCCGTCTGCCTTCACCACCGGAATATCCCCCGGTGTCAGAATAGGCTCGCCCATATCCACTCGCACCTGTGATACCTTTCCTTCCTCCACATATAGTGTGAGATACTTGATACCGGCTCCTGTCTCAACCGATATCTCGGTCTTGTCGGTAAGCTTGTGGTCATACACGTATTTTGCCACGCAGCGTATGCCGTTTCCGCACATCTCAGCTTCTGAGCCATCTGCATTATATATTCTCATTCTAAAATCAGCCTTGTCGGACGGACCTATTGTGATGAGTCCGTCTGAGCCTATTCCAAAGTGCCTGTCACTGACATATATAGACACCCTTGCCGGGTCATCTAACTTTTCTTCAAACAGGTTTACATATACATAATCATTTCCACAGCCGTGCATTTTTGTAAATTTCATAGTGGTCACCTCGTTATTGGTTTTATATTGGTAACTATTCAGAACCATCCCACGCACATTCGCAAAACCGCACGATACTCGCGGTTCTGAATAGTTATTTTAATTATATTATACAGCGCACTTTCCGGTTTTTCTATAGCATTTTGTGCGTTTTATATTGCGTTTTGTGCTGTTATAGATTATGCTTAGATTATGCTTAAAACAAATTAATGGAATACAGATTAATCTCTGTTTATCATTCATATTTGTAAATAGTAACA
>OQVT01002917.1_pt1 | contig 11005 bp, 9 predicted proteins | sample 1691561 | NCBI WGS metagenome assembly OQVT01 (sample SAMN03418260, study PRJEB22391) | human gut metagenome | biome: human-gut; feature: organic feature; material: feces | host: Homo sapiens | place: Tanzania | collected 2013-01
ATAGGGTATTGTTATATGGCCTTCGTTCGCGCGGCGGGCATTGTAATCCATTGCCGTTTCCATGCCGTGCGCATTGCGCGCCTGGGCGAGACCCACGGTCGGGTGGATTTCTGCAATCCGAAGGACCACAACGGTGCCGTGCACCGGGCCATTCACGGAATCATGAGCCTGGTGGGGGACCACGCCGAAGCGGCCGGCATTCCGGTTCGCTTTGCGGTCACGAAGCTGATTGAAGGGGATTCACTGGTAACAAAGGCGCTGGCGCTTACGGAGAACGAAGAGGAAATGGTGGAGAAAATCATCCGCCAGATGGAAGAGGAATGCGGCATGGACCGCAGCGCCGCCATGGCGGATATGCGCTACACCTTTATTCGCCGGCTGTGCCATCAGACGGTGATTAAACCGAAGGAAAGCAAAGAACGGATTCGAAGCCAGAAGCTGGACTCTTTCCTCACCGGAAAGTGGACCGCCATTCCGGCTTTTGTGGCCATCATGGGATTGGTGTTCTGGCTCACCTTTAACGTCATCGGGGCCTTTTTCCAGAACCTGCTGGACGAAGGCATCCAAGTGCTCACGGGCTGGACGGATCAGTGGCTCACCGCCATGAACGTGGCGACGCCGATTCATTCGCTGATTATCGACGGTATCTTCTCCGGTGTCGGTGCCGTGCTTTCCTTCCTGCCGACCATCATCACCCTGTTCTTCTTCCTTTCGATGCTGGAGGACAGCGGTTACATGGCGCGCGTAGCCTTCGTTATGGATAAGATGCTGCGTAAAATCGGCCTCTCCGGTTCCTCCTTCGTACCGATGATCATCGGCTTCGGCTGCAGCGTGCCGGCAATCATGGCCTCGCGCACCCTCGCCAGTGAGCGCGACCGCAAAATGACCATCATGCTCACACCGTTCATGAGCTGCAGCGCCAAGCTGCCCATCTACGGTATGTTCATCGCCGCCTTCTTCCCGCATAACGGCGGCCTGGTCATGCTTTCACTCTACCTCACCGGTATCTGCGTAGCTATTCTCTCCGGCTTTTTGCTCAACAGCCTGGTGTTCCGCGGCAAGCCCGTTCCCTTCGTCATGGAGCTGCCTGCCTACCGTCTGCCGACGGCGCGTAACATCATCATGCACATGTGGGAAAAGGCCAAGGACTTTCTGCATAAGGCCTTCACGGTTATCTTCCTCGTCAGCATCATCGTCTGGTTCCTGCAGAACTTTGACCTCCGCTTTTACATGGTAGATGCCTCCGACAGCATTATCGCCTCCATCGGCAAGCTGGCAGCGCCTATTTTTGCGCCGCTCGGCTTCGGCAGCTGGCAGGCAACAACCTCGCTTATCTGCGGCATCACTGCCAAGGAGGTTGTCATCAGTACGCTTTCCGTGCTTGCAGTCGGCAGCGGCGGTGCGCCTGATCTGGCAAGCCTCTTTTCGCCGCTCACAGCCTACACCTTCCTGGTGTTCTGCCTGCTCTATCCGCCCTGCGTCGCAGCGCTGGCTACCATCCGCCGCGAGCTGAACTCCGATACCAGCACGCTCTGCCTTATGGGTTATGAGCTTGTTGTGGCCTGGTGCGTAGCATTTATCGTAAGACAAATCGGCTTAATACTTGGCTTCGCTTAAAAATTGCATAAGAAAACAGCCCAAAACTCATGCTTTGAGAATTGGGCTGTTATTTTTTTGCAGAGAAATATATGTGCTAACTTTAAAATATCTTCTTTATAAAACGCATAAAAAGTCCAAATAAAACGATTAAACCACCAAATAATTCCAATGGCAGCAAAATGAAGAAAAGAATCACCAATATGCGCTGAGCCGGTAATGACAATTTGCTAATTGAATCCAGATACATTAAAAGAATAATCGAATATAAACACATAAAAGGCAATGCTTTGATTAAAAATAATAATTTTGAATTAATTTTATTGGAATTCAAATTGCCATTATTTCTAACTTTTTCTTTATACAAAGGACTATCCTTAGCAAAATCATCTGTTACTTTTTCTTCATGCAAAGGACTATCCTTAGCAAAATCATCTGTTACCTTTTGATATGATTTTTGTTCTAAATTCTTTTTTTGCTGATTCTCTTTTATAGCTTCCCATATACACTCAATTAACGCAGCAATAAACCCTATACAAATAAGACCAGCACCCAATATTATTGCAGAAAAGAAGAAAAACTCAAAAGTAACTCCCAATAGCACTGCTAAAATTAGCACAATGTAAATCATCCTTTCATCAGCAATAAACCTGACAATTACTGCGCTACAACTGCTTTATCCGCGCATACGCCTGCTGCCAGCTCGTCAACGACAGCTGCCACACCTCGCTGTACGCCCGCACTGCCGCCTGCGGCGAACTTGCATACAACGCGCACAGTCCCCGCACTCCTGCATAAGGATAGTACGGAATGCACGTCCGCGCCTCCTCGGGCGTCTGCAAAAGCGCCTGCGCCAGCGCCAAATGCCCCTGCTGCAGGCACCACAGCCAGCGGGCGAACTCCGCCAGCGTTTCCTTGACCACAGCAGCCTGCGCCGCCTCCGTCTGCCTGCCGTACCAATAGCGCTGCGCCTGCTTGTACTCCGCACTCTGCACCGCTGCGCCTGCAGCGCCAAAGTGCGCCAGCACTGCCTGATAATGCAGCAGATGCACACGCTCATGCACCAGCACGGAATCATAATAGGCTGCATAATCCCAGCCATGCTCAGCACATTCCTGCCTGATAGCGTTCACATAAAGCGTAATGCCCTTGCCCGCAGCAAATTCACCGTGCAGCAAGCGTTTGAACTTTAGCTGCTGCAGCTTTTTGCTCCACTCGGCATATTGCTTGCCAAGCCTTGTTAATACAGTGATATCATACTCCGCCTGCAATGCTTCCGCACGCTGGAGTAATTGCCTGCCCTCGCGCTGCACGGCAACAGTGTCATAGCGCCCGTACTGCCTGTAAAGCAGCACGTCGAACTCCGCATACGCTGTTGGCAGGCCAAGCCTTTCGGGAGTAGTGACGATATTTTCTAAGATAAGCTTCAACATTCTTGTTAACTCAGCAAACGCTTTTCAGCTTCTCGGGCCATCCCCGCACTTAAATGATAATACCATTGCAATGGTCAATCTCGTGCTGGATAATCTGCGCCGTAAAGCCGCTAAAGCTCTGCTTGCACTTTTTAAACTGCATATCCTGATAGGCCACCGTAATTTTTTCGTAGCGTACTGCAGCACGCTCGCCCTCCAGCGACAGGCAGCCCTCCTCCGTCATATACTTGCCGGAGCGCTTGATAATCTCCGGGTTCAGCATCGCAATATTCGTGGGGCCGATGTTTACGGCAATAACGCATTTCTGCACGCCGATCATATTTGCTGCCAGGCCCACGCAACGGTCCGCATGAGCTGCAAGCGTATCTAATAAATCCTGCGCTACTGCAATATCCATAAAGGTTGCAGGCTGGGATTTTTGTGCCAAAAAGGCTTCGTCTTTTACTATTGGTTTTTCCATGGTGTACCTCCGGGTGTTGATTTTTTATGTCTAAAGTCTTCATCCTCTTACCGAGAACTGTCCGACAATCTGTATATAAGTGTCCTTATCAGCTTCCAGATAATTTTCCAGCCAAGAATCCACCGACTGAATAAAATGTCCCTTGCTGTCTTGCGTCGGATATACGTGTTCATCGATACTTTCAAGATAATCTTTGATTTGATATTTGACCTTCAAATAATCTTTGCCGGCAGCCTTATCTATAATATTCTTAAGGCCTGCTATTTTATTATCAAAGTACTGCTTAAGATAGCCTCTTTTGATAATAATAACATTATTATTAATTTCACATACAGTAGCATCTGCATATGCGTTGACTAGCTCAAAAAATTTTTCAGTTGCATCTGCCAAAGCTTCCGTGTCCTGCAGCTCGTCCATACAAGCATAAGCACCTTCGCCAAAGCAAGCGGTAAAATATGTATCGCTACAAATATCTATTTCCGATATATCTCTATATACTTGACTTTCTTGCAACGTCAATGCTTTAGCTTCACTAAGGGTTTTGATAATATAAACATTGCTTACAAAGCTCATATTTTGCCTATCCTTTTCTTGACTACATTCTCTAATATTTACTTAACGACATATGCAGCTTCACGCTTTTTCAAATATGCAATCCCTATGCCATTCTAAAAAGGTTTTGTCGATATTATATTTGCCGGGAACAGCTAATTCTTTGCCTTTAATAGGCAAAAAATACCTTACGTAATACTCCTGCGTAATAGCTTTCTCTAATCTGGATGAGAATATCGTTCTGTTATTTTCATCAAAGGCGATAATGCCTTTATCAAACGCCTTGTCATACAATGCTGATAAGCATATACCATTGCCTGGATTTAAGCGTTCTTTCTCATTCATCGCCCAAGGAATAATGTGCCTTGCTACTAGCAATTCAGGAATATCTATCCCGGTAAGTGCGCACTTGCCATTGAAATTTGCCATAACTAAGCTTCTAAAGACATCTTGATTAACTCTTTGCTTTATCAAGCTTAATTTTTCTGCACCCACAAGATAATCAGGAATATCCTGTAACTGTTGCTGATATTTTTCTTCGATTGTTGACTGCTCATAGCACGCAAGAATGGCTTCGCTTTCATATATCAGCTTTTCTCTGTCATGAGAAAATTCATCCCAATACTGCTGACACTTGGGGCCACCATGCTGCATGCCGGAAACGCCTCTTTGCTTCAGCATCGGATCACAAGAAGCGTAGTTAACAAGCCTATAGGCAACAGCATCAGGAGTTCTGCCGATAAGCTTCGCAACTCTGATGACCTCAGGATTGGTTTTATGCATTTTACCAAATGGCATCTTTAAATACAGATTTAAGGCCAAAATCATTTCATCCCTAGACCACAAATTTCTAGCCATAAGTGATCCAACCTCCGCTTCGTCTTTCTATTCCCTATTCTACCCCACATCTTCCTCTTAAGCAACCTCCTAGCGCTCCGTCTTCACCTCAAAGCTTTTGCCATCTGTTGTTACCGTAAGCGTACCATGTTCATGCGTTGTCAGCACCTTCGCGCCAAGATGCGTTAAGCTGCCCACCACGTTCTTGTTCGGATGCTTGTAAATCGAAAAATCACCGCAGCTGATGAGCGCGTATTTAGGCTTAACCTTGCTGATGAACGGCCAATAGGACGATGTCTTGCTGCCGTGATGGCCAACCTTCAGCACGTCCGCCTGCAGCGCAGTGCCGTATTTTTGCTGCAGCGCATCCTCCACCGGCGCCTCCGCATCACCCGTCAGCAGCATCTTAAAGCTGCCGTAATGCAGCATCAGCACCAGGCTGGTGTTATTCATATTCTTCAGATCCTTTTTGCTGAGGAAATCCCCCGGTGCCAGCACCTCGATATAATAATTTTTGTCAATTTTAATCGTATCCCCGGCCTTCAGCGCCTGTCCGTGATACTTGCCGGCACGCAAATCCCGGTCCAACGCCACGGAAGCTTTGTAACCGCTGTTGACATAACCGCTGTCATAAATATTGCTGACGCCGTATTTACCGCGCACATACATGATATTCCCCATATGATCACGGTGATGGTGTGTCACAAAAACTGTCTTGATTTTGCTGACGCCAGCCTTATCCAGCGCCTTGATCAGCGCCTGCCTGCCGCCGCTGTCGCCAACCTTATCCTTAACGTCGTTGCCCACGTCAATCATGATATTACGCTTGCCGTCCTGCAGCAAAATCGCATCTGCCTGCCCCACATCCAGCACGCTGATGCGCAGCTTTCCCTGTGCTATGCCGCCATCCTGCTTCTGCTGCATGGTCTGCGGCAGATTATTCCGGACTGCTGCCCGCACACTTTCGGCATTTGGCTGATACAAGCCGCTGTACGCTGCCAGCGCCACGATAAAGGCTACAATAATCTGAAAAACAAGTTTTAATTTACGCATGTGTATCTTACTTCCCTCTTCTTCACTCAATTAATCAGCTTTTTGCTAATACATTTATTATATCACGCATACAAAAAGGCGTACATACTTTTAAATCGTATGTACGCCTAATTCTTAATCTGTTAGTTTAAAACGCCTGAATTTTTTCTTATTTCTTCGGAGTAATCGCCAACACGCGCGCCGGCAAGCCGGTCGCTCCTTCAATACGCGGCCAGGCCGCAACAAGCAATGCACCAGCAGGTGCCACGCGGTCCAGGTTCTGCAGCACTTCAATCTGCAGCTTGCCCTTGCCCAGCACATAGCGCTCGCACGCCAAATCGCCTGCCTTGGCAGCCTCTGCCGAAGCATCGGTATCCAGCGTTTCGTGGCCGTTGGCTGCAGCATTGCGCTCTTCATAAATATATTGCAGCGCCGGCAGGGACCAGCCGGGGAAGTTTTCGCTGCCGTCGGCAGCAATACCGCTCAGCTTATCCATATCCGGCCAATTTTTATACCAGTCGGTGCGCAGTGCCACAAAGGCGCCGTCGGGAATCGGTCCGTATTCTGCTTCATAAGCCTTGATGTCCTCCACTGTTACGGCATAATGCACATCCTCCGCAACCTTGGCAGTAATATCAATCACGCACAAGGGAAACAGCATCTGCTGTGCGCCGAATGCTTCGGACAAAGGCATATCCTTAACAAAGTGACCGGGAAAGTCAATGTGGGTGCCGTATTGGCCGGGGAATTTGAAGGTCTGAATCAGGCATTCCAGCATCGGGTTGCCCCAATCGAAAACCGTCTTGCTAACCTCTACGGAGCCTGCGGGAATACCGCTCCACACCGGGCTGTCATTGTTCATGGAGTGGGAAAGCTCCACCCATTCATAAGCATCTGATTTCATTTCATCTAACATATTCCATAATTTGTACATATTAAAACCCCCTCAATAAAAAATATTGGAACTCACTATTATCATAGTACATTGATAGGATTTTGTAAAGAAGATATTTTTATAACAGAATTTTTGTATCAACGCAAAAGACTCGCCACCGCTAAACAGCGGCAACGAGTCCTTTTATAAGTAGTAATTATATCTTAATTAATCTCTCAGCTTAGCCTTATATGCTTCGGCAACCTCAGCGATAACCTTCTTCATAGAAGCATCAACCTCAGCGTCGGTCAGGGTGCGGTCTGCAGCCTGATAGGTCAGGTTGAAGGCCATGGATTTGCAGCCTGCAGCAACCTGCTTGCCGGTGTAGATATCGAATACACGCACACCCTGCAGCAGCTCGCCTGCATGCGCACGGATAACCTGCTCCAGCTCGGCGTTGGTTACCTCTGCCGGAACAACAACGGCAATATCACGGCTCATGCTCGGGAACTTGGGCAGATGCTTGTATTGCGGTACAGCGGTTGCGCTTGCAACCAAAGGCTCTACGGCCATTTCCAGCACGTAGGTAACCTGATCCAGCTCAAAGTTTTCCTGAACTACCGGGTGTACCTCACCAAAGGAGCCGATAACCTCGCCATTAACAACGATGTCACAGCTCTTGCCCGGATGCAGATACGGCTGTTGGCTGCGCGTCATGGTGTAATCTCTCACCTGCATTGCTTCCAGCAGTCCTTCAACGATGCCCTTCATATCATAGAAGTCAACGTTGCCTTTATCGTCGCACCAGTTGAGTGCCTTGCGGCTGCCGCTCAGTACTGCGGTCAGCAGCTGACGCTCCTCGGGATCCTCGGTCAGCGGCAATGCCTTCGGCAGGAAGATACGGCCGATTTCAAACAGGGCAACACTGCTGTTGTGGTTGCGCAGGTTGAAGGAAGCAGTCTGCAGCGCGCTCGGAACCATGGTGGTGCGCATTACGGAGAAAGCGTCGGTAATCGGGTTCAGCAGCTCAATGCAGTTACGACGTGCATCATCTGCTGCCAGCAGCATTTTATCATAAGCGTTGGCTTTGATAAAGCTGTAGGTCATCATTTCGCTCAGGCCTGCGCCTACCATGTAATCCTGTACATCATCCTTAACATCGTCCAGCACGGACTGGCTGCCTTGGGTGATGGTCAGCTCCGGCTGATGGCTTTCGATGAAGTCGTAGCCATGCATACGGGCAATTTCTTCGCTGATATCAGCATCGCAGTCAATATCACGGCGCCAGGTAGGAGCGGTAATCAGCAGCTCGCCGTCCTTTGCTTCTACGCCGAAGCCCAATTTAGTAAGGATAGCAACCATTTCGTCCTCAGCGATATTCACGCCGATGCGGCCGTTAATCTTTGCTGCGGTAGTGGTGATTACTGCCGGCTTCAGCTCCTCAGGATATGCCTCTACGATGCCGCTAAAGGTTTCGCAGGCACCCATTGCTTCCAGCAGATGAGCAGCACGGTTCAGTGCGTCATGGTCGCGGATAGTGTCCACACCGCGCTCAAAACGGCCGCTGGCTTCACTGCGCAGGCCCAGCGCACGGGAGGTGCGGCGGATAGAAGGACCGTGGAAGGAAGCAGCCTCCAGAATAACGTTCTTGGTTTCGTCGGTAACCTCGGTCAACAGACCGCCCATAACACCGCCAAGACCGGCAGCCTTTTCGGCATCACCGATGGTAATCATAGCAGAGGTCAGCTCACGCTCCTTGCCGTCGAGGGTAACAAGCTTTTCGCCCTCTTCTGCACGGCGCACGATCAGAGTATGTCCTGCAACCTTGTCTGCATCATAAGCATGCATCGGCTGGCCCAGCTCCAGCATAACATAGTTGGTAACGTCAACAACGTTGCTGATGGGGCGCACGCCGCAAGCACGCAGACGGCGCTGCATCCATTCGGGAGAAGGCATGATTTTGATATCCTTCAGCACGCGGGTAGCAAAGCGGGTGCACAGCTCCGGTGCGTCAATTTTTACGTTTACATAATCGCTGGCCTTGCCTGCGGCAGCTTCCTTAACGTCCATAGCAGGCATTTTCAGCGGGCAGCCGGTGATAGCGCTGATTTCGCGCGCCAAGCCGATAATGCTGAAGCAGTCTGCACGGTTGCTGGTCAGGTCGATATCAATAACGGTATCATCCAAGCCTAAAACGGTTTTGATGTCTACGCCGATCGGAGTGTTTTCCGGCAGAATGAAGATGCCGTTTCTTTGCTCCGGCAACAGCAGCTTGGATTCAATACCCAGCTCATCGGCACTGCACAGCATGCCGAAGGAATCAAGGCCGCGCATTTTAGCCTTTTTCAGCTTCAGGCCTTGCGGGTTGCGCTCGCTCGGAGGCAGTACGCTGCCAACTACGGCAACAGGCACAATGTCATATTGATGTACGTTTTGCGCGCCGGTAAGAATCTGCACCGGCTCGCCGCCCTGGCCGTAATCCAGCATGCAAACCCACAGGTGGTCGCTGTCGGGATGACGGTGAATTTCCATAACCTTACCGGTGATAACACCCTCCAGGCCCTTGCCCAGTTGGGTAACGGTGTCAACCTCCAGGCCGACACGGGTAATTTTATCGCACAGCTCCGCAACGGAGATGTTAATATCTACATATTGTTTTAACCATTCTAAAGATGCAAGCATAATGATCCTCCTTATTTGAACTGACTGATGAAGCGTTGGTCGTTTTCGAAGAACAGGCGCAAATCGTCAATGCCGTATTTCAGCATAGCGATACGTTCAACGCCCAGACCAAAGGCAAAACCGGTCATTTTCTCGGGATCATAACCGCTCATGCGCAGTACGTTGGGATGTACAACACCGGCGCCAAGGATTTCCAGCCAGCCGCTGTCCTTGCAGACATGGCAGCCGCCGCCCTTAGCATGGCAAATCGGGCAGGATACGTCCACTTCTACAGAAGGCTCGGTAAACGGGAAGTATGAAGGACGCAGACGAACCTTAACATCCTCGCCAAACATTTGCTTACAGAACAGCTCCAAAGTGCCCTTCAAATCTGCCAGGCTGATGTTTTTATCTACAACCAGACCTTCTACCTGATGGAACATCGGGGAATGGGTTGCGTCATAGTCGCAGCGATAAACGGTACCGGGGCAAATCATGCGAATCGGAGTGTTAGGCTCCTTGCTTTCCAGAGTACGCGCCTGCACGCCGGAGGTTTGGGTGCGCAGCAGATAGTTTTCGGTGATATAGAAGGAATCCTGCATATCCAGTGCCGGATGATCAGGCGGCAGGTTCAGTGCGGTGAAGTTGTGGTATACGTCCTCGATTTCCGGACCGTCGCAAACGTCAAAGCCCATACGCATGAAGATTTTCTTAATCTCACGCATGGTCAGGGTTACTGGATGCAGATGACCGGTTTTCGGCTTGCGGCCCGGCAGAGTAATATCAACCTGCTCATTAGCAAGCTTATCAGCCAGCGCTTTTTTCTCCAAAACTGCGGTTGCTTCGTTGATTTTGCCTTCCAGCTCAGCCTTGATTTCGTTAACAATCTGGCCGATTTTCGGACGTTCTTCGGCAGGCAGCTTGCCCATGCCGCGCAGGATTTCGGTCATCGGGCCTTTTTTGCCCAGATATTTGACGCGCAGGTCCTTGAGCGCATCAAGAGAAGTTACGGCAGCAAGCTCTTCTAAAGCCTGTGCTTTTAATGCTTCCAATTTTTCTTTCATTGATTTCATCCTTTCTTCATCGGACAGTTCAGAAAGCGCCGGATATGCAAATCAATAACATAGCCGTTGCATTATCAACTGTCCCTAAAATAAGAAAACGCCCCTGCAAAACTGATAAGTTTACAGGGGCGAAAAAATTTCGCGGTACCACCCAAATTTGTTCCTTCATTTGCCAGCCTTAACGCAGCCTTACGCCCACCCTACGCAGCCATGCGGCCTTCAGGCAGGACACTCCCAAGGGAACTTCGGCATAATTTTGTGTGCGAAGCTTACAGCCGGTGACTTCGCTCTCTTAAACACAGCCTTAAACCTACTTGCTTGTTCATCGTGTTATCAGGGGTCGATTCAATTTGATGTTTATTATAGCACTTTTTGAGCAAAAGATAAAGAGGGGTAAAATGATTTATTTTTTTCTTCTTTCATCCAGCCTATTTGCTTTTCGTCCAAAATCGTTATATAATTGGACGAAAGTAACAAATATTGGAAGAAACCGCCC
>OQVT01002919.1_pt1 | contig 11002 bp, 14 predicted proteins | sample 1691561 | NCBI WGS metagenome assembly OQVT01 (sample SAMN03418260, study PRJEB22391) | human gut metagenome | biome: human-gut; feature: organic feature; material: feces | host: Homo sapiens | place: Tanzania | collected 2013-01
CGATGATTTATATGCAGCTATCGATCTTGCTGTAGATAAATTGGAAGATCAAATTATAGAGTTGTTAAACAACAAGTAGAAAGCAGAGTTTAATGAATGTAACTTTAATTCTAGGAAATGGCTTTGATTTGAACATGGGGTTACCTACTGCATACTCTGACTTTTATAAGTATTATATGCAAGTGGATTCGCCAAAGACAACAAGGCCAATTAAACAAGGCATAGAAAATAATCCTGAGACTTGGGCTGACTTGGAGAAAAACTTAGGAGAAATCTCGAAAGAGTATATGCAAGATTCCGATGCCTATATTGAGGCTTTTGAAAATGTGAGGGATGAGTTGACTAAGTATCTAATAGTAGTTGATGAATATGAAATTCCGAATATAGACAAACTGGCAACTCATTTTCTTCGAGATATTTTAGAGGTGGATAGATTCTTGGACAATATGCCTAAACAAGAATATCGGCAATTTTTACCAAGTCTCAATTCTCCAAATGATATAGAACTAACAGTGGTGAACTTTAACTATACTTCTACCGTAGAGAAATTGATGGCAATACAAAATGAATTTGCAATGCCACCTAAAAAGTTGACTTTTCATGAAGTTATTCATGTACATCAAGATTTGAATATGGGTATTCTTATGGGAGTGGACAATAAATCCCAAATTGCAAACGAGGCATATGCAGGAATGTATGCTGTCCGGGCAAGAATAGTTAAGCCTTTTATTAATGAAATGTTTGCGGCAGAAAATGACCTAAGATGTCATGATGCAATCTCAAATGCAAATCTTATCATCTTGTTTGGTACTTCTTTTGGTGAAACTGATGATATGTGGTGGGAGTGCTTGAAAAATGCAACTTATAATCGTAATGTTCGTATTATTTGTTCTCCTTATGAGCATGAGTCTGCTAAGCCTTTGCATGAATCTGATATAATATTGAAGATTCACGATTTCAAGGTGGCATTGGCGAAACGCTTGGCAAGAGGTAATCCTGTGGTTGAACAGGACTTGTATGGTAGAATATATCCTATTCGGAATAACCATTTGTTCAATTTTGGGTTTTCCCAACGAAATAGAGAGAAGGCAAGGTATGAGATAATCAGTCGAATTCCTAAAGTGATAAATGTACAATGAATGGGATAATGGTGAAGCTGCAAATATTATTTATCATGCACATGCCCCCTCCAGTACATGGTGCTGCAATGGTGGGGCAATATATCCATGACAGCAAGCTGATCAATGAGAAGTTTGACTGCCATTACATCAACCTTACGACGGCAAAGAATCTGCAAGATATTGGTAAGGTTGGAATCCGTAAGTTGGTAGATTTTTATGCGTTGCTGCGTAAAATTCGTAGGAGTTTGAAGATAATCAACCCAGATTTGGTGTATGTAACACCAAATGCTTGTGGCGGTGCTTTCTATAAGGACTATATTGTTGTTCAGATGATTAAGCGGATGGGATATCAAGTGGTTGTCCATTATCATAATAAGGGTGTTGCAACTCGCCAAAACAGATTTTTGGACAACTTGTTATACCAGCGATTCTTCAAGGGAATCAAGGTTATTCTTCTATCGGAATGCTTGTATGATGACGTCAAGAAGTATGTAAAAAGAGAAGATGTGTTTGTTTGTCCTAACGGAATACCAGAAGAATGAAAAATAATAAGATGAATGTGCTCTTTCTGAGCAATATGATCGCAGAGAAGGGGGTGTGGACGATGGTGGAAGCTGCAAAGATTCTGCATGAAAAGAATTTGCCTGTAGAATTTCATTTCGTAGGGAAATGGAGTGATATAACGGAAGAGGTGTTTAAGCGTGCTTTGATTGAGTCTCATTTGGAAGATGTCTGTTTTGCCCATGGTGGCAAGTATGGCAAGGAGAAGGATGAGTTTTGGGCAGCTGCTGACGTGTTTGTTTTCCCGACCTTCTATCATAATGAGTGTTTTCCTCTGGTGTTATTGGAGGCTATGCAGCATCATCTTCCTTGTATTTCCACAACAGAGGGTGGTATCCCTGGTATCATAGATGATAAAGAGACTGGCTTCCTGATAGAGAAGCATGATTTCCAAACTCTTGCAGATAAGCTGGAATACTTCATAGAGCATCCAGAGGAATCCGAGCGTATGGGAGAAAATGGTTATCGCAAGTTCCAGGATAAATTCACACTCAAAAAGTTTGAGGAGTCGATGGTTGATATCTTGAATGATTGTCTTCATTCTGAAGCTTAATCGTATCTTTGTTAGAACTAACTTTCATTCATTATAGCTGAACATACTTAAATAAATAATGGAACAGGAAGATTTTAGACAAAAAATCATAGAAGAAATGGATCAAACTTTCGCTAGCGATTGTCTCGTTAGCCCAGAAAATCCTTTTTCTATTGATAATCCTGATGCTTTGGTTCGAAAAGGCACAACTCTTTATGCAATATTTGTTCCAATGTATCACGAGAGAATCAATTTTGATCGTATATCACCATTACAGCGTAAGGTTTTAACACATTAAGTATTTACCTTTGCATCCGAATTCTTAAAAATCAGAATTATGGAAACAAAGGAATACTTCGAAAAGGTGATGCAGGACTTTAACCAGAACCGTAGAGGTCGAAACCTGCGTAAGTATTGTAGTGATGAAGGAATCGACTACAAGTGGTTGTCTGAATACAAGAAACAGTACTCTACCAGCAAGGGTAAGGTTGAGAAGGAAGAGGAACCTTCGTTGATACCTCTTCAGGTTATAGATGAACGCTTCTCCGAACAGCCTGTTGTACAGCCAGAGGCAAAGTGGTGCGTAAAGCAACTGGTGATAGCAAGTCCTTCTGGAGATGAGCTAGAGATAAAATGTTCAAACTTGGCGGTTGTTGTAGAACTGCTGCGTAAAATGAGTATGTAGTATGCTCAACTTTACGTCACGCACCAATTTCTATATCTGCAGCATCCCAACAGATATGAGAAAAGGAAGAGAAGGATTGGCAACGATAGTCCGTGAGTATTTTCATCGCGACCCTACGGCCTACGGAGAAGCCTTCATCTTCTATAACAAGAAATATGATACGGTGAAGATCCTTCACTATGACTTGAATGGCTATGTGATTTATCAGAAATGGTTTGATGATGGCAAGATGCTGAAACCAAAGTTTATGGAAATAAAGAGTTGCCATCTTATAACTCGTGAACAAGTGACTTTGCTTGTATCAAATGCCGTTCAATCTAAAATGTATATTTATGATGATTGAAACAGAAGATCCTGACTTTGTTGCCTCTTGGCAGAAAGTTGAGGAGGCTCTAAAGCGTCTTGATGAAAATCAGGTGGAACGTTTGTTCTCTAAGAAACATGCGTCCTTGGCTGATTTTCACCAAGCTCTAATAAATGAGTTGGAACTAAAGGCTACTGCCTTGGAATCTGCTGTGGCTTCTTTGAAGGACGAGAGTAAGGCAATAATGCAGGAAACCTTAAAAATCAAGTCAGAAACAAAGAAACTTCGTGAGGAAAGAGAACGGATGAATGAAGAATTGTTGCAGAAAAAGCGTGAGCTAGACCAGTTGAAAACTCGCAGGAAATGAGAGAGTTAGCAGATGAAAAATAGTTCAAAAAATAAACGTTCTTTAACTCGTAAAATGCTGATTTCTAGAGATTTTTTTGTACCTTTGCATATATGAAACAGCAAGAGAATATGATATTAAACAAGCTCAATCAGTACAAAAATCTGTACCTTCAGGCGAGCAATGAAAATGCTCACTTGAAGCATGCTGTGTCTAGGCATGAGGATGAGTTAGAGGCCAGTCGCAAGACGATTGAGTCTATGGATAGTCGTATTCTCGAGTTGGAGGAGAATCAAAAAGAATGGGATAAGGAAAAAGCACAACTCGAAAGTCAACGAGACAGCTATAAAAAGGAACGTGATGAAGAGCGTGAAGATCACTTGAAGACAAAAGCTGAACTGAAGCTAGCTAAGGAAGATATAGCTAAATTACAAGTTGCAAAAGAAGCTAAGGAACTCAGTGAACAGGCTAATGTTGATTTGCTTAGTGTAGTTCAGGTACTCCAGCGCAGACTGTTTCAGTCGAACAGTGATGCTAGTAGCTACATGAAGGGGCAAGTTGATTTTGATGAGCGTCGAATGAGTGAGATGAGCTTTGATGATGTTGTTTCAGAGGCTGATAAGTTGGTAAAGGAACTTAATGGGGATGTTGACGGAACTCCTGTTGATACAGGGAAGGACCCGGAGTTGCCTAATTCCAATAAGAAAGAGAAAACAGACAAGGGTGATAAACCGAAGCGTAAACGCAACGTCTTTTCTATTCCGGTTCTTGACCATATGGGTATTGATACATCCAACTTGCCGGAAGGCTTCAAGCTGATTCATAGAAAGGACAAGGAGACAGGTGCTGATATTTGGATGGTGAGAATGTATGAATGCTATGCTCCACTTGCTGGTTGTATTGAATATGAGATTGGCCGTTTTAATGTGCGAGGTCATGATCCAATGTGCAGCAAGCATCTTGATCATATTATAGGTAAGAATCCGTTGCTCCCTAGCTTTGCCCGTTTCTATTTCGATATGAAGATTCACTATAATGTAAGTGAGAATCGCATCTTGGAAATGTTGAAGGACATGGAGGCATTTATGCCTCAGTCTTCGCTAAATAAGTGGATACATGAAATTATGACAGGTTTGCGTGAACGTCTTCTTCCGTTAATGATTGAAGTCGTTAAGTCATCAACCTATACTAATAATGATGAGACTCGCATTCTGGTTCGTAATCTGCTGGAGGATAAGCCGGATAAGTATAAGGTAGAGTATATCCATGCAGCTCTCTCCCTAGAGAAGAAGATGGTGGTAATGCTCTATGGTGAAGGTAGTCGCAGCCACACAATCCCAGAGGAACAAATCTTCGAGCACTCGAATATCAAGTACTTCACAGCAGATAGAGCCAAGCTTTATGATACTGTGGTTAAGAATATGGAGGAGAAATATGGTATTGAAATCAAACGCTCGGCATGTTGGTTTCATGCTCGCCATTATTTTGTGGATGCCTTCATAGCTGATCATCGAGTAAGAACCATCATTAAACTCATGAACTACCTTTTCTATATAGAGAGGGTTGCCAATGAGAAGAATAAAAGGGGTAAGGCTCGATTGGCCTTCCGTCTTAAATACAGTCGTTCTGTCGTTCAGTCAATCATGAAAGCATTGCAGAGAATGAAGGATGAGAAGGACACGAAGAAGTATGGCAAGATGGTGATGCGAGCAGTCAACTATGTGCTTGATGACAAAGAGGCATTCCAACTCTTCCTCAAAAATGGAGATATTGAAATCCACAACATAGCCATTGAGAGATGCTTCCGTCATATTGCCATGGGACGTCGCAACTGGGGCAAGGCTGGTAGTCATGAGGCTGCGGAGAACTTAGCTTTTATGTGTTCTTTATATGAAAGCTGCAAAATGAATAATTTAAATTTTGGAAGATACATTGAAGACATCCTTACCCGCATGAAAGATGGGGATAAGGACTATAAGTCTATGTTTCCATGTTACTATGTTGAGAAATCCGATGAGGTGAAGGAGTGTGCTTAGCAATCCTTCACCCTAAAAACGATACAAGAATAACTTTTTTCAAAAAACTGATAGGTGTAACTACTTGGAATATAGTGGGGACGCTGTATTGGTGATATACTCTTCACCGAGCTGGTATTCATCAAATAAGCGATGTTTTATCAAAAATGTAGCAAAATATCGTTATGTGGATATGTGCCTCAAAAAGAGAGGTAAGAGACAATCATTTCGTGAGGGGTTTGATAATATCATGACCCAGTCCTTGTTAAAGAACTTCTCTATTGATGGAGGTTATTTGGTTCCGAATTCTCATATCGTGGATAATATCTTTGGGGTTGCGTAAGCGTCCAAAAACGGATTTGGTGATTTGAAAAAGATGATGTAACTTTGTCGCCAGTAATTTTAAACGTAAGTAAAATGTACAGCGACAAAGACTTTCAGACATTCTGGTTCCGCTACAAGACGGAAGGGGAGCCACATGGAATTTCAATTAATTCCTTTTGTATTAACCAAGGTGTTCCATACAAGCAATTCTATGCGTGGTTCAAGAAGCATGCCAAGGATACTGTTATCCCTGTTGAAATAGAAGGAGCACCTACAGATGAAGAGACAGATGATGTTGAAGTCCCACCTCAGCCAGCATCCAAGCCAAAAGCAAAGAAGTCGAAGGGTGGCATACTCATTACCATCCAAACGACGGATGGTTTGTTTGTCAAGAAGGGTGGGCTTGACTATGCCGGCATGAAGGACTTAGTGTCTAGATTGGAGGGATTATGCTAAGGCTCTCAGGTCTAGACAACTTCTACTACTTACCCATGCTTCATGATATGAGGTACAAGGGGCCTCGTCTCTCTGAGATCATACGTAATATATATCATCGTGACCCTCTCAATGGTGACATCTATATCTATATGTCTCGTGATCGACGAACGATAAGGTTGTTTCAATATAAGCATCATGTCTATGACCTTCACGAACGTACTTTCAGCAATGAATATCGATTTAAGAAAGTTGTACTTCGAGAAGGAGTTCCTACCTATAAGATGGATTGGAAGACCGTGATGATAGTATTGGAATCGCCTGTTATAAAGCAGATTAGAGTGTAGTGTTATATTAAGTATAATTAACTAATAATCAGATAGTTATGTGCTATATAAATTTGCATAATTCAAATATTTTTTGTATCTTTGCACTAAAATACAAAGGTTATGGAATTAGACGAATTAGGCATAGATATAGAGGCACAAAACTGTCTCGATCAAATTCAGCAGGAGTCTCGGACTTCTGCTGACTATGACCCGTCCCAAGGTATGACAGGAGAAGAACTACATAACTTTTGTAAATTCTTGTATTCGCAGATTCAGTCCAAGGATGAGGAGATAAGCCGCCTTACTGCCAATATTAAAGAGTTGACGGATGAGGTTCGATTGTCTCGTCTTCAACAGCAAACATACAATGATGAGAACAAGGCGGTAAGTGCCACCCATTCTCAAAAGTTGGATGTTGTGCTTCAGCAATTACAAGAAACCAGGCAAGAGCTTACTGATACAAAGAGAAAGCTGAAAACTGCTGAGACCCTGTTGGCAGATGCCAAAGAGAAGAACCGTCAGTTGGAAGCTGAACGAGAGAAGGATGCCAAGGAGCGTAAGGACTTGGAGAATGATATCGCTCTCCTTCGTTCTGATCTTTACAGTGGAACAAAGAGCCAGCAGTCAGGTCGTTCTGCGGAAGAGGTAGGAGCTAATGATGGCAGGGATGATTTCGATGGTACGGATGCATCTTTACCAGAGGCAAATCGTAAGGATGAAGTGTCCTCAGAGGCAAACTCTGATGGCGAGAAATCAGAGAAATCTCAATCCGGAGAGCCTAATAACTCTTTGGAAGACAGAGACTCTAGTAAAGGAACTCCGGGAACACCAACACCTAAGACAATATATCATGGTCCTTCTCGTAAGGGTCGTACTTATAATAAGCATACAGTTGGCACGCCGATTATCCATAAGTGCGATTTGAGTCACTTGCCTGAAGGCGTAACTTATCATATCAAGAAGAATCCGAAGAAGGTACTTCATACAATAACTAAAGTAGAGGAACATTGGTTCGAGGAAGTTGTCTTGACTTATCCTGATGGTCATAAGGAAACGTATTTTATGCCTCAGGAGAATGATAAGGATGGCTACCTCTATGACGAGATTGTGCCTGGTACTCATGTAACATCAGACTTCTTGACGGAAGAAACATCGAATATGTATGACATGGCCTGTCCTGCTTATCGTGAGGTGAAAAACAGACTGTCCGAGATGGGTTTGAAGACTCATCGTCAGAATCTGGCCAACTATGCGGATAAGGGCTATGAGATATTGAAGCTAGTGCTTCCGGCATTGAAGGACCGAGCCTTGGCTCCTGGTTCCAACGTAAACGTAGATGAGACATGGGAGCGATTCCAGACCCACTTCGGTCATCGTAAGACCTATATGTGGTGTTTGGTAAATCGCAAGGCCAACATCGTGATATTCTTCTATGAGGATACGGTAGACAAGTATGGCAATCAGAAGAGTGGTGGCCGTAACCGTGCTGTTTTGAAGGACTTCTTGGGTGATGCCAAGTTGAAGTCTCTTCAGAGTGATGGTTATATCTGCTACATGTATCTCGACGATGACTTGATAGACATAGAGCATCTATGTTGTCTTGCCCACGTTCGTGCCAAGCTAGAACGTGCGGAACGTATGGGTTGCAAAGAAGCTTCTTCTCCAATGAACCTGGTTCGCAAACTTTATAAGCGTGAGGACTTGTATATAGAGAAAGGTTATGATGCAGAAAAAATCAAGGAGATGCGCAATGACGAGTATACCCGAGGTATCGTAGACAAACTTCAGAATGAGATGTACAACTTGATGGCGAACAAGATGGATGAGTTACCTAAATTGATGCAGCAAGCACTTAACTATCTCCATAAGTTTTGGAAGCAAGTCTTTGCCTATCGAAATGATGGTGAATATTCCATAGATAACCTGGCAGCAGAACGAGCGATACGTCCCCAGACCATACAGCGCAAGGGCTCGTTATTCTTTGGTAGTGTTCAGGGTGCATTGAGATCGGCAATGTACAATACCTTTATCCAGACTTGCAAGCAAGTCGGAGTCTCGTTCAGGCAATATTTCAAGGCTTTGCTCAAAGCCGTGAAATCTGGTAGAACGGACTACGAGAACCTGCTTCCAATGACAATCTGCTTGGATTAATGAAATTTTTAGTGAAAGAAATTTAAAAATGAGATTTGTGGGCTTTGCAAAAGGCCCGCAAATAGGGGCGTTGTGACATTTTTGGACGCTTACTGGGGTTGCAACGGATTGGAATGTGCTGGCAGAAGATGGAAATCTTACGGATTATGGGCGAACTTTGTCATTTTCTGGTGTGCTTCCTTTGAATATCCTTGATGAAGAACGATTGGAACGTATTCATGGTTTCTATATAGATATACAAAATAAACTGTATCATGAGCATTGCTAAGCAAATAAAGACATTATGCTTTCAGCTGGGAACTTTTGTTGGTGAGAATCAAAATTTTCAACGAAAGGCATCCGTTATAGAGCAGGAGTTTGAACTTTGTGAAAATTCTAGCAAAGTTATAAGTGAAGCTAACAGAGCGCAACTTAACAGGGTGTTGCACTCTACGAGGGCTTTTGATAGCGGATTGAGATTGTTTATAGAAAAACAAGGTAGGTTTAGGAATATTGCGACTCCAAGCATTGGTGGCTATGTTTACGAATTGCAGCAAAAGAGACCTGGACAGACGTTTAAGCAGTTAAGTGGTATGGATGCTACCAATATCACGAACTTAATTACTAATGAGAGGAATAAGTATATGCATGCGGCAGGACAATTCCCTACTAAAGCTCAAGCTGATATCATTGTTGGAAAAATCTTAGATTATTACCAGAGAATACTTAGCTTAGAATTTTAGTTCTTCCTAGAATCTTATCAGGGCTCATTATATAATTGTCGAGTTAGAATAGTAATCTGTAATTAGTAAGTTATTGGTAGATTATGGGTAAAGAAGAATATGTATCTAGGCTTGTTGACTCTATGCAAGCCACTGTTGATACATTAAGTAAAGAAGTCTTGATAGCGATAAATAGAAATGAGTTGATGTTGAAGGAAAAAGCCTTTTCTGCTTATGTTTTTAATACTTGCCTCCTGGGGGTAGACTTTGTTTATATCAATGTCTGCATAAGTGCTCTTGCTGCTTTGAAGGCAGATAATGTACATGCCAAGCGATACCATTGGAAGAATGTTGTTGCTGGAATTTCTGAAGGTATTAAGTACATTTACACCTTTAAAGAGGGCAAGAAGAAAACATTGATTGGGTATTTGAAGACTATCTTAAATGACTCCGGTATAATGATACCTGAAATCATAGATTCTCTTTCTGTCCTTCAAGATTTACTTGATAAGTTTACTGCAAATTGGGATGGTAAAGATATGAGAGATATTGCGCTGCATTATGACAAATCAACAGAAAAGCTTATAAAGGAACCTGTATTGCCTATGCCTCCAGTGTTGCCTGATGCATTTGCAAATAGTACAGCTAATAATAATGATCCTTGGGAATCTGAATTGATTAGCAGAAGTATCATTAATAGTGGTCTTGATAAAGCAGCTATTAGATTCTTAGATGAAGATGGTGTATCTGTAAATAACGGTATTGTTCCTTACGAGCCGAAAAAATAAGAATAAATAATGTAGTAGGGACCAAATCCCTACTACATTAAATTTTATTTTTTAAACATCCCAAACATCATTTCCATCATTATTTTTGAAATCTGTTTTAAGTTTGCTTCTATTATTGTTGATATAATCTTCATTGACTGCTTGAATTCGATTTAGAATAGTAGATAATTGACTAGGATCAATTACTTTTACTTTATCAAAATCAAATTCTTTAGGATCAATGATTCCGTTCATCATCATTACTAGAAATTGAGATTCAGTAGAGCCATATATATCATAAGCAAACAACCAAGGTTTATATTTGTATTTTGCTTTTTCTCTTGCATTTAGAGAAACAGTAATAGCAATATCTTGAAGTTCATCTTCGTAATCATAAAGTAGATTAGTGATAAACATATCAAAGCCATGTAAATATTCTACGATAGAATAATTATAGTAAGTTACATCATCAGTAGTTCTAATAGCAATAAATTCTTGAACTGTAATTGTTTTATCTGCAGAACCTGCATATCCTACATCAGCCATATTTTATCACTCCTCTACACCAATAATTCTAGGAGTATCAATATTACCACCCATATTTACTACAATAAATTTAGTTCCTGCAGTATATTCTTTTCTATAAACTAGCTGCTTAGGTTCACAAGTCATTATTCCTCCAACAGCATCAGTGAGTGAGTTGCCTCCAAGCCTGTTTGCGCCGTGTATGC
>OQVT01002922.1_pt1 | contig 10996 bp, 9 predicted proteins | sample 1691561 | NCBI WGS metagenome assembly OQVT01 (sample SAMN03418260, study PRJEB22391) | human gut metagenome | biome: human-gut; feature: organic feature; material: feces | host: Homo sapiens | place: Tanzania | collected 2013-01
GCGGCGACACCCCCACGCTGGAGGTGCTGGCCGCCGTCACCATCCTGCGGCAGTATCTGCCGGAGATCCGGATCCGGGTGGTCAATGTGGTGGATCTGATGAAGCTGGAGCCGGACTACGAGCATCCTCACGGGCTCAGCGATCAGGAATACGACGGCCTGTTCACCAAGGACAAGCCCATCCTCTTCGCCTTCCACGGCTACCCGTCCCTCATCCACGAGCTGACCTATCGCCGGAAGAACAAGAACCTGCACGTCCGGGGCTATATCGAAGAGGGCACCATCACCACGCCCTTCGACATGCGCGTGCTGAACAACCTGGACCGCTTCCACCTGACCATGGACGTCATCCAGCTCCTGCCCGAAAAGCTGGGCACCCGCGGGGCCTTCCTCACCCAGATGCTTCAGGATAAGCTCGTCGAGCACAAGCAGTATATCGCCGAGCACGGCCTGGACCTGCCTGAGATCCGCGACTGGAAGTGGAACGACGGCAAGGGAAATTACGTCGATTGACGCACAACTCCCGCTTTATCTTCTAAAAATTCCCAAAAAACACCCGTCAGCCTCGTCTGGCGGGTGTTTTTTGGGCATTTTCTCTCTTTTATCTAGTTTTTATCCGGAAAGCAGGGTGTAATCTATCGTTTCCGCTCTTGCGATCGTTTGGGAGTTGTGCTATGATAATTCCATCAGCTGTACAACTTCATAGCGTTACCCCGATGAAACCTTTAGGATCGAAAGAAACTGAAGGCGGAGGGATCTCTGGAGAATCTCCCATGTGAGTACCGAAGGTGCAAGACTTCCAGCCGGGAAGTCGAATCTCTCAGGTTAAAGGACAGAGCCGTGTTAAGCGACCCCGTTCACCGAAGAGAGAGACAGGGAAGTGACCACGGACGACTGTTCTTCAGAGCCATTTGGGCAGGATGCCCAAGAGGCTCTTTATTTTTGTGTAATTTTAGGAGGCAGTCCCATGGACACACTGCTGCACATCGTGCAAACCATCAACTTTTATCTCTCGGATTATATCCTGGTCTTTCTGCTGGTGGGTACCGGCTTGTTCTTCTCCATCCGCACTCGCTTCGTGCAGGTCCGCTGCTTCGGAGAAGGGATGCGGCGGGTCTTCGGCAACTTCTCCATGCGCGGCGGCGCACAAAAAGGCGGCTTGAGTTCCTTCCAGGCCCTCACCACCGCCATCGCGGCCCAGGTCGGTACCGGCAACATCGTCGGCGCCTGCGGCGCGATCCTCATCGGCGGCCCCGGCGCAATCTTCTGGATGTGGTTCATCGCATTTTTCGGCATGGCGACGATCTATGCCGAGGCGGTGCTCGCACAGGAGACCCGCGTGGTCGAGCCTGACGGCACGATCCTCGGCGGCCCGGTGTACTACATCAAGCGTGCCTTCCCGAACGGCTTCGGCAAGTTCCTTGCGGGCTTCTTCGCGGTCGCGATCATCCTTGCGCTCGGCTTCATGGGCTCTATGGTGCAGTCCAACTCCATCGGCGAGGCGTGCCAGAACGCATTCCACATTCCGAGCTGGGTCATGGGCCTGATCGTCTGTGCCATCGCGGCCTTCATCTTCATCGGCGGCGTGCAGCGCATCGCCTCCGTCACGGAAAAGATCGTGCCGATCATGGCCTGCCTGTATCTGCTCGGCGGCTTCATCGTGCTCATTGCCCGCATCCGCTACGTGCCGGAGACCTTCGGCATGATCTTCAAGTATGCTTTCATGCCGGATGCCATCATCGGCGGCGGCATCGGCTACGCGCTCAAGACGGCCATCAGTCAGGGCGCAAAGCGCGGCCTGTTCTCCAACGAGGCCGGCATGGGCTCGACCCCGCACGCGCACGCGCTGGCCAACGTCAAAAATCCGCACGAGCAGGGCACGGTCGCAATGATCGGCGTGTTCATCGACACGTTCGTCGTGCTGACGATGACGGCGCTCGTCGTTATCTCCACGCTTTACGCCGGCAACGGCCCGCTGGCGCACGGTGCGGTCGACGGCATTTCCAAGACGAACATGGCGCAGCTTGCGTTCTCGAGCGTGTTTGGCGAGACGCTCGGCAATGCCTTCGTGGCGATCTGCCTGCTGTTTTTCGCGTTTTCGACCATCGTCGGCTGGAACCTCTTCGGCCGCATCAATGTCAACTATCTCTTCGGCAAGAAGGCGAATCTCCCGTACTCCATCATCGCCCTCGTCTTCATCTTCCTCGGCTCCTGCCTGTCCAATGATCTTGTCTGGGAGCTGACGGATATGTTCAACCAGCTCATGGTCATTCCGAACGTCATCGCACTTCTTGCACTCGGCGGTATGGTCGCGGCGAGCGCCAAGGCCGGCAGCGACGAAAAAATCGACAGCAATAAAAAGTAAGGCACACTCCGGGAAAGCCCGCTTCGGCGGGCTTTTTCCATGCCCTGAACTGAAGATTGACACGCGGCGTATAATGTATTTAAGACTGAAAATCAGCATCGGAAGGTAATAAATATGACGCAAATGAAGATAATTGCGCGAATAAAGACCCCCTTTGATACAAAATTCGGAATCCCGCGGCAGAGCGGAGTCGCGGCTCGGGTGCGCGGTGAGATCGTATTCGAGCCGCCCTACCGTGACACGGACGCCGTGCGCGGGCTTGAGGGCTATTCGCATATTTGGCTCATATGGTGCTTTTCCGAGTCCGTGACGGATAAGTGGTCGCCCACGGTGCGCCCGCCCAGACTCGGCGGAAACGTGCGCATGGGTGTGTTTGCGACGCGCTCTCCGTTCAGACCGAATCCCATAGGGCTCTCGTGTGTGGAGCTTGAGAGCATTGAGTATACGCGTGACAGGGGCGCGGTTTTGCACGTGCGCGGCGCAGACCTCATGGACGGCACACCCATATTCGACATTAAGCCCTATATACCCTATGCCGATTCCCATCCCGAGGCGCGCGGCGGCTTTACGGACACGGTCGAATTCAAAAAGCTGAGCGTTATAATGCCGCAGGGCGCGGAAATACCCGACGGACTGCAAAGCGTTCTTGAAAACGATCCGAGGCCACGCTATCACGATGATGAAAGCCGCGTCTACGGTATGCAGTACGCCGGGTATGAGATAAAGTTCCGCGTGAGCGGAGATACGCTCACGGTGCTCGGTATTGATTAAAACAGCCTGCTGCCGATAGAATCGGCGAGCCTTTTTACGCTGTCCTCCGAGATGGGCGAGGGGAGTCCCGCGCCGTCGAGAATGTCGAGGAAGCTGCCGTCGTCAGCGGCCTTGAGGAGCTTGTTGTACGCCTTGAGCCCCGCACCGCTGCGGTCAAGCTCCATATTGTAAAGCTCAAACGCCGCGCTGCACGATACGCAGTAGCTTATTACGTAAAACGGCGATTCGTACATATGTTGGATGTTTGTCCATATATAGGGCAGATATTTTTCGGGAACGCCGTTGGCACCGCCGTATTCGTTTGCGAGGCGAGCGTAAAGCGAATTGAGATTTTTGACGGTGAGTTCATCGTCGTCCAGCTCCCAGACCGCGTTTTCAAACTCGTTAAAGCACATCTGGTCAACGTAGGTCGATACCGCGTCAACGAGCTTAAAGCTCTCAAGCTGCGAGGCGAGCTTTTCGTCGGGCAGGTATTTCGTGATGAGAAACTCCATCGCCTGCGAGAACATTTCGCTCGAATCGTTGTCTGAATTGAGCCCCTCGTTTATGTAGTCGTCGGTGAAATGTCCGAATTCGTGCCCGACGGTGAGGATGTCCTCCTGATAGCCCGAGGTGCGCGAAAACAGAAACGGCGCGTCAAAATCGGTGAGATAGGTGACATAGGAGCCGTCATACATATTTTCGCTGCTGCCGATGCAGTAAAGACCCTCGGATTTTAAATATTTCATCGCAGCGGAAATATCTCCGCCCATATTTGACGCCGCGGACGCGACCGTGCTCAGGCAGTCGGCGGAGCTCAGCTTCTCAAAATCGTCGTAAAGCGTGTCCAGCCGGCCGCTTTCGACGAGTTTTTTATATATGGGCACGAAGTATTTTTTCACGGCGCCGCAGTATTCCTCAAGCTCCTGCGCGTCATAGCTGCGCCCGAAGCCGTCGTAGCAATAATCGCGGTAGCTGTCATAGCCGCACTTTTCGGCGATCTGACGGCGCACGCGAACGAGGTCTATGAATATCTGCGCGGCCTCGGCATTGTACTTTTCGTAAACGTCGTAGCTGTCGGCAGCGCTGAATTTCGCATAGACGGCGCGGTACTTCGTGAGCAGGCGGCTCTCCTCGTTTTGCAGGCTGACGAGCTCGTCGTCGGCATATATGCCGTCCTCGTCGCCGTAGCCCTCCTCAAGCATGCCGCCGAAATAATATGTGTCGAGATATTCGCTCAGATGCGAGCGCGCACAGGCAAGCATAACGTCGTCATAGCACTTGTCGACCGTTGCCGAAGCGCCGGTGCAGTAGTCGTATTCCTCGGCGCAGTGCTCGTCGCTGAGATCCATGTCGCTGCGGATCATCGCAAGTGTGAGCATGGTGCCGAAGTGCGAATAGGCGTCGAAAAAGTCGTTTAATGCAGAGATCGTCTCCTTTCGGGAGGCGTTCGAGTCAAGAAGCTCCTTAATGTTATCCGTCAGGCGCACCAGCTCGTCCGCGTCGGGACGCTCATATGCCATGTCCTCGAAGCCGAGTCCGGAAACGCGGTCGGAGCCCTTATTCGCGCCGAATATGTGCTCAAGCCTCGAAGTGTCATAGTCGGGGAAGAGCGTACCCATGGGGTCACAGGCAGTAAGCGACAGCAGCATCACCAAGGCTGTCAAAAGCGCGGTTATCTTTTTGCCAAAATGCATCAAACTTTTCCTCCAAGCGGTTTTATTCGATAATATCACAGTTTTATCGCTTCGTAAAGATGAGAAAACCCTGATAAACTGAGCCTCGGTTTTAATAAATCCACACAAATTCGCAAAAGTGTATAAATAATATACAAAACGCACAGGATAATACTGTGCGCTTTTGCTATTGCATTACTTAAAAATTTTGATATAATATAGTTAAAATTTTTGAACCAAGGAGGCTCGCCATGATTTATACCGCAAGCGCTCTCATTGCATACCTGCTCGGCTCGTTTTGCGCGTCGATCCCGCTTTCCAAGGCAATGTGCGGCGAGGATATACGCACGATGGGCAGCGGCAATGCGGGAGCCACGAATATGGCCCGCTCACTCGGAATGAAGGCGGGGGTCGTGACGTTCATTTTGGACGCGGCAAAAACGGCTGCGGCGGTTTATTTGGGCTATCTTATGTGCGGCGAGGCGGGCAAGGCCATTGCCGGCTGCGCGTGCATAGTCGGCCACTGCTTCCCCGTGTATTTCGGTTTTCGCGGCGGCAAGGGCGTGTCCGTGGGCGCTGCTCTGGGCATGATAACGCACCCGCTCATATTCTGCATCGTCATTGCGGTCTTTTTCGCCGTCGTCAAATTCAGCCGTAAGGTTTCGCTCGGCTCAATAACGGCCGCCGTAGCGCTGCCGATCGCCGCGCTTGCCTTCAGAGTGTCCGGCGCGATGCTTGCAATGTGCATTTTTGCCGCAGTTTTGGTTATTTTTATGCATCGCAGCAATATCGCACGCCTTATAAACGGCACCGAGCCCGATTTTCGCGCGAAAAAAACCGGTTGAGAAATTTTGAACTAAAATTTGTCTAAAACGTCAAAAATGCAGTCTCGGTGCGCCAACGTCTTGACAAAGTGTTCATATTTGTTGTAACATGAGCATATCATCAAGCGGACGCAGGGAAGGTCCGTGTATAAAAGCTAAAGGAGAATTATTATGCCTAATTTCAATGAAGTCACCGGTAAGCAGTTTCTGGATGATTACAACGGCAAGCAGCTCTTTAAGGAGTTCGCTCCTGTCATCGGCAAGATGCCCAACATAGCATATATCCCCTTCCACAAGAAGATGGCGAAGGACGTAATCGGATATGTTGTCGGCAAGGGCTACTGCACTCAGGAAGCGGCAGACGCCCTCGTCGCGAAGTTCAACGAGCTTTACGATAAATAATAGGAACATTCTTTGAGAGCCCTGCCGTTCGGCGGGGCTCTTTTTCCAAAACACGGATTTTTAAAGGAGGAGCGAAATGGACTTTAAAAGCATGACGGTTAAAGACTTCTTTGAAGTTTACGGCGGCAAAGAGCTGTGCGAGAAGTACGCCCCGAATCTTCTCAAGTATCCCATCAAGCTCTTTTATAAAAAAACCTGCGGTGAGGTATTCCCGCTCGTGCTCGAAAAGGGGCTTATCCCACCCGACAAGGCTGCGGCCATCGAAGCCGCAATAATGGCCAAATAAGCAAAAAACTCGGCAATACACACGGTATTGCCGAGCTTTTTCCATACTGTGAAAAGTATTTGCCCAACTTGTTCTGCCGGAGCTTAAAACGCGAAATTATGCGCCGTAGTCCCAGTCAACAGCCTTCTTGGAGTCGACGAGGCTCTGGTATACGCTCAGGTGAGCGACGGCTGCCAGCAGGTTGCCCTTGAGCTTGAATTTGCCCTTTACGAGCGGAGTCTTGGAGTCCCACTCGCCCTTGATGACCTTAACAAAGTTCTCGTAAGGTCCGATGACGGTGAAGGTCGCGTCGGGGGCGGTATCTTCGCCTACGCCGCACTTGTGCTCGATGCAGACGTTGTCCTGAACGTCAACGTAGAACCAGAAGGTGCTTCCGTCGGGGTTGTCGGTCCAGACCTCGGTGTAAGTGTAGGTGTTGAGCTTGCCGGGCTTCTTTTCGGAAAACTTGGGCAGAACGTCTGCACACAGTTTCTCGAACCATTCCTCGTTAAGCGCTTTTGCCATGATTATTCCTCCTAATTTTTCTCCCACTCTGCGGTGGCACTTTAAAAAAAGCTTTTACATTATACCTGTGTACAGGATTAAAATCAAGGCAATAAAAGGCAAAAGAAGGCGTTTGTCCAAAAAAGACTAAAAAACGAACACGTCTCCGAAAGTGTATAGAGAAAGCGTGAACAGTGCCGTTACAGCGGCGAAGGGGTATAGCGTTCACAAAATAAAAACTGTCATACACGGGAAAAAGCCGGCATGGTAAAGACCACACCGGCTTTTCTTCTCGGCAAAGCTCAGCCGCCGAGATAGTTCGTGAGCAGCTCGTGCATGAGCTCGTCTCTGTCGATCCTGGTTATAAGGCTTCTTGCGTTGTTGTAGTTCGTGATGTACGTCGGGTCCTCCGAAAGAATATAACCAACAAGCTGGTTAATGGGGTCATAGCCCTTTATCTTCAGAGAATTATATACGGACGACAGGATCTCGCGCATTTCCGTTTTGCTGTCAACGACTGCAAATTTTCTCGTTATGTCTTCCATATTCTATCACTCCCCGGAAAATAATATGTTTATTCTATTATAACCATTCTACTCGCAAATGTAAAGCAAAATGCGAGAAATATTGAACACGGCGTATGAAAATTATCGCATGGAAGCGCCGAGTTCGCGCTCGAGCGCGTCAAGAACGCTCTTCATTGTCTCTTCGGCGTGCTCATCGGTGAGGGTCTGGTCGTCGGCTCTGAGCGTGAGCGAGAACGCGACGGACTTTTTGCCCGGAGCGATGTGAGAGCCGGTGTAAATGTCAAACAGCTCGCAGTTTTTCAGATACTGACCGCCGGCGGACATGATGCAGTCGATGAGCCTTGCAACGGTGATGGCCTTGTCGCACACAACGGCAATGTCGCGCGTGACGGCGGGGAACTTGGGCAGCGGCTCATACACGGGAGTACCGCCGCGGACGGAATAGAGCGCGTCGAAGCTCAGCTCCGCACAGTAGAGCTCCGCATCCACTCCGTAGTTCTTTGCGACCTCGGGGTGTATCTGGCCGAAGATACCGATATAGGTCCCGCCGGCATAGACCTTGGCGCAGCGTCCGGGATGATAGGAGGCGTTCTCCTTCTCTGCCACGAATTCTGCCTTCGGTGTGCGCAGCTCTTTCAGCAGGCTCTCGACCCAGCCCTTTACGGTGAAGAAGTTCACACCGGCGCCGTATGCGCCCATGGAGACGATCTTCGGCTCGTCAGCCAGACCGTCGCTGCGCTTGAGGTATATCTTGCCTATCTCATAGAGCGCAGCGGACTTGTTGCGGAAATTATAGTTGCGGGTGAGTATTTCGAGCATGGAGGGCAGCACCGTCGTGCGCATGATGGAGGTATCCTCGCCGAGGGGATTAAGGATGCGCAGGCTGTCGCGCAGCGGGGAATCCGCAGGCATGCGGATCTTGTCATAGTAGCTGGGACTGATGAAGGAATAGGTGATGATCTCGTCAAGCCCCATGGAGCGCAGCGCCTGACCGACAGCGCGCTCAGTGAGCTGCACGGGACTGAAGCCGCCGCAGGTGCTGATAGCGCCTGTGAAGCGGGTGGGTATCTCGTTATAGCCGTAGAAGCGTGCGACCTCCTCGGCAATGTCGGAGTAATGCTCCACATCGCCGCGCCATGACGGGACAATGATCGTGTCGCCCTCAAGGCCGAAGCCGAGGTCAAGCAGGATCTTACGCATGATCTGCTCGCTTATATCGGTGCCGAGCAGGGCGTTTATCTTGTCCGGCTCGAGCTTTACGGTAGTTGTGGTGAGGGGCTTGGGTACGACGTCTATCACGCCTTCGACGACCTCGCCCGCGCCGAGAAGCTCCACAAGCTCGCAGGCGCGCTGCACTGCGGCATATGTGTTCTTGACGTCAAGTCCCTTCTCAAAGCGTGAGGAGGCGTCGGTGCGCATGCCGAGCGCGGTAGCGGTGCGGCGGACGGAGGGGCCGTTGAAATTGGCGCTTTCAAAGAGGACCCTTGCCGTGTCGCCCACGATCTCGCTGTTCTCGCCGCCCATTACACCGGCAACTCCGACCGGCTTATCCGTGTCGCAGATGCACAGCATGCTCGGCGTGAGCTTACGCTCGTTTCCGTCGAGCGTGCGGATGGTCTCGCCCTCGCGTGCGCAGCGGATGTGTATCTCACCGCTGCCGACGCATGAAAAATCAAAGGCGTGCATCGGCTGGCCGTACTCGAGCATGACATAGTTCGTGATGTCGACAATATTGTTTATCGGGCGCATACCGGCGTTGCGGATACGCTCGCGCATCCATTCGGGGCTCGGCGCGATCTTTACGTTTTTGACCATGCGCGCGGTATAGCGCGGGCAGAGCTCGGGGTCTTCAATGACGACCTTTGCCAGCTCGTTTATATCTCCGCCGGCCTTTGCCTGCACGACCGGCTCATGCAGCATGAGCTTCTTGCCGAAGGTGACGGCCGCCTCGCGGGCAAGGCCGATGACGGAAAGGCAGTCGGGGCGGTTCGGCGTGATCTCAAACTCGACGATGGAATCGTCAAAGCCGAGGATGCGCGCCATGTTGAGGCCCGGCTCGGCGTCCTCTTCCTGTAAGACAAAGATGCCGTCGGCGATGCAGTGAGGGAACTCCTTCTGCTCGGCGTGCAGGTCTTCGAGCGTGCAGATCGTGTCGCTCTTCGTGTTGTACGCGACAAGGTCGCCCTCGTGGAGGTTGGAGCAGCACGTATCGGGCACAGCGGTCGCATTGCCGAGGTCGAGGCAGGTGTGGAACGTGCCGTCGCCCAGCGGGGCGCATTCGAGCACCCTGGCTGCAACAACAGGGCCGTAGACCTTGTCGCCGGGCTTGATATCAGCAGGGATGGAGGGCTTATCCTTGTCGATGGGATGATAGTCGTTCAGGATGGCCGCTGGCGTGATGATGGCATAGGGGAAGTCATGCTCCGCCGTCATGCCAAGCTCCTTGAGCGAGCAGAGCATGCCGTTCGACTCGACGCCGCGCAGTTTGCCCTTTTCGATCTTCACGCCGCCCGGCAGATGCGCGCCGTGCAGCGCTGCGGGGACATAGTCTCCCACATGGATGTTCCACGCGCCGGTGACGATCTGCACGGGCTCAGCCTGACCGACGTCGATCTGGCAGACCCACATGTGGTCGGAGTTTTCATGGCGCTTCATCTCGAGAATTTTGCCGACGACCACGTTCTTGAGGTTTTCGTCGGGACGCTCGATGGTCTCGACCTTCGAGCCGGAGAGCGTCATCTCGTCGTTGAATTCCTTATCGGTGATATCCTTGAGGTCAACGAATTCGTTGAGCCAATTACGGGATAGGATCATATTTGTATCCTCCTAAGAAGTAACAATCAAATTTTGTTTTTTGTGACGACATGCGCGTCACAAAAAACACCGCTCAGGGTGCAAGCGTGCGAGCAAAGCGAGTGCGGCGCAGCACCCTGCGAAAGAGATCGCAGAAAGCGGCTCGCCGCTTTCGCGAGGAATATTAGAACTGTTCGAGGAAGCGGACATCGTTCTCGAAGATCAAACGCAGGTCGCTGATCTTGAAGTGGCCGAGCGCCAGACGCTCAAGGCCCATGCCGAACGCCCAGCCGGAATAGACCGTGGAGTCGATGCCGCAGCCCTCGAGCACCTTGGGGTGCACCATGCCGCAGCCCAGGATCTCGATCCAGCCGCTGCCTTTACATACCCTGCAGCCTTTTCCGCCGCACTTGAAGCACGATACGTCCATCTCTGCACTAGGCTCCGTGAACGGGAAGTGGTGCGGTCTGAACTTAGTCCTAGTGCTCGTTCCGAAAAGCTGTTTCGCAAAGCTGTCGAGCGTTCCCTTGAGGTCCGCCATCGTTATTCCTTCATCGACCACAAGGCCTTCGATCTGATGGAACATCGGCGAATGCGTAGCATCCGGAGTATCACATCTGAAGCATCTTCCCGGTGAGATGACCTTGATAGGAGGTTCCTGCTTGAGAAGCGTCCTTACCTGTACAGGTGAAGTCTGTGTTCTCAGCAGCGTGTCCTTTGTAATGTAAAATGTATCTGTCATATCTCTCGAAGGATGATTAGGTCCTGCATTGAGCGCATCAAAATTGTTGAAGACAGTTTCCACTTCAGGGCCTTCCGAAATCGAGAATCCCATGTTCATGAATACCTTTGAGATCTCATCCATCGTTATCGTAAGAGGATGCTTCACGC
>OQVT01002923.1_pt1 | contig 10994 bp, 14 predicted proteins | sample 1691561 | NCBI WGS metagenome assembly OQVT01 (sample SAMN03418260, study PRJEB22391) | human gut metagenome | biome: human-gut; feature: organic feature; material: feces | host: Homo sapiens | place: Tanzania | collected 2013-01
TTAAAATGAAAACACTCGGAAATGAGAATGTACAGTTCTCAAATCCGAGTGCAAAGATAAGATAAAGTAGTGTAAGTGCCTGAAAATAAAATCGGTCATTCCCGGACGACCGGAAATGACCGAAAATAACCGAAAAATAGATCTTATTTTTATCCCATTTGATGTGTTTCAAACAATCCTCGAGAAGCCGTTTACCATTTCCCGATAAGCCATATCTTTTTCGTATGGTTTGTTGTCAGGATTCATATAATCAGTAAAAGTCGTCTTCGTCATATAAGCTAATCCGTCAATAGCCTTATATTCGTTGAAGGTAGGCCTTCTGATAACGCCAGCATCCATAGCCGCCCTCACAGGCATGGCCAGATCTTTAGGTTTTGATTTGCCCGACTGGTAATCTCTGATCATGGTAATGACAGTGGTGGTTTTCCCCTCCTTTACCACAAAGGAAGACGGAGTCGACGGAGCTGGGGTGTTTACCCCTAATTTTCGCCTCAACAGATCTACCTCCTTATCTAATTTCCCCTCATACTGCCTATTCAGATCGTGCAGGGGGATGAGCACCTTCTCGATGGTATCAGGTGGATATTCACAGACCTGCTGCAGAAAGGGATGGAGAAAATCCTTGACATCAGAAGCCTTAGTACCGTCGGCTTTCATGACATTCAGTTCACAAGTCAACAGATTGGTACGCTTACCCTCCATCCATTTCTTCTCCTCTTTTCGGGCGCATATTTCGAGCAATTGGAAGAAGAGAGGATGGTCGTTCAAACGTTTATAAATAGTCATAATGATGGCGTTCACATCCAGATGTTCATAGGTCTTGCCAGCTGCGAAAATCACGGCAGAAGCCACCATGAGCACCAGCATGGCTTCATCCTCATTAGCAGCATCGTCCTGAATGTCATCCATCTCGTCTTCTATCCCCTCCAGAATATCCGGTAATAGCAATACATCGCTGGCAAATGACTTGGCAGAAAGATATATTTCGGCAGGGGCAAGCATAGTGTAGCCCTCACGACAAAACTGCCTGAGTGCATCATGGAAGATAACGAAAACGTCATCCGAAAGCAAGCGTCTTCTCTCCTGCCTCACCTGTTCCTTGTCCAAATGTATGATCATAATTTTTCTGCCTGATAGTAGGTTGTTGGTTCATATTGCTTAATCATCCACAGAGGTATTTTTCATCCCGTTCAGCATCTCAACGATGGCCGCTTCTCCCTTTATGATATCATCGTGCTCTACCTTCTCACCGTTCCTTTTCCTGTTCCTTGGGCTCCCATCATTATAATATTCATATTTTTGTCTCCTTTTTTTGAGGGCGTATCGCCCGTTTTCTTTTTTCAGGTTCAGGCGGCCATTTCATCACGAAGCCGGACGCCTGCTTGCCAAGCGCGTGCAGGCACCGGAGGTCTTCGCCTCGGAGAGCGCTGCGGTATCCTGCTTCCTCTCCGCTGCCTATGTGGAGACGGGAAAGCTCACGGTGACGCTCAGCGAGATCGACGAGGTGAAGGCACAGGAGGTCGTCAACCTGACGCCGAAAAAGCGCGCGCTGCTGGGTACGCTCCTTGCCTCTATGCTTCGCTCCTTCTGGACGGGGCTGACCGTCCGCGGGGAAAAGCAGCAGATCATGGACGCCGCCTATGAGCCCGTGCAGGAGAATGAAGTGCCCGAAGCGGAGACGGAGACTGTTCCCGTGGAGCAGGTCGCCTCTCAGACGGAGCCCGTGGACGAAGAACTCAACCGCATCGTTGGTATCTTCAAGCTGGCTCGCGAGCAGGGCTACACCCTCAAGCTCATCCCCGGTACACCGGAGGAGAATGCACCCGTGTTCGATTTTGAACATGAGCGCATCCTCCGCAGCGCCGCGTAAGAGCCTATGCGGGAGATCAATGTGGTGAGCAGGGTACGGATCAGCGAGAACGGGAAAGCCGCCCTTTATGAAAAAAGCTATCACGGTATCCTGACGGAAAACGGCCGCGTACAGCTAAAGGCATACTGCGCCAAGCGCGTCCCGCTGGGGGCGGCAGGTACGGATGAAGCTGCTTCGCTGGCCGAAAGAATGATGAAAGGCGCGGCATGATCCGCGCGATAAGAAGGCAAGGAACGATACTGTTCCTTGCCCTCTTTTCTATCAATGAACGGAGGAAACGCGATGTCTGTAAAGTCACAGCAGAACAATATGCGGCAGCTGTCTGCGCTGCTTAGTCTTGACCTCTGCAATATCCCCGGCGAAAAAGAGTGCGGTCCCAACGGCAGCAAAAAAGCCTTCCTCAATACGGCAAAGGTTTTCCTGCGCGCCCTTGCACGAGATCTCGGACTGCATGATGTGACCGTCAGTGGTAATTCAGGCGGCATTGCCGTATCGGGAGAGTGCAGCATGATCGGGATGTGGGAGGACAGTGGCATTTATGTCTCTATCTCTCAGCCCGCATGCGGTAGCGGCAAAGTGCTGCTCTATCGCACAGTGCGCCACAGCAAGGACTATAAAGGCGGCTATAACCACTTTATCACCCGGAGCGAACTTGAAAAATGCTCCTATCCGCATCTGCTGGATACCCTGCGGAAGCTGAGAAAGGATCAGGTGGATGATGAGCGAGCCGCTTGAGCTGAAGGAACAGACACCCTACGCCATCGACCGGCTTGACACACTGAAAGCCGCGATCATGCACTCTATACAGGAGATGGTCATACACCGGGCAAAGGTGGAAAAATACCGTAAGAGTGACTTGCCGACAGCCCGCAGCGCCTATGAAACGCTGGAGTATTTCCGAAAGCAGCTTGCAGAGCAGCTGATGGAATCTCAGCTATTCCTGCTGGAGACGGAGGCATACAAGCTGGCATCTATGGCAGGGCAGCTTCGCCAGGGCGTGAGCGGATTCAATCTTATGAGTACAGGTTACAAGCCCATCTACGAAGTGCTGAGTAAGTTCACGTCGACGTTCCCCACGGGGCAAAAGACCAACGCCGCTGTGATAGGCCGCCTGATGAACAACATCAAGCTGGGATATTACCCCACCGATCCCGATAACATTTCGCTGATCCTGCGGGGTATTCGGTTTCCGGATGGCGTCACTACGAACTTATTTGATCCGTGCTGCGGCTGTGGTAAAGCTCTGCGCCAACTGGCTCAGGGAAATAACTGCTATGCCTACGGCGTGGAGCTGGACGAGAGCCGTGCGGAAGAAGCGCAGACACGCCTCCATCGCGTCGGCTTTGGCAGCTTCTTTCACAGCCGTATCAGCCATGAAGCATTTCACCTGCTCTTTTTGAATCCGCCGTACCTGTCGGTCATCAACGAAAGCGGCGGCCGCTCCCGGCATGAAAAGCGGTTTTTGATCGAGAGTCTACCCTCCTTGATGTATGGCGGACTGCTGATCTATGTTATTCCCTATTACCGCCTGACACCGGACATCTGCCGTGTTCTCGTTGATAATTTCGACGACCTCTCCGTCTGGCGCTTTACAGACAGCGAGTTTAAGCAGTTCAAACAGGTTGCTATATTCGGCGCCCGAAAGCCCAGAGATGCGGAATTGCAGGATACGCTCTGGCTGGAGCGGCTTGCGTGCAGTCCCGCCTCGATACCGACTCTTGAGAAGATTGAGGAGGGACGCTATGCGCTCCCGGCACAGCCTTTGCAGGTCAACACCTTCAAGGGCGAAAAGGAATTGGAACAGCAGCTTCGCAAGTCCGACAGCTTCGCGCAGATGATGCGCCGCAGCGAGCTGGACAGCGGCGCCAAACGCCCGCTCTTGCCGCTCTCCATCAGCCAGATCGGTCTGATCGGCGGCTCCGGCATGATCAACGGCCTTATTGAATGCGACAGCCCTCACATCATCAAGGGCCGCATCGTCAAGGTTGTGCGCACGGAGAGCGAGGAGAAATTCAGTGCCAGCGGAAACCATCTTGGCAGCGAGGTAAAAGAAACCATCACAAATAAAATGATCTTCAATGTCCTGACGCCAAACGGCTTTAAGACATTGACATAAAGAAAGGGGGCCTACCTATTATGCAGTACAGACCTGTCCAGTTTCCCACCGGAGAAGTCCGCGCCACAACGGCTGCTTTGGCGAATGTCTCAAAGGAGAAGCTGATCCGTCTTGTGAATCGGCATATCCGCGGTGACTGGGGCGATACCTGCATGGCGGATCAAAAAGCCAATGAGCAGGCAATCCGCGATGGGGATCGTATCTTGTCTTGGTATCAAATCAGCGGCAAGATCCGTATCCTGATCATCACGGAGACAGACCGTTCGGCTACCACAATCATGCTATCGGATGAATATTGATGAGGAGGAAAAATGAAGTCTTGTGATATGGTGATCATCGTCCCCGTGGACGGCGTCACTGGAGAAGAAGCCATGCGCGTACAGGTGTGGGAAACCGTGGCGGAGCTGCTTCGCCCGGAGCTTGGAAAGCTGTACCGTCAATTTAACCCATCAGGCAGCGTTTGGGAGCACAAATACCCACGCCCCTTTGGCGTTGTGCTCGGGCGGCAGGAGCCGGAAGTGTTCCGGGAGCTGCTCAAAGCAGGAGAAGAAGCGCAGCATGAAGCCGCCGCCTATCACTTGGAGGCAATGATCCGCAAGGCGGACCTTGGCAGTACACAGAAAATCGGCAATATGCAGTTCTACTCTACGGTTGTGGACGGCAGCGATCCCGAGCTGTTGGCACATGGGGTCTGGCATATTCTCATACAGAGAGGTACTCCCGTCCCAGACTGCGGCATTTACTATGCCGCATTGCACCGCGCATTCGCAACTGAGGAGGAAAAGTGCGAAGTCTTGGATCATGCCGGCAAATACGCAGCGTGCATGGTCACGCTGAGTCAGGGGGTGAGGGAAAGTGCGTGAGTTCAACAGAGAGCGCTTTATGCAACTGCTGCACGAGGCACCAGAAAGCAAGCCGTTTTTCCCTGAGCCGCGACACAATCCTTATATCCAGTCGCTGATGGATACGCTGAAAGAGGAAGGTTCGCTTGAACTTGCCGACATTGATTGGAACTCGTTTGAGATGGCAGATGTTACCATCCCCCGTTTTCAGGAACATGCCGACAGCGATGCAAACGGCTGGGTCAAAGGAATCATTTATCGAGTGGGAAAAGCACCGGCCTTTCAGTCACGCCATCGCGCCTTCTTTTGAGGTGGCAGTATGTACGATTACGAATATGAAGACAATGTTCTGCTGTGTCTGCGGCTTCTGAAATTTTTGCACACGGACCAACCAAAAGTGTTGGGAGAGATCATCAAGGACTATCCAGTGGCAGATGAAGAGGACATGGAGAGAATCGTAAGCGAGATGATGCTGACCGTCTTTGATGAGGGTGCGCCGGACGGCGAGGACGATATGATGACCGTGCGTTTTTCCCACGATCATATTGATCGGCTCTATGCACGAGGCTGCCAGGACAGCGGTTTGTTTCCCTTCCGAATCAACGCATGGCAGGAGAAAATCAAGGACATTTTTCTTCTCTATGTGGCAGATGCCTCTTACTCTGTCTTTGATGTTCACTACCGCTTCTCAGGGACAAATGTCAAGATCGACATTACGCTTTCACCGGACTGCTATACCCCAAATATCTTTCTCAATACGTTTATCAATATGATCCTTTATTGTCAGAGAGAACTCGAACGCATAGAGGCCGTTGAGGCAGATGAGCGGAACGCCGTCGCTTACATCGGAAAGGAGGCCGCATGATGGCGGACTATAAGCGAACCGAGGTACCGGAGGATGTGATCCTTCACATCTCTCCCAGCCGAAATACAGTCGTTGTGCAGGAACATTCTGCAAACGGCGTAGTAAGCTACCGTGAGATCGACCCAATCGAGTTTTATTTTGCGCTCAATGGGAGTTATACCACAAACGACTATCTGGGCAGCGGGTTTCTGCCGGAGCGTTGTCTTCATGTCTCCATGAATGCCGAAGAACGCCGCTTCGTGATTTGGAACCCTGACCTGCGGGCGGATGTGATCTACCGAGATACGGAATATTTGGACTTTCCGCTGCCGCGGCTGGTCTTCAGGCTTCGTGTCTTGGCCGACGGAAGGGTAGCAGATTGTTCTATGGGCGTGGTTGCGGATGAACCTCCAACGGAGGATACGCCTATGTTTTTCTACCCATTCTCCAACGTCTATGACGATGAAAGAGTATGCACAGGCAACAACATCCTGCCGCGATACAAAAAGCTTTCAGCAATGAAAAATTTTCCGAGGTATTTGTTGGGGCTCCCTGACAACGATGATATGTTCAACTCCTCGCATAATCAAAAGGGCCTCGACCACAAGGCTCTGCTGGAGCATCTCAAGGACAAGGAGCCTGCTTACTACTATACGGACATTCTTGTTCCCAATGGCCGTACATTAGGCGATTTTATCAGGAGGTAATGAAATGTCGGAACAGAAATCGCGGACGATGCTGACAGCCCTCGCAAAACCTTTTGCACCGGAAGACCTGGAGTGGCGCCTGCAATACACGAACGAGGAAAAAATGTGCGGCATGGCTGTTCCCTATGTGACGAACCGTGCCATTCAGAATCGGCTGGACGAGGTGTGCGGCCCGGAAAACTGGTACAACGAGTTTAGACCGTGGCATAGCGCAGGGAAAAAGGACTCCCAGCTTTGCGGTATCGCCATCTATTTTGAAGGCAAGGGCTTCATTACCAAGTGGGACGGCGCCGAGGATTCGGACATTGAACCCATCAAAGGCGGCCTTTCCGACAGCATGAAGCGCGCCGCCTACCAGTGGGGCATCGGGCGTGTCCTCTACAGCCTCGATACCGTGTGGGTAGACATTGAGCGCCGGGGCCGCAGCTATGTTATTAAAGGCAACGAGCGGAAAAAGCTGGATGATGCTTATTTGAGTGCGCTTGAAAAGCTGGGTCTTGAGCCCGCTAAGGCGTGCGGTATCCAATCTCTGCTGACGCCCAAGACTGCCCCCGAGCAGAAGACCGCTGACAATCAGATGCCAACATCTGAACCTGTACAGGATCAGCGCCGCGGTGGCGCAGCACAGCAATCTGCCAAGCCACAGGAACGCTCGGCGCAGCAGAAACCGCAGACGAGCCCCGAAAAGCAGGAGAATACCGCTGAATCCACCGGAAAGACTGTTCCATTCCGTAATGCCGCGCAGGCCGCGCCCGAGGAGAATATCTACACAGTCCTGGCGGCGAAAGTCCAAGATGGTATGAGCGGCAGCAATACGCTGGTCAATCTGGAGACACCGGAGAAAAAGCAGACCTACGCCTATGTCCGGGGTGTGCGTCCCGAGTTGACGCCGGGCACGCAGCTCTCTCATGTGAAATTGACGACCCGCAAGCAGGATACCGTGTTGTTCTGTGTGCTGGAGTCCTACGAGGTCTATCAGCAGGGCCAGCAGGCGGCGTAAATAAGCTGCCCTGAGCAAAAGAAAGGAGCAGACAGTTGAAAAAGATCGAACAGTTTCAGATCACCAGCATGAGCATTTCCGGCTTCAAGTCCTATGAAAAGCCTACGGAGCTGATCTTTGGTGATCCTACCGTTATTACCGGGGGGAATGGCCGCGGGAAAAGCAGCATTGCGGATGCCATCGCATTTGCTGTGACCGGCCTTCCGTTTTTCGGCGAGCGCGGCCTGGATCGGCTCCACAACGAAAAAAATCCCGATGTCTCCATCCAAATGCGCTTTGTGGACGAAAAGGGCATTACCCATGAGCTGACCCGTATCCGCCGGAACGGCGATATGGACATCTATTATGATGACCATACGGTCCGCCAGCTTGACCTCACCGACCTCTTTGGTGAGCGGGATGTGTTTCTCTCCATCCTCAATCCTCTGTATTTCATTGAAGAACTGGGAACGAACGGTAAGAACCTTTTAGAGCGGTATCTCCCGTTCATTCCGCAAGAGGTGATCCTCGCACAGCTCCCTGAATCGGCGCGGGCGTCTCTAAAGGATGAAGTGATCCTCTCGCCCGACGCCTATCTCAAACGCCAGCGTGCGGAGATCCGTGACCTAGAGGATCGCATCACCTATCTTGGCGGGCAAAAGGATCTGGCGGCGACGCAGAAACAGCAGCATGAAGCTGCGCAGACAGAGCTTTCTGAAGGCCTTGCGGCACTCCGGAGTGAGATCACGGCACTGGAGGAAAAACAGTTCTCGGGCCTTGATCCTGTGAAAATGCAGGAGCGGCTCGTTGAATTGAGCCAGCGCTACGACGAGATGGCTCGTGATGAACGGGGCGACGCGCTCCAGCAGCAAAAAGAACTCCATGCGCTGCGCGAGAAGATCATCCGCAGACAGGCTGAGCAGTATCGGTCCAAGTTTACCGAGCCGTTGGCGGAGATCAGTGCCAAGGTCAAGGATCTTGGCATGCGGTATAAGCGTGAGGCTATGGCATACAAGGCATTTCATGCCGGTATGGACTGTCCTACCTGTCACCGCCGCGTAACGGAGGAAACGCTGCCGGAGGTGCAGTCCGCGCTCAAAAAAGTCATTTCTGAATTGTGTACCGCCGGAAAGGAGCAATCAGATCAGCTTGCAGAACTCCACGAGATGGACAAGAAGGCAAAAGAGACCTTCGAGCAATTCCGGGCGGATGACCTCCGCAAGTGGCAGGAAGAGGCTGATGAACTGGAGCGGCAATGTACAAAGCAGCTGCAAAACGGTTCTCAGGCCGCTGAGACGCTGCGCGGTGAGATCCAAAGCCTGACAGCGGAGCTTGAATACGGCAATCTTACGCAGGCCGAGTATGACCGCCTGCGTGAGTGCCGGGAGCAGTGCCGCGAGATGGAAGCCAAGCGCGCTGCGCTCGATACGGTGATATCTGCGGAAACTCCTGATTTTGATCGGGAGATCCGTGAGGCGCAGGAGACCATCAGCAAAATCAAACGCACGATGACGAATGTGATCTTGTATGTCAGCAAGCGGGCAGAGCTCACTTTTTCGCAGCTTAAAATGAACCGCGTGGAAATTTCTCTCTACGATGTGGTCAAATCCACAGGCGAGGTCAAAGATACCTTCAAGTTTACATACAACGGCCGCCGTTATGACCGTCTCTCCCTTTCCGAGAAGATTCGGGCAGGCATGGAGGTGTCGGAGCTGATGAAGCGCCTCACGGGGCGCAATTACCCCGTCTTCGTGGACAACATGGAGTCTGTTGATGACCTTGCCAATGTCCGCCCCACGGGACAGGTCATCATGGCAAAATGCGTGAGCAATGCGCCGCTGCAGGTGAGGCCGATCAAGCCTATCGTTTTCGCGGAGCAGCGCGCCGCCTGATGGGGGTGATCCCGTTTGGCCGTCCGACAATATGACAAAATCCCTATCGTGGAAACGGCCAGACGGTGTGGGCTTGTCCTCGACTCCCGAACGCTGCGGCGAACGGAGGTCGAGGCAAGCTGCCCCTTCTGTCATGACCACGGACCGGGGAAATACCATCTGAGCCTCAATACCGACACAGATCAGTACCGCTGTAACCTTTGCGGCGCCCACGGCAACAGCGTGAGCCTGTACGCAAGGCTCAAAGGGATCAGCAATAAAGAGGCCTATTTGGAATTGGTGCAGGAGACAAAGGTATATCCTTTGCCCCAAACGCCAACTCCCCAAATGAAAGAGCGGCAGCCTGTTTCACTGGAGCAACGCCACGCCGCATATACGGATATGCTGGAACATTTGACCCTTCTTGACCGGCATGGTGAAAACCTGCGGGGAAGAGGCCTGTCCGAAGAGCGTATCCGAATGAACGGGTATAAAAGTATGCCCGAGACCGAGCGGGGCCGTCGGCTTTTGGCCGACCTGCTCCGCTCCCACGGGCATGATCTGCGCGGACTTCCCGGCTTTCGCACTTACTACGGCGAGTGGACACTCTCCGGGCCGAATGGGTTTCTTATTCCGGTTCGGAATAAGGACGGGCTCATACAAGGCCTTAAAATTCGACTGGACGAGGCGGATCATCCCAACCGGAAGTATCGCTGGCTCTCCAGTCGAAACCTGCCAAACGGCACTCGCAGCTATTCCTGGGTTCATGTGACGGGAGATAGGACAAGAAAGCGTGCGTTTCTAACAGAGGGCCCGCTCAAGGGCGATGTGGCCAGCTTTCTCGCAAAGGATGCATTATTTATCTGCATTGGCGGAGTCAACGCGCTGCATGGGTTGACTGATACCATCCGAGAGCTTGGCGTCCATGAGGTCGTGGAAGCAATGGACATGGATCAGATGACAAATTCCAATGTCCGCAATGCCATCCTTGCTATGAGAAAAGAAGTGCAGAAGATACCGGGTATCCGCTACGCAAAATACACATGGAATCCCGCCTATAAGGGCGTGGATGATTACCTTTTGAGCCGAACTGCAGTGATGTAAAGGAGACACGATGTTAACAGAACAAGAAAAAGTACGAATCCAAGCGATAATCCGAAAAGAACAGTATGGCATTACGCTCAGCCAGATGAAGCGGTTTTTCAAGAAGCATCAGCACGCACGGAAAATTTGTGACAAAAAAACGATGGAAAAAATCGAGTACTATCTGACCGACATCAATTTTCATTACGAGTGCGGGCTGCTCATATCCGGGCAGTATGATAAGCTGCCGGAAGTAATTAAAAACTGGTGAGAGAACTTACCGTGAAGAAAGAATAATCTATAATATGGATAAAGTCATAAACATGAATGAACTTATCGGTGCGGCTGCTGGTGATCAGCAGCACATGCTAGGAAAGTTTCTGTATTTTTCTTTGGCAAATCTTCTGGTGGATAAAGACGAGTTATCCCACCTGTGCGAGAGCATGGGTATCCCGTACAGCGGCAGCAACCGGCTTTCTGTGTCAGATGCCTTCCGATCTGCCACGGGTGATATCCGGGAGCGCATCCCTGTTACGGAGGATGGTGAGACGAACATCTACCTTGCCTACTGCCGGGATAATAAGCACACCCACGGTGTTCTCTCCCGTGAACTGGTAAAGGAAACGCTGAATCGACAGACCAACCAGTACGAAAAGTTGGCAAATATCAGCTACGACAAGGC
>OQVT01002924.1_pt1 | contig 10994 bp, 9 predicted proteins | sample 1691561 | NCBI WGS metagenome assembly OQVT01 (sample SAMN03418260, study PRJEB22391) | human gut metagenome | biome: human-gut; feature: organic feature; material: feces | host: Homo sapiens | place: Tanzania | collected 2013-01
CGCGGCGGCGAAATACAAAAGGCCGTATGCCACGCTGCCCGCCTTGGCCGGAAGCAGCCTGACGAAGCCGCTTAAGATTGCCGCCCACAAAGCGCCGAAGGCCAGCGGCCAGAGCTGCGCCAACCGGAACTCCTCCGTATTCAGGGATAAAAAGAGAAAGGCGGCAGAGCGCCGCCTTTCTCCGCGAAGATCAGTTTCGCAGGTAAGCGGCCATCATGTCGATGAACTGAGAGTTGGTCGGCGGCTGGCGCAGCTGCGTACCGGCGATCACATTCAGAAAATCATGGTCGAGCTGATTCCAGCAGCTCTGGATCAGCGTGCGGAGATTGCGCTCCACACAACTCGGCGTGGTGTTGAAATGATCCGCCGTCTGCTTATAGAGACGCTTCGTGATAAGCAGCACATCGTCCGGCTGATCCCGAACCTGCTCAACCATATAGACCGCATAGCGGAAACCGGACAGCTTCCCAGTAACGCCAAGCAGGCGCAGCAAACGCTCGGCGTCCAACGGGATCTGTTTCGCGTCCCGCTCATATTCAGGCACATAATAAACCAAAGGCATTGATACCCCTCCTATGTGATATTTGAAGATCAAAACAGAGAAAGGGCAGCATAGGCGGGCCTCTCGGCCAGTGGCAGGTCTTTTTTGCGTAAGACCTATGCTATGCGCTGGATTTAACAGTTTTTCATCCAGCCGTTAGGAATACCCTGATATTCTGTTTCAGCCGCAAAAGCGGGATAGTGGGAGAGTGTCGGGTGTGCGATGGCAAGTTCGAAAATCTTTGTAAACATCCGTATCCTCCGTAACTCAATCATATACGATATGTGCAGTTTTGTGTCATGTAATCGTTCTACAATGGTCTACGTATAGGCGACGGTTTTTGTATGGAATTGTCGAAAGCTGTTTTCTCCATCATAGCCCTCAGTTAAATCAGAGTGTTGAGATGCTATATACGGGTCTATTGCTGGCAAGTCTTTCAGAGGAATTAAATTTTATTTTGCTTATGCTTTCTGCCCTGCAATCCATAAGCGGATGACTTATGTTCCGCTACGGTGAATTATTTTCTTAAAATTCTTGCTTGTAGTTAGATTCGTTCAGTATTTGAAGCTAAAGATTTCACGTGGTTCCGCCTCTGGCAGGGGCTGTGTTTTCCGTATCCAATAAAAAACGCAAGGCTGTACGTTGTGGTAATTCGCATCGTACAGCTTTGCGGTAAGCGGGACAATTCAACTGCAAGAAATATAGCTCAGGAAGGGATAAGCCTATGCCGGCTCATCCCTTCCTGAGCTATATGTGATGAGGCAATAAAATGGGTTAAATCTCAAAAATGGCTTCGATTTCCACCGGCGCATCCATGGGAAGCTGATTTGTACCTACGGCAGTACGCGCATGGCGGCCTTTCTCGCCAAACACATCATACAGCAGTTGTGATGCTGCATTCACAACAATGTGCTGCTTTTTGAAGCCTGTCTTACTGTTCACAAACGCCTGCAGCTTGACAACATTTTTTACTTTGTCAAGATCACTTAGATAGTGTTTCACCGCAGCAAGCATATTTATAATGCAAATTCGTGCCGCGTCCTGCGCTTCTTCAAGCGTTACGCTGTCTCCCACATAACCGGGATATTTCATCACGCCATTTACAAAAGGCACCTGGCCGGATACAAACAGTGCGTTACCTATCTGTTTAACCGGGATATACATTGCGCCAGGTGGTGACATCTCTGGAAGGGTAATACCCAACTCGGCAATTCTCTTTTCCGCCAGCATCTTGGTTACTCCTTTTCTGCGACATTCGTCTTCCGCTCATCGATAGCCTTCTGCATGGCTGGCAGTTGTTTTTCCATTTTAGCAAGAACGGCAAAAATCACAAGAATTACAGCATAAACAACAATCTGTGAGGTAACAGTCAGGTGAAAGAATGTGTCCAGCACAGCCTTCGGCTGCTCTGCGGCATTAGGATCAAAGGAAATCAGACCTACAACCAATGCAGCGACGGAAGATCCAAACGCCAGTCCAAATTTTTGCCCGATACCAGAAGCGGCCATGATAACACCTGTATTTTTGTGCCCACTCTTGTATTCACTATAGACAAGTGCATCCATCAGGCAAGGCTGCAGGACAGCGGTCACCAGTTGTGCACCAAACATCATAATTACCACACAAACCAGATACATCACCGGAGTCAGTGCGCCCATTAAGTATGCTACAACAATAACTCCCAATGTTACAAGGCTCCATACGCAACCCATGATTCCGGTTCCTGCGTTGCCGAATTTTTTGAACAGCGCCACCAGCAAGGCCGTTGCTGCCAGATTGGGAATCAAGCCGAGAACCGATTGACTGGACATAATGTTGGGATCTCCCAACGTGTAGGTACAGAAATAGACAAGTACGGCAGACGCCACGGAGGTAAGCAGCATTTTTACCGCCTGCATAACAACAATCAACATGGCACCCTTGTTGGTCACCAATGCCTTAAACATCTCTTTTGCAGATGCATTTTGCTTGCCCTGTACTCCTATATCGTCATGGTCATACCCATCGCAGCACTTAATACCGACAAAGCCGAGAATAACGATTACTGCGGCATAAATAGCGGCTACCTTCATGAAAGTCGTACTGACACCAAAACCCTGCAGCTTTGCCACCAGCGGCATAGTGATGGCAGGAACAATTACGTTCAATGCGACGCTGACAATGCTAGTATAGACATTGAGTTTAGACTGTTCCGTACGATCGGTCGTTAAACGAGGGCGGAGTGCACTAGATGGAATGCCGAACATTGTAGCAGACATGCCAAGGCAGACATAAGTCGCAACCGCCCACACAATCTTCATCCCATAGGATAGATTCGGTGCCCAAAATGCCAAAATCAGAAAAATAGCAATAAGGGGAATACCTCTCTTCATCCAGTAGAGACACTTTTGGGGCTTATTGGTTTTTTCCACTAAGACGCCCATCAAAGGGTCATTGATGAAATCCCAAATGCGCGCCACCATGATAATCAGTGCTGCAACTTTACCGTCAATCTGCAGAATATTTGTGTAAAAGAATACCAGAAAATACATCTGCAGCAGCATTTGCAATGTGCTGGGGATGCCGAGAATTGCGTAACCAATTCGAACTTTTTGCGGCAACTTGACATTTGCGGTGCTATTTTCACTCATAACTCGGTACCTCTCTTTTTAGTTTTAATTATATAACCGACGCAGTGCTGCTTTTACGCGCAGCATTGCATCCATTATCAATTGTCTCGGCGCTGTCAGGTTCACGCGCATCATTGCCTCGCAGCCTTCGCCGTATACTTCACCGCATTCGGCCTGAAACAGTGCTTCACGGATAAAAAACTCTTCCAATTCGTTCCCGACTATTCCCAAGAAAGACCAGTCAATCCAGCAAACGGAGGTTCCTTCTATAGGAAACACCTTTGCTTGTGGAATCTGCTCCTGGAAAAATGTTTTCACCCAATGTACAGTGTCTTCCATATATGCACGCATGGCCATAAACCATGCTTTTCCTTCTGGACAGTACGCACCCTTCACCGCTGCATACTCCAAGGGCCCTACACTCCCGTAATGATCCGCATTACGTTGCTCGATATATGCTTCACGCAGTTGAGAATCCGGAATGATGGCATTGGCGTGATTTACACCGGTAAAATTAAAAGCTTTTCCCAGCGACGTTACTGTTATTGCATTACGTTTTGCAACAGCGGCATATGGAATAGTACAAGCTCCATCAAATGTCATCTCTCCAAATATCTCGTCGCTGAGAACAAGTACGCCATATGTTTCTGACAGAGTAGCAATTTTTTTCAGGTCTTCTACTCGCCATACACGCCCGATGGGATTTTGTGGATTGCAGAGTATCATCAGTTTGTTTTCCGGCTGGGCCATTTTCTGTTCCAAATCATCAAAATTCATCTGATATTGGTCATTTTCGATTTTCAGTCGGTTATAAACAATTTTTCGCTTTAAGCGGAGAGCTGCCTGCTCATAACGGTAGTAGACAGGCGGTTGTACGATAACTCCTTCGCCTTCTTTTGTAGCCAAGCGAATAGCTGTGGAAACGGCGTAAATTGTTCCCAATGTCGGGACAATCTGCTCCGGCTCAATTTCCCAATTACGGACTTCTCTCATCCACCAACGCACCGCATCACGATATGATGCATCCGCAACAGTAAATCCGAAAATGCCGCGGCCTGCTGCATTCTGCACAGCTTGGATTACGCTGGGCGCTGTCTTAAAATCCATTTCAGCTGCATTGAATGCCGTTAGGTGTTGATGGGTAAGCCTCTCATCCGTAATAAGTTCCTTCATATTGCCCATGCCGCTTCGATTAACCATAGTATCAAAGTCGAAGTTCATTTTGCCTCCCAAATTACGGCATCATCATATTCACGACCCTTGCACAATTCAAAATGGCCACGATAATGTGTAAACATCCCGTCCAACCACGCATCGCAGGGTTCCATGAATTTGCCGTTCATAATCTCATGGAACTCTTTAATCGCTGCCGCACCCAGCTCACGCTCCAAAATCTCTTCCCATTCGCTGACCTTTACAGAAGAGATACCTCTCTTCTTCGCAATCTCAATGGTCTGAAAAACCAAATCATCTACAGACTTTTGGCCATTGTACCGTTTCTTCATCTGCCTATCCAATTCTATGAGATAGAACATTCCACGTCCGTAGGGAGCCTCTTGCAGTTCAACATTATCCTTGTCAGCCCAGGTTTTCTGATAGACCTCCTCAATCGGCATTTTTTGGAAAGGATTACTATAATATCGCACGCTCTTCTTTGTCAGCCACTGAGCAACCTGCTGCGGTGTCGCAATACCACTGCGCAGGGGTATCATCATGCTGTAATATTCAGCCATTCCCTCATTAAACCAGACGCCTTCACCTTTGAGGTTCTGCAAATTTGTCCACCTGTGAACTGTTTCATGGGCCAAAGTATTCATCGAAGAATCCATATTGAACGGCGTTCCATCGCTGTAACCGTACTCAAATGCTCCCGGAAATCCTGTGCCACCGCCAGACTTTTCATAAGGTTCTTTCCTTAGGAAAACGCTGTATGGGGTATCTTCCTCGTGGAAATACCGGAAAATAGCTTGCAGCAATTCCGGAAGCTGACGTTCCATGCGTACTTGATCCGGCAAATTGTCACTTAGCCAATACACACGATACTTTCCGCCTGCCTCAGCCATTTTATAACGACCTACGATCATTAGGAGGAACGTATAAATCTCGCAGGTACCATCAAATGTCACATCACCGGTGCCATAGGTGCTGGCAGCCTTCGTGCCCTCCGGTGTGTCGCGCAGATCCCAGCGGAGTGAAACGTGATATGCCTGTTCCGGTACATTGACCAGTGAAGTCACACCGCAGATTATCGCACCGTTTTCCTCCGGCATGGTGTCAAAGAAGGGATGGCTTCGGACAAAATTTCCTTTTCCCTGGGGATAAAAGCGGTACCGGATCGTGACATCTCCTTCGGTTGCTCTGTCGGCTGACCAATACTCGTGGTCAAACCCATAATTGTCTTTCTTTTCAGAACGAGTAAGTGCCAGCAAACCGGCAGCATCTTCAGCGCTTAAACCTTCGTTGCTGAATTGGCAACGAGGCACCCAGGCAACTTCTTTCCAGATGTTTGCCAGACACTCGTTTGCTTTTAAGTCAGGTATCTCCAGCGTCATTTGTACATCGCAAGCGTCCAAGTAAAAGTTCTCATCCATGTGCGGCGTCATTAAGATGTCAAGTTTTTTTAACGTCTGCGTCATAATCAATGCCTCCTATTATTACTGTAGTCAGTATACACAAAATGACACACTTTGTCAATACAAATATTGACAAAGTGTGTCATTTCTGCCTGTGAACTCTGAATTCCACAAGTACTTCGGCACGTCTTCAGATTGTATTTTTAATTACTTTTCCATCCTTCATGGTGAAGCAAATTCCATCGCACGTTGACACCGCTTTTAAATCTTGTGTTGCATCATCGCTGCTTATCACAATATCCGCAAACTTTCCAATTTCCAGCGAGCCAACTTCTTCATCCATACGTATGGCTCTTGCTGCATTGATCGTGCCAATTTGCAGCGCTTCCATGTTGGAAAAGCCGCACTCTGCTATCGCCAAGAACTCGTTTCCAATGTGTGCGAAGGGTGAATTCTTTGTATTGGTATAATCCGTACCGAGTGCGATGTTAATCCCTGCAGCCTTTGCCATGGAAAAGGCTTGCACCGTTTTTTGCATTACGCCGGCAGCCTTTCTTCGCATCCACTCTGGCACTCTCATCGATTTGGCGACATTCATGGCAATAGACAGTGTCGTAACCAAGCTTACGCCATGCGTTGCCATCCATGTCACACATTCTTCATCCAGCATGCATCCATGCTCCACCGTCTCCACTCCGGCGTGAAGGGCCTGAAGCGTCCCCGCCGTCCCAATACAGTGAGCTGCCACATAGCTCCCGTGGCGCTTGGCCTCCGCAACAATTGCGCGAAGTTCTTCATCCGAAAACTGTACATCATCCAAACCGTCCGATTGTGAGGAAACGCCGCCTGTTGCGCAAACCTTAATGAAATCAGCACCGTTGCGAAACTGTTTTCGAACGCCCTTGACACATTCATCCACGCCATCTACCAGCAGGCAAAGCGGATTATCTTTTGCATATTCCAACGGGAGTCCAGTATCTGTGTCTCCATGCCCTGCCGTTACAGATAAGACCTGCCCACCTGTAATAATACGTGGCCCGACAAAATACCCTTTTTCAATTGCACGACGGAGTGGCGCTCCATAAATGCTCATCTCTCGGATGGTTGTAAAGCCACTGTCCAGCAATTGGCGCACGTCACGCACGCCACGCAGTAAAGCATCCTCACGCCTCACATTAAACCATGTATCATCACTTGTCCCAGCCAAGTGCCCGTGGCAATCAATAAAGCCCGGTAAAATCGTTCCTTTTTCTGGCGCTCGTATAACTGCGGCTCCCGATGGTACTACGACATTGGAAACGGCACCTACCCCGATAATACGATTTCCTTCCGTCACTACGACTCCCTGGTCTATCGTAACGCCTTTTATGACATCCACAACCCGGCCCACGATGGCATATTGTTCTTTCTCCATATAGACTCCTCCTATAGTTATTTCGTCAGATAAAACGTACTGCAGGTGCGGCACATTTTATAACAGTTCATCTTGCCCACCTTCCCAAATGGTACATGCATTCTCAGTCCATTTGCGCCGACATCTGCCACATCAAAGTCACCGCAGAAGTCCGTCGAAACATGTCCCGCCCATCTTTTCACCCCTTCGCTCACAGTAAACTACTCTCTTTTGTGTATTTTGCAGTTTATAGGCTTGGGTATCCATTTCCCTTTCGACTTGTCAGTCTTTTCTACACACATATTGAAAATGTTGACAGACTGTGGTATAGTTTTTTCAATTCATTAAGGAGATGCATTATGGGCAAAACTACCGAACAGATACTCGATTACCTAAATCGCACCGCTCAATCCATTGCGCAAACCTTTGGCCCGTCATGCGAGACGCTGATTCATGACATGAGCAAGCCCGGACATCCGATTGTTGCTATTTATAACGGGCATGTCAGTGGCCGCCACACGGGGGATACATCTGATATTTTTGGTGGAAATCGGTATGCCTCTGGTGACACTACACATTTCAAGCCAGAAGCAGACATGGTCAACACACTGGTCATCCGCGAAAATGGCCATCGCATCAAATCTACAACGGTCAACTATATTGGAGATAATTTTCATTATGCTTTGGGTATCAATTTTGACTGTACGGAGCTAATGTCAGCCATGAATGCTCTTGAAACCTTGATAGCCGCAGATACTCCTTTGCAGGATGCCATCTCCGAAAACAACGCTGCACCCTTGGAACAGATATTCTCGGATTGTGTCATGCACATTGGAATCGAGCCAGCAGATATGAAAAAAAGTGACCGCCTGCAGTTGCTTCGGCTGCTATGCGAAAGAAGAGCTTTTACCTATCAGAAATCCATTATGTATGTTGCAAAACATCTTGATGTGTCCAGATACACAATTTATAAGTATCTCCACGAAATAGATTCTCAGTTTGCGGAATCGTCTGCCAGATAAATCTTAAACCACTCCAGCATTTCTGCATAGTACTTCCTGCGTAGCGTTGGATAGGTTGGTGTATTATGAGCTGTATGCGGAAAGATCACCATGCGAGCCGGCAATTCCGGATGACAATCCTTGATGGCCGTAAACATCTGGTGTGCCCCTTCCAGTGGAGTACGGTAGTCATCCTCGCCATGCAAAATCAGAAAGGGCCTGTCAATATTATCAGCATAGGCAACAGGAGACTGCTCCAACTGGCGCATGAGAAATTCCTCAAAGTTTTGATAGCAGCGACTACTGCGCGTCATGTCGCTGGAGGCATACGAAATCAATTTACTTCCGATACTGCGCTGTGAAACATAAGCGCAGTATCTTTTCGTATGTGCAGCCATGTAGTTGGTCATATAGCCGCCATAGCTACCTCCTGTCATACCAATGCGTTTTGCATCGATCCACGGATACCTGCGACAAGCTTCATCGGTAAACTGTAAAATATCCATAACCGCTTCTTGGCCAAAGGCTTTGCTCATTTGCTGATGCTGACAGCCGTAGCTGGAACTCCCCCGGGGATTACAGAAAAGAACCGCAAAGCCCTCTGCAGCAAGCCATTGATGCTCCATTGTGAATCCGTAGGTGTCAAATGGATGCGGTCCGCCATGTACATATACAATGGCCGGATACTTTTTCCCTTGCTCAAAACCCGTCGGTAATTGTACCCACCCCTGGACGCGCCCATCGCCATCGATGGTATCGAAAAAGAAATCCTCTGCTGATGTCAACTCTGCTATCTCAAGAAGATGCTCGTTACTTTGCAGAACTTTTCTCATACTGTCTCGTTTTACTGTGTCCAGTAGAAAATATGCCTCCGGCATGTCTGGTTTGGAGCAAGCTACAACAGCCTTTCCCCCACGCAAACGGCTTATTCCGTTATAGATACACTTGCCTGTGCATATCGTTTCTGCACAGCCGCCGTTAGTGCTGACACGATATAGATTTCCGCGCCCCTGCCAACCGCTGAAGAAATACAGAAACCGTCCATCTTCGGACAATGTCAGCTTGTCAAACCCAGAACCGCAGCCAGCGTTGTAGGGAAATTGCACACACTGGTAACAATCTTCGGATGCCACAAAAATACACTCCATACCGCATCCATCTGCACGAACACGATACAAGTAAACTTCCGGATAGTTTACTCCGTCATCAGACATATCCATTGCGCTTGTCAAAAATCCTGCGTAAATATATTCTCCATCCGCAGATGCTATCGGGCGGATCGGATTAGGATAGGTTACCATCTTCGGGCTTTCCGTCAGACGAGTTCGCTTATGTGGTACGCCGAGGTCGATTTTGACCAGATCAAGCTCTACCGCACTATTCGTCTCGGAAAAACAGGTACTTCCGCAAATCACCGATTGACTGTCTGGCATCCAGTTATGGTGCATGAAGTGGTGCGGTCCATCTGTCAAGCAGCAGAGTTCCTTTTGGTCAATGTAATAGACCCAGAGCTGTAAAAAGCTATCCGGGCGATAAAACCCCTGCCCATCAAACTTGTAGTTCAACGTCTCAATCACAATCGGCTCTGCATAATCGGCCTTTCTGCTTGCAATGGATGGAGACGCAAATAGCACCTTTTTTCCATCTGGTGAAACCAGCGGATCGATCATCGGGATTTTTACATTTGTAAGAGCTGTCACCGCACCGTCATCTAAGGAATATTTATAGAGTTGGCGGCCATTTGTTCCAGAGGAAAGGAATGTTACCGAATTTCCATCGGGTGAAAACTTTGCACCACCCTCGCCGTATCCATTAGCTGATATTCGCTGCTCCCTTCCGCTGGACAGGTCTTTTAAAAAAATTAAACTATCTCGCCTTTTGCATTCGGGCATGCACCTTGAAGTGGAATACACGAGCAAGTTCTTGGTATCCAGATAATCGCCGCCGGAAAGCTGCTCCATTTCTTCCCAGTCTTTATAACGAACCGGTCTTCTATTCATATTTTTCCTCCCCAATATATTTCACAAACCAATCTGTCATTTCCTGCAAATGCCGTATTTGGTTGCAGGGGGCACCTGTCCGTGTAATGTCATGATTCTCATTGGGGAACATGACCATTCGAACCGGAACTTCCGGATTGCGGTCTTTCATCGCGACAAATAGCTGCTCCGCCTGTTCAAAGGTACAACGATAGTCTTTATACCCATGAAGAATCAGCAATGGTATTTTAACATGATCCACATAGGTCAGCAGATTTCCACGCAGGCGGTCTTGGAGATACTCCAGCATGGACATATTTTGGGCGTTGTGACTATCTGATTTGTAACCCATGTCACCAGTGCCATAGGAAGTAGCTGGATTTACGAGACTCCGCTGGGTAACAGCAGCAGCAAAGCGATTTGTCCTCCCTATAAGTTTGTTGGTTGAGTAACCTCCGTAGCTGCCGCCGGTAACACCGATGCGTTTTTCATCGATAAACCCCTTGGAAATAGCCGCATCCACCGCGGACAGCAGATCCTGCATTGCCTCTGGTTTCCACGCGATATTTCCTCCACAGAACTCATGACCATAGCCCAAGCTTCCGCGTGGGTTTGTCATGATTACTGCCATTCCTGCGCCTGCCAAAGCCTGCACCTCGTGCCAAAAGTCACCATGCACTGAGCATATCGGTCCACCATGAATATCCAACACTGCGGGATATTTTTTACCGGCATCCTGGTGAGCAGGATGTGTTAGCCATACTTGCAGATCCACTTTTCCGTCCTGGCTCTTGATCCAAAACTCCTCCGTCTTTGCTATAGCATAGCCCTGTAGCCATGCGTTACTATTTTCTCTCGTCTTGGCATGGCAGGGGAAACATAGGCCGTAAAAGTTTGC
>OQVT01002925.1_pt1 | contig 10990 bp, 11 predicted proteins | sample 1691561 | NCBI WGS metagenome assembly OQVT01 (sample SAMN03418260, study PRJEB22391) | human gut metagenome | biome: human-gut; feature: organic feature; material: feces | host: Homo sapiens | place: Tanzania | collected 2013-01
AGCAAAAGGCAGATTGCTGCCATCACTCTCTCTCGGCGGCAGCAGAAAAGGGACGGCAAGAACCATCGGCAACCTTTTGATTGTCTGGGTGGTGACAGGCTTCTGGCATGGCGGCACACTGAATTATGTTGTGTGGGGGCTGGTCCTTGGTCTTCTCATTGTTTCGGAGAAGTATCTTCTGTCGAAAAGCGAGGCATTTTCCAGAGTGGTGGGGAGAATCCATGTGCTGGTTGTCATTCCGCTGACGTGGGTGATTTTCGCTATTCCGAAGCTTGCGGATATCGGTGTGTATTTCGGCAGACTGTTTCCGGTGAGGGGGAGCACAGGCGTCATAAACAGCGGAGATTTTGTTAAGTATCTTGGAATCTACTGGCCCTTTTTCGCGGCCTCGGCGGTGCTGTGTATTCCGGCGGTCTATCGGACCATCCTCCGGTACCGGAGAAAACCATGGATGACGGCGATTCTGACCGTGTTATTCTGGGTCAGCATGTATTTCAGCATTCACTCTGCTGGCAACCGGTTTATGTATTTCAGCTATTAAAGGAAAACGGGTGAGACCGCTCCTGATACAGGCGGGCAGATCCCTGATGGAGATTGAATTTGAGAGATCAGGAAAATGAGAACAGAGAGCGAAGACGGTTTTGGAATGGCCTCTATGGATGATTCTTCGACCGACATGGGTGCTCAGATGGCATGCAACGATGATATGCCAGACTATATGAATGATGCCGACCCAGGCATGATGGATGCCTGACGGGACAATCCCAGACTCCTCACGAGAGGAAGATATGGGAAAGGTAACATGTAACGTTATACAATAAACTATCATGAGAGAGTCGGGCTGTGGGAACTTGTGGGCTATTGACCCATGCAAAGCGGCCTGACTCCTCGTGACGCTAAAGAAGTTGAAGCTATGGGAGTATTGTCAGTGGTGTGTCCGAACTGCCGCTCGCGCTTGTCGGTGCAGGATGTGCCAGGTATTCAGGATAAGATATTGGCCTGCCCGATATGCAAGTATAAAGCCAAGGTGAGTCTGTACCAGATGGGGCAGGCCGGCAAGGGCGGCCAGGGAGCTTCAGACGAAGCAACCCGCCTGCCTGGTTCGTTCGGTCAACAGGTGAAGACCGATACGGGGCAGATGAGAGTGCTGCAGACCGGCCAGATATGCGAACTGCGTATGGGCAGCCAGGTACTTGGACGGCTTGCCCAGTCGGGTACTGCCGACCTGCAGATAGGCAGCGATACGTATAGAGACGAATATATGAGCCGCAGGCACGTGCAGATAGATGTGGTGCGTACAGCGCTTGGCATCGGACACCATTTGGTGGAGATTGGTTCGAAGAACATTATCCAATTAAATGGACGCGATATTATGCGTGGTGACGAGATAGTTCTTAACTTTGGGGATAAACTTACATTGGGCAAAACAGACATAGTGCTGGAGGAGACCAATGACGATGCAACAAAAGTGATATGAAGATAACAATAAGACAGCCGCAGTGCTTCACAGAGATAGGAAGGAAGGAGAATCAGGAGGATTACCTGTGGCCAAGTCCAAAGGAGGCAACAGTTGCCTGCCGCGTATTCTTGATGTGTGACGGAGTGGGCGGGCAGGATCATGGTGAAGTGGCCAGTCGCACGGCTGCTACAGCACTGGGAACCTATCTGAGCAATCATGTGCCTGAGGACGGGAAACTGACAAAGGCCTTGTTCGAAGAGGCATTGGCACATGCTTATGACGCTCTGGACCAGGCCGACGCTACTGCCTCCAGCAAAATGGCCACCACTATGACTTGTCTGGCGCTTCACAGTGGAGGAGCATTGATAGCCCACATCGGTGACAGCCGGGTGTATCACATCTGTCCGTCGCTGGCTGATGCGAACGGACGCACGGGCATCATTTATCAATCTACAGACCATTCGCTGGTCAATGATCTGCTTCGTGCGGGCGAACTGACAGAGGAAGAGGCTGCCAACTTCCCTCATAAAAACGTCATCACACGTGCCATGCAGCCGCACATGGAGCGCAGATGCAAGGCTGATATATATAATGAGGAGGATGTGCAGGCCGGCGATTACTTCTTCCTCTGCTGTGATGGAGTGCTCGAGCAGCTGACCAACGACCTGTTGGGCAGTATCCTTGCCGATGCATCCAAGGATGATGAAGCCAAGATAAAAGCCATAAAGGCTGTGTGCGATGGCAAAACCCGCGACAACTACACCTGCTGGCTTATTCCAGTGGAGTCTGTTGAGGGTGCACCGGTTTCGGCTGCAGCAGACGAGGATTTGGTGGCTGCAACGGTGGAGCCAGGAGAGAACTCTGAGACGGAAGGGGTGAAGAAAGGTACCACGCAGACAGATTCTCCTCGCGTTCAAGTGAAATATGGACATCAAGGCAAACCTCATATAGGCCAGCCCATAAAGCCTGCACCGTCTTCTCCAGTCAAGAGACTGCTGGATTGGATGAAGATGGGTCGGATGAAATGGGGTGCTGTCATTCTCTTGCTGTGGTTATGCTCAATGGCAGCTGTCTGGTTCTATGCCAAAGGTGTGCCGTCTGGAGTGAAGGTGGAGATAGAACCTCTTTTGAAAAATGTAAATAGAATCATTCACAAAAGCAGTCCAGACTCTGTGAAGGACAGCGCTCACAGCCGGGAAAAGATGACTACCCCCGTCATACAGAATACGAAAGCTCCTACTTCTAAGTCAGACACAACCAAAACGGAAGACTGATGGAGGAGCGTAGGGAGATACATGTGCTCTACTTCAATACGCGTGACGAAATGGTGCGTGTTGACCTTCGCAAGGTGGGCTACTTCAGGGCAGACAGGAATTACACCGATGTGTATTTCCTCAATGGCTATCATGTGACGTTGCCCACCAATATGGCAGAGATAGAGCGAATGCTGGAGGAAGTGCGTGCAAAGGTGATTACCGTCCCCTTTGTGCGCATTGGCCGTAGCATGATAGTCAACCTCTCCCACATCATACACATCAATGTGCTGAAGCAGGAACTGACACTCAGCGATATGCATTCTGCGAGTGTACTGCGGGTGGAGGTACAGAAGGAGGCACTGAAAAAACTAAAGGAACTTTATAGCAACAAAGAGAAAGCATGACGAAGATCATAGTGGGAAGAGGCCGGAGCAAGGCTACCCAGAGAATGGAAATCAATGACCCGACGGTCAGCCGCGAGCACTGTTGGCTCTCTGACAATGGTGACGGCACTTACACGCTGGAGAACAAGAGTGCGCAAGGTACAATGGTCAACGGCCGTCAGATATTGAAAACCAAGGTGACAGCCAATACCTTTATCCAATTGAGTCCCAATACTACGGTAAGGGTTGCTGACCTTCTGCCCCTTCAATCGGCCCCTTCACCACATGTACAGACAGGTGCACCGCCTCAGCCTTCAGCTCCCGAATATTCCATCAAGCATCTTCAGTACGTGTGGGATGAGTATCACGGACGAATTCTTGATATTCAGAGAAACCAGCACAGCATCAATGTTCTGCGCAGTGCATCTCCCTTGTTTACCTTGGGAAGTGGTGCTGTTGCTGCATTGGCAAGAGCTTTGGGATGGGGAGATTCCGTCTTCAGTTTGACTATCATCCTCACCGTCATCGGCTTGGGACTGATGGCGTACAGCTTTGTGAAGGGCTTCAATGACCATAGCATAGACGACAGGGAGAGAGCTACCGAGGATTTCCAGAGTAAATATGTGTGCCCGAATCCCAAGTGTCACCAATTCATGGGTAACACGCCTTATAGTCTGCTTCGTCAGAAAAAGTGCTGTCCCTCCTGCAGATGCAAATTCACCGTGAAATGATGAGCCGTCTGAGTGTTTTCTTTCTCCTTCTCTCTGTCCTTTCGCTTCTTCCTGCGAGGGCAGAGACATACGTAGTGGTGGTGGGTGTTGCCAATTATCAGAACGTAAGAGGGCTGGCTCTCACCGAGAATGATGCCAAGACAATGGCTTCCCTCTACAAATCTCACACGCGTAATGTCATCACTATGACAGGCCGTTATGCCACTCGCGCCAATATCCTCAAGGCAATGAATGACCAGTTTGCCAGAGCCAAGAAGGGTGATATGGTTGTTTTCTTCTTTAGCGGTCATGGCTACGAGGGCGGCTTCTGCCCCTATGATATGGGTAGGAAATATCGGAATGCGCTCAGTTATGAGGATGTCTATTCGGTGTTCCGACGCAGTAAGGCCAGCAGGAAAGTGGTGATAGCCGATGCCTGCATGTCTGGTGGCTTGAGGAAGGAGAAACCTTCGGGCGCATCGGCAAGGAAATCTTCTGATGTGCTGATGTTTCTCTCTTCGCGCACCAATGAGTATTCTATCGAAAACAGAAAGATGCACAATGGATTCTTCACCGCCTATCTTGATAGAGGGATGCGTGGGGCGGCAGATGCCAATAAGGACAAGGTGGTGACTGCCAAGGAACTCTTTACCTATGTGAGTAAGGGTGTGAAGCAGTTGAGTGGCAACAGGCAGCACCCTGTCATGTGGGGGAATTTCAGCGATGATTTCGTTATGATGGACTGGCGATGAGGCTGGGATGGCGGGCGAAAGCGGCCATCCCCCCTCTGTGCTTGGTGCTGCAGAGGGGGATGGATGGTGTTGGGATGCTGCTGTGATTAGAGCAGCTGGTTCATGCGGGCGATATATTTGCCCAGGATGTCGAACTCGATGTTTACCTGGGTGCCTACTTCGAAGGTGTGGAAGTTGGTGTGCTCCCATGTGAAGGGGATGATGCATACCTGGAAGGTGTCGCTTGTGGGACGGCATACGGTGAGGCTCACGCCGTTGACCGTTACGCTTCCTTTATCCACGCAGAAGTAACCCTGGCGTACTGCTTCCTTGTTGCTCTCGTATTTGAAGGTGAACTGATGGCTTCCTTCCTGGTCGTCGATGGCGATGCAGGTGGCTGTCTGATCTACATGCCCCTGCACGATGTGGCCGTCCAGCCGGCCGTTGAGTATCATGCTGCGCTCCACGTTGACCAAGTCACCTACCTTGAGCTGTCCCAGATTGGTGCAGTTGAGTGTCTCGCGCATGGCTGTTACGGTATATTGACCGTCCTTTATCTCTACCACAGTGAGGCACACGCCGTTGTGTGCCACGCTTTGGTCTATCTTCAGTTCCTCTACAAATGGGCACGAGAGGGTGAAGTGCACGTTGTCCTGCTCTGTTCTGATGGCCTCCACACGGGCCATTCCTTCGATGATACCTGAAAACATAGTTGTATCTATTTCCTTGTTATGGTTTCTTTATTATTCTCTATACACCTCTGTTGGTGCGCTGAGGACAAAGGTACAGACTTTTGCGGGAATTGTGCCAATTCCTTTGCCAAAAATCACCAACTGGCTGTCTCTATAGTGTCAACGGGCTGCCACTTGCATCGCAGCACGCTGCGCTCTCCCTTGCAGCGCGCTTGCTTCGTGTGGTCAGTGCTATACCAGCCAAGATGAAGGTCATTCGCATGCAGCTGGAAGGGAATATGGTGTCATTTGCATATTGACTGCGTGGGAGAATCGGGACTTTGTTTCCGACCCTCCGAAGATGTGAACCTGGAGTTTCTGATGGTCTGTGGATGGATGCTGGGGCTGCCTGCTGTGAAGCGGGCAGGTGACTGTTGAACACCGAACATTGAGCTGCCCAGGAAGGGGCATTGGGGAAAAGTGTAGAAGATATGCCCTTTCCATCGAAAAAAAAGTCAAAGATTGTTTAAAAAGAACAACACTCTGTTGCCAATATCAGCAAAAGGGAATAAATTTGCAGAGAGGTTAAACCCATGGCTGCAGATGTGGTCATACATTCGACAAGAAATCATCATTTGACGAGAACAATGGAAAGACGAACAATGGCAACCTGTGCTCTGGCTTTTTGCTGCGCGATGGCAGCGAAGGCACAGACGGCATGGAACCTGCAGCAATGCATCGATTATGCGTTGACCAACAACATCCAGATCCAGAAGAACCGCATCAGCGAGCAGCAAGGTGAGGTGGCTCTCTGGCAGGACAAAGGCGCTTTGTTTCCCAGTTTGAGCTTCTCCACCAGTCACACCATGGGTTACCGCCCGTTTGAGGAGGGAACCAACATCGTGCAGAACGGTCAGGTGACCAACACGAAGAACAAGGTGACTTACCAGGGCAGCTACGGACTGAATGCACGGTGGACAGCGTGGAACGGCGGAGTGAACCAGAAGAACATCGAGAAGCAGAAGGTGCAGAACGAAATCACACGCCTGAACACCGAGCAGAGTGAACTTACCATCCAGGAGCAGATAGCCCAGTTATATGTACAGATAATGTACACGAAGGAGGCAGTGCAGGTGAATGAGAAGTTGCAGAAGACGGCTCAGAGCCAGTATGAGCGTGGTGTGGAGATGATGAACCAAGGGCAGATGGCCAAGGCAGATGTGGTGCAGCTGGAGGCACAGCTGAGTAGTGCACGCTATGATGTGACCAGCAGCCAGACTCAGTTGCTCAACTACAAGCGCCAGCTCAAGGCTCTTCTGGAACTTGATCTCAACACCGAATTCGATGTGAGCGGGCAGATACCTACCGACGAACAGGTGCTCGCACTGATTCCCAGTGCCCAGGAGGCTTATGCCAAGGCTCTTGAGAGCCGTCCGGAAATAAAGAGCGCGCAGTTGGCCATCGATGCTGCCAATATGCAGATGGATATTGCCAAGCGCGGGTATTATCCCTCGGTAAGCATATCGGCAAGTCTGGGAGACAGCCATTACAGTGCCAGCCGCAACGATGTGGGCAAGCAGATGAAGGACAATCTGAACCTGAGCGCGGGCGTGACAGTGAGTGTACCTATATTCGACAACCGCTCCAATCGCTCGAATGTGAAGTCTGCCCGGCTGGAGCAGGCCAATAGCAAACTCGACTTGCAGGACAAGAAGAACTCGCTGAGCAGCACCATCGAGCAGTATTGGATAAGTGCCAACAGCAACCAGCAGAACTTCCTGGCAGCCCGCGACCGCGTGAAGAGCCAGGAGGCCAGTTATGAACTGCTCAACGAACAGTTCCAAAACGGCCTGAAGAATACCGTGGAGGTATTGCAGGGAAGAGACAATGTGATAAGTGCAGAGCAGGATCTGCTGCAGAGCAAATACACAACGTTGCTGAATGTGCAGTTGCTCAAATTCTATACAGGCGAACAGATAGCCCTTTGACAAACGATTAAAAAGAACGATACAGGATATGAAGAGGACGAATAAGTGCGTGGCTTTGGCAGCAATGATGCTGCTGGGGGCAGCGGTGATGACAGGATGTTCCAAGAAGACAGGCTTTACCTACAGCGAGGCAGAAGCGGCCAAGCAGGATATCGTGAATAGTGTGACGGCCACAGGTACCATTGAACCCGTGACAAGTGTAGATGTAGGTACGCAGGTGAGCGGTGTCATCAGCAAGCTGTATGTGGATTACAACAGCGTGGTAAAGGCAGGCGAGGTGATAGCCGAGCTGGACAGGACCAATCTGATGAGCGAACTCAGCAGCGCGCAGGCAAGCCTCAAGAGCGCACAGAGCAATCTGGAATATCAGAAGACAAACTATGAGCGCTACAAGGCACTCTATGACAAAGGGCTCATCAGTGCCAATGACTTTGAGCAGGCTCGCCTCTCGTATGTGCAGGCACAGCAGCAGACCCAGCAGCAGAAGGAGAATGTGAAGAAGGCGCAGACCAATCTGGGATATGCCACAATCACCAGCCCCATAGATGGTGTGGTGCTGAGCAAGGAGGTGGAGGAAGGCCAGACTGTGGCCTCAAGCTTCAATACACCCACGCTCTTCAAGATAGCACGCGATTTGACTGACATGAGAGTGATAGCAGACGTGGATGAGGCAGACATAGGTGACGTGAAGGAAGGTCAAAGAGTAACCTTCACCGTGGATGCCTTCCCCGATGATACCTTCGAGGGACAGGTGACTCAGGTGCGCCAGGAGGCTACTACAGAGAGCAATGTGGTGACCTATGAGGTGGTAATCAGTGCGCCCAACGATGACTTGAAACTGAAGCCCGGACTCACAGCCAATGTGGTCATCTTCACCATGGAGGCCAAAGATGTGCTGGCTGTACCCAGCAAGGCTCTCCGTTTCACTCCACGTGAAGCAATGCTCAACAGCGATGAGACCATCACCGATACCGATGCCAAGGAAAAGGTGTGGGTGAAGGAAGGTACCAACCTGAAGGCTGTGGCTGTGGAGACAGGTATGACCAACGGCACTCTGACACAGATTGCCAAGGGGCTGAAGCCTGGTACACATGTGCTGACAGAGGTGACCGCCATACAGCCTGAGGCAGAGGGCGAGCAGCAGAACAGCAATCCCTTCATGCCCAGACCACGCGGAAAGAAGAATTCAACCAACAGCAAGAAGTGATGGATCAGGATAACCGTAAGGTGGTGATAGAACTGCAGAACGTGCGACGGGAGTTTCACGTGGGCAGCGAGGTAGTGAAGGCTCTGCGTGGAGTGAGTTTCAAGATCTACGAGGGAGAGTTTGTCACCATCATGGGAACGTCTGGCTCTGGCAAGAGCACCTTGCTCAACCAGTTGGGTTGCCTTGATACACCTACCAGTGGAGAGTATATCCTGGATGGAGTGTCGGTGCGTACCATGAAGAGGTCAGAGCGGGCTGTGCTCCGAAACAGAAAGATAGGCTTCATCTTCCAGAACTATAATCTTCTGGCCAAGACCACGGCTGTGGAGAATGTGGAGCTGCCCTTGATGTACAACAAACGCTACAATGCCAAGCAGCGCAGAGAGGCAGCCGTGTCGGCTCTGCAGGCTGTGGGACTGGGTGACAGGCTTGATCATAAGAGCAATCAGATGTCGGGCGGACAGATGCAGCGTGTGGCCATCGCACGTGCATTGGTCAATAATCCCGCTGTGATACTGGCCGATGAGGCTACGGGAAACCTTGATACGCGTACAAGCTTCGAGATTCTCGTGCTCTTCCAGCAGCTTTACCGCGAGGGACGAACCATCATCTTTGTGACTCACAACCCCGAGATTGCACAGTACAGCAGCCGCAACATCATGTTGCGGGACGGCAAGATACGTGAGGACAAGGTGAATACCAACATTCAGGATGCGGCTGCAGCATTGGCTGCACTGCCCAAGCCTGTGGATGACTAAGTGCTGCCGGGCAGGCGCAAATGAGATTCCTGCCCGGCCAGTGGTACATTATATATAGATATAAAAGAATATGAGTATAAAGAATCTACTCAAAGTTGCCATCAACGCAATACTGAGCAATAAGTTCCGCTCCTTCCTCAGCATGCTGGGAATCATCATTGGAGTGGCTGCCGTCATCATCATGATGGCCATCGGACAAGGCTCCAAGCAGAGTGTGAGGGCTGAGTTGAGCAAGATGGGAACCAATCTGCTCACCCTTCGCCCGGGTGCTGACATGCGAGGCGGAGTGCGCCGTGATCCCAGTTCGATGCAGACTCTCAAGATGGCCGATTACCAGAGCCTGCTCTCTGATGCCACGCTGGTAACGCACATCAGCCCTGAAGTGACCAGTAGCGGACAGGTCATCTATGGTGCCAACAACACCACCACATCGCTCTACGGAGAATCGCCCGAGTATCTTGACATCAAGCTCTGGACAGTGGAGGAGGGCGATTGCTTCAATGAGGAGGATGTGAAGAAGAGTGCCAAAGTGTGCGTTGTCGGGCGCACCATAGTGAAAGAACTCTTCGGTGACAAGGATGCTCCCTGTGTGGGCAAGACTATCCGCTTCAAGAGCATACCGTTCCGCATCGTGGGAGTATTGAAGGCAAAAGGCTACAACTCATGGGGTATGGACCAGGACAATGTGATTATCGCACCCTATACCACCGTAATGAAGCGTATAGCCGCACAGACCTATTTCAACAGTATCAACATGAGTGCCCTGAGCGAAGACCTCAGTGATGCGGCCATCGAAGAGATAACGGGTATCATCAGACACAACCATAAGTTGAAGGACGATGCCGAAGACGATTTCACCATACGCTCGCAGCAGGAGATGATGGAGACTATGGGAAGCACCATGGACACTATCACCATCATCCTGGTAGTGGCGGCAGCTTTCTCGTTGCTGGTTGCCGGCATAGGCATCATGAATATTATGCTGGTGAGTGTGACAGAGCGTACCAAGGAGATAGGACTGCGCATGTCGGTAGGAGCACGCGGGGTGGATATCCTGAGTCAGTTCCTCATCGAGAGCATCATGATATCCCTCACGGGAGCAGTCTTGGGAGTGGCATTGGGCTACGGAGGCAGTTGGATAGCATCCACATTCTGCGGTCTGCCCAGCGATGTGCCCTTCTGGAGTGTGGGCGTGAGCTTCTGCCTGTGTGCATTCATCGGAGTGTTCTTCGGTTATGTGCCTGCCCGCAAGGCTGCCCGAATGGACCCCATCGAGGCTATCAGATATGAGTAACCCGTAAGCGGGTGCTCTGACAGGGACAGACCAACAGATTGTAAACTTCTAAATATAAGGAAAAGGACAGGAACTGAATGGCTAAGGACGAGAGTCGGCACCATATACTGGAAATCATGATTCACATTATGGCGTGGATGGTGATTTTCTTCTTCCCGCAGATGATGTTCGTGCGGGAAGAAGGCTTTGTCGGTGTCTTGTCCCACGCGATGCCCTTGCTTGTCAGTCCTGCTCTGCTTGCCATTGTCTTCTATGTCAATTACATCTGGCTCGTACCCAAGTATCTGAGGAATCACAATCTGCGTCGGTTCGTCATGCTCAACCTTATACTCATCATTGCAGCGCAGACGGTCAACGGATTCTGGAACTATTCGTGGCAGATGAGAATTGAGCGTATCCAGATAGACAAGTGGGAGAGTGAGGGTATGGCAGACTCTTTGCTCCTGGCTCGCTACCGGCAGGTGGTGGCGAACAAGACCCGACTGGATAGCGTGGACCCCAAATCACCACAGCCAGTACCACCAGCAACAGAT
>OQVT01002926.1_pt1 | contig 10989 bp, 8 predicted proteins | sample 1691561 | NCBI WGS metagenome assembly OQVT01 (sample SAMN03418260, study PRJEB22391) | human gut metagenome | biome: human-gut; feature: organic feature; material: feces | host: Homo sapiens | place: Tanzania | collected 2013-01
TGGTGCCATCGTTTCTCTTCTTGCGGAGATTACAACAAAGGCATTGACGGATAAATATGTTTCCGTCGGCAAATTCGCGGGATTTGACCTTTTCGCGATGAAAGACGGCGTGGAATATTCGGGAATTATCAAGGGACAGTCTTCATATAAATTCAATGTTTATATGTCAAACACGACCCAAATGATAAACAAGATATGTTCCGTTGTTTCAGAGCTCGACGAACGTCTGAACGCGTGGAAAGAAAGGCTTTCCGAACTGAAAACATTTGAATTCATAGTAAAAATGCAGACGTTAGCAAAATATTTTGCTAACGTCTGCTCTCCTTTCTAAACTACTCTGTTTAATAAATAGCATTGATACCCGAACTGAAAACAGACATTGCCGCGCAGGAGAAAATGGCGGTTGAACCTTTTGCGAAACAGGAAGAACTCGACAAAAAGAGGGCGCGTTTCAATGAGGTTATGGAAATTCTCAACCCGCCCGAGGAACAGCAGATAGCGGACGACGAAGATGAACAGTACGATTACGGCGACAGACCTGTAAAGAAAGAGGAAAAAAAGAAACGTAAAGGTTCTTGGTACAGTCAGGAAGAATCTCAATTTTTAATTTGGTCGCACGGGTCTGCAAGTGTCGGAGAGGTCAATACTTTTATCAGATTCAAAAAACGTCGTTACTATGAAAAGACAGCCGACGGGTGCGTAGAGTTGTCATATAAACAATATTGCGAAAGGGAAAATAATGATGCAACAGAAATTGACAGACGAGCAACGAGTGAAATTAGCGAAGCTCCTAATATCGTTCGGAGTTCAGAGACAGCAGAGATTAGAAATTCTGACGGCAATAGATACGCAACAGAAAGTGGATCTGTTTATAGACAGACTGTCGGAGAGGAATTACGAAGCGACACCGGAAGAAGTGTATCAACTGTCGATAGAGGCGGAGCTGGAAGCCAAGTACGGCTGAACGACGACGAACAATACCAACAGCGAACCGACACCCTGACCGACCGCAGAGTTCTTGAACTTGCCGCCGAAGATGTGCGGATAGACGACCTGACGCAGGGCGAAGTATACGCCCTTGACGTATTCAAGAAACGGCTTGAAACAATTCGGGACTTGCAGGCGCAGAGAAAAGAGCAGGGGCAGTTATACAAGGAACAGCAGTTCGGAAGCAAGACGGACAAGGCGGAAGCGGTTAAAACTCTTAACCGAATGAAAATTCTTGACGACCAAATCAAGAAAGCAAGCGCGGAACTTCTTTCCGTTGAGGAAAAAGAAGTATTGAAGAGAGTTCTTCAACGCGCAAGAAAGGTTATAGAAGCAAAGGACCGTGAGGAAACGAAAGAAATGCTCCGTCGTCAGAGCGAACGCCGAAAGGAATCGGAAGCGGTTCGAAAGTACAGGCAGAGAATAAAACTCGATGTGAGTGCGCTTTCTTCGTGGATACTCAATCCCGATAACAAGACATCTTTGAAACGTGTTCCCGATGTGCTGAAAAACAGCGTTATTCAGTTTATTTCGGATATTGACTTCACAAGCAAAAGGCAGCTGCGCGGAGGCGCGGCGACAAAGGCTGATGAAGCGTTTGTTCAAAGGCTGCAATCGCTGCATGACGCATTGAAGAACAATAAAGATGTTTACGGTTTGTATTCGGGCTATAACGACCTTCCCGAGGACTTTATAGAAAGGTTGCAGTCTTTCATAAACGCGACTAACGCCATTACGAAAAGAGACGGGACGTTCGTTATAAACAAAATGACGGGCGAGGAACTCAAAGAACTTTCAAAGATAGTTCGGACGCTCAAAAAGTTTATAACCGAGATGAACGTATTCCACTACAACGCGGTGTTCAGTCACGTTACCGACGCGGCGGAAAGTACCATAACGGAACTCCGCAGCATAAAGAATGCGGGAATTGCCCAAAACGGTGTTACGAACTGGGGCTTTTGGCAGAATATGAGACCCGCTTATGCGTTTGAGCGGTTCGGAGAGGGCGGCAAAGCGATATATGATGAGTTCAGACGAGCGCAGGCGACGCTTGCGTTCAATGCAAAAGAAATCATAGAATTTGCCGAAAATACATATACGCGGGCAGAAGTTAAGGCGTGGGAAAAAGAATATAAAGAGTTCAATCTTGACGGAGATACCGTCAGAGTTCCCATTTCTTATATAATGTCCTTGTATAAACTCTATGACGACCCCGACGGCAGACGGCATATTCTCGGCGATGGCGTTCGTGTTGCTGCCCATAAAGAGGGTGTAATCCGCAAAGAACAAGACAGCGGACATAAACTTTCGGAAGAAGATGTAAAGCAAATAATCGGAACGTTGACGGACAGACAGAGAACAGTTGCGGACGCCTTGCAGGCGTTTATGGCAACGCAGGGCGCGGCATGGGGCAATTATGTTTCCGTTAAGAGGTTCGGCGAAGAAATCTTTACAAATCCGAAATACTTCCCGATAAGTTCAGACGGAAGATACATTGAGGCTGCGGCGGCAGAACACCCGAACGAAGCGAGCCTGTATGCGCTGCTCAATATGAGTTTTACGAAAAAGCGTAATGAAAATGCGAATAATAGGATAGTTATATTCAGTATTTTCGACGTGTTCGCAAACCACATGGCGAGCATGGCGCAGTACAACGCTTTTGCGCTGCCCGTTCTCGATGCTCTTAAATGGTACAACTACAAACAAGTGTCGGTAGACGAAGAAACGGGCGCGAAGACCGTTGCCGGAAGCGTTCGCGATGAAATGGCGAGGGTTTACGGTGTAGCCGTCGAGAAAGGCAAGCCAATTAAGGGATATGCCGAAAAATTTGTAGAGAATATTATAAAGGCATATAATGGAACGGAAGCGCAGGGGTCGGTCAATGACAGTCTCGGATTGAAGAGTTTGCGTCTTTACAACGTGGCGCAAATCGCTTACAATCTGCGGGTTGTTGTTCAGCAGCCGCTTGCCATAACCCGCGCTGGGCTTATTATTGATGTCTCGTCGATACTTAAAGGTATGAAAGCATCTCCGAAGACCGTTAAAGCAAATATCGAAGAGATGTATAAGTACAGCGGTATCGCATATTGGAAGTCTCTCGGATTTTACGACATAAACATATCGAGAGGGCTTACCGATATAATCAAACACAACGATACCGTTTATGACCGTATAATCGAGTTTGGTATGAGCGGAGCGGAAAAAGCGGACGAGATAACATGGTCGGCGATATGGAATGCCTGCAAGGAAGAAGTCAGGAAGAAGCAACCGTATATTCAGCCCGGTTCAGCGGAGTTTTTCAGCGCGGTGAACAAGGTTTTTGAGAACGTTATTTACAAGACGCAGGTCGTGGACAGCGTTCTGACAAAGAGCGAGTTTATGCGAAGCAAAGGCTTTTGGGCGAGAACCATAAGTTCCTTTATGTCCGAACCCGTTACAACCGCAAGTATGCTGATGTCGGCTTACGAACGGTTCCGTGCCGACAGACGGCGCGGAATGTCTTTCGGCAACGCATGGAGAAGAAACCGAAAGAACATCGTTCGGACGGCGGCGGCGTACGGAATAGGCGCATTGCTGCTTGCTGCCGTTCAGGCGGTAATGGACGCATTGCGAGACGATGACGACGATAAGAACTATGGCGAGAAGTATTTGGACGCGCTTATCGGAAACTTCATTGACGAAATAGTGCCTTTCAATAAATTGCCTATAATCAGCGATGTCTATGATATTGCGAAGAGCGTTTTGTCGAAAGTCGGATTTGATACATACGGTAACCCGCCGCAGAGTGTTTTCGCTCAATGGTATGACAGTCTTATCAAAGGCGTAGAGATAATTTATGATAAGATAACGGGCGAAAATACGGGCTATGAATGGTATGCGGGCATCGCAAAACTTCTTCAAGCCGTTTCGGGTATGACGGGACTGCCTCTTGCCGCGGCAACGCGTGAAGTCATTACCGCGTGGAACAATACCGTTGGGGTAATAAATTCTGACCTGAAAGTACGGAAATACGAGGGTTCGGAGAATAACGTAAATGCCGAACGCTTTGTTAAGTCGATGGATAAGGATTTTTATTCAGAATGGCTTGAAGATGAAAAGGACCGTATCCGCAAAGACCGCGAAGAGCAGGGCAAAACCGACTATTCCGACGAACAACTCGAAGCCGAAGCAAAGAAAAAGGTCAAGAGTGCAATTTCGGGTGTTTTGAAAAAATCATATATCGAAGCGTTTAACGACGGAGACGATGAAGCAATGTCGAAAATCCAAAAACAAATGCTTGATATGGATATTTACGGCACGGAAGATGAAATTGCAAAACTTTGCAGAAAGTGGGTTGAAGATTACGACCCGAACAGCAACAAGGCTTTGAAGAGCGGTATCAACGAGGCTATCGAACAGGGCGATTTCAAAACTGTTTCAAGTCTTGTGAATGAACTTCGGGACGCTGGGATGTCTGATACATCAATTAAATCGGCGATAACTTCGTATTGGAAACCTATATATATCGAAGCGTATGAAAACAACGACGAAGCGACAAAGGCAAAGATACGGAAAGGGCTGTATTATACGGGTCTGTGGAAAGCGCAGGAGAACAAACCGTTATCCGATGTTATCAATGAAAAGTGTAACGACTGGGTAAAGGAATACAAGCAAAATCAATAATTCATCTGTGATTCAGGGGGGTTTATAAAAACCTCCCTGAATGTTATTATGTAGGAAAGGAGGATTATACGATGAACGATGTTATATATAACGTATCTCTTGATATGTACGAAACGCAGGCGCAATGTATGCTTGCGGTTAAGAAGTCGGACAACGGCAGGCGCATAAATTTTGTGTTGACAGAGGGCGGCAGACCGTATGCTATATCCGAGGGGTGTTCGGCGGTTCTCCGAGCAAAGAAGCCCGGCGGGACGGTGCTTTTCAACAATTGCGTGATTGACGGCAATGTTATCTCTTATACGCTGACAAATCAGACTTCCGCAGCTGTGGGAATAGTGGATTGCGAACTTATGTTGAGCGGTTCTGACGGCAAGCAGATTACGTCTCCGCGCTTTTCATTGAGGGTGGAGGACACGCTGTATTCCGACAGCGAGGTTGAGGCACAGGACGAGTTTACGGCGCTGCAAACGGCAATAACAGAGACGAACAATCTTGATGTTTCTTTGTCGAAAGCGAACGGAATGACGGCGATAACCGTCACAAAAAAAGACGGGACAAAGGTGACGAAAACCGTTTATGACGGAGAGGACGGCGTTGACGGTAAAGACGGCGTTACCCCGCATATCGGCGTTAACGGCGATTGGTATATCGGGAACGAGGACACGGGCAAGCCGTCGCGCGGGGAGCGAGGAGAAAAAGGAGACAAGGGCGATAAGGGAGATAAAGGCGACAAGGGCGAAAAGGGCGACGCGGCGAACGTATCTGAACTCCCGTATGCAACATTATCGTTAGCAGATTACGACACGCGCAAGCGCGGACATATAGCCGCAGACGGCGAGTATACGGCAAGCGGGAGTTGGTTTTCGTATTATTTCTATACAGACAAATATCCAATAAAGAAAATTAGCGCAAAATTATATTCCAATTCAGCCGCAGTTTATTCAATTGCGTTTTATTCCGCAAAGGATAGTATCGCAAGCAATTTAATTTCTGGCGAAAAACCGACGGCTGCCGGCGCTAACCTTATCTCGTTTGATGATGTGAGCGTTCCCGAGAACGCTGCGCTCATTGTTATTTCTACGCGATTTGCTTCGGGGGAAAACTCGTCAGCCGAACTCTTCGTGAATCTGAATATTCCCGCAGCAGAGATGTCGAATATCGGCGATACCTCGGAAAAAACAGGGCAGATTAAGCGAATATTTACTGATTTCCCGAATGCAAATGACTTTACTTTTGTCAATGGAGAATTATGGGGGTCGGGCGCGAGCGGAGACACGACCGTTATAAAGCGTTACCGAATAACCGACGCCGGATTGCTTCTTCTCGGCATTATCAAAACGGACTTCGGACACCTCAACACATTCGATTATAATCCCGCGAACGACTGCCTTATCTTCGGCAACGGCGCGAACGATTTCTCGACCGAGGGTAACTGGTTCGCCGTCGTCAAGAACCCTATGGGACTTGTGACTTCCGAATATTCGGCAAACGCGACACTTGCCGCGAATGCGATTGTTTATAATGTAGATATTGGCTTTAAAGTGCAAGCTGTTTGGGGAGGCTCGAACCTCGGGCTGAACAATATCGTATATTTACTCTCGAACAATGCTAAAACGGCGATGAAAGTCTTGTTGAATGTTGATGATAACGGAGAGTTTAACGGACAGTTCACGGTTCTTGACACGCATACATCTGAAACTGCTTATCCTGTCGGCGGGGCAAAGTTTTGGGGAGACACCTTGTATTTTGGCTATTCGGACACGGGTTATAAAATTGCGAAAATGTCGATGTCTGATTATTCTGTATCGGTGACGAAAAGGCAACTATATGAAGCAAACGGAACAGAAATATCAGGAACTGTGCAGGGACTGCATATTGATGATAAGTATGTATGGGTATTTATCAACGCTGTAAATCCTATCAGATATTACCTTATACAGATGTATCAATGCTTGGGAAGTCTTTCGGGCGGAAGCGGCGGTGCGGGGACAACTATAACCGTAGACGCGGAGTTGTCCGCGACGTCGGAAAATCCCGTGCAGAACAAGGCGGTTAAAGCGGCGCTTGACAAAAAAATCGACGAGCCGACGAGCAACGGCTTGGTGCGAAAGTATATGAGCGGAATATACGGCACGGTCGGAATAGATGCCGAAATGCCGGCTTCGCCGACGGACAACAGCGTTCCGAGCACCAAACTTTTGAAAGAGAAACTCAAAAACGCACTCGGACTGTCCGATGCGGATTTGAAAAAACCCGGTTTGCTATTACAAACATACACGGAGGGTTCAACGCCCGATACGGTCGGTGTAACGGGATATATGATTGTTCAGCGTGAAGGAACAACACTCGATGATACGATTGCAGGAATGGCAAAAAACCCGTCGTCTTATGCGGTCGGCAAATATGTCAAAGAAAAGACAGCCGCAACGACGCCCTCGATAAACGAGAGCGGGAACTGGGTTATCGGCACGGAAGACACGGGCGTTTCGGCAAAAGGCATAAAAGGTGACAAGGGTGACAAGGGCGACACGGGAGCGAAAGGCGCAGACGGGAAAACGCCCGTAAAAGGAACGGACTATTTCACGGAAGCGGACAAGCAGGAACTGGTAAACGCCGTTATTGCGGCATTGCCGAACGGAAACGGGGTGGCATACTGATGAATAAACTCTATGAAGAAAGCGACATTCAGGCGATAGCGGACGGAATACGCAAATTGACAGGCGAAACGGGAACATATACCGTTGCGCAGATGGGCGCGGCAATTGCCGACTATTGGGGAGACTTCTCCCCGATTGCCGCTTCGACCGAGGATAACGGGCAGCCGTATAATAACGGGTTGGGGTATAAGCTCGGTTACAGAACGAATTCGGGAGGACTTGAAAGCGTTTCGGAGGGTTCTGCCTGCACAGGTTTTATTCCCGCCGTTACGGGAGACATCATCAGGGTCAATTTCGGCATCTCTAACGCCCGTCCTTGGTATATAAATATGTATGATTCGGGACACATACATATAGGAATAGTTCCATTGACGGGACAGGCTATGGCGTTCCGGACGTTCGAGCTGGAATTGCTGAAAGAGGGAACTTGCTATATCAGGCTTTCAACAGGCAGCATTTCGGGCGCGGCGGATGTTGAAAAAATGAGAGTGAAAATTATTGAGGGGGTGAGCACATGACGGATATAGCCTCCACTATAATAACTATCGCGAGTATTATAACGGCGCTCGGCGTGATTTCAGCGTTTATCGGAAGAGCCATGAACAAGGTTTTCAAGCGCGTCGATAAACTCGATATACGCGAATGCCGCGCCTACCTGATAGGTTTTATGAGAGACCTCGAAAACGGTTACGTCAAGGACGAGGTTGAATGGGAGTACGCGCACGAGGTTTACGACCATTATACTAACGATTTGAAACAGAACTCATACATACACGACAAGTGGATTAGAGTTACAACGAAAGGAGCGAAAAAGAATGAAAAACAGTTTTAAGACTTGGATTAAGGCGGCGGGTATAAGAGCCGTCAAGACGGTGGCGCAGACAGCGGTTGCCATGATAGGCACTTCGGTGGTTATCGGCGATGTTAATTGGGTCGCGGTTGTTTCTGCGGCTGCGCTTGCGGGCATTTTGTCCTTGCTGACTTCGGTCGCGGGCTTGCCCGAGTTGAAAGAGGGTGAATGATATGGCAAAGAACTATCTGACGTTCCCGATGAAAGTTATGGGCATAACCCAGACTTACGACGGAAAAACTTCGCACTATATCAGTTCGCACGGAACGCCCGCGGATTATCCTATTGACATCGCGGGAGAGGACACGGGAAGAAGCCCGTTTTATTGTCCCTGCGACGAGATGAAGGTCGTCAAAATTGCCGGCGATGTAACCGGCAACAATCACGCGAACGGCGCGTGGCTCGTTTCGACTTCCGAGGTCAATTTCGCCGACGGAACAAGGGATATATGCACAATAAAATTCGTGCACATGAATAATTCCGATTTCGGCAGAAACGGCATTTACGTCGGACGTAAATACAAGCGCGGCGAACTTATCGGGCGCGAGGGGACGTCTCACGCAAGCGGAAACCACGTTCACATGAGCGCGGGCAAGGGCGGGTTGAAAGGCTCGGGTTGGGAAAAAAATTCGCTCGGTTCTTGGGTTATAACCACAACGCACGGGACCGCAAAGCCCGAAAACCTGTTCTTTGTTGACCCGAAGTTTACAACGGTCAAAAATGCCAGAGGCTTGAAGTTTAAGGAGTTGCCGAAGGAGGAAAAGAAAACGATAAAATGGAAAGTAGTAAGTGGTGAAGTAAAATATAAAACTACCACCGAATATGTAAATCTGCGCAATAAAGCACAAACTAAATCTGGTAAAGTATTTTTCACAATTCCGAAAGGCACAAAAGTAAAACTCATTCAAGAAAACCTGTGTAAAGCAGACGGTTATGTATGGGATTGTGTAATTGCTGCCGACAAGAGCGGCGTAGAGTATATCGGGTACGCAGCGGCGGAATATTTGAAATAAAAAGTGGCACAAAAAGTGGCACAAATTAGTGCGAAACAGGGGTACATTTGCTGCTCTGTGATGCACACGAAGAAAAGCAAAAATCCCATAACCACAAGATTTTCTTGCAGTTATGGGATTTTTGCTTTGGTGACTCGTACGGGAATCGAACCCGTGCAGGAATGTTGAAATTTCAGGGATAATATTGAAAGTGGCACAAAGAGTGGCACAATTCTATTCAAAAAAAGTCTTTTCGAGAGTGTCGTTTATCTGTTCGTTAAACTTCTTTTCGTAGTCGTCGATTGGGTTGACATACTGGTCGTCATACATTTTCTCGGTTATGTGGCCTATACGACGCATACCAAAAGATTTGGGTACCTGCGCATAGTGCATAAGAGAGACAGCATAATGACGGAAGTCGTGCGGCGATATGAAAGGGGAAATACCAACCTCGGATTCGTATTTAATAAGGCGAAGCCGAATCACGTCGCGGCTCATCGAGACGATATGTTCAGTCGGTTCGCCTTTAACGTCCTTCAATCGGGTAAGAACCGTTGGTGGAAGATATATGGTTCTATTGCCCGCAGCCGTCTTCGCGTGTTCTTTCACAACCGTTCCGCCGCTCACCGTGACGCAAACACGGTTGACACTTATCGTTCCTCTGTCAAAATCGACGTCTTGCCATTCAAACCCTCGGAGCTCGGACATTCGGCAGCCTGTTGTTACCATAAGCATTAGAGGTATCTCGAAGTCTGTTCCCCGCGTCGCATTGAGAAGTTCTTTAATTTTAGTTGAGGGCGGAAGACACTCTTTTTTCTTTGCGGGAATTTTTCTGTATCTGATAACAGGATTGAAGTCCTTTCGATACATTCGAATTGAAGATTTCAGAATTGATATTCCATCCTTAAAAGTTTTCGGAGAATGAACTGTGTCCGCGTCCACGAATTTTTGAATATCTTCACCCGTTATATCGTGAACAGAAAACGGAGGCATTCGGTCGATTATCGTCCTTTTTTTGCTCCGATAACGGTCAAGAGTTGAAGCTTCTACTTTGCCGTCGAGAGAGTTCAGGTAATCCTCTGTTGCCTGCTGTATCGTTATTCGGTTCGGCGTTTCCGCAAAACTTTTATTTGCACATTTCCGTTCGAAATCAACAGCATTTTGAAGCACGTTCTTTTTGCTTTTGTCGGTGAACCTCTTGAACCTGCGTTTTCCGTCTTTCATATATGCCACGCGGCAAGTGTACGTTCCGTATTTGGTCTTTTTTACAGTTGTGGGCATTTCGCTCTCCTTTTTCGTGAGGTCACGGGTCGCGGCTAAAAATCTTTGTTTCGCTTTCTCTGAATAGCGTTAGATATATCCTTAATGGCAGCGCAAACGAATTGCACAGCGAAAAAGAGGAATTTTATTGCCCATATAACAAAAACTATCCAGAAGAGTACCGTTATCCATGTTGCATAGCCTCCTCTGCATATAAGAACAAGTGCCCATATATATGCAATCGGTTCGAAAAGGGCAGAATAAATATTGAGCAAAAAACTCGACATTAACAGAAGAAAACACAGCCACCACGGAGCACCGATTATTTTCAGAGGAAGAAGAATAAGAAACGCTAATACAAACCATAAAACCATAAATAAAGAATATGTTGCTATTCCGAGAACTGCAAGGATTCTATCTTTGATTGATTCTTTTATCCTGTTCATCCTTTCCCTTTTTAGAAATTTCCTTTCCTTTTCTTTTGAGGTTGTTTTGTCTTTATGCTTGCTTATTTCCTTTTCTTCTTCGCTGCCGGTTGTAATCTCATCTTAGTTTAGACCTAAAAATATGTGATTTTTAG
>OQVT01002928.1_pt1 | contig 10986 bp, 8 predicted proteins | sample 1691561 | NCBI WGS metagenome assembly OQVT01 (sample SAMN03418260, study PRJEB22391) | human gut metagenome | biome: human-gut; feature: organic feature; material: feces | host: Homo sapiens | place: Tanzania | collected 2013-01
CCGGCCGCTGCTGCTGGTGGGGCCGAAAGGGCTTGCCGGGGCCGCGGCCTGGGTGCCCTCGCCGCAGTCGAACAGCAGGCCGTGGCCGCCGCAGGCTGCAAAGGCCGCACTGAGGGCGCGGTCCGGCAGCGGCATGGTGGCCGCCGTGCCCAGTAAGGTGATCGTCAGCATAAAAACTCCTTTGGATGAATGGTTCTCCCTTTATCTTACCACAGCGGCCGCTGCTGCTGGTGGGGCCGAAAGGGCTTGCCGGCATCTGGAGCGCCGTGCGTGCCCTCACCGGGCCGCTGCCCTATGCCGTGCGCCTGCAGGAAGCAGACGGGCCGCTGGCACTGGATGCGCTGTCGGAGGGCTGGCCGGCGGGTGCTGTGCTGCGCCCCTTTGCCACCCGGCACCGGGTGCCCAGCGTGGGTTATCGGTTGGAGCTGCCCCGGGCAGGCCGGTTCGACCCGGCCCGGGCCCGGGCGCTGGGGGGGGAGGGATATTTTATCCCGGTGATGCTTCTGGTGCCGCTGTGGGGGCCCCTGTGCGTGCTGCTGCTCCACACTTCCAATCGCCTTACAGGCGGGTGCCTGCGGGAACAGACCCTTGAAAAGCTGCGAATAAACGAGGAAATATACAAAAATATCCTTGTAATGGGAAACGAAGACGAGGATACGGTCGTTCCGCTGGAGGAAGCGTTGCTGGTCAACAGCCCCGCGCAGAAACGTAAGCTTATCCTCTCGGTGCTGACGGATGACCCCGCAGGCTATTACGATCTGCTTCAGCAGGCACGCATGGACAACGACAGCGAAGTGGTGCACTACGCTTCTACGGCATTGTCACAGATCACCAAGGAGGCGGACCTGAAATTGCAGAAGCTGGAGCAGCGCTATGCTGCTGCCCCGGACGATGCCGCAGTGCTGGAAGAATACTGCGATTATCTGGAAAGCTACCTGAAAGATGGCTTTGTACAGGGCAGAGCGGCAGAGATCCAGTGCCACCAGTTGGAGCAGCTGCTGAAAAAGCGGCTGGAAAACCTTGACGGACGCCGCAGCTGTGCGCTGGAGTGCAGGCTGGCAGATGCTCAGCTCAGCCTTGCTGAATATGACCGTGCAGAGAAAACGCTGGAGGGCCTTACGGCGCGCTGGCCCCAGCGCGAGACGCCATGGGTGCTCCGCCTGCGGCTGGCGGCAGCGCTGCGCGATGGGGAGGCTATCCAGGAAACGCTGCGTCAAATTGAGGAAAAGGAGGTATACCTCAGTGCAAAGGGCCGCGAGATCGTGCGGTTCTGGCAGGGGAAACAGCAATGATAAAGGAGATCCTTTCCCGGCTGCGGGCGTTCCGCTGGCAAAAGCTGCTGATCATCTGGGTTGTGTTCGTGGCGATGGCCGCTATCCTGTTTGCGGAGCGCAGCGGTATTCAATACGATGCAACGAAATTTAAGATCAATTATCTTCCCCGGACAGAGGTCAAGTCTGCGCAGGTCGCCATGTTCGGCCAGCCTGTCACCTGCCTGCTGCTCTACGATTCCGGGCAGGAAGGCACAGACCTTGCCAAAAACCAGTTTGATCAGATCTTGCTGGATATGAAAGTGAGCACGCAGGCTGTGGATGTGCACACAACGTCTCTTACGGATATCCCGGAGTTTGACCGGTATAAAACTGTCGTTGTCCTCATGGGTGAGCTGGATCCGTTGGGCAAACGCCTGATCGACCTGATGAACTGGGTGAAGGACGGCGGCAGCGTCCTGCTTGCCATGGCGCCCCAGAAAACAACCTATTTTGACGCGATCTCGTCCAGTCTCGGGGTGCTGTCCTCTTCGTGGGAGTATAAGACTGCAGAAAGCATCGTTCCCACGGAGGAGTTTATGCTGGGCGGCGGGCAGCGGTATGAGTTCAGTGACCCGTTCCAGTCCTCTCTCAGCGTCAGCCTCCGGGAGGAAGCCACCGTCTATGCCCGCACAGGGGACGAGGGCGTTCCGCTGGTATGGGGCACAAAGTCCGGTGCCGGCCGGGTGGTGGTGGATAACATCGGCATCTATGATAAGGTGATGCGGGGCATCTATGCAGCTTCCTACAGCCTGCTGTGCGATGCCACCGCCTACCCGGTGATCAACAGCGCCGTATTCTATCTGGACGATTTTCCGTCCCCGGTGCCCGGCGGCGATGGTACTTATATCCGCAGGGATTACGGGATGAGCATTGCAGACTTCTATTCCAAGGTCTGGTGGCCGGATCTTATAAAGCTTGCACAGCAATACTCTATCCGTTTTACCGGTGTTATGATCGAAAATTATGAGGATGATACCAAAAGCACGCCGACCCGTCAGCTGGACACCCAGCAGTTCCGTTACTATGGCAGTCTGCTGCTGCAGCAGGGCGGGGAAGTGGGCTTCCACGGCTACAACCATCAGCCGCTGGTACTGCCCGATACGGATTACGAGGATCTTTACAGCTACCGTCAGTGGCCCAGTGAGGATGCCATTGTGGCTGCGATGAACGAACTTATCGATTTCCAAAAGACCGTGCTGCCCAACACCGAGGGCAGTGTCTACGTGCCGCCCTCCAACATCCTTTCCGCTGCCGGGCGGAAAGTGCTGGGCAGCAAAGTGCCCCGGGTCCGCACCATTGCCAGCACCTACTTTGAGGATGCCACATCCCTGCCCTATGTGCAGGAATTCGGTGTGGCCAGCGACGGTATCGTGGAGCAGCCCCGCATCGTATCCGGCGGTATGGTGGGAGATACCTATATGCGGCTGGCTGCGATGAGCGAGTTGAATATGCACTACGTCAGCACCCACTTTATGCACCCGGACGATCTGCTGGATGTGGACCGCGGTGCGGCAGAAGGCTGGGAAACCTATAAGGGCGGCCTGAAAGATTACCTCAAGTGGCTCAGTGCCGCCGCACCGGATCTGCGCAAGCAGACAGGCACCGAGTGCTCTGCTGACATCCAGCGGTATGCACAGCTGACTGTCACGCTGGACAGTACCGACACCGCGTGGACGCTGCATCTTGGCAATTTTGTGGATGAAGCATGGCTGTTTTTCCGCGTCAATGAGGGAACACCCGGCAAGGTGACAGGCGGCGAATTGACCCACCTGACCGGAGACCTTTATCTGCTCAAAGCCAATGCCGACACCGTCCGCATTGAAAAGAAGGGGGCGTGACCATGCGTATCTGTCTGGTGCTGGAGGGCTCCTACCCCTATGTCCACGGCGGCGTATCCACATGGATGCACGCTTATATTCAGGCCATGCCAAGGCAGGAATTCTCCCTCTGGGTCATCGGTGCCAAAGCACAGGATCGGGGAAAGTTTGTGTATGAGCTGCCGCCCAACGTGAAAGAGGTGGAGGAAGTTTTTCTGGATGATGCCCTCCGTCTCCACGGGGAGCAGCAGCCGGTCCTGTTTACCGCAGACGAGCGTACCGCCCTGCGGGAACTGGTACGGCTGGGCAGCCCGGATTGGGATGTGCTGTATCACTTGTTTCAGGAAAAAGGCGTCCACCCGCTCTCTTTTTTGCAGAGCCGGGATTTTATGGAACTGTTCACCGATATCTGCCTGCAGGAGTATCCCTATGTGGCCTATGCAGATGCGTTCCATACCATGCGCTCGATGCTGCTGCCGGTGCTCTACCTGCTTACGGGCCGGGTGCCGAAAGCGGATGTCTACCATGCGATCTCCACCGGCTACGGCGGTCTGCTGGCCTGTATGGGCGGCAGCCTGAACCATGCGCCGGTGCTCCTTACGGAACACGGTATCTACACCCGTGAACGTGAGGAGGAGATCATCCGTGCAGAGTGGGTGGTGCCCTCGTTCAAGAGCCGATGGATCCGATTCTTCTATATGCTTTCAGAGGAGATCTACCGGCGGGCGTTCCGGGTCAGCAGTCTGTTCTATAATGCCCGCCGGACGCAGATCGAGATGGGGTGCAATGCTGAAAAGTGCATCGTTATTCCAAACGGCGTCCAGTACGAGCGGTTCTGCAATATCCCGCTCAAACAGGAGGATGGCTGGGTGGATATCGGCGCAGTGGTGCGTCTGGCCCCCATCAAGGACGTCAAGACTATGATCTACGCCTTTTTTGAGCTGGCCTCCCGGGTGCCCAATGTGCGGCTCCACATCATGGGCGGCGTGGACGATGAGGATTACGCTAAAGAGTGTTATACACTGGTGGAGGAATTGCAGCTCAAAAATCTGATCTTCACAGGCCGTGTGGACGTGGTGCAGTATATGCAGAAGCTGGATTTTACCATCCTCACCAGCATTTCGGAAGGCCAGCCGCTGTCTGTGCTGGAATCCATGGCAGCCCGTCGTCCCTGCGTGACCACTGAGGTGGGGTGCTGCCGGGAACTGCTGGAGGGTGCCCCAGGGGATACGTTCGGCATTGCAGGCTACTGCGTGCCCCCTATGTACCGTCAGGGATTGGCTGATGCAATGGAGAAGATGTGCGCCAGCCGTGCCCGCCGCGAAGAGATGGGACGCATTGGCCAAAGACGGGTGGATGCGTACTTTCACCACGAGCAGATGCTGGCCAACTACCGCAAAATGTACGACGAAACCGCTAAGGAATATCACTTGGAGTAACCATGGCAGGAATTGGATTTGAATTGAAAAAGCTGTTCCGCCGCAAAGGGCTGTTTGCCTCGCTGCGGGCCTACGGCTATGCGGGCGTCATCTGCACCGGCCCCATGCTGCTGGGCGTTGTGCTTCAGCTTGGTATTTTGCTGCTCTGCGGCTGGGTGGGTGCCCAGCGGGATCAGCAGGATCTGCTGGTCTGTATGATCACCTATACGCTGCTGTTTTCCCTTACGGTAACCAGCTTCTTTTCCATGCCGGTAACACGGTATCTGGCGGATATGCTGTATGAGGAACAGGAGCAGACCATCCTGCCTTCGTTCTGGGGCTCCAGCAGCATGATGCTTGTACTGGGCTGCACGCTGTATGGGCTGTTTCTGCTTGTTTCTGGAGCAACTCTTTTGCAGGGTCTGCTCTGCCTGTGGCTTTTTGCAGAGATGATCGTGAACTGGAACGCCATGAGCTACCTGACCGCCATCAAGGACTACCGGGGCATCCTCTGTTCGTTTCTGGCTGCCATTGCGCTGGCGTTCGGGCTGGGGTTCGTACTGGTGCTGCTGCTGGGCTGTCCGGTGCTGGAAGGAATGCTCTTTGCTGTGACCATGGGTTACGGCCTGATGATGGTGTGGGATGTAGTGCTGCTTTGCCGCTACTTCCCGCAGAGTGAGGAGAGCCCTTGGGCGTTTCTGCGCTGGGTGGATGCGTTCCTGCCGCTGGCCTTTACGGGGCTGTGCACCAACATCGGGCTGTTTGCCCACCTTGTCATCTGCTGGGCAGGCCCGTCGGGCGTACAGGTCAAAGGTCTGTTTTATGGAGCTCCGTATTATGATGTGCCCGCCCTTATTGCGTTTTTGACCATTCTCGTCACAAGCGTAAATTTTGTGGTGTCAGTGGAGGTCAATTTCTACCCCAAATACCGGAATTACTACAGCCTGTTCAACGATGGCGGCGTTGTGGGCGATATCGTCACAGCAGAGGAAGAGATGCTGGCTGTGCTGAACCGGGAACTCCGGTTCACGGCGCTCAAACAGCTGTTCGTCACAGCGGCGGTACTTTCACTGGAGAACACTCTGCTGAATCTGCTGCCTCTTGGGTTCAACGACCTGATGCACGGCTACTTCCGCACCCTGTGTGTAGGGTACGGCCTTTACGCCGTGGGCAACACCGTCCTGATGATCCTGCTTTACTTCACGGATTACGGCGGCGCAGTTGCAGCCGCTGCTATGTTTGCTGTTTCTGCCAGCGGGCTTACGGCGCTTTCCATGGCGTTTGACCCTGCGTTTTACGGGTTCGGTTTCCTGATCGGAGCGGCGCTGTTTTATCTGGTCACGCTGTTCCGGTTGGATGCCTTTACGGCCAACCTGCCCTATCGGGTGTTGGGGCAGCAGCCTATTGTGGCAGAAACAAAAGCCGGGCGCTTCACCCGGCTGGGGCTGTTCTTGGAACATAAAAAGGGAACAGAGCGAGAGGAGAGGGAAAATGAAGGATAGAGATCTGATCCCGCGCCGCAGGGTGCTGGGGCTGGGGGTGGCGCTTGCCGGGCTGTGTGCAGGCTGCGCCGTGCTGCCGGCAGGGAGTACAGAGGGCGCTGTCGGCTCACAGGCAGCAGCTGGGAATAAAGCAGCTGACAAGGTGGAAAAGGCTCCGCTGGAGGATATCAACAGTGTCCACCTGCGGGATAACCCGGAACTTTATACGGTTTATGATGACAGCGGCGTGGTGACGATGTACCTGACCGTGAGCCGGGGCAATGACAGCGAGAACACCAACCACAGCTGGGCAGAGATCAACCATTATTCGGCCTACGATTATGAGGCCATGGGGGTGCCCCGCTATCAGGTCAATGCGCTTTTGCAGGTGGGCGATGAGAACGGCCCAGTCGTGGGAGAGCTTGGATATGATACCCTAACCCCAAATGCCACGGTTCAGATCCGCGGTCAGACCTCCAGCCGAAATAGCCAAAAGAACTATAAGATCAAACTAAAGAAAAATAAAGGCAGTTGGCGCGGCCAGCGCACCATCGCCCTCAATAAGCACATGGGTGAGGGGCTGCGGTTCCGCAACAAAATGGCCTATGACCTTATTAAGGGAATTGACCAGATGATGGGCCTTCAAACCCAATTCGTGCATTTGTACGTCAAAGATCTGACCGACAGTGACAGCGGTATATTTGAAGATTATGGACTGTATACTCAGGTCGAACAGCTGAATAAGACAGCGCTCAAGACGCATGGAGTAGATTCAAACGGCCAACTGTATAAAATCAATTCCTTTGAGTTTTTGCGCTATGAAGATATCATCTGCCTCACAACTGACCCTGCATATGACCAAACTGCATTTGAGGCGCTGCTGGAAATAAAGGGAGACAGTGACCATTCTAAATTGATCGAAATGCTGGAGGTTCTCAACGATGAAACATCGTCCATGGATGACGAGCTCTTTGTAACGTACTTTGACAAGGAAAATATCGCCTATTGGATGGCATTTCAGCTGCTGACCGGCAACACAGACACTCAAAATCGAAATGTCTATTTGTACAGCCCACAAAACTCCAGCAAATGGTATCTCTGGGACTGGGACAATGACGGTATGCTCCGCCGCCGGGAACGTGAAATCATCAAGTTCTCGGACTCTGAAAGCTGGGAACGCGGCGTGAGCAACTACTGGGGCAATGTTTTGTTCCGGCGTTGTCTGCAAACACAAAGTTACCGTAATATGCTGGATGCTGCAATGAAGGAGCTTTATGCTTACATGAATAAGACACGTATCCAGTCCATGCTGGAACATTACCGAAGTGTGACTGAAACGTATGTCTGGCAGATGCCAGACCAGATGTATGTACCTATCACGCATGCCGAATACGAAGACGTTCTGAGGAGTATCTGGCCGGAAATCGAAGAAAACTATAATTACTACTGGGAGAGCTACCGTAAGCCCATGCCATTTTACATTGGTATACCGCAGGTAGCAAACGGTCAGTTGCATCTGAATTGGGATTCTTCCTATAATTTTACGGTTGAGGAAGTCTATTATACGGTCGAACTTGCAAAAGATTATCTGTTTAACACAGTATTCTACCGGCAGGAAAACCTGATCCTGCCAGAGCTTACAATGTATACGCTTCCTGCTGGACAATATTTTTTGCGAGTTCGCGCAACGAATGCATCCGGTTACACGCAGGATGCGTTTGATTATTATGTTACCGAGGCCGGCAAGCATTATGGCATGATTTGTTTTTACGTCCAGCCTGACGGCAGCATTGCGGAGGACACCTATGAAGAGTAAGCTGCGCTTTCGGACTGAAGCGAATGCTGTCCCTCTGCTGCGGCGCAGTTCACAGCTGATCCATAACGCCTTGTTTACTTCACCCCAGCACACCAGTACAGAGCACTACCGCCATGAGCTGAAATATCTCATCTCATGGGCTGACAAGGCTGAACTAACAACACGGATGTCCCCCGTTCTCAAACTGGATCCACACGCAACGAATGGCGGTTACTTCATCCGCAGTCTGTATTTTGATGATTACTGGAACACTGCCTACGAGGAAAAAGATGCCGGTGTGCTGCTGCGCAAGAAGTACCGTATCCGCATTTATAATTGCAGCGACCGCAGCATCAAGCTGGAGCGAAAGAAAAAATTCGGCAGTTACATCTATAAAGAAGCTGCACCTTTGACCCATGCAGAGTTTGATGCTATTCTCGCCGGAGACTATGACTTTCTGCTGCACAGTCCCCACCGTTTGTGTCAGGAGTTCTACACCGAGTGTGTGTGCAATGTGCTCCGTCCCCGGGTCATCGTGGATTACGACCGGGAGCCGTGGATCATGGACGCCGGCACGGTGCGTGTTACCTTTGATATGGACGTACGCGCAGCCGTTGGCAGCTGGGATATCTTTGACGCAACGCTCCCCGCGCTTCCGGTACTGGAGCCGGGCAAACTGGTAATGGAAGTAAAATTTACAGAGTATCTGCCGCAGCTCGTGCGGGATATCCTCCCGCCTCGTGCGCAGGAGCTGACTGCCGTTTCCAAGTATGTGCTGTGCTGCGATAAGACCGCTTATCAGCACGGGTTTGAATACTGGAATGAAACCTGAGAGAAAAGGAATACAATGAACCATGAGCACAAAAGACTTTATCAAAAAATCTGTCCTGAATGCCTTTACCCAGTACGATGCGCCTAAGCTTGCCGTGGCGCTGCTGGCAGCACTGGCGCTGGGCATCCTTATTTATCTGGTCTACCGCAAATTCTATACGGGTGTAGTATACTCCCGCAGCTTTGCGGTAACGCTGGTGGGAATGTGCGTGCTTACCTGCATGGTCACGCTGGCCATCAGTACCAACGTGGTCATCTCCCTTGGTATGGTGGGCGCATTGTCCATCGTCCGCTTCCGTACCGCAGTCAAGGACCCGCTGGATCTGTTGTATCTGTTCTGGTCGATCACCACGGGTATTACGGCGGGTGCCGGAATGTATGCACTGGGGCTGGTCACGGCGGCTGTCATGATCGCCATGATCTACTTGTTCTCCCATTGGCAGGCTAAAGGCCGGGTGTACATTGCGGTGATCCACTATGTGGGTACCGATGCCGGAGACGATATTGTCCGGGCACTGGGACGCATCAAGTATGCAGTCAAATCCAAGACTATGCGGGGCGAAAACACCGAGATGGCGGTAGAGGTATTCTGCAAAGACCCCAACATGGAATTTGCAGACCGCATCCGTGCTGTAAATGGGGTGCAGGATGTCACCCTCATCCAGTACAATGGGGAATATCATGGGTAAAATATCAAAGATCCTGGCGGCGGGGCTCTGTCTGCTGGGGATGGGAGCTGCAATGATCGCATCGACCACAAAAACAAGAACCTATGCTGCGGATGACAGCGCGTTTTCCAATGCGCAGATCGGTTATGCCCCGATGATCGATACCACAGAGGCAGGCGATGCAACGCTTCGCTATCTGGAACTTACATGGCGGGAGGCGGAGCCGGAAGAGGGCGTTTATGCGTGGGAAGCAATCAGCGAAAAATACGGCTTTGCCTCACTGCGGGAGCAGGGAATCCATCTGGTGATCCGCTTTGTTTGCGATGTGCCGGGACAAGAGACTCATCTGGATATCCCGGACTGGCTTTATGAGCAGACAAAGGATGGCAGCTGGTACGATACGGATTATGGGAAAGGTTATTCTCCAAACTATGCCAATGTGGTGTTCCGGGCAGCGCATCACCGTGTGCTTTATGCGCTGGCGGAGTTTTTGGGCACGGATGGTTTTGCTTCCTATGTGGAGCTGGGCAGCCTTGGCCACTGGGGCGAGTGGCACATCAAAAGCGAAGATGGCCTGGTATCCATGCCGGACGAGACGATCCGGGACGAATATGCCGCTGATTACCTTGCAGCTTTTCCTGCGACAAAGCTGCTGATGCGCAGGCCGTTCCGCTTTGCGGCAGAACAAAGCCTTGGCCTTTATAATGATATGACCGGTGAGGAAAAAGACACCATGGAGTGGCTGGAATGGATCGCAGAGGGCGGCTGGTACGGCAGCGACCCTGATGCGCTGACGCCTATGCCGGATTTCTGGCAGGATGCTCCAGTTGGTGGCGAGTTCACCAGCAGCCTTTCCATGCAGGATATGCTGGTGAAAAATCTTCCCCGCACGCTGCACCTGTTGGAGATATCGCACATGAGTTTTCTCGGCCCCAAAACGGCACCTGTAAAGTATGCGAAAGGATATGATGCCGTGCTGAAGCGGCTGGGCTATCGGCTCCGGGTAACGGAACTGAAGCTGACCCTGTGCACAGACGGCGTTTCTGCAGAGCTGACTGTGGCAAACGAGGGCATAGCACCGTTCTACTGGGATTGGCCCATGAATCTTTACGTGGAGGATACAGCAGGCAGCACTCTGTGCACGGCGCGTTTACCGCTGTCCCTGCCGGATCTGATGCCGGGGGATAGCCAAAAAGTATCGGTCACGCTGGAAGGGGCAGATGCACAGGAACTGCTTTGCGGAGGGTGGAAACGTTTATTCCGCAGCCCAAAACATTTGACCATTGGGATCGTGGATCCAATGACAGGCCGTGATGCAGTGCGGTTTGCCATGAAGGCGGCGCAGAAAAACGGAAGAACGATTTTGCTGTAGGTTGCCGCGCAAAAAAGTAGAATTTCATAAGATTTGAATTTGATGTGCGGTCACTCAAACCAATGCCGTCAAGTCGGTGGGGGATAGGCGATTTTTGTCTGTCAGAGAGTAAGTGCACGGTTTCTGCACGGATTTTGCACGGTTTCAAAACGTGCAGAGGATACTTTTTGTTGCAAAATCCGACAAAGGGTGCAGAAATTACTGTGTGAAAAATCACGTTGAATTGTTCAAAAACAACGATGACTCGAAACTTCCATAAATTGAGACGAACCGGCGGCTTGCTCTCTTAAT
>OQVT01002929.1_pt1 | contig 10984 bp, 15 predicted proteins | sample 1691561 | NCBI WGS metagenome assembly OQVT01 (sample SAMN03418260, study PRJEB22391) | human gut metagenome | biome: human-gut; feature: organic feature; material: feces | host: Homo sapiens | place: Tanzania | collected 2013-01
GGTCTATTACATAAAAAAATTAAGTGTGATCGCAGAAGTGGCAATCATTGTAAGCTGCCTGCTGGTATTTGCATTGACCAGGCCTGTGACAGTTCTTGGCGGCATGGAGCCTGCAAGTGCAAAGCTGTGTTTCCATATGGTAACCTGGATTACGCTTGTGAAGCCGATTGTATGGACGCTGGCATTTGTTCCGGCATACGGACTTCGTGCGGCGGGAGACGTAAAATTTTCTATGATCACGTCGTGTCTGGTCATGTGGCTGTGCCGATTTTGTCTGTGCGTGATGCTGATCCGATTTCTGGGATTTGGACCGATGGGCGTCTGGATCGGTATGTTTGCCGACTGGACAGTGCGTGCAGTAATATTTACATGGAGATTCCATAGCAGAAGATGGTTAAGGTATAAGGTGATTTAAAGATGAAGTATGTATTAAAGAAGGCAGATCAGACAGAGGTAGAAGAAATATTCAGTCTGTATCTGAAGCGGATTCAGTGGATGAACGAAAAAGGAATTAATCAGTATTATGAATCAATGGTGTATGAGATGGCAGGAACCTGCAAAGATGGGGGGATGAAGGCAATAGGCGTGAAAAATATATGGCATTACTATAGAGAAAAATAAATCATAATAAGGAAAATCAAAGGAGAAAAAAATGAATTATCCTGATGTATATTCTGAAATCGATGCAAATGAGATGGTATATATCGCCGGCGGTTCGCCGGATTACATGGGTCTGTTCAATTATCTGATCGGCAATTATCTGCGTGACGCGGTGCTGAGCGATGCGCGCTCTGCGGTGTGGAACAGTGCAAAAAAAGGTTCGCTCACTCCGATGGAGGACTGGATGAAGAATTTCTGGAATATGAACATCTTTGCTAAGACCGGTTATCTTTACGGTGTCTTCCGCCTTGGTGAAACGATTATGGGATATCTGAATAAGTGACATTGAAAATGAAACAGACAAAAAAACACAAGAGGCTTCTGATCGCAGGGGGCGTGCTTGCAGTGATGGCTCTTTGTGCTGCAGCATGGTTCGGCTTTACTGCGATGGGAAATGCGCAGTTGGAAGCGGACTCCGCACTGGAGAAACCGGGCAGTTCCAGCGAAAGCATTGAGAAGGTTACGGTCACAGACGATGAATTGAGTCAGCTGATCAAGGGAGATATCACGCTGGACAGCGTTCTGCAGGATGCGGGCGGAATCGCTTTTGAATCGGATGAAGAGAGCAGCTCTGAAAAGACGGAACAAACTGCCGGGTCGGAGCAGGCGGCATCTTCGCAGCATTCGGTTGCTTCCAGCAAAACAACCGATAAACCGCAAGCAGAAAGCAGCCCCCAGAAAACACAATCGGCTACGTCTGCGTCAAGCAAGCCCGCACCTGCAGGATACGAAGAAGAAATCAAGGCACTGATCCGGCAGGTGTATGCGGTCAAGGCACGTGCGGAAAACGGCTTGAACGCCTGCATTGCGGAATCAAAAGCAGAATACAAGGCGCTTCCGGAAAGTCAGAAAACGCAGACGAGGAAACTTATGATCGTTCTTTCCAAGTCGAGCGAGTTGAATGCATTGCAGGCTTCCTGTGATAAGGAAATGGACAGCATCGTGAGCCAGATGCGCACAATTCTGCAGGAAAACGGACAGAGCACGGCTTTGGCTGATCAGGTGATGGAAACATATAAGGCCGAGAAGAGCGCACGCTATACGGAACTGAAAAACAAATTTTACAGTTGATTCGAAAAAGCCCATACCCGTACAAAGATGAAACAATGAGACGACCGGAGGATGGAAAATTTTATGGAAAAACAAACCGAGTATGAGCAGGAGATCGATCTGGTTTCACTGTTCTTCGCTGTTCTGCACAAATACCGGCAGATCTTTGCAGCGGCAGTTGCCTGTGCGGTGCTGTTTGGCGCAGTTGGCATGTTCAAATATGTGCGCAGCCAGAAGGCGGCAGAAGCTGCATCTGAAAATGGTGAAGAGATCGTCCGCACGGCAGAAGAGCAGAAGTATGAAGAGGACATGGTCGAATACCGCGCTGCTCAGACAGCGCACGACAAAAATGTTGTGAGCTACAATCATCAGCTGAAGCAGAATGAAGCAGATCAGGCCCGTGCAGAGTTCGATATTAAAAATGCGCAGGAGTACATTGACAATTCTGTGCTGAACAGTCTGGATCCGTATAATGTCAATGTGGCAAATGCGGTCTTTTATATTACCACCGATTACAAGATCCTGCCGGGCATGGACTACCAGAACCCGGATTACACCGGCGCGGTGCTCAGCGCTTATTCCAGTCTGCTGACGAGCCACGAAACGATCGGAGCGATCGCGGAGCAGTTCGGGATGGAAGAACGCTATATGAGCGAACTGATCACGGTTTCGGTGGACAGCGGAACCCGACTGCTGACCATCAGTACGGAAGGCAAGGATGCCCAGCAGGCAAACGACATCATGGACGCCATGCTGAAGCGTTTTGACCAGTTGTACGATGTCATTGAGAGTACTGTGGGTGAACATAAGACCACGCAGGTTTCTCTCAGCAGCACCACAACCGTGCTGACCAGTCTGAGAGATCAGCAGCAGAACACCCGTGACAATATGACCCAGCTGCAGAACAATCTGACCGACCTCCAGAGCAATCACGAACTGCTGGAGCAGAGTATCCAGACGGCGGACGAAGATTTTGCGGCAACGGAAAAACCGAAAGAGCCGAAGGGTGCGGGCAACTCCACTGTGAAATATGCTGCGATAGGCTTCCTGCTGGGAGCCGTACTGGTGGTCGGCGCTGCTGTATGCAGTTTCTTGGTGGAAGGAAAGGTCTGCGCGGCAGATGAACTGCAAAAATACTGCGGCATCGGGGTGCTTGGCACACTGGCAAACGATGCTTCTCAAAAGGCAAAGGGGCTGGATGCAGCCATCAACAAGCTGGAAAAACGGCCGGACGGCAGTATGAACGGCGCGATGGTCGAATTGATTGCAGCGACGATCCACAGCCGTGTGCCGCAGGCAGAGAATATCCTGATCACGGGCGACACCTCTGCACAGCAACTGGCTTCCCTGCGGGATGCGCTGCAGGCGTGCAGCGTGCTGAAAGGAACGACAGTTGCATCGGCTGACAGCATTCTGGTCAGTTCGGCAGCTGTGCAACAGGCTGCACAGGCGGATGTGATCCTTTTGGCGGCAGACTGCGCCTGTTCCAAGTACCGAACAGTCAGCGCGCAAAATGAGAAGATCCGGGAGCTTGGCAAGGAAGTGCTTGGCTGCATCTTGTATGCATGAGGCGGCGGAGCTAGCTATTGACGAACCGCTCCAAAAACGATATACTATATTCTGGCGGTGCAGCCGTGCCGCCGGATGCCGGGGTGTTGCGCAGTTGGTAGCGCGCCTGCTTTGGGAGCAGGAGGCCGCGAGTTCGAGTCTCGCCACTCCGATAATGCAATTGCACGTTGATTCGTTAAGAATTGGCGTGCTTTTTTGTTTTATTGGCGAAATTGACGAGCGATTCTTGAAAGTGTGCAAAAAATGTGCAACCACGCCGCAACGGTTCATTGCCAGCCCTTGACAATTTCCACACAACGTGGTATGTTAAAGCCGTACCACAAAAGGTTGTGCACTTGTCATCATTGACATGCCGCTTCCAATTTTGTTGGTGCTAAAAAACACCCAGTGCCGCCGGGTACATCTCAACCTGTGCGTCACTGTCACACTATTTATTATATAGGAGAAGTTATTATGCGACTGAAAAAATCTTAGAACGAACGCCCCTTCATCTCTGGTTTGGTCGGGGATGACTTCAAGGGCTGGAAAAATGGCCGTGTCGTCTTCGATGCCGGAACAGGCACCGGAAAGACCAGCTTTATCATCAACCAGCTTTTGCCGTGGGCTTTGGAGCGGAGCAAAAAAGAGGGGCGGCTTATAAAAATCCTGCTTCTCTGCAATCGTGTCTCACTCAAGTCCCAGGGCATCCGAAAAATCATTGAGTGTGGAGTCGGCATTGACCTCACCCAGTACGATAGCCCAGATGCTTTAGACGAGATGGAGCTAAACGCTTCTAATTCTCGTTTTATCCGTGTCTGGACCTATCAAAAAATCGAATATTGGCAGCAGCGAAAGCCCGAATGGGTCAAGAAGTGGCTGGATTCCTATACCTACATCGTCTGTGATGAAGCGCACTACTTTTTCGCAGATGCGGACTTCAACCACACCACAGAGCTTTCCTTCCAGTGCATCGAGCGGCTTGTGCCTGAAAAGGTTGTAATCTATATGAGCGCAACCGGACGCCTGCTTTTTGATCGGTGGGATGAAGACGGTTCTATTCTGCCTGAACGCTACTACTACATTCCGAAGAATTATGACCACATATCACAGGTCTATTTCTTCTATCGTGATGCAGAGCGACAGGATATTCTGGACCATCTCCCGGCGGATGAAAAGGCCGTGGTGTTCGTCACTAAGCGCGACACCTTGGAAGAGATGAAAAAGAAGTACGGTGATTCCGCCAGCTACTACTGCTCTAAGCACCACAAAGACGGCCCAATAGATGCGCTGGAAGACTGCATCAACCCAGACGGAACGCTTCGGAAACGGATTCTGTTCACAACTACCGCTCTCTATAATGGTGTCGATATTAAGGACCGCGCCTTAAAACACCTTATCATTGAGCAGTGGGATCCGATAGAAGTGATACAGGAAATTGGTCGGAAACGTCCACTCGACGCAGACGATACCTGCAAACTGTATCTTCGTGGAAAAGGTCGGAAAGAACTTCTTTCCCTCTTTCTATCAATCTCTGAAAAATGGGAGACAGGCTTTTTCTATCAAAAAGGTGGCGCATCATGGGAGCACTGTCGTAACCGCTATGATGCAGATGACCGAATTGGGAAAGCTTCTGTTGTCAAGTTCGACCATAAAGAGCAGGCTTATCACCTCAACCAAATGAAGTGGACATTATACGACTATCAGCGAGATGTTCTGTGGTCTATGTATGCTTGTGGTTATCGGCGTACTCTAATCGAACTTATTGACCCTTATCTGCACCGCAGGACCCAAACCTACCTAATGGCTGATTTGGTAGCCTATATCGCGGAACACATGGGGCAGCCTATGACGAAAAAGGAAATTCGCCAAAACGTAACCATGCTGGCACAGCTTGGGGCAAAGTCCGGTCGAGCGAAATCCGAGGGCGCTACTATGACAGCTGTCAAAGAGGAACTGGAACGGTATAACGTCCAAATCGTCAAGTATGGCGAGCGAAAGCACCAGAAAGGCGAAATCCAATACTATACATTCAAAGAACTATAATCGGCAAAAAAGTGTGTGCTTCTATATGAAAAACACGAAAAAACGCCGCTTTATTTTTCTGCGGGCATCAAGCATTTTTACTGTGGCTGAAAAGGACACTTGGAAGCCACGGTGAAGATGGTTGATGAGCGCATCGAACAGCTGTAACAGCCAAAGCAACGCGACGGATGTTGGAGCTGTGAGAGGCAACGGAGCGCTAGCGGAGGCGCAGAATCAAGATACTTTTTTTGTAAGTGAACTCATAAAAGCCCTGCTACTCATAATCGAGCGGCAGGGCCTTTTCTCTGGGCGGTTTTGTGTCATGCCCGGGACGTGCAGAGTTAAATTTCTTCTAATTCGACCTTGATTGCTGTCTGGTTTTCACCGTAATTCAGCTTCATAGCATACAAAGTCAAATCACGAAACTCTTCTGCTTCTTTCTTCGTAGCAAAATCGGTTGTCGTTAAGACTTTCGGTTCGTCTCTAAGGCAACTGATAGTTTTAACTACGAATTTATTTTCAGCCATAAATTTACCTCCTACGCTGGAATGGAGAGCGGTTGCTATTACATCAAAAGAGCAAATAAGCGATTACATTTAGGACAACGCCAAATATCGATAGGTTTCTTTTGATAACGACGCTTAGTCCTCCATTGGAGCTGTTTATTACAGTCTGGGCAGCAAACTTCTGTATAGGCACCACGAAGCTCAGCAGGTGGATTGAAAAAGTTTGGAGAAACTTTAGCGCTGTAGAATGTAGCACCAATCTGTGTGACGGTGCGATAATGTAGCGCTGCGTAATGTTGTTCTCGTCCCATGTTGACCTCCGATGTTCTACACCGTCAAAACGTTTCTGAGTTACCTACTCTCTCTTTCGACGAACTGGTATCCCTTGCTTTTGGGCATTTTCCAGAAAGGCATTGTGGCGTTCTTCTTTCTGCCTTGCTTCATCACGTTCTGCACGCGCAGCTTCTACGCGCTTTTTCTGATATTCACGGTACTGCTGCACAGGCATCCAGCCGGGGGTTCGCCAAAGATACTTATTAACTGGTGGCGTTTCTGATGGCAGATACTTCTTGTCCACCATGGTATAGACTCCTTTATCCCAGCTTCTGCATCCACTTCCGCGAAATCTCGTTCTGATGTAGATAATAAGTAACGCCCGTCACGTCATTCACAACCACATCATCATACGGGATACCCTTTTCGTTCAGGTGGGCAATGAACCAGCGCTTAGTCAGGTAACACATCGGAGTTTTCCAAGGGTCGCCATAATCCAGTTTGCATTTTTTACAAGCATTATAATGGTTGCCGCACATATCCCACCACTCTTTACGAACACGCTCTCGCATCCGCAGCACGTCTGGCGTACCGTGCAGTCCGCACTCTTCACCATATTGATAGTCGGCTTTCTTCTGTTTGATGGATTGACTGGCATTGATACCCGCACTGGCACCCAAACCTAACAGACCTAAAACGAACGAAGCAGCTCCACTCATGATATTTTCCTCCTTGATTTTAGATGTTTTTGGACGATTGCTTTGAAAAAGTGTTTGACACATTGACTGTTTTTCTGATTTAAAGTTAGCATGGTTTTATTAAAATGTCAAGCAATAGAGCCTGAAATGATTATAATAAATTGACTTCGCGACCTGCAGAGAAAAAGCGATGATAGTATATGCAGCACTCGGCTTTTGAGACATAGCAAGACTTTTTGTGTAGCTGCTTGGACCTTGGCTATCCTCCAATCAGATTTACCAAATAACTGAAAAGCCCCACAATTCCATCTCCAATAGCATTCATCAGTAGCATAAAGAGATAGAATGCAGGAAGAAATAGAATACACGCAAGGATTATCAGCAGACAGCCCCAGTCATTACCTCCGCCACCTGTATTACCCGTATTGTTCATCATGCTGTACATCATGTAGTGGTCAAACCAATCATGATCGCATTTGCGGCTCATAAGAAACCCTCCTGTATGGTGTTGTGGTGTGTGTCTTTTGGATTGACTGCATTGTAGCAGGTATAGTGTCCCATTAACGGGATTTGTAAGTGCATTTTTAAAAATCAGGCAGTCTTTCCAGACAGATACTCCCTTATCATCCGTTCCAAAGTCGGTCGGGTGACATTCAGTGCCTCAGCCAACTGCCCTTTGTTCATCTCCCGGCGGGTATACCGGACATACAGAACGGAGAAGTTATCCGGTACGGCAACCTTCTTTCTGCCTTTGTACACACCATTCCGTTTGGCAATGGCGATACCTTCTCTCTGCCGGTCCAGCAAGTTCTGCCGCTCGAACTCGTTGATGGCCGCAATCATGGTGAGCATCAGTTTTCCGGTAGGCGTTCCGGTGTCAAGATTCTCTTTGTTGCTGACCAGATGCACACCCTTGGCCTGTAGGCGCTCCACGATCTCCAACAGGTCTTTTGTGCTGCGTGCAAGACGGCTGAAGTCGTGGATATAGACGGTGTCACCCTCTCGTACATAGTCAAGCATGGTTTGGAGCTGGGGTCTGTCCATACTCTTGCCGCTGATCTTTTCGGTGAACCACTTCTCGATGCTGTGTTTCTTGAGCGCTTCAATTTGGCGGGCTTCATTTTGTTCTTCGGTGCTGACGCGGACATATGCAACTCTCATGATGTCACCTCTCTGGATAATATGAAAAATAGGGTCAGACTTGCCCAAAATCGTTGAAAAGAATGTGCAAATCGACCCTAAATTTCAAGGAATGGAAGATGTTTCAGATGTAAAATAGAGTGTACTCTAAATTAAAAATGCTGTGTGAGGTAGAGGCTAATATTGGAGCCGTCATTATTTGTCAGCGGCGTGGCAGTCAGGCTCAGAATATCGTTATCACAGAAATCTACTTGGCACTGGTATGTGTCGCAGGAGATAGAGGCAGTGGGGGCCTTTTCTAGTTCTGATTCTGTATAAATTGTTGACGAACCGTTTTCGCAACGGAGGTGTATATCTTCGGACGGGATGGGAAACTCATAGTGAACAGCGGGGTTGATAAATGTAAACCATACATGAGAAAAACTCTTTATGATGCGGAAAAGATCGGTGGCGGACAGGATAGTGGTGGCGGTGATGGTGTTGCTAGTCATTGGAACAATTCTCCTTTAGTAAGTCAGTGGGAGTATTTCACAGCCCGGTGTTCTCTGTTTTGTAAGTGCACTTTTAAAAAGCGTCAACGGTAATGGTGTTGCCCTCGGTGGTGGTGATCTCATATTCCACAGTCTTGATATCTGGGAAGGTGAGCTTTTCAATGGCAAGGATGCTATTCAGTGGAATAGTAAGTAAAGTGCTCCCGGCCATGATCTGAAGGTCTGTGCTGTTCCGTCGGGTATGCATCCGGGTGTTCTGGAATGAGAGTGCTGCACCAGAAAAAATGGCGCACACACTGGCCATGCACTCGAACGTCTCCCGGATAAAGGTGTCGATGGGAATTTTATAATCTGCCATAGTGACCTCCTATATAAGTAGGGAACTACTCTCACTCGCTCCTTCAATCTCTGTCTGGCTGAGTTTAGTCGGCCTTTATAAATAGTTCCATGCAGTCCGCACAGATAATACGAACCTCTTTGGTGCTGCGGATGATAGTGCCGCACTTGGGGCATATCCACCGCCGGGTGCTGCTTTTTGCTTTGGGCGGTTTTGGTGCACCTGTCTGACTGCTGCCCGGTGCTTTACTGCCGGTACCTGTGCCGAACATATCAGACCATGCAAGGCGCTCACCCATTTGGATGTCCTGCCAGCCCTGAAAGACGATGAAGTCCAGCAGTTCTTCAGAGGGACTTGTGATGGTCCAGCCGTACTTCTCGTGATGCGAGACTTCAAGGCCGTGGGCCTCTGACTGTTCCTTGAAGCGCTTATTGTGATAAGTGCCGTTGTTGCTGGTATCCTTGATGCCGTTTTCAAGGCAGTGTTCGTGTACCATCTCGTGCAACAATGTGGCGGCTGTTTCCTCAATGGGACGGTCCAGTGTGGCAGATGAAATGTTGATCTCGTACTTGTTCTCACCGCCTGCCTGCCAGACCTTGGAACAGGTGATGTGACCGTAGGCGGATGGCGTTTTCTTAAGCGAGATGATGGGTTCAGGTAGCTGGCCACCAAAGTAGTGCTTGTTCAGCTCCCGGAACATTTTTTCAAGCTGCCCGGCGGCGCGGCTGGTTTTGACTGTCTGCTTCATGATGGCTTTCTCTCCTTTGTACGTTGAGATTGCAAAAAGCCGGGACAACTGGTATAATGATGCTATCCCGGTGAGGGATGCTCCTGTAGGTAGTCGGATGGCTACGGGCAGGGGCGTTTGTAGATGGGGTGGGTCATGGGGATGGACCTCCTGTTTTACGAGTGAATGTTTAACTGATTCGGAAACGTGAAGCGGTTGTAGTCGATGAAAGCATGGTACCATGTGCGCGTTGGAAAGTCAAGCATGGCACCACGCTTTCTACGTTTGGTACAAATTATGACGGGAATAATTAGGCACAATTGACATGGTGCCATGCTAGGTGGACATAGAGGTGTGAAATGGCGCTGAGTGAAAAAAAAGCTATCACTGATAAAAAGCATCTGGATAAACTGGACAAAATGAAGATTCAGCCTTACAAAGAAGAAGGTGTCAAAATTCGGGCAGCGGCAGAACAGGCAGGACAGAGTTTACAGGGATATATTCTTCAAGCTGTGAGAATTCGAATGCTGGAGGATGAAGAAGGGAACGGGGGGGTTAAAAATAGTGAAGGTGAACTTTTAAGTTCTGAAGTTGCTGGTTGCTTGCTTTCCCCAGATCAAGAAAAAGCATTAAAGGATGCAGTCAAAGATATTGTTCTGGACACTTCGCCTAATCCTGAAAAACGAAAAATGTTAAAAGCTGAGTTGCTTCGTATTGTAAATGAAACAGTAGATGAATGCGACAGAATGTCGAGAAAATTGTTCTATGATGGCTCGCTTCTTTGAGCATAAAAATAAGCCTCTGCCTTTTTACGGGCGGAGGCTTTTACTGTGTTAGGGCAAAAAAAATCCCGGCGGGAATGAGCCGCCGGGAAGAGGTTGTCTAGTAGAGACTTTCTGGTAAATGGGTTATGAATTGGTATACCATATTTCCGGGACATGAAGATAATAACCCCAATTAACATTTCCACCAGCTTCTTTGGAATCAACTACTCTTAAATAATATCCATCTGCTAATTCTGATAATTGATTCTGAAGGCGTTGACCGGTACTAAGTTCCATAATACCTTTAAATAAGCTCTTCTCAGCATCTGACTTGCATTCGTAGAATTTCTTTCCGTATTTAGAAGTACAGTAGTAGAACTCAGACCGAACGGTTCCTCCATAACTGTTCTCAGCAGATGCGTCAATACAGACTTCAATTTGAGGAAGATAAGGATTTATAGACTCATCAGCAAGATAGATGTTGTAAATATCAAGGCTTTTAGGATTTTTAAGGCTGTCTCTACAAAGACTGATAGCCTCATCAACATATTCTTGATACTGTTCTTGTAATGCCGCAACAACGGGGTCGATATCTTCAGCAGACGATTCGTCAGAAGCCAGGAACAGGTAGGTGTAGGCGATGTCCATGGGGTCGATGGCGCGCTGAGTGGTTTGCGCAGCGATGAGGCCCGTCGCCATTTCCTTCGGGATGTTGGCCATAGCCTCGGTCCACACCAGGCCCGGGGTCACAGAGTTGCAGCGAATGCC
>OQVT01002930.1_pt1 | contig 10983 bp, 3 predicted proteins | sample 1691561 | NCBI WGS metagenome assembly OQVT01 (sample SAMN03418260, study PRJEB22391) | human gut metagenome | biome: human-gut; feature: organic feature; material: feces | host: Homo sapiens | place: Tanzania | collected 2013-01
AATGGAGGAGATGAGTTCTGCGCTCCAGCATACCATTATAACGCTGCATCTGCACCAGTCCAATAGCAGCCACCACATCCGTCATGTTACACTTATACCAAGTGCCGATGATGTCATACTCCCAAGCACCCAGCTTAGTCTTAGCCAGTGCATCCTTGTTCTGTCCATGCAGACTCAACAGCTGTGTCTTACGGTAAAGATTCTCATTCCAAGTCTCTCCCTCAATCTCAGGCACACCACTAAATGTATTATCCACATTCTTGTCCAAATCCTTCACCACCTTCTCATTACCGAAAGGCAGATTCCACGACAAGGCACCACCCTCAGCAGTAGTAAAGTTCTTCACAGCATGGAACGAGAAAGACGAGAAGTCGGCAATTGCTCCCACCATCTTTCCCTTACGTGATGCACCAAAGGCATGGGCAGCATCGCAGCAGATAGCAATACGACCAAGCATTTTCTGCAAGTCGGTCTTAGGAGTAAACATCCCCTTCTTGCCTTCCACGATACTATACAGTCGGTCGTAGTCGCAAGGAATACCAGCCAAGTCAACAGGAATAATCGCCTTAGTATTAGGAGTGATAGCCTTCTCCACAGCCTCATAGTCCATCTCAAGACAATCCTTCTGCACATCCACAAACACGAGCTTGGCACCCACATGCTCCACAATAGAAGCACTTGCTGTATAGGTATAGGCAGGCACAATCACCTCACAAGAGCATGAGCGAATAGAGATGGTTAAGAAGAACCAACAAGAGTACCACTTGATAGGTCGTACTATTGCACGTGCAGGACATACTCTGTTTGAATACAACAAGGAGACCCACAAGGTACGGCGTGCGGAGATTAAACGCACGATGTACGTGTCCGACTTTAAGACTGGCGAGGTGGTATTTGACAATCGTTGTGAGGTGCGCAGGAATTGTATGTATCTGCAAGCACTCAATATAAAGAACGCCATTAAGATACTCCGCCGCGAGGGATTTGAGGTGGTGAACTAATAACTAATCAAACAATAACAATATGAAAACAATTGAAATTGACGGTAAGTCGTACCTAATCGACATTGAGAAAGCAACCGAGCAGGGGCTGCTTAAAGAGAAAGACAGCAAACCACACAGTTGGAAAGAGCATGCTATCCGTCGCTGCGAAACGAACAACTTTTTTAGTTCAACAGGTGTCAATGATGACGATGGCGAAGACGTTATTTGTGATTATGACATATTTAATTCAATGGACGAGGCGAAAGCCTTTTGCGCTCTCGGCAAACTCATTCAACTCCGAGACGCTTGGGTAGGAGATTGGGAACCTGATTGGACTAATGATAAAGAGTATAAATGGATTATTCAATATGATTATAGCGATGTTCATATTTACCATTCTTTTGTTGTAAGCCGCCCATTGTCATTTCCTACAAAAGATATGGCAATTGAGTTTTTTGACGCTTTTTCTGGCTTACTTGGACAAGCAAAAATGTTTTTGTAAGTGAAAGACCTTTTAATATTTTTGGCTTTTTCCGTAGGTTTCGTACTCATTTTTCTTTTTGCTATATGGTTAGACGCAAAAACCGATAGCAGAGACAACGATGACGAGTTTTACTATTAAAAATGCACAGAGATACCCGAACTATTATGGCTCGGGTATCTGTTTGTTATAGTAAAAATATATCCAAAACCTGTATATAAATGAATAATACCCAGATAAATGATACTATCAAAAGTAAAGCAAAAAGTATCAAAAGTAAATGTTCAAATCGCATAAGTAGTTGTATCTTTGCACTTTGAAAAGACTTATTCATATTACAAATGCGTAATATCCTCGCACGAGCGGGGTGAACACATGCAAAACAGGCAATTATTATGGCATTTCCTTGGGGGGCAATAGTAGGATTAGCAGGGCAAGCCGTCAGTGGCATTGCGTCCGCTATGAATAATCGAAAGATGCAGCAGGCGGCAGACGCAGAGACTGCACGGCAGGTTGCGAGTAATGAAGCAAAGGCGTATGAAAATCCATTGTCTCGTAGTGAGAACCAGCAGGCGATGGCACAGTATGACCGCACTTCCAAACAACAATTGGAGAATGCACGTGGTGTGGCTACTATTACAGGTGCTACACCCGAGTATGCATTGGGAGTGCAGAAAGGCATTGCAGACGGACGTGCAGAGTTGATGGGTGGTATTGCCGCGGGTGCAAGTGCACAAAAGGACAAGTATCTGGATAAGGCAGAGAAAGCAAAGGAGCAGAAATTTGCAGACGACCAAGAGCGGAGATTAGCCCGAAATACCACGTATGCCAACCTTGCTGCCAACGCTGCAAGTGCTTTCGGTAGTATATTGGACAGTTATACTGCCAAACCCGAGTTGCCGACTGCTGACCCAACGAAACAATATCTTGAGTCGGGATACAAACAAAGTATGGCAAAAAAGGTAGCAACCAGTATGCAGCCTACTATAGAGGACGCTAAAAGAAAGTTAACCACAAAGACTCCTTGGGGATAGTACGACTATGGCAGACGATAAGCAGAAATACAACCGCGACCTAACGACCACCCATGGCGACAAGGTTACGACAACCACACACGGCGGCAAAACCGTAGAGACCACCCACGAGCCGAAAGTAACCACCCGCACCGAACAGAGTGTAGGCGGGTTCTATGATACCAATGGTAACCCTAATATAGTAGCACAACGCGAGTTCGAGGCGCAAAAACGTCCAATTGCTGCTGCATACGGGATAGACCCGAATACGGGACGTGTTGACCATCGTTTTGTGTCTGACATTCTTGGCATTGACCCTAATGTGATGAGGAGAAAACGTGCTGAGGAGGAGAGACTGAACCAAAGCAAGCAAAAAGAGTCAGCTCTCTACAACTCTCTTGCTGTCCTTGGTGATATGATGACTACGGCGGGAGGTGGCAATGTATGGAAACGCAATGCAGACCAGCACGCCAAAGAAGCACACGATAACAACCTTGCTTTGGAGCGCGAGCAGAATGCCGAGGACATCGCTAACAATAATAAGTTGCGTAGTACAGAGCAAGCATACGCAGCAGCCGTGCAGAAAATATACGATTCTGTAGGTAAGTCATTCGGTGCAAAGGTATCTCGCACTACAGAACAGGGCGGAAAGACAACTGCAAAGACGACACAAGGGCAAGACGTATCTACTACCACCCAAGGAAACGACCGCACAACAGGCTACACGGAGGGACGTGCAGGAAAAGGTAACGGTAGCGGAAGCGGTGGTGGTGGGAGAAATAATCTTCTTATGAATGTAAAGAGTACATCATCTGGTAAAATACATAGTTTTGAATTAACAAAGCCGCAATTTGATGCAGTAACATCACTCTTGAAAGAGCATTACACGCAATTGTTAAACGACGACAATCCAGTTTTTGTTGATGACGTAGAGGATAAATTGTCTAAATCACACATCTTGATTGGAAAAGAAAAGGACGGTTCACCTATATTTGACTACAATATGATGCTGCAGAATGGTAATTATTATGAATTGTCCGATGCTGTCGCTCATAAAATAGAGGAAATAACCGGTAATAAAATAAAGTTCCCGAGACACACGGCAGATAGGGCTTTCCATTTGCAAACTACTCAAGAACAAGAAACTCCACGCGGTGGATTTTAACCTAATAGCACTATGGCAACTATACAAGAAGCATATAAAGCAGCCTGCAATGCAGGTTTTATTAAACGTGACGAGTTTTCTGAGGAAGCATTCGGAAATATGCTGCAAAACGACAATAACCGCCGCGCTTATTACGACCACGTTACAAAGATAGACCCTACATTTTATAGCAAGGATTATGATACATTCTCACAGAATGTATTGAGTGCGTTAGGGCAACCTGCTGCAAAGAATAGTACAAATCAGCCCTCTAACGCACCTACCCCCTCCCAAGTGCAGCCTACATTTTGGCAATCAATCGGCGCACACGACCCATATCCGCAGAAAACAGCAGAGGGCGTAGCACAATTCGAGCGAGAACAGCAGTTGCAGCGCGAAAGTGCCGCCACTATGCCGTTGTCGCAGCAGGACAAAGACCGCCAAGCCGAGATACAACGTTTGCAGACAGAGGGAATATGGGGCAAGCCTAATGGTATAACTATGGATATTGACAAGCAGACAGGACTGCCGACAATAAGCCAGACCAAGGGAGATGGTATGCACCTTTCAATAGGAGCAACACCCGCTAACCAAGACGAGATAGACCGACTAAAAGCCGAACAACCGTCCTACATTACCCGCGAAATCAAGACCCCACAAGACCTATACACCTCTGTATCGGAAGCGTGGGCGGCAAACACACCTGATGGGCAAAAAGCCAAAGCGGAGTTGGATAAGACTGCACAGGACACCTACAACAACCTTATGGCGGATATGAACCGCCAAATAGCAGGGCTGCAACAGCAGGTTGATGCAGGCAAGATGTCCGTAGAGGAAGCACAGAAACAAGCATTGCAGATAGCCGATGACACCAATGCTATTTATGAAGAAGAAATGCAACTTGCACAAAACCATTTCTTCAACCAAATGGCAGACGCAAACACCGACTATCTTTCCCAGCAGACACGCCTGCTTGGGCAGAAAGCAACTAACCAAGCCATTGCAGACCTTAACGCAGAGATTACTCCGCGTATGCAGCAACTCGAACAAGAGGCGAAAGAGATTTCGGCGGCTCTGCGTACTCCTATGCGAGCAGGTGACTCGCGTATGAAACTAACGGATAGGGAGTATCGGGCTGCCCACAATAAAGAGCAAGAACTCTATTTTGGAGCGCAGCAGTTCCTTGCAGACGCTGCCAAGATAAGCAATGCCGCACAGAAAGGACAAGGATTTTGGAAAGGTCTCGGCAATTCGCTCGGTGATATAGACACGTGGGATTTCGGCATATCACAACTCACGCGTTCTGCCGACCTTAAAAAGGTAGTGGAGAAATACGAGAAAGGCGAACAACTCACCGATGCCGAGAAAGGACTAATGGATTCTGCCGTAGCCTATATGTCGGCGTGCGCCTACAACTCCGATAAGTTGTCCCGATTATACAAAGCAGGACAGACCACGGGCGAGAGCATTCCGTTTATGTTGCAGTTTGCCGCAATGCCTATTGATGCTATCAAGAACAAAGTCGCAAAGGGTGTACTCGGCTACGGAATTGAGCAGTTCGGTGGTAAAGCCGCGCAAGCGGCAGGCAAAGCGGCAGCCAAATACGGAGCAAAGACTGCTTTCAAAGAAGCAGGAACGGCATTATTGAGCAACCTCGCAGCGGCAGGTGTACAGACCGCTGCCTTTGGTGTACCCAAGATAGCAGAGGGCGCAATCAGCCGTATGACAGGCGATATACAGCCTACACTTGATGAGCAAGGCAATATCGCATACAATGGCAGACAGAACCAACAAAGTGCCACAGCCGCAGTATGGAACTCTACCGTGGATATGTATGCCGAAAACCTGTCCGAGATGATACTGACATCACTCGACCCGCTCAAAGCGTATGCAGGCACTACCAAATTGCTCCAAGGGCTCAAGAGCAGCCAGATAGCACAGGTACTTGGCAGGCTGAATGAGGGCGTTATCGGCAAGGTGCGAGACCGTGCGCAATTCCGCAACTACCTCGAAGAGGTTAGCGAGGAGTACGTAGGCAACCTCATACGCTGGGGATTATCCACCGATGTAAACAACGCCGAGGACGCAGGTTTCTCTGCCGACCAGCAGATTGATACGTGGCTCGGTCTTGCACCGACCTCTATCGCTTTCGTTGGAGCAGGTGCAATCAATAGTGCAGTATCGGGCGGCATTGACCGTTTCCAATCGTCCCGCGCCGCCAAGAGACTGCGTGAGATTATGGCAGACGGAGACAAACGCAAGTACCTCGAAAGCCTGCTCCGCTCGCGCAACAGCGACGATTTCTCCAAGAATGCACACGAAGTCCTTAAGACAGTCCTGCGGGATAAGGAACTCAACGAAGATACCAAACGCCTGATTATGGACGGTATCTACTCCACCTATCAATCGCAGTTGGCACAAGAAGCCGAACAGGCACGTGTACGAGCCGAGGCGGAAAGGCAGTCACAACCCGAACAACAGCTGGAGCAACCTGCACAACAAGAGGTAGGACAGCAGACTGCGTCCGCAGCGGAGAACGAAGCGAACCTCGAGGGCGAGGAGCATTACCAAGACGCGGACGGCAACGAGGTTACATTCTACCGCAATGCCGACGGCAGTGTCTCGCTCCGTGACGAGAACGACAATGCAGCAGTTGATGAGCACGGCAACGCCGTTGTACTGACGCAAGACGAGTTCGGCAAATATGTTCAAGACAGCAACCTCCGCCGCGTAGATAGAGAACTCTCAACAGAGCAATGGGCAGAGCGGGAGGACGAACTGCGTCAGCAGTATGCCGCAGAGATACGTCCCAACACGCACAGCAATGGCTATGTGTATGAGGTAGTCCTTGCAAGTGACGAGGAGAAACGTGGTTACATCGTCGGAGACGGCAAGGTAGAGATAGACGATACCACAGACCCCGCAGTGCCGCGTATCGCCAATGCCGATGTCGTTACCGTGCGTTTTGAGGACGGCACAATGGCGCAGGTCGCAGCCAAAGACCTCAATCTGGTGCAGGTGGATAGTGCAGAACAAATCGTAGAGGATAACCTGCAACCTTTCCAACAATATGCGCAGGCTATGCAGACTTTCCACGCAGGTCAGGAGATCTCAATGGACGACGGCAGCGGCAAGACCTACACATCACACGTGGTTAGTGTGTCCGAAGACGGCGTAGAGGTGGAGATTGAGAACGCACAAGGCGAACCCGATACCACCATTATCCCGAATGAAATAGCCCTTACTGCTTTACACCCAGTAGAGCAGAAACAGCCCGAACAACAGGTAGAAAAACAAGAACCATTCGAGTTTGTTAAGACAGACCCATTCGGTAATCCGATTGTAGTGGAACAGCCCGAACAGATACCTACTACGCCACAGAAAATAGTGCCAAATATTGACACAATGCTTGCCGATGAGTTAGGTGCGAGCGTGGTTGAGTATCTTGGGGACAAGGCAAGTGCCGTAGTCTATTTGGAAGCGGAGCGCGACAAAGCAGATGCCGAGGTGAAGCGTTTGGCAAAGCAGAAAGTAACCCGCTACACCGACATTGCGGATTTCAAGCGACAGAACGATGAACTGCAAGCCGCGAAGAAAGCCGCTGCCGACCAATACAACAAGTTACAGAACGCCATTGCTACTGTCAACAATTACAAGACAAAGGTAGAGCAAGCCGCAGAAGCTGAACGCAAGGCACGTGAGGAAGAACGGCGTGCTACCCGCCGACAAACACAAACCGCACAACTCGCCAATGCTGCTCCCGCCGAACGCTGGAAAGCCGCACCGAAAGTAGAGGGAAATGCGGTAACGCGCACTTTGCCCGATGGCACAGTTATCAAAGGGCATTACGTATTGGTTGAAGCGGGGGCAGCCACACCGAGCCACGACCCGTTCAATGGCTGGAACACCTCCAATGGTTTCCCCGTTACCGAGGACGGCAAGAATATCAACGACCGCGACTATAAGAACGACACGGACGCACAGCAAATCACCACGCAGATTGCACAGACCTATGACGGACAAGCCGTTGCACAAGTACCTGTCGTTTCGTCAGAGGGTATCGTATATGACGGCAACGGACGCACCATTGCAGGCAACATCGCGGCAGCAAACAATACCGACGAAGCGTATATCCAAGCCCTTGCGGATAATGCTGGTAACTTTGGCTTTGCGCCCGAGCAGGTGGCAGGTATGCAACACCCGCGTGTCTATATGCAGACAGACGAGGATTTGCCGTACAATACCACGACTTTTGCCAAGTTTAACGCCCAAGAGAAAAAATCGCAGGGCAGTACCAACCGTGCCGTAAGTAGCAGTAAGAAACTGACTGAAGCGGCTCGCGACGGAATGTTGCGCATACTGGATAACTACGGCACACTCGATGCATTCTTTGCATCGGAGACCGGCGCAAAGGATATTGTCCGCTCGTTGTTGGATAACGGGATTATCACCCAACAGGAGGTGGCAGGACTGACCGAGAATACCGACCGTGGTTTTGTCCTCAGCCCCGCGGGCAAAGACTATGTTACAGACCTGCTTATCGGTGGTTTGTTTGATGAGCAGACTATCCGTATGCTCGGAAATGACAAAGGACTGAAGCAGTCTATTCTCCGTGCAATGCCGTCTATTGTAGAGAACAGGCGTTTGGGAGACTATGCGCTGACAGACAATATCAACAATGCCATACGTTTGCTTTACGAAGCACGGCAGGCAGGTATGGCATATCCTTTGTATGTTAAACAAGGGAACGCCTTTGACGGCTATGTCAGCGACCGTTTCTCTCCATTTGAGATGTTGCTGGCAGAGGAGATGTCATCGGGAGTGGAGACATTCCGCCAAGTACTTAATCTGTATAATAATTCCGCACGAGACGAGGCGAATGGTCAAACGGGCTTGTTTGAACCGCGCACATTTGATGATATAAAGAAAGAAATACTACAACATTATGGAAAATCAACCGACCAATCAGCAGCCACCGCAGCAGAGTCAACCCAAAGCCGACCTGCAAACACGCAAACTGAACCTCCTGTACCAAGCACACCAACAGGTGATGGGCAAGGAATAGCGTCCACAGAACAGGCAAATAGTGCCACAGAGGAAAGTTCGCGCCCCAATGGGCAAGCGGAGCGTTCAAAGGCAAACAATCGTCAGAAGAAATCCGAAAAAACTCCGACAGGTGAGCAGACCGAATATAATGGTAGCAAAGAGCAGTCTCAATCGCAACAATCTGAGAATAAGATATTCACCGAGGACGCATATGAGGCAGCCCGCCGTCGTATGCATGAGCGTTTGAACAGGCTGAACGCCGGATTAGACCCCGAAATGCTTTCGGACGGTCTCATTATGGCAGGCTATCACGTAGAGAAAGGTGCACGCAAGTTTGCAGAGTTTGCCCGCGAGATGATACGTGAGTTCGGCGACAAGATACGTCCTTACCTCAAATCGTTCTACAATGGTCTGCGAGACTTGCCCGAAGCAGTCGAGTTGTCAAAAGAAATGGACGACTACGGCACTGTGGCGCAGTTCGATGTCAATCGTATCTCTATTGAGGAGCCCAAGGCACAAAACAACAAGCCTAATGGCTTAATGGAGCAGTACAGCGAAATTAAGAAGCAATATCCAAATGCTCTTTTGTTATTCCGTATGGGCGATGATTACGAGTTGTACGCACAAGACGCTGTAGATGCAAGCAAAATACTCAATATCGGCTCATCTACCACCAACCGACTTGGCGAGCAGACTATCTTTGCAAAATTTCCATATCAAGCACTTGATTCGTTCCTGCCGAAGTTGGTTCGTGCAGGTAGGCAAGTGGCTATCTGTGACCCTATTGAGAATATACAAACGGCAAAGAGTGGCACCTTGGAGGTCGTAACACCTCAAGAAATGGCAGAAAGCACCGAAAAATCATCAGAAACTTTGCCAAGTAACGAAAAATCAGTATCTTCGCAATCTGCAAATGCAGAGGATACGCAACCGATAGGCAAGGTTACGCAAAGCAAGCACACTAAGACAGGCGAAGACATCTGGATTGTCAAGCCGTCGGAACGTGTAAGCGATGACGAGTTTAAGTTGCTCAAAGCCCGTGCAAAAGCAAACAACGGCTACTATAGCAGTTTTGCCAAGAACCGCGGCTTTATCTTCAAGTCCGATGAGGACGCTAACAATTTCAACAACATAAGCGATGAAGAGATTACAACAGACCAAACAAGCGCAGATACAGAAACTGCTGTCCGCACGGCAGAAACTGTTGTCGGAGAAACAGCGTCTATCACAAGAGATAGACGAGATAGTAGCCGAGCAGAAAGAGAACCCGGCACAGAGAGCATTGAGGGAGGGGTACGAGAACCTCGGAATGTAGAACTTACACCCGAACAGGCTAACGAGCAGGTTGCTACCCGCCAGCAGGCTATTGCTAAGATAGACAATGCCAATGATAAAATAACCGACCAACTCGCTGTGTTGGGTTTCTATGAAGCCGACACTACCGACCCGACAAAGTTCAACGAGTCGTATGGCTATATCAAGACGGCTGAAGCAAAAGCCGTTAAGGATATAGACCGCCTTGCAAAGCAACTTGCGGACGATTTGGGTGTAAAGGTCAGCAAGCGCAAGACGATTGCCAAAGCGAACATTGCACCCGCAGGTGGTGACATATCATTCCGTTTGCCATTGGAGAATGGCAAGGAGTTGTATTTGCAAGTTTCATTGCAGCCGAATTTTGAATTAAACACATTACCATACCACGATGTTTCTGAAGATTCATTGATGGTGGATGGTATTATGTGGCGCATAGAAGCCCCGCAAGCGAGTGGAATGGCGCGTTATTCATTATCAAATCAGTACTGCAGGGAAGATGTTAAGTACATTGATTTGTTGAATGATATACGCCGTAAAAGTAAAGAATACCTACCAACTATTCCTGCAGGTACTACCAAACAGGAGATAGCGAAGCAGGTTGCAGAAAAAGCCACCCGCAAAAAGAAAGATACCGCCCGCATAGCCGACACTCAACCGATGCTCGACCTTTTCGGTGATGTAGCCGAGACTATGAACGAGGGTGCGCAGCAGGAACAAGACGGCTGGAACCCACAAGCAAGTACCGATGAGGAGTTGCGACACGGCTATAACGTAGGCGATAAGGTGCAGTATCAAGGCAAAACGGCGGAAATTGTAGGCTTTGACAATGGACGGCTTGTGTTAGACCTAATGGGTAGCGGTTGGAATACCAAACTTGCAAGATTTGATGAGGTAGAACCTATAAATACAAACAACAATGGAGACACCACCGAAATACGAACTGATGGGCGGGGAGAAAATGGCACCGCTCAAACCGAACCAACCCGACAATCTCGGGACGAG
>OQVT01002933.1_pt1 | contig 10976 bp, 7 predicted proteins | sample 1691561 | NCBI WGS metagenome assembly OQVT01 (sample SAMN03418260, study PRJEB22391) | human gut metagenome | biome: human-gut; feature: organic feature; material: feces | host: Homo sapiens | place: Tanzania | collected 2013-01
GCCGAAACGCTGATGGCAGAGGCTGTAAAGAAGTATAAAGATGTGTACTATTAAACAGTGAAATATATTAAAAATGTGTTATCTTGGCAGAATTTCTGCTGGGATAACACATTTTTTTTGCTTAAATAATTTGGAGATAACTTATTTTTTTGTACTTTTGCAGTTGGGGTAGTTGAAAAACGATACCCTTTAAACATCATATAGAATCAACAAAAAGTGATAAAAACCTAATGACGATCTTCAAAATACTCAAGATCTAAGGATTTTTAGTAGATTATGTACGTGTAATATATACTCTCTGTTCGTATGGCAATCAGATTGCTATGTGAATCAAAGTGTGCTAAAAGAAAGTGATGATAATTTATTGATTTGATAAAAGCTGTTCATTATGGAGTTACTGGAAAAATATTTCGCAGAACTGATTCAGTGTGTCGATGCCAGTTATCTGGTGATAGGCATTATCCTGGTGTTCCTGAGTGTACCGGATACTGCAGACTATGCCCCTTATCGTAAGGCAAAATATTTCTTGGCATCAGCATTTTTTGTTATGTTCATCAACCTGTATCTCTGGTTGGAAATCTTTTCCTCGCAAGATTGGGAGGCACTCAATTCCATCATTGCCTGTATGGACATCAGCCTGTTTTTCCTGACATGTATATGCTTTGCCTATTCGTTTGCCTCCCTGTTGGATTCACAATATATCAATAAAAAGAGGATGCTGAAGGATTTTGGGTATTGGATATTGACGATTTCTATTTCCTGGATTTCCCTATGGGAGCCTTTGGCGCCTTATGCTTATTATCTGTATATTATTTCCACCCTGCTTTTCTGTAGCATGGTGGTAAGATATATGTTTCATTTCCAGTTTATCTATAGGAAGAAAAGGGAACAGTTGGAAAATTACTTCTCTGATGATAATATGCAGCGTTTCATGTTCTGGACGAAGAAAAGCCTCTTCTTCCTGTGCCTCTTGGGCGTCTTTGCCTATCTCACTCTCTTCTTCGGAATCTATTTCAATTATGCCTACCAGGTGTATATCGTCAGTGTCAATCTTTATATCGTCATCTCTTTCATCAATTACCGCCCATATTATGGCATACTCAATTTAGCGTCAGTGGTGAATGATGAAATAGATAACTATTCCAGCCAGAAACAGGAAACTTCCAAGTTGGAGAATTATGAGAACCTCTTCGGAGCACGATTGCAGCAATGGGTGGATGACAAGAAGTATCTCTCTTCCCAGTTGACCATCGACAGCTTAGCTTCTGACATGGGCACCAATAAGGTTTATCTTTCCCGTTATATCAACGGAAAACATGCCGTCAATTTCAGTACCTGGATTACCACCTTGCGCATCAAGGAGGCACAGGTCTATATGATGGCTCATCCCGGTGCCACATTGGAAGAAGTAGCTTATCATGTCGGTTTCTCTTCCGCCTCTTATTTCTCCCGAGTCTTCTCCCGCATCGTCAAGACGAGTCCTACAATATGGCGAAGTAATATCTGAACAAAATGCAAAAAAAATGAACGTAAAAACTAATGTTTTTGAAAAAGATATTGTACTTTTGTAGCCAAATTTACAAATAACTAAAACATATAATGGAGAAACAAACGAAATGGATACTCGCTGGTATGATGATGCTGGCGATGTCCGCAAATGTGAAAGCCCAGACTTTCGACGTAGATCTGAGTAAGCAAAATCCTAAAAGTTACGCTGTGGAAGTGCCTGATGGCAACTACAAGGTGACGGTCGTCCTCGGCTCCAAGAAAAAGGCTGCCAAGACGGTGGTGCGTGCTGAAGCCAGAAGACTCATGGTGGATGAAATCTCTACCAAGAAGGGTAAATTCCAGACTGTCCAGTTTATCGTCAACAAGCGTTCACCTAAGATTTCTGATAAGATGAACGTGCGTATCAAACCTCGTGAGAAGGGCACACCTGACTGGGATGACAAGCTGACTCTTGACTTCTATGGTGCTGCTCCTGCCGTAAAACAGGTGAAGATAGAGCGTGATACGACTGCCACAACCATCTTCCTCTGCGGTAACTCAACTGTAGTGGATCAGGCTCATGAACCATACGCCAGTTGGGGACAGATGATTCCACGCTGGTTCGGTCCGGAAGTCGCTATTTCCAATCATGCAGAGAGCGGATTGACAGCCGGATCTTTCTTAGCTTCCAACCGTCTGGAGAAAATATTGGCCATGATGAAGAAGGGCGACTATGTGATTTGCGAGTTTGGACACAACGACCAGAAAGAGAAGACTCCGGGAAGTGGAGCCTGGTATAATTTCTCCTACAATCTGAAGCAATATATAGATAAGGTACGCGCGAAGGGTGGAAACATCATCTTTGTGACCCCTACCCAGCGCCGTTTCTTTGACAAAGATACCCGCAGCAAAATACAGGAAACGCATGGCGACTATCCTGATGCCATGAGAATGGTGGCAAAAAGAGAGGGTGTGCCTGTCATCGAACTGCATGATATGACCCGTACATTCTTCGAGACTTTGGGTTATGAGAACAGTAAGAAATCGCTGGTTCACTATCCAGCCAACACTTATCCTAATCAGCCAAAGGCATTAGAGGATAATACCCACTTCAATCCATACGGAGCCTATGAGGTGGCCAAGATGGTGGTGATGGGAATGAAGCAGCTCCATCTGCCATTCCTGAAATATCTCCGTCCAGACTGGCAGGATTTCAATCCAGCCCAGCCTGATGACTTCAATAAGTTCCTCTGGTATCCATCCACAGACCAGGATGTTACCAAGCCAGATGGAAACTAAAGATGTTCCGTTAACTCAGCATCATCCGATGAAGGAAATCAAATGAGAATAAACAAGAGCCGGTTCTTCAAAGTGTATAAGAACCGGCTATTTTTTGTCTTTTTAGCTGTTATTCCAGCTTATTTTTCCCGAAATTTAAATATTTATGCAGATTTACGTTAATTTTTTAGCAAATTGTTAGGTATATCAATGTTTTTTATTAAATTTGCAACATCAATATGAAGTTCAACTAACACATAGTTATTATGAAGAAGGAAAAAAGCCTGTTGCTCCTGATGGCAGCAGCTTCAGTGGGAGCAGTCCATGCGACCCCTCCTGCAAGCATGGGCGAAGAGATGAGTATTGTAAAAGTTCAAGAAAAAGGTCACACCTTTGTGAAAGGACGTGTTATTGATTCCGAAGGAAATCCTCTGGTAGGAGTTACCGTCAAGATTGAAGGCACTAACTATGGCGTCATCACGGATGCTGACGGCAATTATATCCTGGAATTCCCTTCCATGTCTCATCCTAAAATCGTGTATTCGAGCATCGGTTTCAAGACGAAATCTATCGAATTCATGGGTGTGAAAGAACAGAACATGATGCTTGAACTGGATCATGTGGCTCTCGACGACCTCGTAGTAATCGGTTATGGTAGCAAGAGTCGCAAGGATGTGACCAGTGCCATCTCTACCGTAAACCAGGAGCAGATCAGCAAATTGGCTGCTACGACTCCTACAATCGACGGACTTCTTCAAGGTACCGTGAAGGGTGTGTTGGCCACAACTTCCAATGGTGAACCGGGTTCTACCCTCAAGTTGAATATCCGTGGTATCACTTCTCCTTATCCAAAATCGGGTAAGGGCAATAACAACCAGCCTCTTTTCGTGATTGACGGTGTGCCTACCTTCATGGAGGATACCGGTATCAATCCGCTCATTAATATTTCTCCTAACGACATCGAAAGCATCGATGTGCTGAAAGATGCTGCTGCCACAGCCATCTACGGTTCTCGTGGTGCCAACGGTGTGGTCATTGTCAAGACGAAAAATGGTAAGCGCAATGAAAAGACCAAGGTAAGCTTTGGCTACACCTTCTCTTTCAGCAATCCTATCAAGAATTATGAACCGCTGAACACGGCTGAATACAAGAATGTACAGGACGAAATCCTGCGCAATACGGTAAACGGCATGAACGACGGCAGCTCGATGGTGGATATGTATGGCGTAGCCGACTATCTGAGCCAATTTGGTAACATCGGATATAATGCCGAGACGGGTGCCTATACATATAATGGACTCAATGAGAGCCTTTTCGGTTCTGCGAATACCAACTGGGCTAAGGAGGTGATCAACAAGAATGCGCCTACTCACCAGTATAATGTAGCCATCAGAGGTGGCAGCAATAGGACCAACTATTCATTCTCCTTCAACGGTATGAACCAGGAAGGTCTGCTCATCAACGACCGTATGGAGAGATATGGTGCCAGACTCTCTTTGGATTCTGAAATCAATAAGTATATCACCGTGGGTGGTGTGCTCGACTATACCTACTCTTCTCGCAAGAGCGGCAGCAACGATCCTGCATTGGGCTATGACAACGACTCATGGAAGACTCGTCCTGACATGGCAGTGCGTGATGCTGATGGTAACCTGAAACGAGTAGATAAGTTTGGCGAATATGCAAGTAGCTATATGGATGCAAGTCCGGTGGGCAAACTCCAGAGAAAGACGCAATATGAGAACGACCAGTTCTCCGGAAATGCCTATATTGACATCAAGCCTATCGAAGGTCTTACCCTCCATGCTGATGCCAACATATCCCGTTTCATCTTCAGCAACAGCTATTTCTCTCCGAAGGTTTCCTTGCCAGAACAGCAAGAGACGGAACCAACATCTACGCTCGCAGAGGCTAACTATCGCAACACGAATACGTCTATCAACTTCCGTGCTGACTATAAATTCAAGATTACTGACGACCATCGTTTCGACGTGATGGCTGGTTATAGTGCCGACAGATACTGGAGCAAGGAACACGACCAGGCTTATAGCGGATTCCCTAATGACGATGTGCTCAACAATGCCAGTTCAGCAACTACCGTCAACAAGCCTATGGAGACTTATTCCAAGAGCGGACTCAATTCCCTCTATGGCCGCTTGAGCTATGATTATCTTTCACGTTATCTGCTCGACTTCAGTCTCCGTTCCGATGAGTCATCCAAGTTTGGTCCTGGCAACAAGCGTGGTACTTTCCCTGCACTCTCTTTGGCATGGCGCGTAAATCAGGAGCCTTTCATGACATCAGTACAGGATGTGGATGACCTGAAACTCCGTCTGAGCTGGGGTAAGACCGGTTCTACCAATGTATCCGACTTCTCTTACATCCAGTATTTCAACTCCAATATCTATGGTGGACAGAGTGCCATAACATTAGCCACTACTTATCCTAACAAGGATATCAAGTGGGAGATGACTACTGAGTACAATGCCGGTGTTGACTTCTCGTTCTTCAATGGCAGACTGAACGGTAGCTTTGATATCTATCATCGTAAGACAGATGGCGCCCTGGCTCCAGCTCCTATCGCCTTGGAGTTTGGTATCGGAACATTCTACAGCAATATCCTCGACCTGACCAATAATGGTTTTGAGTTCTCTATCGGAGGAGATGTGGTTCGCACCAAGGATTTCACCTACAATACGATGCTCAGTATCTCATCCAACAAGAATAAGATAACCAAGCTCAATGGTTCTACACTCGACATGATGCACCAGGATCTCTACATGGAAGGTCATGCGATGGGAACTGTGAAGGGTTACAAGGTGGCTGGCATTTTCCAGAGTCAGGAACAGATTGATGAACTGAATGCGCAGGCACAGGCAAACGGATATGATTTCTATCAGGATGGCGCTCACGTAGGCGACTATATGTTTGTGGATACAGATGGCAACGGTTATATTACCGAGGCAGACCGCACGGCTATCGCCAATCCGGAGCCAAAGGTGTTCGGAGGTTGGTCTCATACCTTATCTTATAAGAACCTCACCCTGTCAATGCTCTTCCAGTATCAGTTTGGAGGTCATGCATACTACAGTACTATGCAGGAATCAGCAGCCGGTAGCCTGGGTCAGAGTATTCTGAGAGAAATGTACGGCAATACCTGGACACCGGATCGTACGGATGCCAAGTATGCTCAGCTGGTATGGTTGCCTGCAAGCATGGACAATACAAATACCAACGACCGCTATGTATATTCCAACTCATATTTCCGTCTGAGAAATATCACGCTCTCCTATAATTTCGAGCCATCTCTTCTGGAGCGCCTGCACATCAGCGGAGCATCTGTGTTCTTCACAGCCACCAACCTGTTTACCATTACCAACTGGCCAGGTTTGGATCCAGACATGTCGGCAACAAATGCCTTCTTAAAGACTACAGAGAATAAGGACGTTTATCCAATGAGCCGTTCTTTCTCCATCGGTCTGAAATTACAATTCTAACTCATACAAAGACTGTAGATTATGAAACATATAAGATTTCAATTTCTTACGCTCCTTTCAGCCACAGCACTGACTCTTACATCGTGTGACCTGATAGGTAGCCTCGACGGCATCGAACCAGAACATGTGGTTACTGATGACAATTATATCACTGATGTCTCAACTGCACAGACGGCGCTCAATGGTGTCTATGCCTCATGGCGCAGCACGGGTGTATCTTACCTGCGCTATGGAATGTCGTCTATGGCTCATACCCAGACTCAGGCGATGGTGATGGGGGCGGATGAGTATGCTGACGAGAACATCGAAACCAATAACAGTAATGTGGAATTGGCTTATACCGCCTACTACAATGTGATTAATACGGCCAATACCTTCCTGGTACATATCAACAAGAATATACCAGGACTGAGCGAGGAGAAACGAACAGAGATGATTGCAGAGGCTCGTTGCCAGCGTGCCTTGGCTTACCTTACTCTCCTGAAGTGCTTCGGAGAATATTGGAAGCAGGATTCACCATACGGTGTCTGCATTTTCCAGGACGAACTGGTAAGAGATAACCAACCACGCAAGCGTTCTACTGTGGCTGAAACTTACAAGTTGATATCTGATGATCTCGACTATGCCATTGCTCACTGTGAACAGCAGCCTGCAGATCATTATCACATGAGTTCCGTTTTCGCCAAGGCTTTGAAAGCGAAAATGTATATGGCTCAGGATAATTATGCTGAAGCTGCAAGACTGGCAGAGGAAGTGATCAGTGAGGCTGAAGCAGCAGGTTATGCTTTGGAAAGTGATTATGCCAAGATCTTCGACGAACAGTTTAATTCTCAGGAGATGCTCTTTGCTCCTTATACCGCCAATCCAAGTGAGTTGATGGACTCAAACTGGTTTATGTTTTCTCCAGGTTCATTGCTCACGAAGGTGGCAGATGATTTAGTTCCAGATGATGAAACAGGTGGAGATATTGTTATTCCAAACCCGGGAGATGGTGGGGACGTTGTTGTTCCTGATCCTGATGGTTCTTCTGATGGTAGTGCTTCTGGCGATGGTGGTGTTGTTATTCCAGGCGGCGACGGTGGAGTAGTAATCCCTGGTGGCGACGGAGGCGTAGTCATCCCTGGTGGAGATGGTAGTGATTTCCCATTCTTCCCAGGTGATGAAGATGTTGCTTCTTATGATGCGCTATATACATGGGCCTATAAGGGAGATGCCATGAACGGTATTGGAAAATATAACAAGTTGACTCCTGAAATGTTCTATGCTGACTCTTATTACTTCATGCGCCTTGCCGAAGTTTATTATATCGCTGCCGAAGCAGAGGCTCGTCAGGGTCAGTATGCTAAGGCTCGTACGCTCTTGACTACAGTCATCGAACGTGCTGGATATACGGAGGACGATGTGAATGCTATTGCCGACGGCGATCTGCTGGGCGAAATCCTCAAGCATAAGTTGGTGGACATCAGTAATGAGAACTTCGAGGAATGGTTTGACCTCTGTCGTTACAACCGTAAGGGTGGTTTCGAAGGTTGGACTGAAGACGAAAAAGCTGAGTTGCCAACATTCAGAAGATACCTGCTCCCTATTCCTAAGGCATCTATGGGTGCCAACAATCTGTTGGAGCAGAATCCGGAATATGTAAACAACTAATTTTAGAATAACTGAACTTTATTAAAAACATGATGAAATTGAGAAATTCAATGATGACCATTGCTGGCTTAATGCTGGCAATGGTGGCTAATGCCCAGAATTTTGTACTGAAAGGTACGGTGAAGGGTAACGTGGAAGGCTGCACCGTTATGCTGCAGAAATATGATATCGATAAGGTGAGCAACCTGGACAGTGCTACTATCAAGAACGGCGAGTTTGTGCTCAAGGGGGATGTGAATCAGCCTGAACAATACCAGATGGTCATCGATATGAATGAACCGGGCGTGGCAGAACCTGACTATCAGAAGATTTTCGCCAGTCGTATCTATATCGAAAACAAGCCAATGACTTATGATGTAGATCTTACTGGTTTCCCTACTGAAAAGGACATGAGCATGATTACACCTGTCATCAAGGGTTCTGCGACACAGGATACCTATCAGGCTTATCTCGACCTGATGACTCCTATCCAGGATAAACTGCATAGCCTGAACGACAGTATCAACAACTGTAAGGTTCTGGCACAGAGAGTGGCCTTAGCAAAGGAGGCTATCCAGCTGATGGACGATATGCGCCAGCAAACCAGCAAGTTTATCCAGGATCATACCAGTTCATTGGTAGCTTTCGATTTGCTCAATGAGAGTTTTTCAGCCCTTCCAACTCCTTATACCTCAGCCGAAATCGATGAGATGATGGGTTGGTTGAAGAATGATTGGAGCAATTCACCTCAGTATCCAATGCTGCAGGCACAGTCAGAAATGGCGAAGCATACAGCCGTAGGCAACCGCTTCATCGATGGTACGCTTCTCACTCCTCAGGGCAAGCAGGTGAAATTGTCTTCCCTTATCAAGAAGGGCGAATATACCATGTTGGAGTTCTGGGCTTCCTGGTGTCATCCTTGCCGTCAGGAGATTCCTCATCTCAAGGAGGTACATGAGAAGTACAAGGATTTCAATATCATCAGCATTTCCGTAGATGAAAGAGATGAAGACTGGAAGAAGGCAATGGCGAAGGAAGGTATGAACTGGACCCAGTTGCGCAACCCTGAAGGTTTCGGTGGTATGGTGATGGGAGAGTATGGCATCAATGGTATTCCTGCTTGTCTGATCTTAGACAAGAATGGTAATTTCTACAAGACCAATATGCGTGGTGCATTCCTTGATGCATTCCTCTATGATTATTACAAAAGATAAGATATAGAATAAGTTTCTTATTTCAACTTATCATCATAATGAAAGCATTTACTTATATTAAACAAGGTGTATTTGGCTTCACCGAAAAGGAGAAACCTATCCTGATAGATGAACACGATGCCATCGTGAGAGTAACCATGAGCAGTATCTGTACCAGCGATCTGCATATCAAGCATGGTTCTGTTCCTCGTGCCGTTCCCGGAATTACTGTGGGACATGAAATGGTGGGTGTCGTAGATGAAGTAGGGGAGAAAGTAACTCATGTGAAACCGGGCGATAGAGTAACTGTGAATGTGGAAACATACTGCGGGGAATGCTTCTACTGCCAACATGGATATGTGAACAATTGTACTTCTCCTCATGGCGGTTGGGCTTTGGGCTGTCGTATCGATGGCGGGCAGACCGAATATGTAAGGGTTCCTTATGCCACCACGGGCTTAAACAGGATTCCTGACAATGTAAGTGATGAGCAGGCACTCTTTGTTGGTGATATCCTTGCCACAGGTTTCTGGGCAACAAGGATTTCTGAAATCAAGGAAGAAGATACAGTTTTGATTATCGGAGCAGGACCTACGGGAGTGTGCTGTTTGCTTTGCACGTTGTTGAAGAATCCGCAGAAAATCATCGTTTGCGAGAAGTCTGAAGCCAGAAGAGCTTTTATCAAGGAGCATTATCCGCAGGTTTTGGTGGTAGAACCAGAGGATTGCGAGGCTTTTGTCAAGGAACAGAGTTTGCATGGTGGTGCGGATGTGGTGATGGAGGTAGCAGGCGGTCCTGATACTTTCCAGTTGGCATGGCAATGTGCCCGTCCTAATGCGATAGTTACCATTGTGGCGATGTACGATAAACCTCAGCTCTTACCTCTCCCAGATATGTATGGCAAAAATCTCATCTTCAAGACTGGCGGTGTAGATGGTTGTGATTGCGAGGAAATCCTGCATCTGATATCTCAGGGCAGGATAGACACCACTCCTCTCATCACCCACCGTTTTCCTCTTTCAAAAATCGAAGAAGCCTACGATATCTTTGAAAACAGAAAGGATGGAGTCATTAAAATAGCGATATATCCGGATGAGGAATAAAGCATGTTTGTAGATCGATAGCCCTTTCACGGGCTATTACTATGACGGCAATACATTGTTGCCTACTGGCTATAATCAATGGCGTAAAGACATAGAAAACTTGATTGATACTGCAAAGTTGAAAACAGCTATCAGTGTCAATATGGGAACATTGTCGCTATATTGGAATATAGGGAAACAAATTATAGAGAAGCTGGAACAAATAGGTTGGGGAAAACAGGTAATAGCCCAATTATCAAAAGATCTTTGCTCTCGTTTCCCCGATGACAGAGGGTATTCGGAACGCAACCTAAGGAACATGAAAAGATTTGCTGAAGCGTATCCGACTTTTCCAATTTGGCAAGTGCCACTTGCCAAATTAAAGGAACTGCCAATTCTGCAAGTGACACTTGCAAAATTAGAGAGTGAAGGCAAGGAGTTTGTTCAAGTACCACTAGCACAAATATCTTGGTATCACCATATTTCCCTGTTATCCAAGGTAAAAAAACGAATTACCCAACCTATGGGAATTGCACAATACGAAACAGAAAAACTCTTTGCTGATGTAGCATCGGCATTGCCACAGATTGAGGAAATAGAGGAGAAGCTTGAAAAATCAGAGGAAAAATCGGATAAAGAATAATACATGGTTATTTCCATTTTGGAAATAACCATAATATATATAGGAATAACACAGAAAATACAAAGCAGAGAGATTGCTACCTACATCATCCCTTCCAGTTTTTCCTGCGCTTCGCGCATATCTTTTTCAAAATTCACATGGTCTAGAAGGAATTCCGTTCTGCCTT
>OQVT01002934.1_pt1 | contig 10975 bp, 10 predicted proteins | sample 1691561 | NCBI WGS metagenome assembly OQVT01 (sample SAMN03418260, study PRJEB22391) | human gut metagenome | biome: human-gut; feature: organic feature; material: feces | host: Homo sapiens | place: Tanzania | collected 2013-01
CCAGACGGCAGCGCGGCCATGGCCGGCTCCGGCGGGGAGGGCTGAGCCTATGGCAGAGCACCTGATCGAACTGCGGGACATCTATAAGATCTATCCCATGGGGGAGGAGACGGTCCATGCCCCGGACCTGGCGGCCAGCTGCACTGCGGGCTGGGAGGATTGCCGCGCCGCCGCCCGCTCCGCCGCCGGAGAGGAAAAGCTCCTGGCAGGCTTCATGGGCACGGGTATTTTTGAGCAGTGCCACTTCCTTATGGGCTTTGAAAACACCCTCACCGCCCTTTATGAGCATCCTGATGAAATGCACCGGCTCATTGACTACATCACCGACTATCGCCTGGGCTATGTGAAGCTGCTTATCGACAACCTTCACCCGGATGTCATCTTCTCCCACGACGACTGGGGCACCAAGGATGCCCTGTTTATGCATCCGGATATGTGGCGGGCGTTTTTCAAGGAGCCCTAAAGGCTCTGCGATTGGATAAAGTCTGGTTCCCGCCGCTTCTACGGCTATATCCGCTCCCGGGGCTGCATCGCCATCCACCACGCCGACTCCTATCTGGTGCCCATCGTGGACGACATGGCCGAGATCGGCATTCAGGTCTGGCAGGGGGTTTTGCCGGAAAATGACATTCCCGCCCTCCAGCGCCATTTGCAGGGCAAGCTGGTCCTCATGGGCGGCATCGGCGCAGCCATCGACCGCTCGGATGTCACGGCCGGGGAGGTCTGCGACTACACCCGGCGTACCCTCCGTTCCTGCTGCCCCGGGGGCCACTTCATCCCCTCCATCACCTACGGCCTCCCCGGCGCCGTCTATCCTCATATCGACCGGTATATCGATGAGACCATCGACGCCTACAACGCCGGCGTACACCTGCCTGTTTTCCCGCTGCCGCCGGAGCCCCGGCGCAGCCTGGCGCCCCGTGCTTCCGTTCCCGCCGCCGGATGCAGGCCGAGCCGATGGTGCGGTCGCAGACCTCCCCGCCGTATCGGAGCCCCCGGCGGAGCAGGGGGAGGACCTTCTGGCCGCCGTTGCCGCCGCCACCAAGCGCGGCCAGCAGAAAAAGCTGCTGGCCCTGGTGGATAAGGCTCTTTCCCGGGGCATTTCCGCCCAGGACATCCTCTCCGGCGGCCTGATAAAGGGTATGAACGATTTGGGCGAGGATTTTTCCGCCAGTCGCGCCTTTGTGCCGGAGATGCTCATGGCTGCCCGCTGTATGTCTGCCGCCACGGCGCAGTTAAAGCCCCATTTGGTGGACGGCGGCGGTGTTCGCCGCACCATCGGCTCGGCCTGCATCGGCACCGTCCGGGGCGATATGCACGACATCGGCAAGAATCTGGTGAAGATCATGCTGGAGGGCAGCAATATCGAGGTCTATGACCTGGGGGCGGATGTGGCCCCGGAGACCTTTATCCAGGCCGCCCGGGAGCATCACTGCGACATCATCGCCTGCTCCGCTCTGCTCACCACCACCATGCAGCAGATGCGCCGGGTGGTGGAGCTGGCCCGGGAGAGCGGTATCCGTGACCGGGTTTGCATCATGGTGGGCGGCGCGCCCATCAGCCAGAGCTTCTGCGAAGAAATTCACGCCGACCTCTACACCCCCGACGCCGCCTCCGCAGCCCGGGCCGCCGTAGACCGCCTGACCCATCCGGCAAAATAAAAAAGAAAGGAAGCTTCTTCCATGAAATACGCATTGGTGAACGGTATCCTCCTGGACGGCACCGAAGCTATGCAGCCCCGCCCGGGCCTGACCGTCCTTCTAAAGGGCGACCGTATCGAGGCCATCGTCCCCGCCGGGACGGAGACCCCGGACTACGAGAAAATCGACCTCTCCGGCGGCTATGTTATGCCCGGCCTTATTAACCTCCATGTCCACCTGCCCGCCTCCGGCAGACCCACCGTCAAGCAAAAGGACCCCAAAAAGGCCGTCCGCCTCATGACCAGCAACGCCCTCCTTCGCTCGGTTGCGTTCCGGGTCTGCGCAGGCTACGCCAAAACGGAGCTGCTCTCCGGCGTCACCACCCTCCGCTCCGTGGGCGGCATCCAGGCGATAGACTCCCGCCTCCGGGATAAGATTCTCTCCGGCGGGGCCGTGGGCCCCCGGATTTTGGCGGGGAACATGGCCGTGTCCGTGCCCGGGGGCCACATGGCCGGGTCCCTGGCCTACGAAGCCACCTCCCCGGAGGAGGCGGCGGCCCTGGTCCGGAAAATTGCCCAGGACAAGCCCAATCTTATTAAGCTGATGATCACCGGCGGCGTCCTGGACGCCAAGTGCAAGGGCGAGCCCGGGGAGCTGAAAATGTCTCCGGCCCTGGTGAAGGCCGCCTGTGACCAGGCCCACGCCCTGGGCCTGCCCGTGGCCGCCCATGTGGAGAGTCCCCAGGGGGTCCGGGTGGCCCTGGAGGGCGGGGTAGATACCATTGAGCATGGCGCCCGGCCCGATGAGGAGATCCTCCGCCTGTTTGCGGAGCGCAAGGCCTGCCATATCGCCACCATCTCTCCGGCCCTGCCCTATGCGCTCTTTGACCGCAGCGTCACCGGCGCGTCGGAAACGGAGCAGTATAACGGCAAGCTTGTCATGGACGGCATCATCGACTGCGCCAAGGCCTGCCTGGCCCGGGGCATTCCCGTGGGCCTGGGCACCGACACCGGCTGCCCCTATATCACCCACTACGATATGTGGCGGGAGGTCTATTATTTCCACAAGTTCTGCGGCGTCTCTAACGCCTTTGCCCTCCACACCGCCACCCTGGGCAATGCCCGGATAGCGGGCCTGGGGGAGGAGACCGGCTCCGTAGAGCCCGGCAAGTGCGCCGACCTCATCGTGACACGGCAGAACCCTCTGGAGGACCTGAAGGCCCTCCGCCATGTGGACCTGGTCATCGCCCGGGGCAAGGTTTACCGGAGCCCCAAGGTCAAGAAAATCGAAAAAGCCCAGCGGGAGCTGGATAAATTCCTGTAAATTTCCGAAAATCGTCCCTCTGGCGTAGGAAAACACTGGAAATACCCCGGCCGCCGTGGTAAAATCGAGGCATAGAAATAGGAGGAAAATCACTATGGGACTTTTCAGCAATAACAAAAAACCCTGCCCCCTCTGCGGCAGCCCTACCCCCCGGCTCCTGGCCACCAAGGTGGAGGATATGCCCCTGTGCAAGGAGTGCGCCGGGAAGATCGACCTGCCCGACGGCGCCCTGGACCGCATGACCCTGGCGCAGCTGGAGCAGTACATGGCCTTTTACGAGGAAAACGCTGCCCTGCGCGAGACCTTCAGCGAGGACTACCGCTACGGCTTCGGCCTGCTCAGCGGCGCCCTGGTGGTGGACAGTGCCCACCGCCTGCTGCGCATCAAGCCCTACGATAGTGCGCTGGTGTTCGGCCCGGAGAATTTGCAGTCCTTCCGCATCCTGGAGGACTCCGATCCCCTGTTTACGGGAAACGCCGACGGCCTCACCTGCCACCGCAGCGATGTGCCCGATAAGGTGGAGGCCCTGATCCCCAGCATCGACCAGTTCATGCGCCGCAAGCAGGACTTTGAGCACATGGAGGAGATGCACCGCATGATGGACCGGGACCGGGATCACGACCACGACCATCCCCGTCCTCCCCGGCCCGAGTTTGTGTGTACGCCCCCGGTGCGCAAGTTCCGCCTGGAGCTGACCTTCTCCCATCCCTATTGGAAGAGCTTCACCCAGGAGATCGGCGCCCCGGACTTCAGCAGCCAGTATCCCAGCGCCGAGGACTATCTCCGGGAGTATGAGGAGAAGGTGGAGGCCCTCCGTGAGCTTGCCTCCCGGCTCCAGCACATCATCAACCCCGACGCCCCCCAGCGCCGGGAGGATGACCCCCAGCCCGCCGCCGCAGCCGCCGCTCCCGCCCCTGCCGCCGACCCGGTGGCGGAGATTCAGAAGTATAAGCTGCTCTTCGACGCCGGTGTCCTCACCGAGGAGGAATTCGCCGCCAAGAAAAAGCAGCTTCTGGGCATCTGAAAATCCGAAGGCGCAATGGGGGGCGCAACCGGGGCTTACCCCACCGGACAAATTTCCTGTAAAGCTGAAAAAAACGGAACGAAACAGTGGGAATTGGCCCTTGACAAATGCGCTTTTCGGATGATAAAATCAAAATAGCGGTGCGATATGCCCGCAGATATAATTTCATATAGATCGGACGATGGAATCGGGAGAGACCGCCCAGGCGGCGCCGAAGGGGAACGCAAAAGCTCTCAGGCAAAAGGACCGATTTCGGACGATACTCCGAAAAGGCCGGACGGAAACGCCCGACCACCGAAGGTGCAACCTCCCGCCGGGGAGGGAATCTCTCAGGTAACTCAACGGGGGCACAAGGCCGTATAAAGCGGCTTTGTGTCCCTTTTTGCTGCTTAAAAACCATTCATCTTTTAAGGAGGAACCAGAATGAGCGAACTGAAGCGTACCCAATTATACGATGTCCATGTGGCCGCCGGTGCGGAAATGGTGGACTTCGGCGGATGGGAAATGCCCATCCAGTACCCCGGCGGCATCATTGCCGAGCATCTGTACACCCGTCAGGTGTGCAGCCTTTTCGATGTGTCTCACATGGGTCGGCTGCTGGTGGAGGGCCCGGAGCGCAAGGCCTTTTTGCAGCATGTGCTCACCAGCAATGTGGCTGCCCTGGATGTGGGCCTGGCCCAGTACTGCATCATCCCCAATGAAAACGGCGGCGCCGTGGACGACGCCTACCTGTATATGTTCCAGGAGGATAACTACCTGCTGGTGGTAAACGCCGCCAACACCGAGAAGGACCTGGCCCACCTGCGCGCGGCCCTGCAGGGCTTTGACTGCACCATCACCGACATCTCCGCCGACTGGGCGGCCATCGCCGTCCAGGGCCCCCGGAGCAAGGAGATGCTCACCGCTCTCAACGGCGGCGCCCAGATGACCGAGCCCATGAAGAATGCTCTGGGCACCGTGTCCCTGGAGGGTCACTACGCCCGGGTGGCCAAGACCGGCTACACCGGCGAGCCCCTGGGCTACGAGGTCTATGTGCGCAGCGAGGACGCAGCGTGGCTGTGGAACCGCCTGGTGGAAATGGGCGCACACCCCGCCGGCCTGGGCGCCCGGGACACCCTGCGCATGGAGGCATCCATGCCCCTGTACGGCCATGAAATGGGCACCGCCCCCGACGGCAGCGAGATCCCCATTTTCGCCGTGCCGCTGGCTAAGTTCGCCGTGAGCTTCTCGGAGCAGAAAGGGGACTACATCGGCCGCGCCGCTCTGGAAAAGCAGCATAAGTACTTTGTGAAGTACATGGACCGTGACTTCTCCGACCTGTCCGGCCTGCCCCGGAAGATCGCTCCCATCGCTCTGGAGGACCGGGGCGTTATGCGCGCGGGCATGGAGATCTATCAGGGCGACAAGCTGGTGGGCTGGGTCACCAGCGGCACCATGGTCCCCTACTTCAAGACCGAGGGCCAGGGCCTTTCCACCGTGATCCTGGAGGCCAGCGGCAAGCGCGCCATCGGCCTGTGCTACATTGACAGCGATATTCTCACCGACGACACCGTGGAGGTGGATGTGCGGGGTAAGCGGCTCAAGGCCGTGATTCCCGCCCGGCACATGAGCGTGGGTGCGCCCCCTTTTGCCAGACCTCTGCTCTATGGTGTGGAGGAGGACGAGCATGGTGTAGGCAGCGGCGACCGCGCTCCTAAGGCCCTGGAGCTGGTACACAAGGCCCTGGAGAACCATGTCTGGCGCCAGGAGCAGTGCATCAACCTCATCCCCTCTGAGAACACCCCCAGCCGCGCCGTGCGTCTGCTCAGCGGCAGCGATCCCGCCTGCCGCTATGCCGAGCATAAGAAGATTTTGGCCTTCTATGAGAAGGAAGTGTTCTATTATCAGGGTACCAAGTTCATCGACGAGGTGGAGCGCCGCCTGGTGGAGGAGATGCGCGCCTACTTCGGCTGCACCGAGGTGGAGACCCGTACCCTCAGCGGCCAGATGTCCAATATGGCCGTGTTCTCCGCTCTGATGGACTGGAAAAACCGTGTGGACCGCAAGCACGAGGCCAAGCGCCTGGGCTATGTGATGAATAACCACATCATCAAGGGCGGCCACCTGTCTGCCCAGCCCATGGGCGCTCTCCATGACTATATTGCCATCGACCCCGTAACGGAGAAGCCGGCTGTGGTCAACTTCCCCGTCTGCGCCGATAATCCCTATAAGATGGATGTGGAGGAGACCAAGAAGCTCATTGACCGCTATCGCCCGGAGCTGATCATATTCGGCAAGAGCATGGTGCTGCACAAGGAGCCCGTGGCCGCCATCCGCCGGTTCGTGGATGAGCAGAACATTCCCACCACCATCATGTACGATATGGCCCATGTGCTGGGCCTCATCGGCGACCATTTCCAGAATCCCTTTGCCGAGGGCGCGGAGATCGTCACCGGCTCTACCCACAAGACCTTCTTCGGCCCCCAGCGCGGCGTCATCGGCGTGAATTACAAGGAGGACGACCTGAAGTACGGCCTGTGGAAGACCATTGAGAGCCGCACCTTCCCCGGCAGCGTCTCCAACCATCACCTGGGCACCCAGCTGGGTATGCTGATGGCCGCCTATGAAATGAACCAGTTCCGGGATGTGTACCAGAAGGCCGTCATCGAAAACGCCAAGTCCTTTGCCCGCAGCCTGAAGGCCCATGGGCTGGATGTGGCCGGCGACCCCGCCATTGACTACACCGAGACCCACCAGGTCATCGTGTCCGTGGGCTACGGCGAGGGCCCCGAGATCGCCGAGCGTCTGGAGCAGAACAACATTGTGGTGAACTACCAGGCCACCCCCGACGAGGAGGGCTTCACCGCCTCCGGCGCCCTGCGCATGGGCGTCAGCGAGATGACCCGCTTCGGCTTCGAGGCCGCCGACTTTGACCGCCTGGCCGCCCTCATGGCCGACTGCATCCTCCGGGGCACGGAGGTGAAGGAGGAAGTGAAGAAGCTGCGCAGCGAGCATCTGGAGATGCGCTACTGCTTCAGCGATGCCGAGATCGACGAGACTCTGGAGAGCCTGGCTGCCAAGCTGGTGTAAAAAAAGCGTTACGCCCCGCCTCCGCCGGGGGCGGGGCAGAGAAAGCAAACAATATATTTAATGGAGGTAAAGTATTATGTTGTATCCTATCGAGCTGCAATATTCCAAGTCCCATGAGTGGGTGAAGGTAGAGGACGGCGTCACTGTCGTGGGCATTTCCGATTTTGCCCAGAACGCCCTGGGCGATGTGGTGTTCGTAAACCTGCCCGCTGAGGGCGACAGCGTCACCGCCGGAGACGCCTTCGGCGATGTGGAGTCCGTGAAGGCTGTGTCCGACCTGGTTTCCCCTGTCAGCGGTACCGTGTGCGCCGTGAATGAGGACCTGCTGGACGCCCCGGAGAAGCTGAACAGCGATCCCTATGGCGCCTGGATCATCAAGGTGGAGAATGTGGACGGCAGCGAGGAGCTGCTGGACGCCGCCGCCTATGAGGCCTTCTGCACCGAGGAGGGCTAAGCTATGGGCAGCTATGTTCCCTCTACCGGGACGCAGCGGGAGGAAATGCGCAAGGCTGTAGGCGTAAGCAGTATGCGCGAGCTGTTCCGGGATGTGCCGGAGCAGATGCTCCTCACCGAGCCGCTGCATATCCCCGCCGGGATGAGTGAGCTGGAGGTCAGCCGCACCATGACCGCTATGGCCGCGGAGAACCGCGTGTACGGTACGGTGCTTCGGGGCGCCGGGGCCTACGACCACTATATCCCCTCCATCGTAAAGTATATCCCTGCCAAGGAGGAGTTCCTCACCGCTTACACCCCCTATCAGGCGGAAATGAGCCAGGGACTTCTGCAGTCCATTTTCGAGTACCAGACCATGATCTGCCAGCTGACGGGTATGGATGTGTCCAACGCTTCCGTGTATGACGGCGCCACCGCCGCCGCCGAGGCCGCCGCCATGTGCCGCGACCGCAAGCGCCGGGTGACGCTTATCTCCGGCGCGGCGCACCCCGACACCATCAACACCGTCCGCACCTATTGCTACGGCACCGGCGACGAGCTGCGTATCGTACCCGTGAAGGACGGCAAGACCGACATGGACGCCCTGGGCGAGATGCTCACGGCGGAGGTGTCCGGCTTCTATGTGCAGCAGCCCAACTTCTTCGGCCAGTTAGAGGACGCGGAGGCCCTGGGCGCTTTGACCCACCAGGCGGGAGCGCTGTATATCATGGGCTGCAATCCCATCGCTCTGGCCATTATGAAAACACCCCGGGCCTGCGGCGCGGACATCGCCGTGGGGGAGGGGCAGCCTCTGGGCCTGCCCCTGGGCTGCGGCGGCCCCTACCTGGGCTACATGGCCTCCACGGAGAAGCTCATGCGCAAGCTGCCCGGCCGTATCGTGGGTGAGACCACGGATTCCGAAGGCCGCCGGGCCTATGTGCTGAGCCTGCAAGCCCGGGAGCAGCACATCCGCCGGGAAAAGGCCAGCAGCAACATCTGCTCTAACGAGGCTCTGTGCGCCCTGACCGCAGGGCTGTACATGGCCACCATGGGCCCGGACGGTATGGCCCAGGCGGCGGAGCAGTCCATGGCCAAGGCACACTATCTAGCCCGGGCCCTGTGCGCCATCGAGGGCGTGTCCCTGGCCTATACCGGAGAATATTTCCACGAGTTCGTCACCCATATGCCCCGGCGGGAGGCCGTTCTCTCCGCTCTGGCGGAGGGCGACATCCTGGGCGGCCTGCCTGTGGGCGAGGACGGCATTCTGTGGTGCGCCACGGAGAAGGTCTCCCGTGCCCAGCTTGACAAGGCTGTTTCCATTGTGAAGGAGGTGCTGGCAAAATGAAGCCGATTTTTGAAAAGAGCGTTCCCGGACGCCGCTGCACCATTCTGCCCGCCTGCGATGTGGAGAGCGTATCCCTGCCCGATTCCCTGCGGCGCGAGGAAAAGCCCGCCCTGCCGGAAATGAGCGAGACGGACATCTCCCGCCACTATACGGAGCTGTGCAAGCAGGTCCACGGCGTAAACTGCGGGTTCTACCCCCTGGGCTCCTGCACCATGAAGTATAATCCCCGCATCGACGAGGAAATGGCAGCCCTGCCCGGCTTTGCAGGGGTGCATCCCCTTTCTCCCGCCCAGGACCGCAAGGGTATGCAGCAGGTGCTGGACACCGCCGCCGAATATCTCTGCGAGATTACCGGCATGGACGATATGACCTTCCAGCCCGCCGCCGGCGCCCACGGCGAGTTCACCGGCGTGCTGCTCATCAAGCAGTACCACGATGCCCGCGGCGACCACAAGCGCACCAAGATCATCGTGCCCGACAGCGCCCACGGCACCAACCCCGCCACCGCGGCCATGTGCGGCTTCGATGTGGTGAACATTGCCTCCGGTCAAGAACATGGACGATTTCGCCACCGTCAACGCCATCTACGCCGGCTATTTCTCCGAGCCCTTCCCGGCCAGAAGCTGCGTCGAGGTCGCGCGTCTGCCCAAGGATGTGCTCGTCGAGTGTGAGGTCATCGCCGAGGCGTAAGCCCGCGCACACGGCCGGCGCGCCGCGCTTGGGCAAATTTCCCGCTATTTCTTGCCCATGTTGTGCATATTGACCACAAAATATGGGGAAATGCACATTTCTCTGTATTCCTCTTTGACAATCTTACGGCTTTGTGCTAGAATGAAAACACTGTTGATAAGAGCAATCTTGGTTTTCGGCCGCGGGTTGCATGGTCGGGAACACCAGTATTTTAAGGGAGGAAAAGGTATATGTGCATTCGTACCATTAAGAGCATCGGCCTCAAGGAGTACGCTTCCGGACTCTGGACTTCCATCAAGGAGATCGACGGCGGCAAGATCCTGTCGAGCGCCAGCGGCCTGCTTGAGGTGAACGTCAAGGCCATCAAGAACAAGATCGACGCGCTCTGCGACGAGAACACCGAGTTCGCCATCCGCGACAAGCTCTATCTGGTCAAGGACTTCTGCCAGTGGCCGATCAACTTTGTCCAGAGCCTGGGCCATTGAGTCGACCCTGCCTTTCTGCAAACAGAAAACCGCCTGCGATCCGTCTGAGGATCACGGGCGGTTTCTTTTTTTCGCCGCTTACCAGCGCACCACGCGCGGCGCGGCCTGGAAGCTGCTGAACGTCGCGGTCGCCTCCGTGAGCGCGAACACCTGCGTGTTGCCGTCGTCGGCGGTGTAGAGGCTCTGCAGCTCGGGATAGTGGTCGAGCAGATCCTGCCGCGCCTGCACGCGGTCGTCCTCAACGGCCTTCGCGCTCACGCGCAGCCACGTCTCGCCGTCGAAGGCGCACAGCTCCACCTTGGGGTTTGCCGTCATCTCGCGGGAGACGGCCTTGACCTTGCCGGTCTGGATGTAGAGGTTGCCCTCAAACAGGTTCACCGTGCCGAACGGGCGCACGTGCGGCTGGTCCCCGTCGACGGTGGCGAGGTAATACGTGCCGCACTTTTTGAGAAATTCATAGACTTCCTGCATACTTTTGTCCCCTTTCTCCGGCTGTGCCGGGATCTGAACCAGATATTTTTCGAGCAGACGCACCGGGTGGTACGACTCCTTGGAGCGCCGCAGCCCCTCGTCGCCCGCATCCTCCTCGCGGTTGATGTAGCGCACGCCGGGCGTGACGAAGCACTTGGCGTATTCGTTCACGAGCGCCTGATAGACGCCCTCATAGGCGATGTCCGCCTTCTCGATGTGGATGATGAGCGTGTCGCCCACGATCTCCCCGGCGGAAAAGCCGGCCACGCGCCCGTTGACGCGCAGCAGCCCCGCAATGCTCTCCGTCACGCGGGTCATTTCCGCCTGCGCTGCCTGTCCGGCGGGATGGGTGGAGTTGGAGTTGCCGATATAGGTCTGCTCCGTGCGGCAAAACGCTTCCAGCACCGCCGGATCCGCCGGTGTATTGGCTGAATAGTCCAGATAGATCATGGTACTCCCTCCTGCAAATATTCAGTATTATAGGACAGAAAGAGCA
>OQVT01002935.1_pt1 | contig 10972 bp, 7 predicted proteins | sample 1691561 | NCBI WGS metagenome assembly OQVT01 (sample SAMN03418260, study PRJEB22391) | human gut metagenome | biome: human-gut; feature: organic feature; material: feces | host: Homo sapiens | place: Tanzania | collected 2013-01
CAAGTTCGACCACCACTATGGTCCGGAACCGGATGGTTTCATCGCCAGCTATCCACTGGAGTGGTGTCCGGTATATTATCACAAGGCAGATGCCAAGGGCGTAGGTTTCGACCGTTCATCCAAAGGATCAGATGCCGTAAGCCAGTATCCGGAGCCTTATCGCAGCCAGTACGACAACCTCCAGACCTGTCCTGAGGAGTATCTTCTCTGGTTCCATCACGTGGCATGGGATTACAGGATGAAGTCGGGCAGCACCCTCTGGCAGGAGCTTTGCATGAGATACAATATGGGCGTATCGATGGTAGAAGTTTACCGTGACTACTGGCACACTTCTGCCAAGCAATATATGAAGGGACATGAACAGGAATGGCAGCATACCGATTCCCTCCTCAATGTTCAGCTTGAGAATGCGAAGGAATGGCGCGATACCTGCCTGAAATACTTCCAGACCTTCTCGAAGATGGAAATCCAATAAAAGCGGAAACAGGAAATATCGAAAATCTATCAGCAAAAACAAAATACTATCAAAATTAAAAAAGGTGTATCCACGCTTGCCCGATATGTTGGGCAAGAAGGATACACCTTATTATATTATAGTCCTTTAATTTCCTGCTCTGTCAAACCGGTAATTAAAGCTATCTGCTCTATGCTCAATCCATTAGCCAGCATTTTGCGGGCAATGTCATTTTTCTCTTTGGTTCTTCCTTCTTCCATACCTTCCAGTCTTGCATTTCCCAAAACATCATTTTGAATCATGATGGCATTGATGTGCTCATCGTATGCATAACGTTCTGCATCCGACATGGAATAGTATTTCAGTTTCTCACGAGCTTCCTGCAAACCTGGTGCCTGGGTTTCTGGAGAAATGACACCATTCTTCAGGTATTCAACCCATTCTTCCAATGGTGATTTAGCTACCTTATTGAATTCATTAACTCGAACCAGAATATAGGTTGGGAATATCTCTGAAGGCGATTTCCTTACTATCGTATCTTTCTCCTTGGTACTGATGATCAGGTGGTCTTGGGTATGCAAGCCCACGAAACAGTTCTGTCCCACATAGATGTAGTCGGATCCCTTGCCCAGATCAAAGTACAGGATGCTGATGGAATATACCTTCTTCACCTCTTTGTAAGTATTTCCCAGATTGATATGCTCTGTGATGGCTTTGGCTACGCCATAGAGCACACGCTCCAGGTAATACAGCTCACTTGTGTTCTGTATCTCGACGATAATGATTTCTCCCTTGCTGTTTTTCGCCTTGATATCAACCCTGTTGAACTTATCATTAGCCTGCTGCTGATTACCTTCACTTTCCAGAATATCAACAATCTTGATAGGTTCATTCAGAAACACAGTCAGGAAGCCCTCAAGCACCCCAAAGTTCGCCTTCTGGCGAAGCAAACGCTTGATAGCCCAGTCAAAACGTATGTATCTATCTCTTAGCTCTGTCATATTTGCCTCCTTTTTTAATGATTCAACTTTCTTGCTGCAAAGATTATGCCAGCGAGAGCAATGTAAGCTTGCTTACAAATTGCCGAGCGCAGCTAATCTTCTGCAAAGATACGCTTTTCTTCTGAAAGAAGCAAGGAATTATTGGAAAATGTTTGAGGGTGAGGGAGATAAAAAGAAAAAGGTGTATCCCCGCTTGCCCGATATATGGGGCAAGAAGGATACACCTTATTATATATGTATTGTATGACGTATCTCTTGAAAAGACCTATGCATCATTTTTCTTAAAGACCTATTGCATCACTTTCTTTCCATCCTTGATAACGATACCGTGATAGCTGGAATCAACCTGCTGACCATTGATATTGAATGTCTTGGTAGAACGAAACTTGGCTGGAATAGCATGTATAGGAGTAATGCCGGTAGTTGTCCACGAATCATCCGCAATGCCCTCGCCTACAGAAGCCAGTTTGCCATCAGCTATGGTAAGCATATAACTGTTGGCAGTTCCCTCTGGAGTACGAATCAGACGCCAGTCAGTATCCTTGTCACACTTAGAGGCAACATACACTCTGTAATCACCATCCTTCAATGTAGAAGGCAAATTCAGCACACCTCCAACTTTCACAGCATCACTACCGCTATTCACATAATAATAGGTAATCGCCTTATCTACATGAGCAGATTGAATTACATTCTTTACACCATCAGAAGATTCCAGAATCACAGCGATATCACCAGTGATGTTATCACCCGTCTGATTATAGATCTTACCCGGCTGCACATTCAGCAAAGAACCCACCTTGCTGGCTTTCAAACCTTCATCAGCATAAAACCGGGATTCATATTGCAGACAGGTAGCAGGAGAAATACCTATCAGCATATCCTGACCTTCGCTGAACTGAAATCCAGTAGGATTCAGGAGCGCAATGTCGAAGTAACCATTTCCGCCATTCGGGCCCCATCCCCAGTTGATGTGAACCATACCCTGCTTGTCATATCCGTCAAGCACGAAGGCATGACCGCCATTTCTTTCATCATCACCCGTATAATAGATAGGACGGTTCTGATTCAGTTCCGTATAGATATACTTCATCCATTCAGCTGCCGAATAGAAAGAACGGTTCAGCCAGTTGATATTCTCATTATAGCAGAAATAATTGATCAAACCATAACGTGCTTCCCTGGACATGGCACCAGAACCAGATTCCGTATATTGCATATCTACGGAAACACCTACAGCAGCCATCAGGGTTGCCACAGCATTTCCCTGCACCTCTGTATAATCTTTCTTACTGGCATAGTCTTCCAGCATATTCTCCCAGTCGAAAGTGGTGTTTTCGAAATCACAACTCAGCAATCTACCATCTCCCACGGCTGGGGTAAAGCTATATTGATGGCTGCCCTTTCCCTTTACAGGATACTTGTGATAATACATGATTTGCGATAAAGCCGTAGCCACGCATCCCGAAGGATAAGCCTTGCCTTTAGAAGTTGTAGGACAAAGATTATTGAATGGTTTATCCTGCGCCCAGAGCGTCTTGCAGAGAGGTTCTACCGCCTCCTTGAAATCGCCCGAAGGAATCACCAAAGCTCTTGTTACGGCAGAGCCTTTCTGCAAATCAGCCTTCATGGATTCAGATGCAGCACGAAGATACCATGCCAGAGAACTATTGGCAGAAGCATCGAAAGGAGAGTCTGCATAACCAATCACGGCATCGAAAGCATCATCATTGCTTACCACTACAAAGCGGCTGTCGTCTCCCAACACTGTATAGGTATCAGAAGCCTGCAAGAGTCTGAGCGTAAGTTCTGCCTTACCACGAGTCTGTGTCTGCATTGTCAACACAGAAGAAGCAATGGCTTGCTTCTCATCCATCGTTCTCTCTCTGGCCTCAACACCGCAGAGAAAGAGAGACGCTACTAAAGCTAAAGTAAAATATCTTTTCATAGGCAAAAAAATGAAAAAAGCCAGATGGGTACTGTCCCATCCGGCTTTCTTGTTATATTAAATTAAAGAGCTGGCTTCTCGTCAAATACAAAGACATCGTCAAATGTTCCGAAAGAACCGGTATTAGGTATGAAATTATACATAGCCATAGTTACCACGCCAGTTTCAGGATCATAAGTACCAGCAACACCAGAACCAGAGCCATCAGCTGCAGCATCACCATCGGCGTTACCCATTACATAAACTGCGCCATATTTTGGATTATTCCAAGCTGGCTGTGGAGCTACGATTACATTATTGTCCTTATCGATAGAGAATACTATATCATACTCATATCCGTTCGCAGGATCAGCAGGAACCATAAACTTACCAGCACCAATCATATAGCAAGGTGTATGGAGTTCGAAACCAAGACCATTTGCATCTGCTACGTATGTACCACTGTAAGACTGATAACGGGTGATGGTATAATCGAGCACGGTTGCTGCATAGTAATACTTCTCTGCATCAGTGATGGCGATACGAGTTTTCTCTGATGTACCTGTTGCGATATCAAAAGAAACCTTTACCTCTGCTGTCTTCTGACCAGCAGCAAATGAAACGGTTGCAGGAACGGTAAACTTCTCATTACTACTAGACAGACCTACAGTCTGAGCCTCAGTAGAATCAATACGAGACACCTTGAATGTAAAGCTCTGCTCTGCAGTTGGCAAGTATGAGATGGCTGTAGAGCCTTCACTTACCAAGAAAGCATTACCACCCAACTCTGTCTTAGAAGTTGGAGTATATTCATATTCATCTGTACAAGAGCTCAAACCGAGGGTAAGAACACCGAGCAGTGCTATAAATGTATATTTAAAAAACTTGTTCATAACTTTTTTAATCTTTTATATAACGATTCGTGTTATTACTCTGTCCAAAGTGGATACTTACCAGATGGGTCTGGGTTGTTCCATCCCTTAAGAGCTGTATTGTTCTCTGCCTCTGTACGATAGAAAAGGAAGTTGGTTGTAGCAGGGCGGCCATTTGTATTGATGCGAGCACCTACAGAATGGTTTGTGCCATGATAACCACGAGTCAAAGAGTAGTTCAAACGCTTCATATCGAAGAATGTGATACCCTCACCCCAAAGGTCGATACACTTCTGGAAGTAGATTTCCTTGATGATATCCTCCTTGCTTGTTGCCTTGCAAGTATATTTAGGGTCACGAGTCTTCATGAACAACTCCAAGAGTTCCTTACCCTTTGCTGCATCCTGCTGTGCAGCTGCCTCCATGCGGATGTAGTACATCTCCTCTACACGCATTACAGGGAATGCTGTAGCAGCTGCAACAGATGGAGCATCCATCTCACCCTGGTTAGGACGGAACTTGACAGATGCCATAGGAGGCATTGAAGCACCATAAGTCTTATTGACAAATGAAACCTTGTTTGCGATTGGAGAACCCGCTGGTGCTACCCACTCCAACTTACGGAAGTCGGTATCATTCAGACGCTCATATGCTAAGGTATCAATTCTGATATAGTCACCTGTACCTGCACCGCAATAACCGAAGGTCTGCTCGTTGCACATCCATGATGTCCAGTTGATGATACCTGTAGAAACTACAACATCCTCTGATGTCTGCTGAGAACCCCACATGAAGTCTGCCAGGTTGTTGAAACCTGTAGTGGTGTTCAGGCACTGAGCCTGAGTCATAGGCTGTACAGAAGAAGTCTTGATAGCGTTCTCTGCTGCAGCCTGAGCCTTGGCATAATCGCCTTCCCACATATAGAGACGAGCCTCCAGACCATATACGCAGTCCAAGTGAGGCAAAGTCTTCTCTGTCTTTGTGAGCTTACCGATGTTCTGCTCAGCATACTCCAAATCCTCCTTGATGAATTTGATCAAGTCCTCCTTCTTCACACGAGGATTGTTACGTGCATCAGCCTCAGCCATACCCTCCTTCACGATAGGCACAGTCAAGCCAGTAACATCATTACCATCGGCATTTACACCCTTTGTAACATCTGTTGGCAAGTACTCGTACATACGACCGAGGTCGAGATAAGCGAGCGCACGGAAAGCCTTGGCAGCTGCAATGTAACCCTTCTGCTCATCAGTAGCAGTCTCCTCATTGATAGTAGCGAGAACGTTATTGGCTGTCTGGATGAACTTGTAGTAGTATGTCCAGACGAAGTTAGAACGGGCTGCATCCTGGTTGATGCCCTCATTCTCTGCCCATGGTCCAAACCAGTCGTAACCAGTACATGCTGTTACGAAAGGCTCTGTCAATGTGGCACGGATACGGATCATTGATCCGTAACCGAAGTTGAAGTGGTAGTTGTTTGGTGTATAGAATGTCTCGTTCAAGTTGTTGAAGAACGCTGGCATTGCCATTACCAATCCCTCTACTGCTGCAGCAGACTGGCTAACCTGCTCAGATGTTGCAATATCTGTAGGCTGGGTCTCGTCGATACATCCAGTGAATGTAGTAAGACTTGCAAAGGCCAAACCTACACCTAAGATTGAATTCTTTATCTTAATCATAATTGTATTCCTATATTATATAAGTTAGAATGTAAGTGTGATACCACCAGTGATGGTACGTACGCCTGGATAGTAAGAAGCGTTGGCAGCTGTCAAGCTGGTACGTGGGTCGAGACCCTGACGCTTTGACCATACCCATACGTTGTTAGCCTGAGCGTAGATACGCAAGTTGCTCAAGTTGAGCTTGCTGATCCATGCCTTAGGGAAGGTATAACCCAAGTTGATGTTCTGGAGACTCAGGTAAGAAGCGTTTGTCAAGAAACGGTCTGACTGAGAAGCCATGTATGTATCACCATACTGCAGACGTGGGATATTGCTGTTCTTGTTCTCTGGAGTCCAAGCCTTCAGGATATCCTCGTGGAGAGCCATACCACGCATAGACTTACCGTTTGCGTTCATCGCACTAGCATAGTCGTTATCGTAGATCTGACCACCGATCTGATACATGAAATCTACAGAGAAATCGAAGCCCTTGTAAGATACGCTTGTACCGAAACCACCGAATACGTCTGCCAAAGCTGTACCACACAAGTAGTAATCAGACTCTGAAGAGTTCTTGGTTGTGGTCTGACCGGTAACATTACCGTTCTCATCCTTCACATTCTTGTAATAGAGAGCCTCACCAGTCTCATGATCTACACCAGCATACTTGTGGAGGTAGTAATTGTACATAGGCTCACCCTCACCGATGAAGTAACCACCGTTAGTATAACCCTGAACACCATCAACTGTCAAAGTCTTCTTTGCATCTGGCAAATAGCTTACGTAGTTGTGGTTGTAAGTGATATTCATATTGGCACTCCAAACGAAGTCTCTTGTACGGATGATGTCACCGTTCAAGGTCAACTCAAGACCATTGTTGATCATATCACCCACGTTGTCATAGTAACCGGTGTAACCGAATGACTGTGGCAATGAGAAGTTGAAGAGCATATCAGTAGTCTTACGAGAATAGAACTCGAAAGTACCGCTCAAGCGATTCTTGAACAATCCGAAGTCAACACCAACGTTGAACTCACCAGTTGTCTCCCAGGTAATCTTTCTGTTACCATAACGGCCTACAGGAACCAGAGAAACAGAACCGTTAGAGTTCACGATATCGTAGTTGGTAGAATAGTGATAGTAACCCAAAGAGGCACTCTCGATGTTATCGTTACCTACCTGACCATAGCTTACCTTCAGCTTCAAGTCATCAACCCAATCTACATTGAAGAACTTCTCCTTATTGATTACCCAAGAAGCACCCAAAGAATAGAAGGTACCCCAACGGTTCTCCTTAGCGAAACGTGAAGAAGCATCGCGACGGAGAGATGCATCAAAGAAATAGCGGTCATTGTAGTCGTACTGTACACGTCCGAAGTAACCCTCGTTGTTATACTCACGAGTCAAAGAGTTAGTATTTTTCAACAACACAGCACCAGCCAACTCATCGTTAGAAGGGCTATACTGATTGCTCTTGCTACCATAGAGGTATGCAAAGCTCTGGTTGTAGTACTCATGACCGAGCATCAATGCTACAGAGTGCTCACCGAACTCATGAGCCCAGTTCAAACGCTGCTGCAGGTTATAGTTGAAGTATCTTTCATGATACTTGTAAACCATACCATTAGATGATGCATACTGACCGAAGTAAGGGTTGGTTGTACTTGTTGTACGATACTCATCAACATAAGCATTGTTGATAGATGTGAAGGTAACATCCAAAGGCAAGCGAACCTCTACGGTACCCTGCATGTTGAAGTTGTTTCCTTCTACCTTATACTTGTCAAGCTGATTAGCAGCAAGAGGGTTAGACTGTGCAATATAAGCACGCTTCTGACCATTGATAGTAGCATCACCATAGTCATACAACTTTGTACCACTAGCCTCGTGCATCATGATGTTGCCCTGAGCGTCGCGGATATAAAGAGGATAGATAGGAGCCATTGCTACGAATGCGAACACGTTGCCAGATGAACCAGATGAGCCCTCATCACCCACACCAGACTGATTGTTGGCATAGTGAGCGAAGTTGACATTAGCGCCCACCTTCAACCAATCCTTGATCTTGTAATCTGACTTCAAACGAGCAGAATAACGCTCGAAACCAGAACCGAAGGTAATACCCTCATTGTTCAAGTAGTTGAAAGAGAGCATGAAGTTACCCTTCTCATTAGCACCCTGTGCAGAGATGTTATACTCCTGGCGGAGGCTATTGCGGAACATGGCATCTACCCAATCATCAGCTGTAACATAATACTGCTGACCATTGTTAGATACTACACGACCCATTGTAGCATTAGGGTTCAACTTACCGTTGGTTCCAATCAGCACCTCACCTGCAGGAGCCTGGAATACGCTCATACCCAAACCGAAAGCATTGTCTGCAGTCAGGTTCTTGTTAGCCCAAAGGTTTGCATTATTTGCATCATACTTCAAAGTATTCAAAGCATAATTGTTCAATGCAGTGTACCAAGTCTCGTAGTAACCAGCAGCATTGTTGATATACTTGTAATCTGGCACTGAGCGAGAGTTAGAACCCCACTTAGCATCGAATGTGATAGAAGAAGAACCTGTCTTGCCAGTCTTGGTTGTAATCATCACAACACCATTGGCACCACGTGCACCATAAAGAGCAGCAGAAGCAGCATCCTTCAATACGGTAAGGCTCTCAACATCGTCTGGGTTGATAGTATTCATATCGCCGTCATAAGGCACACCATCAACAACGATCAATGGGTCTGTACTAGCATTGATAGTACCGATACCACGAATACGAATCTTTGAGCTCTCGCCTGGACGACCAGAAACCTGAGTCATCTGTACACCGGCAACCTTACCCTTCAAAGACTCAACTGGGTTAGAAACCTGAGCCTTACCAATTTCGCCAGCACCTACTACCGCAGCAGATCCCGTGAAAGCTGAACGCTTCTGAGTACCGAAGGCTACGACCATCACCTCATCAAGGCTATGCTCGTCTGGATCAAGAACAATCTTCATGTTATTGCCTGCCTTAACATGAGCAGGATTCATACCGATGTAGGTGATTTCCAGCTTAGCTCCGGCAGGAGCGTTCAATGAGAAGTTACCATCAATATCGGTAACTGTACCTGTGTTAGTGCCTGCAACCTTGATAGAAGCACCGATAACAGGGCTTCCGTCCTCAGAAGAGGTCACGTGACCAGAGATTTGACTTTGTGCAAAAGCCATGCTCGTACTGAGAGCAAGACCTGCAACTACTGTCATGAGTCTTTTTTCCATAAATCTCTCTCGTTTTAAATAAATGAATATATAATGTTTATAATTTCTTTCTCTCTACTTTTTCTTATATGATCACTCACAAGGAGTTATCATCATCTTTTTGCCCCCTCCTCTTGCCCCGAGGTGGAGATTTATGGGAAAACGGCGATTTATCACGATAAAGCTATTGGAATTAACAGGATGAATCATACCTTTGGGTATGTTTTCGTAAATTCTTTATTTTTAATCATTTAAACATTTAAGTTATGGCGTATTTCAAGTTAGAATTCGGTTTCGGAAGAAGTAAGAGTGAGTGTAAGATTTCTGATTCTGCGAATCAGGCAGATGAGCAGGCTGTGACGGAGATTTCTGGATGGGACTTCGTGAATGGTGAGGTGGAGAGGGCAAAACAGGAAGGACGCTTTAAAGTTGCTGGTAATTATCTTACAGCAGCCCGTTCCTTTACCAAGTTCATGGGTAGGAGCAGCTGGCTTTTTTCTGATATGACGGCAGAAAAGCTGGAAAGCTATCAGCGATGGCTGCAGGAGCGTAATATCTGTCTGAACACATGTTCCGCTTATATGCGGGCATTGCGGGCTATGCATCATAGGGCATTGCCAGTTCTCAATGCTGCTCCATTCAGTAAAGTGTTTACGGGGAGGACCAAGACCGAGAAACGTTGTATTTCTCAGGCAGAGATTCTGCAGCTCAAAGCCTTGCCGCTACAGCCAGGAGGTTCTCTTTCCTTTGCTCGCGACATCTTCCTGTTTTCTTTTTATGCGATGGGAATGCCTTTTGTTGATATTGCCTATCTCAAGAAAAGCCAATTGAGAAACGGATGTATTTATTATGCCCGGCATAAGACGGGACAGCAGATACAGGTAGCACTATTGCCTGCGATGCTTGAAATCATCATGCGATATGAACAAAGAGATTCAGAATTTGTCTTTCCGATACTTTCAGACAAGGTGGAAGCTTCAGTTTCCCATCATAGATAACAGCATCCTGATTGGTAAAAAGATAAGAAGTGGTATCATTCCTGCAGTATCCAGGCATCTTAGGTTTCCCTGTATAACCAGAAGAATCTTTCCTGTACTTCTTCAAAGAGGCAAGCCAGCCTTTGAAATCTGTACAGACCTGTCTGATGACATGCTGTGCAGTCTGCATAGGAAGCCCGGAAAAGAAATCAGGATTATTTGTAATACGCATAAGCCTCTGCAATATGCCATAACCAAGCACATAGTAAGACTTCTGGCCTTTAAGAAGTGCAAGCTCGCCTTGAACTTCTTTCTCGTTAGCTGTCAAAGCAGTCTTGTTGTATGCAGTAAAAGCATTGCGAACGCGAAACAATGCAGCATTATGAAGACACTTTGCCTTGTGTGCAAAGCCATCCAGATATGCATACAGCTCATGATTTTCGGTTACATAAATCCTGTCAGTTCTGTACATCAGTCGTAACATCGTTCCTTTCTGTTGAATACATTAATATTATAGCATATAATATTATTAGTCGTATAGGGAATGTAGAGTATGTTCAAGAAGGTTAAAGATAAACCATATTACACAAATAACCATAGCTGTTTTCTTCTAACAGCTCACTTGGTATTGGTAACCAAGTACAGAAATCCTGTTTTGCAAGGAAAAGTAAAAAAATATGTATATCAGCTAATACGTGAAACTATGGAAGCAGAAAATATTACGATGCCAAATATAGCCGGAACCAAAATATATTTTACCTGTTCCATAAAAATCCGAATGACAATATATAACCTTTGAAATCCCGGTTACGACAGTTGGCATTGTCTTATCTTTCTTTTTCC
>OQVT01002937.1_pt1 | contig 10969 bp, 6 predicted proteins | sample 1691561 | NCBI WGS metagenome assembly OQVT01 (sample SAMN03418260, study PRJEB22391) | human gut metagenome | biome: human-gut; feature: organic feature; material: feces | host: Homo sapiens | place: Tanzania | collected 2013-01
GGCCGTACTGCTGATTTCCGGCTCCGTTTGTTCCCGGTGTACCGTACATGTTCTGGCCGTACTGCTGATTTCCGGCTCCGTTTGTTCCCGGTGTACCGTACATGTTCTGGCCGTACTGCTGATTTCCGGCTCCGTTTGTTCCCGGTGTACCGTACATGTTCTGATTGTACATATTCTGTCCATACGGATTATAGTAATTGTTGTTGTATCCTCCGTTTCCAACATACCTGATATTCCTGTTAAATGCCATAATGCAAAGGAAAACCACATTTAGGAAAATAAGTCCACAGGCAAATCCCGCGCCCTTTCCAAACGCACGTGACAAACCAATACAGCACATTATATTTAAAACCACCATGACTATAAGTGCGGAAAAAAATATAACTACCGAGAATATCATCATTGCCATATGAGTACTAAGACTGCTGCTATATCCATACATCGAATCATAATATGACCTGGAATAAGCACTCGCAAACATAAACATACCTGAAACAACCAGCTCATAACATAACAAAATAAATGAAGCTATCGTAACAATGCTGGCGGCAAAATATCCCCAAAACAGCTTTTTCTTTCCGGCAACCTTGAATCGTATATATGAGCTGTAAAATGGTATAATCGCTGCCCATCCCGGCTCCCCTGCTTTATTATACAAAATCCACGATGCCACAATTGTAAGTACAAATACGGCCAGATTTATCACTTCCCTAACCTCATTCGTATTGCTTAGCGAATAATAAAAATTCATTTGCATTCTCCTTTTCATAACCTATGTTTATATGTTATGAAAAGTATACATTACCTTTAATCAAAGAGCAATATAATTATCGCCAAAATTCATTTTTCTCACACCTTGCTCTTTTTAAGCATAAAATAAATAAAATCTGATTTTACGGAGATTTGAATTTTTATGTGTGGTATTGCCGGATTCTGCAATTTTAATGAAAACTTTGAAGAAAACACCGACTACTGGAACTTTCGTCTTGAGAAAATGCGTGCTGTGCTCGCCCACCGCGGCAACGATGCAAGAGGCCGCTTCCTTAAAAAGCATATCGGCCTGTCGCACAGCCGTCTGGCCATCCGTGATATCCTGTGTGGCGACCAGCCCATGACGCGCACCCACAACGGCTGTGATTACACTATCTGCTATAACGGAGAGATTTACAACACGGATGAGCTGATTCCCGAGCTGTCCGAAAACGGCTTTGTATGCTCCACAACCTCAGACACCGAGGTTATTCTGTACGCCTACATCCACTGGGGCGCTGATTTTGTCAGCCGTTTAAACGGCATTTTTGCATTTGCCATATGGGATGCGGCTAAAAACAGGCTTCTTTTATACCGGGACCGCGTGGGTGTCAAACCGCTATTTTATGCCATCCGCGGTGATTCTCTGGTGTTTGGCTCCGAGCCTAAGGCCTGCTTTGCGCACCCAGCAGTAAAGCCTGAGCTTGACAAACAGGGCTTGCAGGAGCTTCTTGCTATCGGGCCTGCGCACACGAGCGGGCTTTCCCTGTTTAAGGATTTGTTTGAGGTTTTGCCGGGCCACTTCATGATTTACTCCAAGGATGGGCTGCATGATGAAACCTATTGGGAGCTTACAAGCCGGGAGCACACCGATAGCTATCAGGATACCGTTGCCCACACGCGCTTTCTGGTAGAGGATGCTATAAAAAGGCAGATGGTTTCCGATGTGCCGGTGTGTACTTTTCTGTCAGGCGGCATTGATTCAAGCATCGTGACCGCCATCGCCGCAAACTATATGAACACACGCGGTAAAACGCTAAACACATTTTCGTTCGACTTTAAGGACAATGACAGGTATTTTAAGGCCAACTCCTTCCAGCCGGAGAGGGATCTGCCCTATATCAATCGTATGCTTGAGGAGTATGAGACAGCCCACTCCTATCTCGAGTGTGATGAGAACTCTCTATTCAAGGCACTCTTTGCCGCAGTCGATGCAAAGGATATGCCCGGCATGACCGATGTGGACTCGTCACTTTTGTATTTCTGCAGCCTCGTAAGCCGCAAAAACAAGGTAGCTCTTACCGGTGAGTGTGCTGATGAAATCTTTGGCGGATATCCGTGGTTTTACCGCAAAGAGCTGCTGGAAAGATATGGCTTCCCATGGTCATCGGATGTCGCTCCGCGCCTTGCCCTTTTGCGCGATGATGTGGGTTTAGAGCTTGATTTATCCGGTTATCAGGCCTTTCGATATGAAGAATCCCGGTCAAAAGCCCCTCTCCTTTACGGCGAAACCGGTGAGGACGAAAGCCGCCGCGTAATCGGCTATCTCAATATCAAATGGTTCATGCAGACGCTTCTTGACCGCATGGACCGGACCAGCATGTACTCCGAGCTTGAGGCCCGCGTGCCTTTTGCCGACCATCGTATCATCGAGTATGTCTTTAATGTGCCTTGGCATATGAAATATCAAAACGGTGTGGAAAAGACGCTGCTTCGCGATGCTTTTTCAGATGTCCTGCCGCCTGAGCTTTTGCACAGAAAAAAGAGCCCATATCCAAAGACTTATCATCCCGGATATGAAGCTCTCCTTATAAAGGGTATGGAGGAGATATTAGACTCCCCTAACGCCCCTGTGCGTGCTCTCATTGACGCTGACAAAACGCGCGAATTCCTAAAAGCCCCTGCCGAATACGGCAGTCCGTGGTTCGGTCAGCTCATGGCAGGCCCGCAGCTTATCGCATATTTCATCCAGATTAATTACTGGATGGAAAAATACCAGCTGAGTGTTTAGAAGCGCAGCACCATAAAGCTCTGTGCCAAAACCGTGACATCTCCGATAATCTGCACATTTGTCTCGCGCACATCGGTAATCTCAGGCATTCCCTCAGGGATTTCTCCTGTTCCCTCAAGTATCCATGCGTGACCTATTGCCTCGATTGGAACACCTTCGCCATCTGTAAGTGGCAGCGTATAGTCGCTGTCATTTACATTTGCGACTTTGAGTATTGTCTCGCCCTGCTGTGTGCGTGAAAGCGATACATATATGCCATCCTTGCGCAGTTCCTTCTCCTGACCGTTCATAGGAATTGTCTCATCACCCACATGGTTTGCAAAAAGCATCTGAACATAATAGTTCGGTGTCAGGTATACTTTTTCATCATCGAACCAGATCATATCCGGCTTCCACTGGCTGTGTCCGACACGGTTGAAAAGAGGCGCATATGATGCCAGCTTAACAACATCTGCATTTTTCTCTATTCCCGTAAGCAGGGCTGCCTCTGCCAATGCACTTTCCATATTGTTCTGTTTGTCTGTGGTATGTGCCGCATATTCACCGGCAAAAACTGCGATATCCCTAGGATAATCATCATAGTGGTCCACATGATCATACATCCACTGTGGACTTACATAATAGTGCTCATCCACGGCATAACAGGTGTTTGGATTAGCCTTGAACTCATTATTGTAGAATTTCCATGCATCCTCAGTGATAGGCGAATCCAAGAACGGTCCTGCTGTTCCGAGTATCCTCATATCAGGATATTTCTCGTGGATAGCTTTCTCAAATATCTGATGACGCCTGTAAAGATCCACATACTGTGACTCCCACTGCTCGTTTCCTACTGATATCATATCCAGTCCGAAGCTCTCAGGATGTCCCATCTTTGCACGGAGCGCGCCCCACTTACTGTTTACCGGTCCGTTGGCAAACTCGATCAGATCAAGTGCATCCTGCACATACTCATCAAATTCCTCGCTGTCAGATGCCACTAACTGTGTAGACCTGAACTGACACGCTGTACCGATGCTTAGTACCGGAAGTGCTTTTGCCCCGAGCAGCTCACAAAGCAGGAAATACTCGTAAAAGCCTATTCCAAAGGACTGTCCATAGTGTGAATCCGGACGTTTTACATCCCATCCAATCTTTGATCTGTCATCATCAAATGCCCATAGATTAGGAATATACTTTCTGTCTTTTAACTCACCTACAGTTCTCTTCCAGCGGTATCTGTTCTCAAGGCTTATGCCCTCCACAATACAGCCGCCCGGAAACCTGATAAATCCCGGCTTTATGGCTGCCAGTGCCTCATACAGATCGCGTCTGAAAATTCCTTTTACGGCATCCTCAGGTATCATAGATATGAGATCAAACTCGATGACTCCTGCCCCATCCAGTGCTATTGTAAACTTAGCCCCTGCAACATCATCATCGGCTGTCAGTACCGCATCATATTTGATCCAGTCATTGCAGCGACACATTTTGTCTGTGTCCAGCTTTTTCAGCTTCTCCATCTGCGCGCTCATAACAGGATCTTTTTGCTCCATCTCGATCTTTAAATCTGAGAATGGTACATACGGTATGGCTTTTACAGCCTCAACTGTTGTTTCTGCGTATGTTTTTCCGTCCTTATTGACTGATATCACAAAATCACTGCCCGCATAATCTACGCATCTGGCATAAAATGATACATTGTATTTCATACCCTTGTGCAGTCTGATACCGTCATATGCTTTGTTGGAAAATCCCTGTCCTGCCTCTGTGGCAGTAAATCTCAGATAGTGTGGATTGGCCTCTGAAAGAGGTGTTCCCATGATATACTGCATACGCGGCTTATCCTGTCCGTCTGCTGCATATGGCTCCCACGCATATCCGTTGTCGTCCACTGAGTAGAAATTACCCGGAGTACCGAAGCCCTCCTTTGCCTCAAATGAACGGTTCTCTATCATCTCCGCATACAAACCTCCGTCTGCCGCAAAGTTGATATCCTCAAAGAATAATCCAATCATTTCCGGTGTGATTTTCACACCTTTTTTGTCTGTAATCTGCATAGCGATTACCTCCTACTATAAATTTATAATAAAAATGCCCAGCAATTTATAGCCTTAGTTAATCTTGCGCTCTATATCTATGATATTGTTATCTATGTTCTCTTCCGAAGGGGTGGTTTCACTATCCTGCTCTTTCGGTGTAAAGCTTCTCACCTTATCCATAAGCCGGCTCTTTTTCAGCTCATGCTTAAGCTCAACACGCTCACTCTTCTGCTGACGTTTTTTCTCTTTCAGCTCGTATTTTGCCTGTTTCTTTGCGAGCTTGTTCTGCCTCTTCTGCTCCTTTATGGCAGCCTTTGTCTCTCTCTTTGCCTGCTTTGCAGCAAGCTTTGCCTCTTTTGCCTCACTCTTTATGCGGCTCTTTTTATTTTTCCTTACACTCTTTTTGGCTACCTTATGTAGTTCCTTGAGGTCTGACTTTGCAGCCTTTATATTCTTTCTATCCTTGCGATATGGATTGTGCACAAAGTATCCCACTGTGCCTATCATCATAAGAAGCAGTGCCAGTGCCTCTCCCGCCATCGTGACATACTCCAGATACTGCGGATACAGCTTGTAGCCTATCATCTCCGCCGCTATCAGGATAAGCGGGATGAAAAACAGTATATTCTTTCGCTTTTGGGACAATAGCGCTCCCTCCGCGCCTACACACATGAGTATATACAGGCACAGCTGTGAGGTCGGTCCGTAGGCATATGCCACAATCGCAGCCATTATCACAGATATGCAAAACACGATGAATGCTTCTCCGCGGAACAGGGCATTCTTGTACTCTTTTATGCCCTCCAGCTTGTCTACCGATATGCCATGCAGTGAATATACCTGGTCTGTGATGTCCTCCATGCAGTCCTCATGGTATCGCTTCAGCTCCCTGTTGCTGCTTATATCGGCATCTATGGAGCGTCTGCGCTCTGTAAGCAGCTTCTGCTCCTCCATGATCTTCTCCCAGGCCTCGTCCTCTGCCTCACGCTGCAGCTTCACCTGCTCGTGAATCCACTCGGCACGCTGGATGCGCTCGCTCTCCTGCGGGATAACCACCTGCTGCGCATCAACTGTCTGCTGTGGTGTTTGAGGCTCCTGTGTCATGCTGTTATTTTCCAGCTCTGCAGAGTCAATTATATTTTCATTATTTATCATTCCGGTTTTCTGCCTCTTTCTTCTAGACATTTTCTTTTCCTCTTGCAATTGTTATTTACTGCTATAACTAAATGTATTTATCTGCTTATTTCGTATACTCTTCTATAATACACTGATGCTTCTTTGTCTTTTTATCATAGCTTATGCCGACAAGCAAAATATTTCCTGTATATTGCTCTATCGACTTCATGTATTGCTTTTCCCTTATTTGATTAATCGCTGTTATCGCGGTCTTATTCCATTTCAGTTCAATAACCATTGCCGGATAATCTATCGCAAATTCCGGCTTAGGGATATAAACAAAATCCGCAAAACCTCTGCCTGTAGGCAATTCCCTCACCGGCTTAAAATAATAGTTCATTGCACCCAGATATGCTATAGTAAGAACACTGCTTAGTGAATTCTCATTGTTATACTGAATACCTGACGCATACTCATCATGTATTTGTCCTATCATTTTGGCTACAATATCATTTTCCATGTCAAGTGTTGCATCCAAAAGGAAAAGCGATTCATTTTCAAATGTAATAAGCTCCTTCCATCTTGTACTCTCAACAGCGGTTGTCAGCTCCTGCCGTATCTCCTCATTTGGAATAAACGCACTACTCTTTTTCTGGTCAAATCCCAGATACCCTAAATGAATAAGATATGTTAATACATCATCTTTATTTTTAAAGCTGACCGTATCATTCATAAAACTGCCGGTGTTCACCTTTATTTCTCCACCGGACAGCATCTGAATTATTGCAGTCTTTAATCCATCAAAATCCAGATTTATAAGTGGAACTATGACATCATAAGACCCAGTCTCTGACCAATAACTCTTCAAATCCCCCTGCAGCATGTAATTTACTACTGCACGTGGATTGTATACATGATAATCTCCCAGCATATATCCATCATACCACCGCTCTACCTGCGTAAAATCCCTGCCATAGCGATCGCATATGTCTCTGACCTCATCCTCCGTAAAGCCAATGTATGGAGACAAACGTCCCGCATATAACATAGTATATTCATCAAAATTATTAAGTGCCGACTGCGTCTTTAGCTTTTTTATCGGTAAAATTCCTGTGAGAAATGCAAGCTCTATATACTTTGTTGGTTCACTTCCCTTAAACATTCCTCGCAGGAAATTTATATATTCCTCCTGAACTGAGGAATTTGCTGCTTCATCACGTATCAAAACATCCCACTCATCGATTATAATTACAAATTTATTGTTCGTCATACTGTTAATAACCGATAGAGCACCATACAATGTTTTCTGATCTCTTAAATCAATATCCTTGTACAGATCTGCCAACTCTGATATGACATTTTTATTTATATATCCTGATATTCTTTCCGGGGCACCGGCATCCATTAGTATCCACTGCATATCGAGATGAATAACATCATACTTGTTGAGATATTTCTCAAAGTCTTCTGTCTGTGCAATGTTATAGTTCATAAATAATTCTTTGGAATCACAGCCCTTGCTGTAATATGCTGTGAGCATATCGGCCGTAATAGACTTGCCAAACCTTCTCGGCCGGCTATTACATATATATGCCTGCTTTGTTCCAAGCACACTATTGGTAAAATCGAGCAAACCTGTTTTATCTATATATATCTCGGAAGCTAATGCTACCTTGAATGCACTGTTTCCAGGATTTACAAATCTCCCCATTGCGTTCATCTCCTTTACTGCTATATATCTTCTATAACAGACAGTTTTAAAACTCCCATAAATATTCTTTTAACCCCTTTTGTTGTGTACAAGTCAATCGCAGGGGTATTGCGTTTCGACTTGCTTGTGTATTGCTGTTAAATATTCATCCATAGGAATGTATATATCCGTGTTGGTATAAAGTGCATCAGTAAAAGTCTTTGGAAAGGCTGTATAACCGATTAATGCCCCTCGGAGCATATATCCATACTCTTTATTATCAATGCCTCTATTTTGGGCGTATCGGTCAATTTGGTCAAAACCAAAAGGTTTGATAAAGAAAGCCATCAAGGATTTCAATACAACCAAGTTGGCGGGAATGCTAAATGATGAGCATTGGTTGTGCTTGTATGACCAAAATTCCCGAAGAGTGCTAAGTATTTGCTTTCCTTTTTCTGTGTTAGAGCATTCTAAGCACTTATATTTGTTGGCTGATTCAACAATAAGGTTCAATACAACTTCGTCAGACAAGCCTCTTTGTTTGCACATAAGAGCTTCATTCATTATGACATCAAGAAATACTTTTTCTTCATCAGAATTCAGTACTTCAATGCTTATAGTTAAGTTCTTTAGTGAGAAACAAGAATAATCAATGTTTCCGTTTGCCTCACCAGATACTTTTGCTTTGCCGATAAGATCATTCATAATATCACTAACACGGACAAACAAAGCTCCTAAAGTCGTATCATACATAGATGAACCAGATTCTATGTTCGTTATCTGTTGTTTTATATCTGCGATCTGCTGCTTTATGGACTTAAATTCGTAATTTTCATCTTCGTATTTTTTGATTTCTTGTTTGAGATACTTCTTACGCTCATATTCCCAAGTTCCCTTTTTGAAATATTCACGTTTTTTCCCCATTTTGATACCATTATCACGTTCTTTCTTTTTTATAGAATTAAGTTCTTCTATCCAATCAGAAATACCATCGTGACATTCCATGCTGTAAAGTTTGCTTTCTAACGCATCCTTTTGTGTTATTAAGAAATCTCTTTTGTCTGTACTATTTGCTTGTTTATTCTGAGATATTTCTTCTGCACGAGCCTTTGCCAATTTGACAATTTCAGAGAAATGTTGCATAAGAATATCAAACAAGTTTGTTCTTGTCTTAACAGTACCATTATATATCCCTTTAGCCGTTTGGATTAGAGAAATATATTTACTCTCATTTGAAACAGCGATTTCAGAAACCATAACTTGTGTATTTAATCCAGCAAATGAATTTTTTAAATCACGCAATATACACATTAGTTTTTGTTCTTGGGGATTTTTTGCAAACGCCATTGCACGAGTAAAGGCAACAATCATCCCCTTTAATCTGTCATAAATACAGTCTTGTGCAACATATTCTTGAAGTTGAAAAGATATGGCATTTGCTATTTTTCCTGTGGATATAGGCAACGCATTGCTCGTCTTTACGATAAATTCAGACTTGTACTTTTCAATACATTTTACTTCAAATAATATTTGCGACTCTGCAACAAGAGATTCCAGTAAATCTCTTGAAGAGAACAGAAAAGCAATAGCTCCCTTTTTGTAGTAGATTGTCTTATTGTATGTAAATAGAGTTTTACTATTTTTGACAGGAGCTATATTTGATTTGTCAAGAATTTCATCATTGACTTTCAAGACATAATCACCATTAATTTCCTTTGTTGACAAAATTAGATAATTAGCCCTTTCATTTGTTCCATCTAAATAACGGCTCAAATTATTTCCATATCCTCTGACTTGGTAGAAAGAGAATGGTGATATACTTTCTGAAACGAAAGATTCCAGTAAGTTCCATGAGTTTGTACTTATATAATAAAACATAGGTCTAATTATTTTCAATTTCAACTATATTTTCCTTTGAAACATCTTTCAAAAAGGATGTTCGCTTTCCTGTGTAGGAGATATACAGATTGCGTGAAGAACGAGTGCATGCCACATAAAAAGCATTTCTTTTACAAGTGTTCGCCTCATTAGCAAAAGGCACAAAGACATTATCAAATTCAGATCCTTTTGCTGCATAGTATGTCAGGATGCATGGTAGGTCATTGTTTGAAAAGTCCAATGTGTTGACAGTTCTAAACGGAACTACATTTCCAGTTCGATAATGCACTTGTGTATTTACTCCTCTTTGATTCAGAAAATCATTTACTTCACGTACATCACTCTCGTCAGGAACAAGAATTGCGACATCATCTAAATCTTCCATTTTTATTCGATTTAATATGCCTTCCAATTCTTTCTCTCTAGATGAGTATTTCGTGACAATCGGTTTGGGATAATTAGGATAGTCGCTATTGCCACCATCTTTCATGTTATTTGTCAACAAGTCCACCTTGACATCTTGAATCTGCTGAGCAACTTTAGCAATTGTCTTTGGTAGACGATAATTGTAATCCAAAGAGAGACGTTTGTAGACTAAAGTGTTAGCAATCTCATCTATTGAACTTCCTTTAAAATTCATTTGTTGCACAGAATCTCCAAATAAAGAAAGACTCTTCCCCTTATGAGGTATTATCCTTCCTTGATAGTCTGAGATGTTAAAATCTTGAGCCTCATCTATAATAAGATAATCAATTTTATCTTCTGATTGCTTATAAATTGTTCCACTTGGAATCAACTCGAACTTATTAGTATTAGTCACACTAAACCCTGATAGGTAGGGAACTTCTTTAAACCAACTAACCCTGCGTCCAAAGGCTGAGTAAAATTTGTAATCCACCCAATCTGCAAAATCTATTCCATAAGCCGTTTTGTCCTTTTCGGTACGTTCAAACTTTCTGACATTTAAATCATTTACCAGATAGAGGGTGTTCCTATTGCCTTTTTCCCAAAACACATCTCCTGTTAGGTCAAAGCCACGATGAGTCCAAGCCCATTCGTATGCAATGCGCTCTTTATCTAAACCGAGAGCCTGCATTCCATAAGCTATCATTCTTTTCAAAGCCACAGTAAAAATAACTATGGCGTAACTTCCTTTGTTCTTTGCCTGTAGTGCACGATGGATAGCAAGGTTAGTTTTTCCACTACCAGCAGCACCTTGTACAATGATATCTTCGTCTATACTTTGGACGATGATTTTTCTTTGAGAATCATCTAAGTTTGATATAAACCACTTTTCTAATCTCATGCCATTTCCATTAGAACAGCAGCTCCACTCTGTGTTGTTTGACTGATTAATGTTTTGAATACATACGAAAAAGCGCGGAGCCTGTTCTGTCACTCGTTCCACGCTATAAAGGCTCTCGCATTGCCCGACAAGTCGAAACGAGCAACGCCAATACAACGTCAAATCTCATGCAACATTTAAAAAGATAATAAAATGTG
>OQVT01002938.1_pt1 | contig 10969 bp, 8 predicted proteins | sample 1691561 | NCBI WGS metagenome assembly OQVT01 (sample SAMN03418260, study PRJEB22391) | human gut metagenome | biome: human-gut; feature: organic feature; material: feces | host: Homo sapiens | place: Tanzania | collected 2013-01
GTGATAACCGCTGCGCCCTTGCTGCAGTATGCTGCACCGATAGCCGACGAGTATGCACCACCTGCGGCTTGGATCTGTCCGCCATTGATAGTGATGTTGCCAAGTTTACCTGCGTTGCTGGCACCGATAGCAGCCGATTCAGCACCGCTTTGCGCATAGATGACACCACCGTTGATAGTGATGTTTCCACCCGCCTCGGTATCTTTGGTCGTACCGATTGCTGCTGAACGGCCTGCACCCTTGCAATCCAACGTATCTGCCACCGTACCATTGATAATCAATTCGCCTGCTGCCTCAATACCGCAGCCGTTCTTGCCTTTGAATATGTTTGCACCTTTCAAAGTCATTGCCACAACCGAGTTCGCACCGATATTCATTGCGCTACCATTGTTGTCAAGTTCAACGGTTACATTCTCTGCAGTAACGAATACGGTGTCCGTGAGGTCTGCGTTTACCTTAACAGGGAACCCGCAAACAGTACCGTCGCCCTTGAGCAGATAGTTGCCTGCCAAATCGGGTGCCGTTTATACCGCACGTCCTATCCCTGCTACCAACCTGAAGGGCGACAGCGTGGTATTGTTCCGTGCCCAGTTGGAGGGCGTTACCGAGGCTACCGCTATCACCAAAGAGCATATCGAGGGTAAAATCACAATCGACGAAGCACAAAAGCGTATTCACAGTTACTATGAGCAGCATTCCGTACGCAACGAAACGGAAAACGAAACCAAAGAGGCGGACATTGTTTCGGCAAGAATTGCAAAGTTATTAGGCGAAAAAGCGTTTCAGTTCTCCCCTGCTGAATGGCTTTCGATTCATCGCAGATTGTTCGAGGGTGTATTCAGTCACGCAGGACAAGTTAGGCAGTACAACATCACAAAGAAAGAGTGGGTACTGAACGGCGATACCGTAATCTATGCGGATTGGAACAGTATTAAGGAAACCTTAGATTATGACTTTGCAACCGAAAAACAATTTTCTTATGAGGGTCTGACCGTAGATGAAGCTGTAAAGCATTTGGCAAAATTCGCTTCCGATATCTGGCAAATTCACCCATTCAGCGAAGGAAACACCCGTGCTACTGCTGTGTTTATGATAAAATATATGAAAACATTCGGCTTTAGTGTAAACAACGGCGCATTTGAGAATAATTCTTGGTATTTCCGCAATGCTTTGGTTCGTGCAAATTATAACAACCTACAAAAAAGTGTTCATTCCACAACTAAGTTTTTGGAAATGTTCTTTTCAAATCTTTTGTTAGATACGCATTATGAACTGAAGAACAGATATATGCACATTGATTTTGTAGATGAAAGCAATTTCCAAAGTATCAGCTCCAAAGTTCCAAAGTATCAATTTGATACTTTAGACTGTGCTTTAGAAGAACTTGCGGTTTTAGAATTAGTGGCAAAGAACCCAACAATAAAACAGCAAGAGCTTGTTGAAGCTACCGGAAAATCTATTGCAACCATAAAGCGAATTATGAAATCCCTGCAGGATAAAAACTATATCCGCCGTGAAAGCGGTAAGAGATACGGTAAGTGGGAAGTTTTGGTTTGAACAATTCACAAATGGTGTGCATTTTTTGAGGCAAAAACTAGGACAACTATACGGAGGAATTATTATGGCTAAAAATATTGAGCCTAAACTCAAAAAAATAGGTGATTATTTAAAACTTGAGGAAGATACTGTTTTTACTATACCGGAATACCAACGTGCGTATTCTTGGGGCATTGATAATTGCGATAAACTGTGGCAAGACATCAATGATTTTGTTGAAAGCGAAAGCAAGGATAGATACTTCTTTGGAACAATTATAATTAACTGTCAGGACAATGATACAAAGTATGGACTTATTGATGGTCAGCAGAGAACGACTACCTTCTTATTGCTTTTAAAAGCCTTACTTGTCAGAATTAATGTTGCAATTAATAGAACTGCTAGTGACGAGGATTCTGCCAGTTTGTGCCGTGGCTTACAAGAACGCAGACGTAGAATTATGGGAATTCTGTACAAAGTTGAAACAGAAGATATTTCAGATAAGCCTGAAGCAGCAAAAGATGCCGAAATCTGTCGTCGTGAGATTATTCTTCAAAACTACTCAATTAACGAACAATATAAAACTGAGTTGGCAACAATTCTTCAGGCAACCGATTTTGATTCGGCAGAAGCAAGAGTTACTAAAATCAAATACAAACAAAAGGACAATAGATACACTAATTTTTTTAGAAACTTCAAGTTCTTCTACGAAAGAATCAGCGAATTGTCCGATTCACAATTGAACAGCATTGCTAAAGCAGTTACAGATAACTGTGAGGTAATCGAAATTAAAAGTTGGCAAGTAGAACAAGCAATCACAATGTTTAACTCACTTAACTCCGACGGTCTCCCTCTTTATGACTCTGATATTATCTCTGCAAAATTGTATGCAGCCGCAGAAAAAAGAGGCGAAGAGAAGCAATTTGCAAGTTTATGGAAAGAGTTAAATGACATCATCAATGAATTAGAAAGCGTTCATATTGCTGATATTAATTCTATTTTGATGCAGTATATGTATTACATACGTACTATCAACAAGGAAACAATCAGCGATACCGGAGCAATTAATGTTACCACTCCCGGTTTAAGGCGATATTTTACTGAGATTAATAAAGGGCCAATTTCCGATCCTATTACAATGTGTTCGGATATGATTAGATTAGCTAAGATATGGAAGCAGGTTTCCGGTTATTCTCAAATGAAAATCTTGCAGAAATTTAACGAGAACACCAAACTATTTTTGGCAAGCTATTTTTACAGATTCAATGAAAATGATATCACTGAAGATGTTATATGTCCCATCTTTGAATGTATGCTTCGTTTGTTTGTGCTTCTCGAACTCGTTGATGTTGGCTATTCCAGTAGATATTTCAAAACATTTTTGTTTGGAGAAGAAGCCAAATTCGTAAATACGAGCGTTACCATTGATGAAATTATCAAAGATTTCAGTGACCATATTGCGTCTAACTGGGATTTAGAAAACATCAAAACAGCATTGCATGATTACGATGGAAATGCGCTTGTTTATTTGAACGAGTATCTCTTTGCGAGGGAAAAAGGGGTTGGTTTTACTCTTGGAAGTAAATATGATATTGAGCACATCATGCCGTTTAGCGGGTATAACTTACAAGAGATCCGAAAAGACGCAGAAATTGATAGTGAAGATGAATTTTATGAAATAGTAAATAAATTGGGAAACAAGATTCTTCTTGAAGAAAAAATAAACCGTGCAATCGGAAATGAATGGTTTAGAACCAAAGTATCAACGGAGCTTGAAAATAAGACAGGGTATATCAATAGCGAATATCCAATTGCTCAAGCATTGGTGGATAAATACCGTGACACTAATAAGCCATATTGGAAAAAGGATGATATTATTGATGCTACCGATAAAGCAAGTAATAGAATCATTAAGTTTATCTTTGGTAATTAAGTTCTATTAATTTCTTTTAGCTTCTTGCTGAGTTTTATAATACGGAGGAATAGTTTTGAGCGTGCTGTTCAATATCTGCAAGATATGAATTGAGCTTACCGCTTGTCAGCAAATTGTAATAAAGCACTTTATGATTTTGCTTCAAATATCGTTTATGTCTCATTGCCCAAACGCCAGTATTCGCTTCCTTTTCTTCTTCCGCCGGTAAAGTTAAATTAGGCAAAAGATAATCGCCCTGCTGGGTATATGTACCACCAAATTGTTCAAATAATGTGTTATTCATAGTGAAACCTCCTTTGATGCTCAATTTGTACCAAAGGAGGTTCTCTTTTGCGAATGTGCGATTTATGAATTTGTAAATTTCATTCGTGCCAAAAATTACAACGAATATTTACAAGCTGTGCCACTTTTTACGACGAATATAGCAAATATTCAGTAAAAATTCGCTTCAAAGTGAAAATTCAGTGAATATTCACTTTTTCGTTTTTTCATTTACTACTCGCCATACGGATAATTGTTGCAGTGCTCTGATATACCACTTAGATTTCCAAAAAATTTCTCAGCACCGTGAAAAAATGAAACCCCTGCATTTATTCTTCCACAAGTTGTCCGTCCACCGTAACGGTGACAACCTGCCAGGGAATAAATTTTCCGCTATCCTGCAGCGCCTTTTTCGCAGCCGCCTCCAATCCGCCGCAGCATGGTACCTCCATGCGCACGACGGTCACACTTTTGATGTCGTTGTTTCGAATAATCTCGGTGAGTTTCCCGGAATAGTCCACACCGTCCAGCTTGGGGCAGCCTACAAGAGTGACATGTCCTTTGATGAATCTCTCATGAAAAGCGGCATAAGCATAGGCAGTACAGTCAGCGGCAATGAGCAGCTTTGCACCGTCAAAATACGGTGCATTTACAGGAACAAGTTTTATCTGGACGGGCCATTGCGACAATCTGCTGACAGATTTCACATATACCTCTTCCTCATCGGCACAGGTCGTATGCTCAATTTTTCTTGACTGACTTCCCGGACACCCGCAGGGCAATGTCATTCCCTCTTTTTTCATCTTTTCCTGCATGATTTTTCGCTTGTTTTCCATAACGGATTTTTCGTCATAGGCAGCCGCTTCGCGCTCAACAAAGGAGATAGCTCCCGTGGGACATGTGGGTAAGCAATCGCCCAATCCGTCGCAGTAATCGTCCCGTATGAGCTGTGCTTTGCCGTCAATCATGGAAATTGCTCCTTCGTGACAGGCAGCGGCACAGGCACCACAGCCGTTACATTTATCCTTGTCGATCTCAATAATTCTTCTTTTCATCGCAAAACCTCCTTGCTTTTTTACATATTTTTTTATGTATATTATATTATAACAAAAACAACATGTCAGTTGAAAATTCAATAAAAGAGGTCTTTCATGAAAAAATTTTCCGTTCTTTGATCATCTTCATTTTTTCGGATATTTCCGAAAATGAGTTTGCAGCTATAGTGTAACATCTATAAATAATACTGTTGTAAAATGATCATTTTTCTGCTCTCGGGAAACAGAATAAAAATCAAACCCGGTTTTATGTCTTTGCGAGCGCCCATTCCTGACTCTCGGTCTGAAGCTGTACCATGTGAGCGAAGATACCGCCCGATTGCAGCAATTCTGCAGGAGAGCCCTGTTCGACTACCGTACCGTCCTTCAACACCACAATCTTGTCTGCACCGGAAACGGTACGCATTCTGTGGGCGATGATAAGGACGGTTTTGTTTTTTATGAGGCGGGAAAGTGCCTCCTGAATGGCAGTTTCGTTTTCGACATCCAGACTGGCGGTTGCCTCATCCAGCAGAATGATAGGTGCGTCCTTCAGAAATGCACGGGCAACTGAGATACGCTGCCGCTCTCCACCGGAAAGCTCACAGCCATTTTCACCGATGTTGGTATTCCAACTATTAGGAAGCTTTTCGGCAAACTTGTCCACATTGGCGAGTTTTGCCGCCGCAATCACTTCTTCGTCTGTGGCATCCTTGCGCCCGATGCGGATATTTTCCAAAATTGTATTGTCAAATAGCGTTACATCCTGAAACACGATAGAATAGAGGCTCATCAACTTTTCCGGGTCAATCTTTGACACATCCATGCCTCCTATGGTAATCCCGCCTCTATCAATGTCCCAAAATCGCGCCGCCAGACGTGTAACTGTTGTCTTTCCGCCGCCTGAGGGACCGACAAGAGCTGTAACCTGTCCCTGCTTTGCCGTGAAGGACACTTTTTTCAACACTGTTTCACCACTCTGATAGGAAAAGCCTACATGGTCGAATAAAATATCACAGCCACGATTGGTCAGATTTTTGCCGCCTGCCTGTTCGGGGCAATCCAAAATCTCATTCATGCGCTCGATATTGCTGCCGGTACCGATGATTGCGGCAAGATTTTGCAGCGTACCCTCCAATGGATCATATAGGCGTGATACAACTAACAAAAACATAAAAAATACCAAAATATCAATTTCGCCATTTACCAGCAAAGACGCACCCACGAGAACAGTGGTAGCAATACCCAACCGGAGAACAAGTCCTGCGGAAACAACAAAGACAGCTGTTCCCAGTTCACTCTTGACGAGACGGTTCTCTACCGCACAGATTTTCCTTTCCAACCCGTCAAGATAACATTTTTCGGCATTATTTGCTCGCAAATCAGACATAGCTTCCATACATTCCTGAATGCCGTCTTCGCAAATAACTTTCGCCATCGTTGCCTTACGGGAAAGCTTTTTCTGCACGCCTGATGCCAGCGCAACAATGGAAAAAGCCACAGGCAGCGGCCAAATAGCGGCGAGTGCCATGCGCCAGTTAAAAAAGAGCATCGACACGGCAATTATCGTAGTGGAAAGGATTGCTCCGTACAGCGGCGCAACGAAGTGAGACTGACTCTGCTCCAGCACGGCACAGTCGTTCATTATAGAAGAGGTCAGATCGGCAAGATCTTTCTTTCCAAAGAAGGAAAGTGGAATTTTACGCAGTTTCTCCGCCAGTCCCACTCGACGTACACCTGACTCTATATATGTAACAAGGAAAGTATTGTCATATTCAAGCCGCGTACAAACCACAATGAACAGTGCCGCCGCAATGCAACCAATAACATAGAACGGGATTCGTTCCGCCGTAAGTGTGCCGTTCATGATTTCACCCACCAATAGGTATAGAAGTCCTACAGGCAGCATGAAAGAGATATTTTGCAGAGAACAGCATAAAATTCCTTTTATATTGTCAATGGCTCCTTTGCGGGAAAGTGCATAGCGTCTTTGCAAATACTTAATCATCATTTAACCCTCCTTTGCCACTTTCCATTGAACAGACTGTTGATAGTCCCGCCACATCGCCCCGAACAGACTGCCCTTTTGCCCGGAAAGTTCCGCAAAACTGCCGCTCTCCACTATATGTCCCTCCTTCAGCACGAATATGGTATCGGCGTTCACAATGGTAGACAGTCTATGGGCAATCATAATGACGGTTCGCCTTTTTGCGAGTTCATTAAAAGCTATCTGTACTTTTGTTTCATTATCCGGATCTGCAAAGGCTGTGGCCTCATCCAAAATCACCACAGGTGCGTTTTTCAGTATGGCGCGGGCAATAACAATCCGTTGTGTCTCGCCGCCGGAGAGATAGATACCCTGCGAGCCAATAACCGTATTCACGCCGTTCGGGAATTTTTCAATGATATCCATGCACTGTGCTGCCTTTAACGCCGCCATGACTTCCTCGTCCGTGGCTTTTGGCTTGCCCATACGCACATTGTCTAAAATGGTGCCTTTGATAAGACGGCTGTTCTGAAATACAAAGGAAACTGTGTCCATCAGCTCATTTTTGTCAATGTCCTTCACATCTACTCCGCCGACCGAAACGGTGCCGCTCTGCGGATCAAAAAACCGGGAAATAAGTGCCGCAAGTGTGGATTTTCCGCCACCGGATGGACCAACAAAAGCCACCGTCTGACCATTACCGATGGTGAGGGAAATATCTTCCAATGCATTTTTTATACCGTCATAACTGAAAGTAACATTATCAAGCGTGACAGAATTGTTTCTGGGATGCTGCGGAACGTTTGCCTGAGAAAGTGACGGGCTTTGCAGCACACTATCAATACGGGTGATAGCGTCCTGCACGATCATGCCGTTTTCGCTCATGAACATCAGTTTAGTGAGGGTCAAAGAGATGACCGGTGTGATGATGATGTAAAAAAGCAGATTCAGCAACACACTGCTATCTGCACTACCATGAGAGAAAAGAAAGCCGCCTGCGATCAGGAACACAAACACGCTATTAACCGCCAGCGTATAGAAAGTCATAGGCCAGCGCATCCGCTTTGTATAGGCGATAACCCATCGCTCATAATTATCAATAGTATCTTTAAACTTTTTGAATGAAAACACCGTCTGCCCGAAGGTTTTAACAACCGGAATACCCCGCACATACTCCACCGCTTCATTGGACATATCCGCCAACGCGTTCTGGTACTGAGTCATATCGTCCTGCATTTCCTTTCCGGTCATGCGGGTCATCACGAGAAAAGCAAGAAACACCGGTAAGAGGCTCAGAAGACCCAACCGCCAATCAAAGATCAGCAGCAACGTCAGAAGTCCCGCAATGGTCGCCATAGCCCTTGCTTTGTCGGGCAGTTGATGAGCAAGATAAGTTTCCATCGCCCCAGAAGTTTCAAAAATTGTGCGACGCAGCTTACCGCTGCCGAACTGCTCTATAACACCCAGAGGAAGAGTAGCAATGTGCCTTGTCATTGTGATGCGCATGTTCGTGGCGATGCGAAATGCCGCAAGGTGCGAACACATAAGTCCGGTGATATATGTAAGTACACCGGCAACAGCAAATACTACCGCCATCCAGCCATAATAAGTCACATGGACGGCATTTTCGTACTGCGGTGCGACCGCGATTACCTCCTTGAGTATGTACCAGATATACCAAAACGGCACAAGTGCCAGCAGTGCACCGGCTGCGGACAGTACCCACGAAAGGTAAGTCAAAATTCGATACTTCCCCGCATAGTCTAAAAGCCGGGATAGATTGGTTTGTTTCTTCAAAAAAATACCTCCTTTTTGTTACAAAATACTATCCAAGTGCTACATCAAGCGTCATCATGACGCTGAAGCCTGCCGCAAAAAAAATCGTTCCGATATTGGAATGCTTTCCCTGCGACATTTCGGGAATCAACTCCTCCACCACAACATAGAGCATTGCACCGGCGGCAAAGCTCAAAAGATATGGTAGCGCCGGAATCACGAGCTGAGCGGCAATAAGTGTCAATATCGCGCCGACAGGCTCTACCACGCCGGAAAGAACGCCGCCGAGAAATGCCTTGCCTTTACTCTCTCCCTCGGCCCGGAGAGGCATGGAGATTATAGCTCCTTCCGGAAAGTTCTGAATGGCAATACCAATTGACAAGGCAAGTGCACTTGCCGCTGTGATCTGCGTGTTTCCTGCAAAAAAACCGGCATACATCACGCCCACTGCCATTCCCTCCGGGATATTATGCAAGGTCACTGCCAACACCATCATTGTGGTGCGACCAAGCTTACTTTTCAGTCCCTCTGCCTGATCACTCCCCAAATGAAGATGGGGAATCAGACTATCAAGCATGAGTAAAAACAGCACACCAATCCAAAAACCAATAAATGCAGGGAGGAAAGACAACTTGCCCTTTCCCTCCGACTGCTCGATAGCGGGAATCAACAAGCTCCATATGGATGCCGCAACCATAACACCGGCGGCAAAGCCTGCAAGTGCACGCTGCAACGAAACACCGAGCGCTTTTTTCATAAAGAACACACAAGCCGAGCCAAGTATTGTGCCGAGAAAGGGGATTAGTATTCCGAGAAAAATTTTCATCTGCTTCACCGCATTTATATCGTTATCATTTTTTCGTTAGACCTATCTAATAAACACCTGCATATCTGCGAGTTAGCCAAGGCTAACTGCGCTGTTTTAAAAAAGCCGCAATACCGCGGCCTTTCGCCTTATTCAAACAAAGTCCTGCAAATCCAGTGCACCGGCATTTTCAGCACAACATCCGGCTTTTTTCAGCAAAGCCTTATGAAGTTAAACAGTTTCGTAACCGATAAAACAAATATTGTGCTCCCTCGAATACGACCATTTCGGTCACATTGTATCATTCTCCTTTCTCTTTTTCAAGAGGTAGAAGAAGAAATAATACACCCCTAATCAATAACCCGGCCTCTTTGGAAAATTTCATTAATTTTTTCTATCGCATACAACGGTAAATAAAAAGTCCGTCTTCTTTTTTAAAATCAGCCATTGAAGTACGAACAGAAATCTTCGGTTTGATTTTTTCCTGATAAGTTTTAAGTTTTTTCGCTTTTAGATTTATTTCTGCCTTAACTTCTACGGGAATGATTTTTTCGCCGGTATCAACTATAAAATCAATCTCACAAGAGCTTCTGTCGTTGGTGTAATAATAAATGCCTAAATCATCGATAGTCTTAAGTTGCTGGCATACGTATTGTTCGGTGAGTGCACCATTGAACTCAATAAAAAGGTCATTCCCATCGAGCAATGTGCGTTGGCGAAGTCCTGCCATACATCCAAGCAACCCCACATCAAGAACAAATAACTTAAAGCCCTTCAAGTCCTCGTATGCCTTCAAAGGAACACCTGCAGTATTTACTCGGCTGACCTTATTAACAAGCCCGCAATCAGAAAGCCACATAATAGCGGTTTCATACTCCTTAGCACGCGCACCTTCACGCACCAAACCGTAAAGAAACTTTTTGTTTTCTTTTGCAAGCTGAGATGGAATACTGTTCCACAGCATACGAATTCTCGGGACAATTTCATTCGGCGCATGTTTTGAAAAGTCCTGTTCGTAAGCGGCAAGTATTCTGTTTTGTTTGTCGCGAACTTCATTAAAATCTTTGTTTTCCGAAAAGCTCTGCACCACTTCAGGCCTGCCGCACCTGCGCCTACGATCAACACCTTTGCCATCTGTTTTCCTCCCAAAAAGCCTAGTTCTACATTTATATCATACCAGAATCGCCCCGCAAAAGCAATGTGCTGCGGGCAGGCTCAGAGCAGCTCGGCCAGAATGCTGTTCTGCACGATGAGCCCCGCCGGGGTCAGGGCCAGGGTGGTGCCGTCGAAGGCGGCATAGCCGTTTTTGACACAGTTACGGATAAACGCCAGCTGCACCGGGGAAAACTCTTTTCCGTACAGGGCCTTGTACTGCGGCAGCGACAGGCCCTTGCGCAGGCGCAATTGCAGGATCAGGTAATCCTCGGCCCCGCAGCCGCCGTCCATCACCGGGGCGGCGTTGTCCTGCAGGAAAGCCGCCGTGTCGGCGGGGTAATAAAACCGCTTGCCGCCCATGCAGGAATGGGCCGCCGGGCCAAGGCCCAGATAGTCGCCGCAGTCCCAGTAGATCAGGTTGTGGCGGCCCTCATAGCCGGGCTTTGCAAAGTTGGAGATCTCATACTGCCGGTAGCCGTGGT
>OQVT01002939.1_pt1 | contig 10969 bp, 10 predicted proteins | sample 1691561 | NCBI WGS metagenome assembly OQVT01 (sample SAMN03418260, study PRJEB22391) | human gut metagenome | biome: human-gut; feature: organic feature; material: feces | host: Homo sapiens | place: Tanzania | collected 2013-01
AGACATACAAGCCAAAATTCCATTGCCGCAGGCAATCTGGAATGAATTTTGGCTATGTTACTGAGAACGGAGTGAACAGTAACGATTAATGAACATCTACCCATGTATGAGTTTGTGCTGATTTAAGGATTGCATCTGAAATCAGTTCTATTTCATATCCATCTTCAAAATTCGGGCTTGCCTGTGTATCGTTTGCAATAGCATTGAAGAAATCATAACATTCCACAATTTTAGTTTCTGTATAACCAATACCAAGAGCAGGAATTGGCCACAGTCCATTTCCATATGGATGATTTGGTCCTGTATAGATTGTTCTGAATCCTCGACGATCATCCGGATCACTTGCAAAGCATACCTGCAGCTCATCTCGACGTTCATAATTGAAATATAAAGAGCCTAATGTTCCATGGATTTCAAATGTAATATAATTATTTCTTCCCCATGCATTTCTTGTTGCTTCAATGCTTCCAAAGGCTCCATTTTCACATTCGATCATAAACATACACTGATCATCTACATCTACTGCTTTTTTCGGTGTATCCTTGTTAAGACGTGCATTTCCAAGACTATCGGTAAGTCCGCTCTGAACCGGACGTTCCGGAATATAGGTTGCTGTTCTTGCATTTACCTTTTTAAAGTCTCCTACCAGAAATCTCAGCATATCTACCACATGAGTTCCTATATCACCAAGAGCTCCGCTTCCGCAAATATTCTTCTGGAATCTCCAGGACAGTGGAGATTCCGGATCAGCTGACCAATCCTGTAAATAAGTTCCTCTGAAATCAAGGATCTCACCAATAGCGCCTTCTTCAATATATTTTTTAGCCAGCTGAACAGCCGGTGTTTTTCGATAGTTGAAAGCTACTAATGTTTTAATATTATTTTCTTTTGCAGTAAGATACATTTCTCTGGCCTGATCAACAGTTAATGCCAGTGGTTTTTCACAGATAATATGTTTTCCTGCCTTTGCAGCTGCAATTGCAATTTCAGCATGAACATTATTCGGAGTGCAGATATCCACAACATCAATCTCCGGATTATTTACAACATCATGCCAATCTGTAGAATAAGATTCAAAAGCAAACTTATCTTTAGCTTCTCTGGCAATTGCTTCATTCATATCAACGATCATCTTTTTGACCGGAATGATCGGTGCCGGCCAGAAAAACATAGGCATACCAGCATATGCAATGGAATGAGCTTTAGCCATAAATCCTGCACCAATCAAACCGACATTCATTTTTTTAGGACTTGTATTATTCTGATCCATTTTTATTCTCCTTTCCGTCTGGCTGCGAAATCAACCAACGAAATTTCTTAAATATTTTGCTGACAGCTTCACTGCTTTTTTAGCATTATCAAGACTGCCTTCAAAAGCCTTATCTTCTACTTCAATTACACTGTAGCCCTGATAACCAATGTCTGTTAATGCAGATACATATTTGCCCCAGTCAACATCTCCAAGACCACATAATTTCGGTGTCATGTATTTCAAAGGATATGCCATAATACCAACATCATTTAATTTATCCTGGTATATTTTGATATCTTTGTAATGCACATGGAAAATCTTATCTTTAAACTCATAAATTGGTTTAATGTAATCAATCTGCTGCCATACAAAATGAGAAGGATCATAATTTAAACCAAGATTGTCGTATGGAAGTACTTCAAATACTTTTCTCCAGTTTTCCGGAGAAGTCATCAGGTTCTGTCCTCCCGGCCATTCATCTGCTGTAAACCACATAGGACAGTTTTCAATAGCGATTTTTACCCCTTTTTCCTTCGCATATTCCAGGATCGGAGGCCATACTTCTTTTACAATTTCCAGGTTTTCTTCAACATTTTTGTCAGGTACTCTTCCAAGAAATGTTGTAACCATATTTACATTTAACATACTGCTGGCATCTATCAATGCATAAATATGATCGATATACTGTTTTCTCTTTTCCAGATCCGGATCAAGTGTATTTGGATAGTAGCCCAGAGATGAAATCTCTACATTTCTCTCTTTACAGTACTGGATGATTTCTTTAGCTTTTTCTTCTGTTAATGCTTCCGCATCAATATGACATACACCAGCATAACGTCTCTTAGCCCCACCTGTATTTGGCCAGCAGGCAACTTCAAGACATTCCAGCTGATCTCCATGGGATTCATTGCCCACACTGCTCCACTGTATCCCTCTTCCATATCAAGGAGCATACTGCTGCCTTCATCCATTGATATGGTTTTAAGATCCCTGGAAAGTCCCTCACCTGTCCATTTGATATATGCTTCTCTCAACACCCATTGTTCAAAAAATTTCTTTTCAGCATCAGCATCTGACAGAATTTCATCATACTTTTCCTGTGGCACCATACGTCTGAGCATTCTTTCATAATTAGCTTTACGGTGGATCTGCACATCGATTCCCACTTCCTGGTCAGCCAGAATACATACCACATACTCTCCTGAATGACTGATATTATAATGCAGAGACGGACGGTAGGAAAGAAAGGGTTTTCCATGTTCTCCTTCTGCTCTGGGTTCATTGTACAGATTGATCCCATATTCTTTTTTCAGCGCTGTTTCCAGAAGCTTTTCTGCGATCATATGCTCCATATGTGCACCTGCATATTCTTCCCGTATCTTTGTATAATAAATAATCCCTCTGTTCATAGGCCTGTCTCCTCAAGAAAACGGGACGGTTCCCGTTCCTTCTCATACTGGCGCCTTACATAGGCAAGCACCAGTTTCTTTTTTGCTCTGGTCATGCCTACATAAAACAGTCTTCGTTCTTCTTCCACTGCTTCTGCAAGAACTGCTTTACGATAAGGGATACTCCCTTCATTAACATTCAGAATATATACGATATCATATTCCAGACCTTTCACTGCATGGAGTGTTGATATGGTCACCCCTTCTTTTTTTTCCTGCTGTTTTTGCGCCTGTTCATTCAGACGTCTCGTATATTCCTCTATGTATGCCTGCCACTGTGCAAGAGACTTCATTCCTTTTGCACTCTCATGAATCCTCTCCAGTATTTCAAACAGCTCTTCTGGTTTTATTTTACGATACTGTGCGTATTCGCGCAAGTATTCTTCAAATCCCATTCCCTTTCTGATGAAATTAACCGCAGCAAAGGGTGAAAGGGTGCCAAGAATTCTCAGATGCGTCTCCAGTGTGGTGACTCTGTCGCACATCCAGTCTTTATCTTTATAATATTCCCGAAGTTCGTTGAAATTAATCTGTGAACTGTTCAATGCTTCTCTGGAAATATAACGATTTGGCCGATTCATGATCTCCAGAAAATTTTTCCTGCTTCTGTCTCCTGCTGCCATTTCAAGATAAGCCAAAAGCGCCCTGCAGATCCAATGGCGGAACAGATTGGGGAGCTGTTCTTTCATTGTAAAAGGAACCTGGTATTCCATCAGCGCATTGATCAAACCTTCCGATTCCTGATTTGTGCGAAGCAGGATTGCCGTATTCAGCAGATTCTCTCCCCGTTCCATTCTCTTTTTCAGAGCTGCCACCACGCACATATACTCTTCTCTTGGATTATCAAACTCTTTACAGGTTACAGGCATCCCTTCTTCATTTGGAGTATCCAGTTGCTTTTTGAAACGCCTGGTATTACATCCGATCACTTTCATGGCTGTACGCAGGATATTCTTACTGCACCGGTAATTCACATTCAGAAGAACAGTTTCTGTTTTCGGATAATCCTTTGTAAAATTCAGCATGATCTCTGGTCTAGCCCCCCGGAAATGATAGATGGACTGGTCATCATCCCCCACAATAAACAGGTTATTGGCAGGTGCCGCCAACATCTGCAGGATCTTGTACTGTAAGCTGTTGATGTCCTGAAACTCATCCACCAGGATATGGACAAATTTTCTCCTCCATGCATTCAAAATATCCGGTCTCTGGGAAAAGAGTTCATAGCAGCAGAGAATCATATCATCAAAATCCAGCTTGCGTTTTGCCTTCAGAGCCTGCTTATAGCCATGAAAAATATCCCGGAATATCTCATCCGAGCAGCAGGAGGCATAATAATGCTCCGGAGAAATACAGTTTCCTTTTACGACACTGATCTCCCTGGCAACTTCTTCAATGAAGTCTCCCTCCTGAGCCATTTCCTGTCCATATTTCTCAGTCATCTCACGGAGAATGCTAAATTTCTCTTCCTCAGAAAGAATATTGGCAGCACTCAGATGATAGGCAGCCTTTAAGATCCCATAAAAAATTCCGTGGAAAGTCCCAAAAGTCACTTCGCTTCTGGTCTGTACCACGAATTTCAAAAAACGTTCTTTCATCTCTGTTGCCGCTGCTCTGGAAAAAGTTACAACCAAAATAGAAGAAGCCGGTATCTTCCCCTCATTGATCATGTATGCAGTTCTCTCCACAATAACGGAAGTTTTCCCCGAGCCGGGGCCTGCCAGGACCATCATTGGTCCCGACAGGTGAGCGATCGCCCGAAGCTGAGATGGATTTCTCTTCATATTTATTTGCTTAATTTCTCAATAGCTGCCTTTACACGTTTGATTGTCTCATCTTTACCGATAATCTCCATGATCTCAGTAGCACCGGCCGGTGTCATCTGCTTGCCGGAAACAGCAGTACGCAGAGGCCACATCACATATCCATTCTTATAACCATGCTCTTTTACAAAAGCACTTAATGACTCAAATAACGGATCATTTGTATAATCTTCCTGCTCTTCCAGAACCGGAAGTACTTCTTTTAACACTGCAAGAGAAGTTTCTTCGTTTGTTTTCATTTTCTTATGGCAATACATAGCAGAATCATATTCCGGTACTTCCTCAAAGAAATCGATCAGAGCCGGGATGTCAGGGAATGTTTCGATTCTGGTCTGTACCATTCCTGCAATCTTCTTGAAATTGTAGTCTTTCTTCAGAACTTCTTTCATATACGGAAGTGCTCTCTCATAGAACTCATCCGCATCCATTTTCTTGATATACTCACCATTCATCCAACGAAGTTTTGCAATATCAAATACTGCCGGAGATTTGTTGATATGATGATAATCAAATGCCTGTACCAGTTCATCCAATGTAAAAATCTCTCTGTTATCAGAAGGACTCCATCCAAGAAGTGCCACATAGTTGATGATCGCCTCTGAAACAAATCCCTGATCAAGCAGGTCTTCATAGGAAGAATGACCGCAGCGTTTGGAAAGCTTCTGGTGTGTCTCATCTGTGATCAGCGGACAGTGCACATAAACCGGGATATCCCATCCGAAAGCTTCGTAGATACGGTTGTATTTCGGAGCTGAGGAAAGATACTCGTTACCTCTTACTACGTGTGTGATCTCCATTAAATGGTCATCGATTACGTTTGCAAAATTATAAGTTGGATATCCGTCAGATTTGATCAGGATCAGATCTTCCAGTTCCTCGTTATTTACTGTAATATCTCCGTAAATCACATCGTGGAATGTTGTAGTTCCCTCTGTCGGCATGTTAAAACGGATTACGTGTGGCTCTCCTGCATCAAGACGACGCTGTACTTCTTCTTTGGAAAGTTTCAGGCAGCGTTTGTCATAGATGGAAATCTCTTTTCCTGCCACAACACGTTTCATACCTTCCAGTTCTTCCTTCTTACAGAAACAGTAGTATGCATCACCCTGTTCTACTAACTGCTGTGCATATTTCAGATAGATTCCCTGTGCCTGACGCTCACTCTGAACATACGGTCCAAAGCCTTTGTCCTTGTCCGGACCTTCGTCATGGAGAAGTCCTGTTTTTGCAAGGGTACGGTAGATGATATCTACAGCGCCTTCTACGTAACGTTCCTGGTCTGTATCTTCAATACGGAGGATGAAATCTCCGCCTTCATGTTTTGTAATAAGGTATGCATATAATGCTGTTCTTAAATTTCCAACATGCATTCTGCCTGTAGGGCTTGGTGCAAATCTTGTTCTGATCTTAGCCATAACTTTTTTTCACTCCTGAATTTTCATATATTCAAAATCTGTAAAAAAAGACCCTGCTTAAAAGCAGCGCCTTTCTACTTTCGGGTTTATTATACGTCAGAGGCTTTCTTATTTCAAGTCGGGATGGAGGAAAATTTTAATGTTTTTCTGCGCATCCCATTTTGAGTGCTACATCTTACGAAATCTCTCATACCGTTCCTGTGCGATCTGCTGTTCACTTTTCCCAGCTTGTTTCACCAGAAACTGCTTCATTCTGATTTTCATATATTCTGCAATTTCAAGTAGGTTTTCTTCACTTGCCGGATATTCCTCCGGTATAATCCGCTCAATAATCCCAAGCTCTTTCAGATGAGCCGCTGTTACTTTCATAACCTCCGCAGCTTCCGGTGCCTTCCTGCTGTCTTTCCAGAGAATGGATGCAAATCCTTCCGGTGAAAGAATGGTATAAGTTGCATTTTCCATCATCCAGACTTCATTGCCAACTGCCAGTGCAAGTGCACCACCACTTCCGCCTTCACCAATTACAACAGAAAGAACCGGCACCTTCAGATCGGACATTTCCAGGAGATTCCTTGCAATGGCTTCGCCCTGTCCCCGTTCTTCTGCTTCCAGTCCGCAAAATGCTCCCGGTGTGTCTACAAATGTGATGACTGCGCGCCCAAATTTCTCTGCCTGTTTCATCAGGCGAAGAGCCTTTTTGTACCCCTCCGGGGATGGCATTCCGAAGTTGCATCTGATGTTTTCTTTTGTAGTATGCCCTTTACGGATTCCTATCACTGTAACGGGCTGTCTGTAGATATATGCAAAGTATCTGCCAATTGTTTTATAATACGAGCTATTTTATTCCACAATAAAAAGTCTAACATGATTATATCCTTTCGTATGATTTGAACTGCAAATACTTATCTACTATCTCTTGATTCAATATGCAGATTTGATAGTTGGGCTTGTGGTAAGCCAACTGGCGAAGAGTATGTTCTACATCTGCATAGCCATTGATATAGGCTTCAATTGCATCAATGACACGGTCGTCGGCAACACCTCCTTCAATGATATCAAAACCATGCCAAGGTTGCTCCCCTTTTCTGCTGTTAACAATAAAGTCGAGCCACTCCTTGTTGTAAGCGTCAAACCGCTTTATCTTACATTCTTGTGGCTTGGTGAACTCATAGGTATTTACTATGGCTTGTTCGGCTCGTCTAACCGTCTTGATGCGGATAGCCCATTTAGAGGCTTGCTCAAACAATGGCGTAAGATAGAAGCCTGGACCGAAATCCAAGTCTTTTCTGCCAATACTTACCAGCGGATGCTCAACGATGGCATTTGAGCCATGATATAATATTTGCTTTTCCATTATTTTTCCTTTTCCCAATTTTTTAGAGCCTCTATCACTTCATTTGCTACGGCTTCACGGCTCTCTGTATGCAGCGTGTCATAGCAATCTTGGATGAGGCTTTTGATTAGTCCCACCTTATCCAATCGTCTTCTCATTTCCGATGGCGATATGCCCATTTTCTGTGCCGAAGCCTCGATAGCCAGCACCGTAAAGGCTAGGCGATCGAACTCCGGGATTTTTTTTAATAACAGTTCTCTATCCTCCATATATATATTATAAATGTAGGGTTCAACAAAATTTAATGCAAATATATAGCTTTTTTCTGATACATTGCCCTTCATTCATGTTAAATAAAGAAAAATGTTGCAAGCGCTGCGTGATACTTTCTATTGATTGTATCTTGTCAGCGCTTCCTTCACCATTTTGCCCCATGGCTTGATAAGGTCAGAAGTCCAATTGCCGGTGGCTTGGGCACGGGGAAGGAGCATGGAGCAGGTTTCGTCTTTGTCGCTTACTGACCAGTTTACCCAGCTCACCTTATACTTCTCCATCACATCAAGCCATTTCTGATATTCTTCAGGTGCCAGAGGACCATTGCCTGATGCCTCCATGCCAGCACACTCTGATACAAATACGGGAAGACCGCTCTTGACGGCTGCTTCCAACTTGTCGCGCAAATAATCCTTGTGGGTGGCAGCATAGAAATGAAGAGTGTACATTACATTGCTTACTCCCTCTATAGGGCTCTGCGCCACGATGTCTATGTCCTGATCCCAATGAGGACAGCCCATTAGGATGATGTTGTCGGGATCATACTTTCTGATTTCTGAGATAATGGTCTTGGCATAGACCTTGAGAACTTCCCATTTGTCCTCAATAGGTTCGTTGTAGAGCTCGTAGAGAACGTTAGGATACTTGCCGTATTTCTGTGCCATCTTTCCAAAGAAAGCCTTGGCTTCCTCGGTGTGCATTTTGTGGGCATGCCAGTCGATGATAACGTAAGTGCCGTTCTTGATGGCTGCATCAACTACCTGTGTGATGCATTTCATGGCAAAATCAGGATTCTCCAGATAGTTGTCTTCTATCTGAATGCCCATGGCTGCACGAATAATGTTGGCATGCCAATCGTTAGCGAGCCACTTCACGGCTTGCTTGTTGTAAAATCGTGGCCAGATGTTGTGCCATCCCAGGCTTACGCCTCTCAATATTACAGGATTTCCACTCTGGTCGCACAATTGTGCACCTTTTACTTGCAGCTGTCCCCATTGCTTAACAGGGTTTGCTGCATACAATTGCGCCATGCAGAAGATGGCGGCAATAATGGTCATTAGTTTTTTCATTATGTTTTATAATTGATTGATATATAATTTGCCGATGATTTGGTTTCTATCGCTGCAAATTTACGATAAATATTTGAATATCCCAAACGAAACGATAAAAAGTTTTAAGAAGAGGAGAAAAAAGAGGGATGGATCAGTAAATGAAGAAGGGTGGATTGATAATAAAGGGGGATATATAAATGAAAAAAGCCTTCTGAAATTTCTTTCAGAAGGCTCTTGCGGAGAGAGAGGGATTCGAACCCCCGGTACCTCTCGGTACGACGGTTTTCAAGACCGTTGTAATCGACCACTCTACCATCTCTCCAAATTCGGTCGGATGACTATAGCTTGGTTTTCTTAAGCGGGTGCAAAGGTACAACTATTTTTTGATTCCACCAAATTTTTAGGGAAGTTTTTTCGAAAAATATTCGTTTTTTATTGTTTCCTTCCGCTTTCCTTTCGTCCGTGCACTCAAACTCTTTTTCCAAGAGGGCTTTCTCATTCCGTATCTCATAACTTAGTCTATAGATTGTCTTTTAATGAGTAGGGGGCAAAGGTCTTTATATTTGTTGGATAAGTACTCTTATCCACAATCGAAGAATTTAACCAACAGGCGTTGGAATAGTCTTTTGAGTAACTCCCCGACCACTCGACACCCAAATATTGCTTGGGAGATATGTTGAAGTCAAGGCCTAACTTGGGCATATAATATCGACCTTTATCAGCGCTTTCCGATTTACTGACAACTGTTAGGTTTTGCCCATAGTCATTTTCGTAGGTTATACTTTTACTTTCCGACTGTCCCATAGACATATTGCCATAAAGAGCTAGCTTTCCCCATGAATACGTCAATCCCATAAATTCTGAGCATGAATTTTTACTTTTCCGCTCGTAATCGTTACCCACATAACCGAAAAGTCCATATTCATGTCTCTTCTGCCGATTGACAATAAGAATCGCTGTACCACCTTCCGCATCATACTCAGCGATAGCTCGAGGTAATATTTCCAAGTTCTTGATGTCATTCCCATGCAAAGAAGACAAGTATCTTTTCAGTTGTTTACCACTAAGGTTCACCGCCTTTCCATTTTCATATATTTTAACACCATTTCCCATAACACGAATACCTCCATCGCCATCATAATCGACATCAGGAATCAAGCTCAAGATACTAGAAAGAGAGCGTGACTTCAGTAATTTATTATGCTCTACACTTACTATCATTCTGTCAGCCTTACGCTGAACCAAGTTTTTTTCTGCCATGATGGTTACATCAGAAAGTTTAATGGTATCTTGCATTGAAGAATGCATACCTTGTGCAAAGCTTATAAGCGTGCTTTGCACAAGGCAAGAACAAAGAATATACAAATACTTTTTCATAGGAATTTTGGACAATTAACATCTAGATAATACCAACGTTTTTAACCATATTTTCTTACAATATCCCTATAACATACTTATGTCGGAATTCTACATCACAGGTCTTACATGGACTTTTTCAGAAATATCTGATTGCTTTAGATAATGGATTTAGAACAAGATGTCATTCTTTGTAATATCGCACTATCCCTAACCCACACACAGTTTGTAATACTTTATACTTAATTCTGGTTTTTGCTTCATTAATAAAAAACTTTGTTAATTCTGCTATCTGGCTAATTAATCCTGAATTATCGTCATTAATTATACTCTCTAATATCATTAACAATATCTGCTGTTTAAGGTCGTTATTTATATCTTTATTCAATTGTTCCCACAATGCAATTACCATATTAACTTCAGCTACATAAGATTGATTTGAAAATATTTTCTTTACACGCTTAATCCATTCCTCGACTAGTATATTTCTCTGTTCATCCGTAACATCTGGCATTATCAAAACGGAAGCAATTAATGTAACAAGTACTGATTCAAACTGCATTTCAATACGATAATCATCCTTCATTTTTTCACAAAGAATATTAATTACTGAAACAATTTGACCAGCATCAGTTTTTTTCTCATTGATATCACTTATCAGCCGATTTAATATTTCATTCATATTCAATATGGGTTCATTTGCTTCTTCATTGTTTTTTACAATCTTTTGAGCTTCCCCCTTGATCTGCGGTTCGATCATTATTGTCTTTTCATCTATTTCTGTCACAGCAGCATCGCGAAAATCCATTTTTTGAATCTGCAAATTCTCATTAGGATAAGTTTTTTCATCATATATAGAATATAGGTAATCTAAAATAACATGACATCTATTTTTTATTCCTTCATCTCCACAAAGATACGAATTAACAAAGTATTGTTGCAAATTACATGCACACTTTTCGTCTTTCTCATATCTTGTGACCATCTCCTGTATAGCCCTGAAATTATCAACCTTCT
>OQVT01002941.1_pt1 | contig 10967 bp, 9 predicted proteins | sample 1691561 | NCBI WGS metagenome assembly OQVT01 (sample SAMN03418260, study PRJEB22391) | human gut metagenome | biome: human-gut; feature: organic feature; material: feces | host: Homo sapiens | place: Tanzania | collected 2013-01
TAGCTCACTTTGCTCGCAAAGTGAGGGCCACGAACACGTAGCGAACATGACCAGCATTACGGGGCATGTTCTTGTTGGAATTTCAGCTCGTGCTTGGCCGTCATAATATTCGACCCCCTCACTTTGCGAGCAAAGTGAGCTACAGTGCTTCGCCTCTCTCCCAACCTTGATTTTCTGGATTATAAACGTCCTAGCTGTTAGCGTAAATATATTATATCAAAGCCCTGCACTGATTTCCCCTTCTTCCGAAAAGGCTGAATGCACTGCAACACGCGCCAAGAATAAGACTTATTAACCGGAACATCAATGCGAAACTGCTCTTTTTTTCCTAACTTCGCAGTGTAAGGCGGTATAAATTTCCGTAAATCCGCCTAACTTCCAAACCTGGGGTTGCTGCCCGGCAGGCTGAATTTCTAATTACAAACAATTGAAGATGAACAATATCGGACGACTTCTATGGGTGGACGATGAGATTGATTTACTCAAAGGGCATATCGTTTTTCTGGAAAAGAAGGGATATGCCGTGCAGACGTGCTCTAACGGGCCAGACGCCATCGACCTCTGCCGGGAAAATAATTACGACCTCATCCTTCTCGACGAGAATATGCCGGGACTCAGCGGACTTGAGACGCTGGCGGCCATCAAGGAGACTACGCCCAACGTGCCAATCGTGATGGTGACAAAGAATGAGGCGGAAGACTTGATGGACCAGGCCATTGGCTCGAAGATTGCCGATTATCTGCTCAAACCTGTCAATCCGAAGCAGATTCTGCTGACGCTCAAGAAGAACATCCACCGCACTGAAATCCAGCAGGAGGTGGTGCAGACCAACTATCGACAGGAATTTGCCCGCATCAGTATGCAAATCGGTGACGACCTCAACGCTGAACAGTGGAAGGAGCTATACAAGAAGCTTGTTCATTGGGAACTGGAACTGGACGAGGCCGACGAATCGATGCGCGAAATGCTGGGCATGCAGAAAACGGAGGCCAACCTTGCCTTTGCCAAGTTCATCAAAAAAAACTACGAAAACTGGATTGCCAATCCCGACGAACGCACGCTCATCAGTCCGGATTTGTTTAAGAAGGTGGTGTTTCCCAAGCTCTCCGCAGGCCGCAAAGTGTTTCTGCTCGTGCTCGACAACCTACGTTTCGACCAGTGGCGGGCCTTGAGCAGTGAGCTCGCCGAGCAGTTTGACATTGAGGAGAACCTATATTTCAGCATTCTCCCGACGGCCACACAATATGCCCGCAACGCCATCTTTGCAGGCCTGATGCCGGAGAAGATACGCCAGATGTATCCCGACCTCTGGGTGGACGAAGATGAAGACGAAGGAAAAAACCTGCAAGAGGAGGCCCTCATACGCCATCAACTGGAGCGCTACCGCCGAAAGGAGCATTTCACCTACAACAAAATCAACGATTCGCAGGCGGCCGACCATATTCTCTCGACATTGCCGCAACTAACGCAATCGCCTTTCAACGTGCTTGTCATCAATTTCATCGACATCCTCTCGCATGCCAGAACGGAATCGCGCATGGTGCGCGAACTGGCGGGCGGGGAGGCGGCTTTCCGCAGCATCACGCTCTCATGGTTTCGCCACACGGCCATCAAGGAACTTTTCCGCGCCCTGTCGCTGCTCGACTATGAAATCGTGATTACCACCGACCACGGAAGCATACGCGCCACGTCGCCCATCAAAGTGGTTGGCGACCGCAACGTAAACACCAATCTGCGCTACAAACTGGGTAAGAACCTAAGCTACAACCCGAAGGAGGTGATAGAAGTGAAACGCCCAGACCGCTTCGGACTGCCAGCGCCCAACCTTTCAACGACCTATATCTTTGCACAGGGCGACAAATTCTTCGCCTATCCCAACAACTACAACTATTACGTGACCTACTACCGCAACACCTTCCAACACGGCGGCGTCTCGATGGAGGAAATGATTGTGCCGCTCGTGGTGTTGCACCCCAAGAAACGCGGCTGAGACAGCGCAAAGCGTAGCAAGGACACCTTTATATATAAGGAGTAACGGGAAACTAACGCCTGACAATGGTGTATTAATCTCCAATCATCCACCCAACAAATGAAACCTGAAACTCTTCTTCAAATAGCACTGTCCGCCGCTGTGGAAGCTGGCGAGGCCATCATGAAAATATACACCCATCCCGACCTGGACTGGGAAGTTGAACGAAAAGCCGACAATTCGCCGCTCACCCTGGCCGACCGTCGCTCACACGCTGTCATCGCGCAGGCGCTCGACCTGACGCCCTATCCTCTGCTCAGCGAGGAAGGCAGTCACGAGGACTATGCCGTTCGCAAACAATGGGAAACGCTGTGGATTTGCGACCCACTCGATGGCACGAAGGAGTTCATCAAGCGCAACGGGGAGTTCACTGTCAACATCGCCCTCGTCAAAGGCGGTGTGCCTGTCATGGGCGTTATCTATGTGCCCGTGTCGCGCACACTTTTCTGGGGACACACGGAGGCATTCAACGGACAAATCGCGGCCTGGCGCTGCGAAGTGGACGAAACGGGCAGCCTCGTCGGACAAACGGCCCTGCCGCTCAACGATGACGCCGAGCGGCCCTACATCGTGGTGGCTTCACGCTCCCACCTCTCTCCGGAGACGGAAGCTTTCGTGGCCCGTGAGCGTGAAGCCCACCCTGGCCTCGAACTACATTCTGCGGGCAGTTCGCTAAAAATCTGCCTCGTGGCTGAAGGCCGCGCCGACATCTATCCGCGCCTCGCCCCCACCATGGAATGGGACACGGCTGCCGGACACGCCATTGCCCTCGGTGCTGGCTGCGAAGTGGTGAAAGCTGAAGACGGCAAACCAGTGGTCTACAACAAAGAGGACCTCCTCAACCCGTTCTTCATCGTTCGCCCAGCAGCACAGAAGGGATAAGCCCCAAAATATACCATATCTTAAACACGCTACGTTCACCTCCTCTTTTAAACAACCACCGTGGGATTCCAAGCCATATTTGTCATCATCATATTGTCGGTGCTCATCATCGCGCTCATCAAAGACCGCATGCGCCCTGGCCTCATTCTGCTTTCGGGTGCCGTGGCCTTCATGTGTGCCGGCATCTTGAGTCCGAAGGAACTTCTTGAGGGTTTCTCCAACAAGGGCATGATCACCGTGGCAATGCTCTTTCTTGTGAGCGAAGGCGTGCGGCGCTCCGGACTGCTCAGCACGCTCCTTGAGCACCTGTTGCCCAAACGCCGCGCCACTATACGGGGCGTACAGGCTCGCATGCTGCCCGCCGTGGCCTTCATCTCAGCTTTTCTCAACAACACGCCAGTGGTGGTTATCTTCGCCCCGATGATCAAACGCTGGGCGGAGCGCCACCGACTTTCGCCAACGAAGTTCCTCATCCCTTTGTCATACGCCACCATCCTTGGCGGCGTGTGTACGCTCATTGGAACAAGCACAAACCTCGTTGTCCACGGCATGGTCATTGATGCTGGATATACCGGCTTCTCCATGTTTGAACTTGGAAAAGTGGGCATCGTCATTGCCGTTGTCGGACTCCTTTATATATACATCGCCTCACCGCGCCTGCTCCCCGACCGTCGGGAAGACCGCGAAGAGCAAGTCACGAGCGAAGAGCGGCGCGAGGGTCTGCAACGCATTGAAGTGGTGCTTGCGGCCCGCTTCCCGGCCATCAACCGCCGCGTGCGCGACTTCGACTTCAAGCGGAAATATGGTGCCACCATCCTGGAAATACGACGCGGCGGCGACACCATCATCATCCACGATATGCGTAAGGAGCGCTTTCGCGAAGGCGACACACTTGTTTTGCTGGCCGACAAGTCTTTCATGGAAAACTGGGGCGACTCCTCGTTCTTCCTCATGGTGTCGGACGGCCGAAAAGAAGAAGCGCCGATGAACAAATCGAAACGCTGGCTGGCCGTCGGCCTCATGGTGCTGATGGTGCTGGGGGCCACCATTGGCGAACTGCCCGCCGTGAAGCAGGCTTGTCCTGGCATGACGCTCGACATGTTTTTCTTCGTGAGCATAACGACCATCATCATGGCATGGCTGGGCATGTTCCCCGCACGGAAATACACCAAATATGTCTCCTGGGACATCCTCATCACCATTGCCTCGGCCTTTGCCATCAGCCGCGCCATGCAAAATTCCGGCATGGCCGACGCCGTGGCGTCCTTCGCCACGGGTCTGAGCAGCAACCACGGACCGCTGGTGTTGCTCGCCGTTGTGTTTGTCATCACCAACGTGTTCACCGAACTGATGACGAACAACGCCGCGGCGGCCCTGGCCTTCCCCATCTCTCTGTCAATGGCGCAACACCTCGGCGTCAGCCCCATGCCTTTCTTCGTGACCATCTGTATGGCGGCATCGGCAAGTTTCTCCACGCCCATCGGTTACCAAACCAACCTCATCGTGCAGGGTATCGGCAACTACCGCTTTGCCGACTTCGTGAAAGTGGGGCTTCCCCTCAACCTCATCGCCCTCATCCTAACGGTGTTGCTCGTGCCGCTCATCTGGCCGTTTTGAGAAGGGCCGCCAGCTCTACCAAACCGCAGGAGGAAGACGCGACACCGCCATGCCGCTTCACGTTTGCGGCAAGACAAACAGGGAATCAAAATACTAATTAAGTAGGTGGTCAGAATTATTTTTACATTTGAAATGTTCTATCGGGATGCAGATACGCCACCTTGGTTGAAGGAGCAATGCGGGCATTGCGACTGAAAACAAGGTAAGTAGATGCGCCCGAGAGGACGTTTCAAATGTAAGAATAATGCTCTTGGCATATATTATAAAAATAATTTTGATTACCTACTTATCCGCTCGAAAGGACCTCCCGCCACACTTCCATATCGTAAAATTTACTTCCAAATGATACGAAATCAGGCATTTTTTACCATTTGAACGAAACCGGACACCTTTTTGGTTGCCCGGTTTCGTTCGTTTTTGCTTAATTTGCACATCGGACAACGGCAAAGGTGCCGCTGTTCAAGACGAAGACCTCTCAGAATGTATTAGCGAAGGAAGGCTATATGAGGGCAACGAGCAAGTCAAGAATGCCCCCACAAATTAAAAGAACAAGAAAGGGATGCGGCAGCCGCCGCTGCAATGCTCCCGCCAAAAGCCTTTTATTCTTGAGGAACATTTATTCATATATTATCTCGTGTGCCACACACAGAACAATGGGATGAACGGCACACTCAGCGTTTTCATGGAACAAAAGCGGGTGCCCACCAAACTTGTGACAAGCAAGGGACGGTGCCCGCTTTTAATTGCGCCACCCAGTGCAAAATTCACGCTCTCCCGTTTGCCCCGCCTCGTTTTCCAAAGCATCCCCAAAAAATCGGCCCACCATTCGCCCATTTCAAGCCTTTTCCTTAAATTTGCCTGTTCATAGATTCGGGAGAAAAATACTGACGGAACGACAAGGGATGCCCATCATCAATTCTCACAGCATTTCTGTTGTCTCCTGCCAAGAAGCCATTCTCCCTTTCCGTTTATTGTCCCACATCATCAAGGCGCCGACCTAAGTAATGGTAAAAAAGAAATAAATCCTTACTCCACAAAACTGGTCAACTTATTCTTTCACCATCACTAAAGCATTGCATACCCCAACCGAAAGCAACTGCCACCGCGCCTGCCATCTAAAAAACAAAAAACATCATGAAGACTTGTTCTATATGCGGTCATCAGTTTCCCGACGATCTGAAGGAATGCCCCGTGTGTGGCGCACCGGCCCCTGACGCCGATGCCAACACCACCATTAACACGAACAACGGCACAACGCCGCCCCCTGTACCCGACGACATTCCGCCAGTGCCGGAAGTCGATGCTTCACCAAAAACGCGCATCGTCAGCAACGGCACTGTGCCGCCCTCCAATCCTGGCGCCGTGCCACCTTCTGGCCCGGCAACCGTGGCCTCTGGTGCCGTTCCGCCGTCAAACCCTGGTGCCGTGCCGCCCTCCAATCCTGGAACTGTGCCGCCTTCCAATCCTGGCACTGTGCCGCCCTCTGGTTCTTTCAACCAGCCGCCGCGCCGCAACAACACGGTGCTCTGGGTCGTCATCGGCATCCTGAGCGCCATCATCCTCATCGGGGCCACGTGGTTTATCGCCACCAAGGTGCTGGGCGACGATTCTAAATCAAGCGACAACAGCGAAGACAGCATCGGCAGCGATGTGGAAGTAGTGGATTATGAAACCGACGACACGCCAACACAATCGGACACCTACGATGCCGACACGCTGGCTGAGCCCGACGTTGAAGAAGTGTACAACACCGACAACACGTCAAACAGCCATTCGTCCAGCACTTCCAGCGACGACAACACCAACGTCATCACGGGTTATCTCCACCACAGCGACGGCGACAAATCGTGCTACGTACGCCTCGTGTTCACCGTTGACAACGACAGCGAAGTGAGCGGAACGGTCAGTTTCAACAACACCACACTGGATATCTCGGGCAACTATTATGATGGTTCGAAGAAACTGCTCATCTACGAGAATGGCGGCGGCCGCTATGAAGGCTACGTCAACGGTAGCACCTACTCTGGCAAATATTACGACAACGACGGCACATGGTCGTTCAGCATGAACGTCAACTAACCCTCCCTCTCGGAGGCCAACCCTCTCCCATTGCCTATGCACAACCATTTGAAACTCCTTCCGAGCGTCTGCCGCATTATGGCGCTGCTGCTCTTTGCGGGCTGCAGCCTGTCGGTCTGCGCCCAACAGCGCAAGGTGCAAAACAAACCGTTTATTGATGAGCGCCGCTTCCATTACGGATTCACCGTCGGCCTGCACGACCAGGGGCTCTCTCTGACCAACAACGGTTTCATCGACCCCGCAACGGGAGCACAGTGGGTTGCCGCCAACGACCGCCACAATTTCGGGTTTTCTGTCGGTGTGCTCGGCGAATGGAAACTCAATCCGACGTTCTCCCTGCGCCTCATCCCCTCGCTCCACTTCGGCAGCAAGCACATACGCTTCCGCAATCTGGCCGACGAAGGACGCAACTCGCAAGACATGAAGTCGACCTACGTGGCACTGCCCATAGACCTCAAAGTGAGTGCGCCGCGCTTCAACAACTATCGGCCCTACGTCATGGCAGGACTCTCGCCGATGTACGACCTGACGGCCAACAAACACACGCTCCTGCGCACCAAAGCCTTCAACCTCATGCTTGAAACGGGAATCGGGTGCGACCTCTACCTTCCTTTCTTCAAACTCATCCCAGAAATCAAATTCTGCTTCGGGCTGGGAAACGTTTTGGAGAAAAACCGCAAGGACCTCACCGACCCCACGCAATTTGTCTATACACAGAGCATCGACCGCGCCACAACCTCAATGGTGGTGCTCTCCTTCTATTTTGAATAGGTGGTTTTACGCAATGTTGAAAGCATTATTCTTTCACCACCACTAAGTTTTCGACAATGGGGGTGTTCCGAACCGCATGGTTTGGAGCGCCCCCTTGTCTTTTTCTTCTCGGCCATCCTTCAAAAAACAATATTTTTGACCACCGGCTTAAAAAAAAATTCTTTTTCTTGTCACAAAATCCATCCCTTCGTGTTATAACAATAGAAACACGCCACAGAAGGCAGTCACCTCCAGCCTACACTTCGGCTCTAACCTCAACGGCATGAACACGCAAAGCTTCGAACAGAAATATCTCCAACTGACTCCGCGCCTCTACAGCGTGGCCTTTTCTGTTCTTGGCAATGCGGAAGATGCGGAAGATGCCGTGCAAGACACGTTTGCCCGCCTGTGGGAAAAGCGAAATGAACTTGAACGCATGGAAAATGCCGAGGGCTATTTCATGACCACGCTGCGCCACATCAGTCTCAACATGCTACGCAACCGCCGCGTCGCCGCCGACATTGCTGAAGCGCACAACGCGCCCACGGACATCGACGCCGCCACAGCACAGGCTGAGATGGAACACCGCGAAACGCACGGCCTGCTAAAGCGCCTCCTGGCGCGGCTCTCCCCGCGGTCGCGCCGCATTGTGGCCCTGCGCCACGTTGGAGAATGCAGTTTCCACGACATGGCAGAGATTACGGGGGAAACGGAGGTGAACCTGAGAATGATTCTCTCCCGCGCCCGCCGACAATTGCGGGCGGCCTACGAAGAGGAAATGAAACACGGATAATCCAACGGCCCCATCATTAACCAACACAAAAACCCAATACAAAATGATGACATCTGAAGACATACGCCAACTTTTGCAACGCTTCTACGACGGAGAAACGACGCACGCCGAGGAACACTCGCTGCGGGAGTGGTTCCGCACGAACGATTGCCCCGAAGACCTGCAGCCCGACCGCCAAGTGGTGATGGCCCTGTCGGAAACGGCCGACGTGCCTATGCCTGTGGGCTTGCAGATGCGCATCTCAAACCGCCTCCGAAAGCGTGAACGCCGCCGCCATCAGCGTGCCATGCGATGGCTGACCATGACGGGCATCGCCGCGAGTGTCGCTGCCATCGCCGTCGGCGTGTGGTGCTGGATGATACCGCAACAGACGGTCTACGCCGACACATGCCAAACGCCACAAGAGGCCATTGAGGAAGTACACCAAACGCTCAACATCATCTCGCGCGACCTCTGCCAAGGACTCTCTGGCGAAGAAGACTTGGGAGGTCCGATGCCTTGACAAGTTGGAGTCTGATTTATTATGACCACCAACCTACGCCCCATCCATTGCCCAGAACAACCATTATCATAACCGTTTGGAAGTGTTTTAAACTGAATATTCTCAGGACACTTCCCTTAGTAATGCTGAAAGAATAAGTCCAGCATTTTTCCACCATTACTTAAAGCGTGGGGCACGACAGGCGGCGGGCATAGAAACCTGCCGATATTTTCTGTTTTGCACAGGTCGCTCGCGACCACCCAAAGGTAACGAAGTAGGTTTTCTTTACATAGATTTCATACGCCGTTTCGCTTGCCCAACCGCCCTGCCGTCCCCACGCCTCTTTACTTATTCTCATCAAACCAACTCCACCATGAAACGAGTCATCCTTTCCTCCATCCTCCTGCTCTGCGGTGCGCTCCCCCTTTCCCATGCGCTCCACGCTGAAGAAGTGCCGGTGGTTTTGACCATCACGGCCGACAGCAATGTCAAGGTTTTCTATTCCTTCGACCATTATGCCAACAACAGCAAAATGGCCCGCACCTACGTGTCGGAAGAAATGCTGCAAGCGGCCAAAAACAGCAACATGCTGCAAAGCAACGTGTGGGACGTGTCGGGCGTCATATCGCGGCTGACAAGTCTTTTGGCGCTCCACACGCATTCGCGTTCCACCACCACTTCCGTGCGGAAGGACATGGAACGCGTGACGGCGAAAAAGGAATACGAGCGCGTGATGCACTCTCAATGGGACGACAAGGAGATTGCCGTGTACGTTCACCGCACCCACGGCAAAAACATCAGCGAACTGCTCATCTTCAAGTTTCGCAGCAACTATTGTTCACGCATCATCCAGCTCACGGGAAAACTCCGCACCACCGACATCGCGGCCATCATCCGCATGAATGAAAACAAATACTAAGTAATGTTGAAAGAATAAGTTCCGCTATTTTGCACCTGCATTTTTGAGCTATTTTTGAGCTTATTCGAAGGAGCAATGCGAGCATTGTGACTGAGAATAAGTTCGAAAAGAGCCGAAAAGGCAGGGGAGGAAATAAAATATTACTTGCCAACGGCAAAATTGCGGAAGTTATTTTTTCAACATTACTTAGTAATGGTCGACCATTAATTAGCAAATGGTCCCTCCGCTTCACTAACCCACCATCCTTACACGACCTTTATGAAAACCTTTTCCAAGGCATCCATCAAAACGCTCCTGCTCGCCCTCCTCGCCGCCTGCACGCTCTCGCTGCACGCCGACAAAGTGAAATTCGTTTCGGGCGGGCTTTACCAAATCCGAACGGTCTGCCGAACCGACGGCTGCATCATGCCATCGAGCTACATCGAACAGGCCATCACATACAACATTGAATGCGAGGGCAACCAGGTCCAATCGGTGATGTATCTCAACAACGGCGAAAACATGATGCGGAGTGTCGCCGTTGACAAAAGCGCATGGTGGGTCATCACGAAAGACAAAGATGGGAACTACACCATCTGCAACGCCGCCACCAACCGCTACTTCACCTTCGACGGACAGCGCACCGCCAACCGACGCTACATCTATCTCAGCACAGGCGACCACGGCGACAAATCGCGCTGGACGATTTATGCCGCCAGCATCGGCCTCGGCATCAAAAACGTTCACATCCCCTACCACTATCTCGACGTGCGCCTCAACAACCACATCGTTGGCACCTACGGCAACACGAGCGCCACGCTACACGACAACGAGCGCTTTTTCCTCATCGACCAGAAGGGGCGCGTGGTAACGGAATTTGACGGCGAAAAGGTCAACCTGCCGGAAAACTGCTTCAGGGGCAACGCCAAGACGCGCACCTACACCGGAAAGACCGTCCGACACAAGGCTCCCTCCGTGGCCGTCACCACAGAAGTGCGCCGCATCCAGGGCAACACGCAACAGCTCTCGTTCACCATCAACGGCATCCGCCCGGTGTTCAACAGCCTTTCGTCTTCCCATCTCTTCGCCATCTGCGAAAGCAAAAACGCCAAGGATTTCACGGGACGCATCGCCACGACGGAGAAGCAGGGAACGCTCTTCGTCGACGGCAAGAAGGTGGGAACGGGCGGCACGTTCCGCTTCACGAAGCCCACCGACGGCCACACCTACCGTCTTGCCCTCGTGCAAAACAACGACACGGTGCAGGGGGCATGGCTGACGTTTACCTTCCTGCCCGTCATCGAACTCACCACGAGCCGCGCGGTCTCGAAATCCAGTTTCAGTCCGGCCACCTTCCGCCTTCTCGACCCGCAACACCGCGACCAGGGCCGACGCATTACTCTATGGTATCAATTTGGCAAGGAAAGAACTGTCCCAT
>OQVT01002943.1_pt1 | contig 10965 bp, 10 predicted proteins | sample 1691561 | NCBI WGS metagenome assembly OQVT01 (sample SAMN03418260, study PRJEB22391) | human gut metagenome | biome: human-gut; feature: organic feature; material: feces | host: Homo sapiens | place: Tanzania | collected 2013-01
TGAACCGGCACCTATGATGATATTCTCCATTCCAACATGGAATCTCTCGGAAATCGCTTCCTTCAGTTCTGTGCTGTTATCATCGGGGTAATGATCTATTCCCTCGATGGATGATGATATTATGTCCTTGATGTCATCCGGCGGTCCGAATGGGTTGAGATTGTGACTGTAGTCCTCTATGCCAGCGGTCCTCCAGGCCTGTCCGCCGTGGACCGTCTTGGGCAGTCCGAGGAGCTCCTCCCTCGGGGTTATCCGTCCCTTCATGCCTTCCAATACGGCCTATCGGCTATAAAGAGACGTGCCAGAATGCTGACGGATTCCGAGCTGGCCGATGACCCACGGCCACGCCTCAATCCGTCATAGACGATCTATCAATCCGGTCATGTAGATCGGGAGATAGACGATCCCGTCCTCCTCCCTCAGATTCTTACCGGATATCACGACCCCGCGATGAACATCGTTGCCGTGCTTCTCGATGAATGCATCCAAGGATGCATGGCAGGATACGGAGGAGGATTTGACCTCTATAGGACAGACCTTCTTCCCCGAGGGAATGACGAAATCGATCTCGTACTTGTGTTTGGGATCGTTCTTGGGGAATGTGTGGTAGAACAGCCCGTATCCTGCCGCCTTCAGACCTTGTGCCACCGCATTCTCGTACACGTAGCCGAGATTGGCAGGGAGCCTTCCCCTCACCAGGGATCCGTAGATCGTATTGTCGGAGAACTCCCTGTCATAGAAGCACAACGTGACGAACAATCCCGTATCCTCGAGGAACAGCTTGAAGAACTCCGGATCCTGCATCATCGGAAGCCCCACGCGCGGATCGTTCACGTGCATGCTCCGTTGAACGGTCTGGGAATCCACCATCTCCGAGATGCGTTTGATCTCCGCCTTCATGGCTTTCCCCTTGATCCTGAAACGCATGCTCTGACGGGAGAGCTCGGAAGGAATGGATCTGAAGTACATCCCGAGGAACCTGGTGGGATCGATCTTGTAGAAATCATCTATGTAGAGGTCGATTATGCCCCTCTTGATCCTATCGATCTCCTGATAACTCTCGCCTTTGACGAACGATTCGACCGCCTGAGGCATCCCGCCTACTGCGAGATACTCGTTGTAACGAACCATCATCCTATGATGCAGGGCATCGGGCAACGGCCTTCTCTCATCGAGATCCTGCTCCAGCATCCTGTAGGTGCGATTGCCGCAAGCCCAAAGGAACTCCTCGAAATCCAGCGGATGCAGCTTCAGCTTCTCCTCCTCGCTCGGTATCCTGATATCCTTCACATTCCTCCGGATCGATACCAGCGAGCCGGTCTCGATGTAATCGTATCTGCCGTCCTTGACGAGCGCCTTTATCGACTCCCTCGCCCTCGGGAACCTCTGAACCTCATCGAATATCACCGCCGTGTTGCGTTCCTCGAATTCCACTCCTGTCTGGAGCTGGAGCCCTCTCAGAAGGCGGTCGATGTCGCTCAGATCGCTGAACAACGCGTTGATATCCCTGTTCTCTTCCGAGAAGTCGATGAGAACATACGAATGATACTCGTTGCGGGCGAACTCCTCCGCCAACGTGGACTTCCCCACACGCCTGGCCCCCTCGATGAGCATCGCGGTGCGGCCCCTGGACCTCTCCTTCCATTCCTTCAGAGCAGAATACGCCTTCCTTTCGAACAACGACGCTTCATCAGAGGAGGGTCCAGTCATCATTCCCTCTATCTCATGAGGGATATTTGTTGATTTTCCCCGAATTTCAAAATCAGAATATGTCGGAATTCCCTCGATTTTTCAGAGAGATTCACCAATTTTCCCGTAAAATCATTGTTGAATAACAACCATTATATTCAAACCACCGGACGGATCGCTCAGACAATGGCAGTCAGACCGACAACCGCTGCTACGAACGCGGCGAATCCCGAGATCGTCCCCAGGGCCGTCAAAGCCGCCTTCCTGTAATCCCTCTGGATGAGATAGGATACGACCAGTATGATCGCGACGACCACGGCCATGACATTCAGGATCACCACTCCCAGAGCAACGGTGGAGAAGAATACCCCGCCCTGATTATCGCGTCTGATCGATACGATCAGCAGTGCCTCCATGTCCGGAGACATCGGTCCACCTCCGGCCATGAGGCATCGATTTCCTGTAAGCCGGAATCATCGAACGTTAGAAGGATACCGTTCATCTGATGCAGAACGGACGGCCTGATGCATAATGCTGTCCTCGATGTTTCTACTGTATTGTGTTCAATTACAATTCTCGTATTGCAAACGAATATCGATGAAACTGCATTCAGATTCTCGACAAACTGGTAATCTCCCTCACAATATGTCTGTCTGACACATGATGCATGTTCTCGACCTCATCTTCGGATAGCTCATCCAAGAGGATCACATGCGGTCTGCCTCTAACATCGATTATGCTGCAATCGACCCCGTAAGCATAGCGTATATTCTCCTCTGTCACCACCTCATGTGCATCGCCCATTTTGAAAAGAACCCCTGGCTCCGTCATGAGAAGCACCTTATCTGCGAATCTGGAAGCGATGTTTAGATCATGGCTTATCATGACCACGATCATCCCACGCTCTTCTGCAAGTTCATGCAGTAGCCTGGTGATGGATATCTGATATCTCGCGTCCAAATTGGCCGTCGGTTCGTCGAGTATGAGGACCGAAGGCTGCTGAGCCAGACCCTTGGCAATCATGACCCTCTGATGCTGTCCAGCCGAGATTCCGAACGTATCCTCGAATGCCAAATCCTCGATTCCTGTTATCCTCATCGTCTCTGAAACTATCCTGTAGTCTTCTGAAGTGGACCCCCATCTCCTATGCGGGAATCTACCTAGAAGGACAGCTTCGAAAACTGTCGTCGAGAAGCCATCCTCGGATCTCACCGGGATATATCCCATCACCCTCGATACCTCTCCGAACGACATTTCCGCAACACCCTTGCCATCCAACTCCACTCTACCGGATGAAGGCGTTAGCAAGCGATTTAGGCACTTTACCAGCGTGGATTTCCCTACACCGTTGGGCCCTATTATGCAATACAAACCCGGACGGTCGAGGGAGAGATCGATTCCCCTCAGGACCTGCTTGTCCCCATATGAGAAACACAGATCCTTGACATCCAACCTCATCACCAAACCTCCCTCTTCTGCCGAATCAGGATATACAAGAACATCGGACCTCCAATGAAGGACATCACAACACCCACCTGCAGTATCGCCGGAGCTACGACGATCCTCCCGAGCATGTCCGCTGCCAAGGTCATCGCCGCACCGAATGCTGCGGATGCAGGGATAAGGAACCTGTTATCCGAGCCTATGAAGATCCTAGCCACATGAGGTGACACCAACCCTATGAATCCTATCGGCCCTGTGAAACTAACCAATCCCGCAGTCGTAAGCGAAGCGATGATGAGACCGATTATTCTGAACCTGTCGGCGTCTACTCCCAGAGATTTGGCGCTGTCGTCCCCTGATGAAAGAACGTTCAAACGGGATGCCATCAGCATCATGACCGCCATCCCTGCAAAAGTGAACGCAGCGCATATAGGCAACATATCCCAATCAGCGTATCCGAGAGACCCTACCCCCCAATTGTAGACCCTCTTGAGATCGTCTGGATCCGCCCTCAGCTGGAACAAAGTCGTCAAAGAGCCGAATATGTACATGACGGCGATTCCAGATAGGATCATCGTCGTCGGAGAAGCATGTTTTATCCTGGAAACGAGGAGGATGACGGAAACAGGCACCAGGGAGAATACGAAGGCATTCACTATGACAGCGAAATCGCCGCCGACCAGCGACAAACCCAATATTATGGCCAGAGTCGCACCGAAGGATGCGCCAGATGATATCCCTGTGGTGTAAGGGTCCGCTAGCGGGTTCTTGAGGATGCTCTGCATCGTCGCGCCCACGGCAGCCAGTCCTACCCCTACCAGGATCCCCAAGAGGATCCTCGGAAGACGAAGATTCCACACCATGTGATCGTAGAGGCCGTTCTGGATGTTGCCTGTCACATGATCTATCAGAATCCTCCAGACTTCGATGAAACCTATCTCATATGAACCGATGGACAGGGAGTACACCGCAATGGCTGAAGCAATGAGAGCCATCGATATGATGAACAGACATCTCCTCCAGATTATCCTCCTGAATCCTTCGATCGTGTCCGGCATTCCGGCATCCGTTGTATCCCCTCGGAGATTTAAGCCCCGGATCAGCATCCGGGGCAAGGTCCTCAGACCTGGGCCTTTCCGAGATAAACTCCCTCGGTCTTGACGTTCCTGTATCCGTCATCACCCTCATGAAGACCCTTGTTGAACGGAAGATACTCGTCCACGAACTTCTGGAACTCGTCCATCACATCATAGTCGCCGTACAGATCTCCATAAACCAACTGACTCATCATGACCTCCATGATAGGAGTAAACAGGCCTTCACAGAATGTCCAATATGTAAATGCAAACCTGTTCTGCTCATAGGTGTCCCAGTTAGCGAACCACTTAGACAATCCCTTGTATTCGTCGTCTATCGCAGACTGCTCGCAATCCCACCATGCGTTGTTGGAAATGACGAACACGAAGTCAGGGTTCTTCTTGAGCACGTTGCCTACATCAGTCTCGAAATACCCCGGCATATCGTATGCGAGATTGTTCAGTCCGGCCTTCAAGGACGTTTCATAACATCCCGTCTTCTGACCCTGGACCTCCATCGTACCACTCTTATAGGCAGCGAGAACACAGATTCTGAACAGTATGGATATTGGACTTTATTCTCTGTTTGGACAGTATGATCGTTTTCTTCTGAAAAATTATGATCTGTTTTTTCTGGATGGAACACAGGGAGGAACAGATCTGAATCTGGCAGCAGTTTATGATAACTTTGAGTCTTATATGAAACCGATACTAAAACAGAACAGTCAGAAACTGAAGCTCAGGCAGGGTGGTTTCAGTGGATATCGTCTGGCAACAGATGAAGATGGCGAAGTCTTTTACCAGCAGGCAGTCACTTATATGAAAGATACGCTTGGAAGTCAGGGAGTACAGACACTTGTGAAGCGATATAAGAAATGTTTTGAGAATGCAGACCTGGTTATCGAAGCAATCCCGGAGATTATGGATCTGAAAAAGAATTTCTACGAGGAAGTATCAGAACTTGTACCGGAAGATACGATCCTGGCAAGTAATACTTCCGCAATTTCAGTAAACCAGCTCAGCGAATTCGTGAAATTTCCGGAAAGATTCTGCGGAACCCATTTTCTGAATCCGCCGCATATCATTCCTCTGGTAGAAATCACAAAAGGTGATAAAACAGATCAGGCGGTATGCGAAACCCTCTACACTCTTTTCAAAGATATGGGAAAAGAACCTGTACTTCTGAAAAAAGATGTAAAAGGATTCCTGTCCAACAGACTTCAGTTTGCACTGCTTCGTGAAGCAACCTATCTGGTAGAACAGGGCGTGGCAGACCCGGAAGACATCGATCGTACGATTAAGTATGGAAACGGTCTGGCATACACCTGTCCGGTTACTTCCAGTCCGTGGTGTCTTGTTATTGCCAATTGCTCGTGGGCTGTCTTTGCCCAGTAGAGCGAGTCGGTGTTTCTGATGTCAGCTGTATGCTGACTGTTGAGTCCCAGTTTGATGACTGGCGACTGCACCCAGATAGGGTGGTTGAGTAGGGTATCGAGTTGTGCGAAGCGATTCTTGAAGTGCTTGAGTACATTTTCATTTTTCAGATTTTCATAAACGAGCATCTTCGGGCTGAATGCTTTTTTCAGGGTCTTTTGCTTCAGATTTTGAGCCATAACACCCCTTCCTCCGATATTCATCAGAAGAACAGCAGTAGTGTATAGTATCAATTTTCGCTTCATCTTTCTCTTATTTTAAACACTATGAATGCAGCCGCAAGCTGTTGCAGCTGCATTCAACCAGTGTCTCTTGTTTTTATTGCTCAATGATAATTTTTTATCTATTTCTTATGAATTGAACATATATCAGATTCCTTATTTAGTAAGAAACCTCAGGATCGGCATTCTTGAGTTGGAATACCTGGAGTCTGCTCTGACCGTAAGCTACATAGATATAGCCGTTGTATTCTATAACGTAGTTGGCAGAGTGGGCAAGGTTGCGGTGGGCAACCACCTTGTGAGTTTCCTTGTCGAGAACCACAAGTCCGAATCCTCCGTATGCGATATATACATACTTCTTTCCTACGTAGCAGCCATTGGCATGACCTTTATACTTACCGGCATTTTCGCCTTCCGTGATAGTAGGGCTAGGCATCTGGTAGTGCCAGAGTTCATTGCCATCCATGTCGTAAACATACATACCGGCAGCACCGCGGCAAACGTAAATTTGGTTATCATCCACGCGAAGCACGTTCTTACCGTTGTTTGGTTCTATGGTGCTGATGGCGAAGGTATTCAGAGGGTTGCTGAGGTCTTCTGCCTTCTGGTCGAAGATTTCCACGTGAGCTGGGATTGCCTCAGTCTCGCTGGTAGCTTCTCTGTCCAGATAAACGGTTACGATCTTTCCATTGCCGATAGCTATGTGCTTTACCTTTCCTGGCTTGTTGATCTTGTCAAGCTCATTATAGGTATCTGCGTTGTAAACCAGGTAGCCCTTGGTTGTTGCTACGATCAGATGGTTTGTTTCGTCGTTATAGACTACACAGTTCTCATCATATCCCTTGTAAGCTCCTGTTGCAGGATTCATCTGGATGAACTGCAATGGCTTCTCGTAGATCACGGTGTCCTTACCATTGATGGTTGTTGTGATAGACTTTGATTCGTCAGCCAACAGATGGTTGTCCTGGATAGGGATGTATGCGAGCATAGCACCCTTCTTGTTGGAACTTCCTGGTAAGTAAACCATACGCTTGCCAGACTTGAGCTTCACTGCCAACAGATGGTTGAAGTCGAGGTCTTTCTGGTCATCGCAGAGATACTGCTCCAGTTTTATCTTGTTGTCTTCTACAGGGCTGAACACCTCAATACAGCCGCCGTGGTTCTTGTCACGGGTATGGTAAGACATATATAGTCTTCCGTTGTGCGACTGGATGCAAGTAGCCGAGATGTCGTGATTGTGATTATAGTCAATACTTGAAATCAAGTCGAGTGTAGGCTCCTTTGTAGGCTCGTTGTCTGCATTGTAACCGTTAGGATTGCACTCAGTCTTCTTGATGACGTAGTTACCTGTTCCTTCGTCGGTTGACCAATATACGTTTCCAGATGCCCAGATTACTCTGGTGTTATCTTCTGTAAGTTTCTTATTTGTGTCTTTATTACTGTAAATGCCGTCAGAGCAATCTACAATGATAGTAGCGTTATCTCCATTTGTAGTCAGAATATTGCAATCTACAGTTTTCTTGGTTGTGTTCCAGTCCTGAAAGGAGCTTGCTTCTGCCTTCTTTCCTGGTGCATTGTAGATGATTCTCCTGCATTTGATGACGGCTACACCATCCTTGTCTCCCAAGTCTGCACTACCCAAAGTATTATTGAGGTTTTGGAAAATGTCATCTACTTCAACCATTGATTGGTCATGTAAAATCATCTTTGAATTCGAGTCTTGGTAATAGTTGGCAGCCTTCAGATACAATGTCTCTATCGTAGCTCCGTTGGTGATGTTAACGTCACCGCTGGTTTTTACGGAACATCCTGAATGCAGTGCTGTCTGGCTGTCTAACTTTATACCTGTTTTGGCATTGAGAGTTCCATTTATTGTGGCATAGGTATTATTAGTCATGTAAAAGTCCTCTGTCAGTTCAACGTCTCCCATGCAGGCGAATTCTGTTTTTGTACCACTGATTTTGATGTTCTTGGCTTTTACATTGCCACCTACATATACTTGACAACCATTCTGAATATCAAGAGTCTTTCCTTCGATATTTAAATCACCATTATAGTTATGGAAATCATTCTTAATGGTATAGTAGCTTTGGCTTGCAGGAAACTCAATGGTTCCGAAGTTATCGATTTTGTTTACGCCAAATACCTCGCCAGAGTTTGCGGCAATCAGTTTTCCGCTCTTCATGACGATAATGTTTGTGTTGTCGAAGTATGTATTTCCACCGTCATATTTAAATGTACCCTTTACATAAATGGTCATACCTTGAATATTCAAGTTATTGGTGGTTACAACATCTCCTTCTTTTACGTAGTAATTGCCAGGGTGTGCTTCCCAAGGTTTTGCTATTGTTGTTATGTCTTTTGCGTTAGCAGGTATAGTAACCTCAGAAGTCTCACTGGCTCTTGTACGTGCCTTGTTTACCAAAGGAGTAATTGATGCCCCTTTGATGGTTTTGTAATTGAACACTCTAGATGCCAGCTGGTCTGCATACTCTGCGGTTACGTTGGAACCAACGATAGTAGCAGCTTTGCCGATAGGGTCAATGACAGGATCATTGCCGGGTGTTCCGCTATCGCTACAAGATGCCAAGAGCATTGCAGCAAATGAGAACGTTGCAAGTTTAATATTTATAGCTTTCATATTCATTTACTTATCTTTTATCGTTAACATTCTTGTTGAACGTATTTCTTGTTTCAGCCAGTCAACTTAGCTTTAATAAGGTGAATGTTCCCTCCCACTCTCTGGGAGTGGGAGAGAACAAGGTTTATTTCTTTTATTCGTATTACTTCTTGGTATCTGTAAGCTTGAATACCTGTACACGGCTCTGACCGTAAGCAACGAAGATGTTGTTGTCGTTATCGCCTGTTACGAAGTTGGCAGACTTGCCGTTGTATGCCTTACGGTGGCAGATTTCATCGCCTGTTGTCTTGTCGAGAACAACCAGACCGTATGAACCGCAAGCTACATATACGTAGTTTCCAGCAACATAAACTCCATTAGCGCAACCCTTCACATAGTCCTTTCCTGCCTCCAGGTTCTGAGCCTTATTAGATGCAGTGAAAGTTGGACATGTATAGAACTGGCTAGCAGTACCGTTGGAAATCTTAGAGATACCATTCTCGCCCTTGCAGACATAGATATCGCCATTAACCTCATCTACAGCAATCACAGCCTTGTTGCCCTTAGGAGAGATTGCACCCAATTCGTATGTTGCATCAACGTTCTGCATTTCATTGTCGGTATATACTGTCAATTTGCCATCAGCAGTCAATGCGTAAAGCTTGTCGTTTGCTGTAACAAGATACTTACCCTCTGTGCTGCCCTCGTTCCACTTGTTCTTCTTTGCATTGAAGATAGTGAAGCCCTTGGTGGTTGCAACAATGTGGTTGCTATTGAAGTTGGCTACACAGTTGGCATCCAAATTTGTAGTCTTCCTGTCGATGGCAGAAATCTGAATCTGGTTAGCGAATGTACCATCGCCTGTCAGTGAAATCTGTCCCATGAACGGACCTACACCTGTTACTTCATCAGCATGGCTCTTGTTTCCACTCTGGCTACCAGCTACCCAAAGGGTGTTGCCATCTACCAGGATGTGGTTGTAGTCATTGGTTGCATTGTCTGATTCTACGCTCTGATTGATAGCCAAGGTGTTGTTTGTCAAACTGATAGCCTCGATAGCTCCATTAGAAGCCTTGCCGTTTGTATGGTAAGCTACATAGAACTTGCCGTTTAGTCCTGGCTGGATGCAGGTAGCAGACATATCATTGTCTTTATTCTTGTCTTCTGCAACCAAGTCAAGCTTTGGAGCTGCGATGATAGTTTCAGGCTTACCTGCCCACTCACAGCCATAAGCCTTGTAGTCAGCACCATCTTCTTGCTCCTTGACACTGATACCATTACCTTTAGTTGCCTTATCGTAGTCGAGGTAAGAAGCTGCAATATCGAGATCCTCGAAAGTATTCTCCTTAGTTGCACCAGTATAGCACTCTGTGAACTGGAGGAGGAAGGTTGCGTTGTTGCCAGATGTAGCCAAAGCCTTAATCTGGTTGTCACCATTGTTGGTGAATTTCTTAGCCTTGATAACAGCGATGGCGTTGTCATCGTTCAAGGTAATCTGACCAGCACTTGCGTTATCAGTTACGATATTGTTGGTATAGATATCGCTCTTGTTATTGATATTGATCTTGCAGTTACCCTTCAGATTGAGAGTAGCGTTGCCGTAGGTAATGCTTCCATCTTCGTTCTTCGTGTTATTGGTAACGTTGATGTAATCTGCAGTGATGCTTGAACCAGCCTCTGCGTTGAATACCTTTGAAGCCTTGATGGCAGAATTCTCGCTGGCAATCATCTCACCCTTGACGTTCAAGGTCTCTGTTCTCAAGAAACCACCGCAAAGCACCATTCCAAATTTGGAAGAACCAGTGGTGAGCCATTTGGCTATCTGTCTAAGCTGATCATCAATGAACTCGTTATAAACAAATTTTCGATGACGGAACTGCACCTCTGCAATTACCGCTGCCAACAGAAGTTCATACGCTTTATCTTCGTTCACGGGCAATCTAAAACGTGCTATCATAGTCCGCCCCTTCTGTAGTAACTGAACATATTCTACGATTCTCTTTTTGCTTGCTGAATCCATTTTTACTTTCTTTTTTACTGTTGAAATTTTCACTCGACTTCCCTATAAAAAGTTCTTTGTCTTTATCTTTTATAAGTGTCAAGTCATGCGTCAAACCATCTGTTAAGTTATTTGTCAAATCATCCGTCCATTCAAGCATTGTGTATTTGGACGGTACATGGCGTGATTTCCCCTCAATAAAAGAGATAAGCTTACGCTCGGCAAGGTGTTTCCGTGCTGTAATGACTGTTTGTCTTGAAAGGCGCAAATCATCGCATATCCTGGTAGTGGAACACACAAACGGCATTTTCCAATACCGCTTGTTGCTCTCGTTCACAAGGTACGCAAACAGGGCTATTTCACTGGCTGGCATTGGCGACATCATAGCGGAACGCCACAATTGGTTCATACATCCTATATAAGTCATAACATTACCAGTTTAAGGGTTTCGGCTTGCGCTTGTTTCCTGCAAGAATGGCTGCG
>OQVT01002944.1_pt1 | contig 10957 bp, 6 predicted proteins | sample 1691561 | NCBI WGS metagenome assembly OQVT01 (sample SAMN03418260, study PRJEB22391) | human gut metagenome | biome: human-gut; feature: organic feature; material: feces | host: Homo sapiens | place: Tanzania | collected 2013-01
AGAAATGCAGCAAGATAGCCGTTCATTTCTAATTTCTCATTTGTCATTTCTCATTACTCAGTCTTTTTCATTTTTTTGAAATTCCGAGTCAAACCGTCGAGCGGTAATTTTTTTATTTCGTCGATTTTAATACGCGAAATTTCATTTTTCAGCATTGGGCTGATAGGGATTTTACGTTGCTTTTCCGTTTTCCCCTTGCGTTGCTTCGCCGTTGTAACTATTATCCATTCTTCGTTGTAGTTTAACGAATGAATTTCGGAGCGGCGAATACCCGTATAAAGCATAAGTACGTAAGCCTGAAAGAATAAATCGTTTGATTTTCTGAAATTTAATATAAATTCTTTTTCTTCCGTTCTCGTAAGCGGAATACCGTGTTCTTGTTCGTAGACGGGGATTTTTATCAATTTCATAGGGTTACGATTTATAATTTCGTCCGAAACGGCGTATTCGAACAGCGCATTTAAGAGTTGGTAAAGTTTTTGCGCGGTCCTGAAAAGTTCTTTTTCGGTGTACCGGTTTATAAAAACCTGTAAATCGATTTGTTTTATCCGGTCAATCGGGCATTTCCCGAACGCAGGCAATAAGTCTGAGTTAAAGAGTGTAACATATGCATTGTATGTGGTTTCTTTAACATACGGTTTTTTTACGATTTCAAGCCATTTTGCCGCGTACTCGTTAAAATTTGCAGATTGTTTTACGATTTGTGTAGTTTGATTTTTATACGGAATGTTGTAACTATCTAATAATTCGTTATTATGTATTTCGAATAATTTATCGATAAATCTGCTTTTTGCCGTATCGTATGACTTGCTTGATGCCGAAACGGCTATGCTATTCACTCTACAGCGAACTTCATATGTTCCGTTTTCTCTTTTTCTGACGTTTGCTTTAATTTTACCTTCTTTGAAAAGTGATTGTAGGCTTTTAGGCATAGATCTAATCTCCTTGTAAGAAAAAATTATGCCGCTATTTTGCCTATTTATATCGTTTTTAATTTTTGTGCAAGTTTGAATTACGTTATTCAGTTGACAATCTGCAATTTCGGCGATAGCCGAATCTTCGCGTTGTTGCGGGGTGCGTCGCGTAGGGATAGCGACTATTTGATCTTGCTTTGAACGTATTTCGTTTATCCAAGCGATAATTTGCAAGGACATTGAGTTGATTTCAAGCGCGTTCTGATAGATTTTATCCGAATCCCGATACCAGAGCATCTCGCCGGTGAGGGCGTTGAGCTTCTGGATAAACGCCTGGATGTCGTTCCACGTGATATTTTCGACGGGGTGGTTGCCGCCGAGCTTCTGCTCCGACGGGTTGCGCCCCATCACCTTCTGCCAGAGCGCCTGGGTGGTCTCGTAGCGGCAGATGTAGAAGCTGCGCACGGTCACCTGATGGGCGGGCTTGGCATTCTCGGCATTCCAGTAGTCTTCGGCGGCAGCGGCGCCCATGGTGAAGGTGCCGCCCTCGACATAGACCATGTCGGCAGCCAGTTTCTGCAGCGGGTTGGCTGCCGCTGCAGGTCTCTTCGCCTGCGCACGGGGCAGCGGCTTGGTGGCAGGCTTGGTGGTAGCGGGTGTCTTGGGGCGTATGATGCCCTGCGCTCCGGATTCGGTGGCCAGGGCTGTGAGCATGATGGCGATGAGTAGAGATGTGATGCGCATGGTGGTAAGGGTTTGGGTGATGCCCGGGCGGGCGATGTTACTTGAGGGGCACGCCACAACCGGGACAGTAGCGGTTGGCCTTGAGCACCTCATAGGGGGTAAGTCCCAGAAACTTATGGCAGTGGGGGCAGACGTAGGTGGTCTGCATGCTGGCGTTGAGCGTAGATATGGCGAGCGTCTTCTTTTCCAATACCTTCTCGCCAGCCACGACGGCTATCGCAATGACCACCGCCAGCACGATGATGGATATCATCCAGTCCTGGCCCACGGTCTGCGCGAGCAGCATGGTGATGATGGGAGTGAGCATACGTATGGAGTTGACCATCGTGGAATATCGGTCCCACTTCTTCTTTTCGTTCTCGTAGTTGGCCCATATCTGTCCGAGGTCAATAGTGGACAGGTCGGTGAGCAACTGCCTTACCGAGGTCTTGTGCTGACCCAGGAAGAAGGGCGTGTCGGTCTTGACGGTCTTGCGCTTGATGCGCATGCCGAAGACGAAAGTGCCTCGGGTAGAGTCGAGGTCTTCTATCTGATAGGTGTCGGTACCCGTGCGGGTCAGTTTGGCGTGCTGTGGGTCCACGCTGGTGTCGGCGATGTGCATGGGTTGCTGTCCCATGCGGCCTATGGTGATGGTTTGTCCTATTTCCATATCTTTTGCTGTTCGTAGAGTTTCTTGATTTCCTTGAGGGCCTCCTTGGAGATGGGCAGGGCAAAGTGGTCGGGGTGGTCGAAGTCAGAGAGGATGAGCCGCTGGGTACTGAGGTTGACCTGGACTATCATCTCGGTGTTGACGATGTACCGCTTGCCGATGCGGATGAATACCGGCTGGCCGGGTTCGGGCTTGACGCGTATCAACTGTTCGACCTCACCGAGGCTCACGGGCAGCATGATTTTCTGCTTGTTAGGGAACACGCCATAGCAGTAATTGCCGAAGGCTTCGTAGAACATGGCACGGGTGAGGGGGACCCGAAGCAGTTCGTTGCGGCGGTTGAAGACTATCTGTTTCATCTTTCCTTGGAGTTATTCAGTCATGCCGTAACACTCTGGCTGTGCGCGGGAGTGGTAGCAATAGCAAAGGTAAACATAATTATCGGAATAAACTTTACAATTTGCCCATTTTTTTACCTTATTATATATATAAGGGGCAAAAATGTAGCCCTCTGCGCCCATCATCTGCCCGTGACCGAAGGACTGAGCGACGCCCTGTCGCTGCCAGGGTAACCTCGGCTGCTGCCAGGGTGACCTCTGCTGCCACCAGAGTAAATTCGGCTGCTGCCAAGCCTCCTCTGCCAGGCAAGGCGCATGCCGACAACAGCCCTGTGGCCACGGTGTCGCCCCCGCCGATGCAGCAAAAGCCGTCAGAGACTATCGACAAGTTGGTTTCAAACCATGAAATGACCGTTGCAAGGCAGGAAAGGAATAAATCACGCCACGCATCCTCCATTTCGTGACTTGAAATGAGGATGAAGGCGACCTCGGGCGGGTTGGCGGTCATGGTGCATGGGCGTGGAGGCTATTCCGTCGCGATGTGGCGGCCTCGCTCTGCCACAAACCGCTTGAGCAGAAACGTGAGGAAATAGGGGAAGGTGTAGAACCTGCCATTGAATCCTATGTTCTTATACCCCAACTTGATGCCGTACCTTACATCGGGGTACTTGTCGGCCTTGAGCAGATTGTTGAGCGAGGCGGTAGCGTTGTCGTTGGCCTTCACCTCAACGGGAATCAACGAGTCGGCGTCTCTGATAAAGAAGTCCATCTCTAAGGCGGGCCTGTCGTTGCTGTAGTAATAGAGACGGTAGCCTTGCTTCACGAGCATGTCTCCCACGGCGTTCTCATAGATAGCGCCCTTGTAGGTGCCGAGGTTCTTGTTGGCTCTCAAGTCCTCCTGTGCCTCTTCGTCGAGCGACGCGATAAGCAGCCCGGTGTCCTTGTAGTATATCTTGTAGAGTTTGGGGTCATAGTTGCCCTTCAGCGGCAGTTCCGGCTGGTTCAGACAGTAACAGATGTTGATGACACCAGCATCAGCAAGCCATTCTACGCATCCCACATAGTCTCTGTTGCGTGCATTGCGTGCAATCTTGGTTATCTGGAAACGCTTGTTCTCCTTGGCCAGAAATGTGGAGATATGGTTGTAGACGGCCTTGACCTTTGCCTTGTCCAGCCCGTCGACATACTTGGTGATATCTTCCTCATAGTCTTTCAGCAACTGCCTCTGTATGCCCAGGGTGCCACTGAAGTTCTTGTTCTGGATGTAGGTGTTGACCACCTCGGGCATGCCGCCTATCGTGACATAGTCGCGGAAAAGGCCGAAGAGGATATCCATCTGCAGATTGCTGATGGGCTTGACCTCAAGCATGTGCCGGTACAGGTCGTCTACGAATTCCTCGGTATAGCCCTTCGCCCACAGGAATTCCTCGAAATCCATGGAGTGCATCTCGTAATCATCCTTGTAGCCCACGCTGTTGGACTCTATCTCCCGGTAGTTGATACCCATCAGCGAGCCAGAGCAGATGACGTCGAAGCGGCCGTCGAGCTTGAAGAACTTCAACGCGGTGGCACAGTTGGAGCATGCCTGCAGCTCGTCAAAGAAGAACAGGGTGGCGCCGGGGATGAACCTCAGCTCGGGATTGAGCAGGGAGATGTTCTTGAGGATGGTGTCTACCTCGAAGCCATCGTCAAAGATGGCCTTGTACCTCGTTTGCTCTACAAAGTTGATTTCAATGACGCTCTGGTAGTTCTGCGAGGCAAACCATTCGATGGAACGGGTCTTGCCAATCTGCCGGGCGCCTTTGATGATAAGCGGCTTCCTGTCTGGGTTGTCTTTCCAAGCCGTCAAGTAGCTGTCCACCTTTCTTCTGAGTAGTCTTTCCATATCGCGAAACATTGATTATAGGTGCAAAGATAGTGATTTTCACGTTATCCGCATCATAAACGGCGCTGTTTTTCACATAATCCGCCCCGAAAATGGCTATATTTTCACATAATCGCATCAGTTTTGGCGCGATTTTTCACATAATCCGCGCTGAAATGGGCTCGATTTTCACATTTTCCCATATTTTGCGGAAGATGGTGGTCATACATACCGCTGCGGTATGGTCCTTGGGCGGCATGGTCATGGCCCGCGCAGCCACCGTAGGCCCGCCACTGCGCAAGGTGGATAGGCAGCCTCGGTAGATGATGCCATTCGCTGCATGGGGAACAGGGGGCGGGAGGAAGTTTTGTGGCGTGCGCGTGAAAAGAAATGGGAGGAAGCGTGGGTTTCTTCGTAATTTTATATAACTTTGCCAACATGAAATATGTTGAGGCTATACTTCCGCTGCCGTTAGACGGCCTTTTCACTTACAGCGTGCCCGCTGCCCTGGAGTCAAGGGTAGTGCCAGGCGTGCGTATACTGGTGCCGCTCGGACGGAGCAAGACCTACACGGCGGTGGCGCTCAACACGCATGACATCCAACCCGACTTTGAGGTAAAGGACATCGTCGATGTGCTCGACGACCATCCCATGCTGCTGCCCCATCAGCTCTCGCTGTGGCAGTGGATATCCTACTACTATCTGGCACCTATCGGCGACGTATATACCGCCGCGATGCCGTCGGGGCTGAAAGCCGAGGACGGGTTCAGACCCAAGACGGAGGACTATATAGCCCTCAGCCCGCAGTTGCACGACCAGCGCGCGCTGCACGTGGCTATGGAGTCGCTCGCCCGGGCCCGCAAGCAGCAGCAGGTGTTTGCCACCTATCTGCAGATGAGCCACTGGGACATGAGGGCCGATGGCGAGAAGGTAGAGGTGCGCGAGATTACCCGCGAAGAGCTGCGCAACGAGTCCAACGCTACCGAAGCCATCATCAAGGCGCTCGTAGACCGTCACCTATTATATATATATAAGGTGGAAGTGGGCAGACTCAACGACGGAGTGGGCGAGCCCCTGGCCCAGCCCAAGACGCTGAGCCCCGCGCAAGCCCATGCCTACGACGCCGTGGTGGCGAGCATGAAAGAGCGCGAGGTGACGCTGCTCCACGGCGTGACCTCGAGCGGCAAGACCGAAGTGTACATCCATCTGATAGCCCGCGCGCTGGAAGAGAAGAAGCAGGTGCTCTATCTGGTGCCCGAGATTGCGCTCACGGTGCAGATGATGGAGCGTCTGCGCCGCGTCTTCGGTTCGCGGTTGGGCATCTACCACTCCAAGTACAGCGACGCCGAGCGCGTGGAGATATGGCGCAAGCAGCTCTCCGACCATCCCTACGATGTAATCCTCGGCGCGCGCAGTGCCGTCTTCCTGCCCTTCACCCGGCTGGGCATGGTCATCATCGACGAGGAGCACGAGACCAGCTTCAAGCAGCAGGACCCGTCGCCGCGCTACCATGCGCGGTCGGTGGCGATTATGCTGGCCCGTGCCACCGGAGCCCGTGTAGTGTTGGGCACCGCCACGCCGTCGGCAGAGTCGTATCACAACGCACAGAGCGGCAAGTATGGACTGGTAACCCTCACCACCCGCTATCAGGACATCCAGCTCCCCGAGATACGGGTGGTCGATGTCAAGGACCTGCGTCGTCGCAAGATGATGAACGGTCTCTTCTCGCCCGACCTGCTGGCTGCCGTGCGCGACCAGCTTAGCCGCGGCAAGCAGGCCATACTCTTCCAGAACCGTCGAGGCTTTGCGCCGATGATAGAGTGTCACGACTGCGGATGGGTGCCGCGCTGCAAGAACTGCGACGTGTCGCTCACGCTCCACAAGGTGACCAACAGGCTCACCTGCCACTACTGCGGCTACACCTATACCGTGCCCACAGAGTGCCCCAACTGTGGAGGGCGCGACCTGAGAGGGCAAGGCTATGGCACAGAGAAGATAGAGGACGCCGTGCGCACCGAGTTTCCTGATGCCAGGGTGGCTCGCATGGACCTCGACACCACCCGCACGCGCAACGCCTATGAGCGCCTTATCGCCGACTTCTCTCAGGGCAAGACCAACGTGCTCATCGGTACGCAGATGGTGACCAAGGGACTCGACTTCGACAATGTGGGCGTGGTGGGCATACTCGATGCCGACTCGATGCTCAACTATCCCGACTTCCGCGCCTACGAACACGCCTTCATGATGATGGGCCAGGTGAGCGGAAGGGCTGGCCGCAAGGGCGAACGCGGTCTGGTGATACTCCAGACCAAGGCTCCCGAGCTGCCGGTGATACACCAGATAGTGGGGCATGACTTCAAGGGCTTCTTCGGCGACCTGATGGACGAGCGGCGACTGTTCCGCTATCCGCCGTTTGCCCGTCTGATATACGTTTACATCAAGCACAGGCAGGAGCATGTGGCTGAGAGCGCCGCCCTGCTCATGTCGGGGTGGCTCAGGCAAGGCTTGGGCGAGCGGGTGCTGGGCCCCGACAAACCGTCGATAGCCCGCGTCAAGACGATGAGCATCCGCAAGATTGTGCTCAAGCTCGAGAACAGTCTCGACGGGCGTCAGGTGAGACAATACCTGCGTCAGGTGCAGCAAAAAATAATGCAGGACAAGCAATATGCTACCCTGCAGATATACTATGATGTGGACCCGCTATGACAGCAAGCCCACATCACGCACAGATTATTGATATATTTACTTATAATTAATGTCTCTCTTAGAGAGTGAGGTCTACACCGAGACCAAAGACACGGTTGGTACGTGTGAACGAGTTGGTAACGGTGGCCTGACCGACTGTTTCTTTCTTGTCGTAGTCGCTGTAGATGGTCTGGAAGTAAGCGGCGTTAATCTTTACCTTCTCGCTTACCTGGACACCGACTCCGAAGCCGATAGAGTAGGAGTTGACATTGAAACTGATGTCATTCATACCCGCATCCTTAAATCCGTACTGGGTCTTCTGCGCTCCGGCGCTTACCTGCCAGCACTTGTTGATGTCGTATTCGGCACCGACGAGATACTCATTGGTGTCGCTCAGCATATCCTTGGTGTACTGCTTGGTATCGACATCGAAGTAGTGGTGCCAACCGGCCGAAATGCGGAGCGAGGGCAGCAGCGAGTACTGTGCGCCTACGGTGAGCAAGCCGGGAGTGTCTTCTGCCACCTCGTTACCGTCCTTAAACTTGCCGAGCATGGGGATGCCCTCGGCGCTGAGGCTGTTGGCCGACTTGTTCTTCAGACGCATACGGGTCTTGAACTCATACTTGGCGGCGAGGTTCAGGCGTCCTGTCTTGTAGTCGATACCGATGATGGGAGCCACGCCCCATCCTGTCTGGTCGCAGTTGAGCTCGATGTCCTGGGTAGACTGGCTCAGCATGTTGGCTTTGGCCGCTGCTGCCTCCAGAGCCTGTGCTGCCTGCATGTTGCCAGCCTGCTCCATAGCACCGGCATATCGGTTGAGCTGGTCGCCCAATTCGCTGAAGTGGGCGGCGGCACCTACCATAGATGACTGGCCGTTGTCGAGGTGCTCGATGGAAATGTTCTTGACATAACCATAGTAGTTGGCCGAACCGTAGAGCATCTTCAGACCGCCATAGACAGAGAGGTGGTCGTTGATGCGGTAAGCGGTACCAAAGGTGAAACCATAATAATACTGGCGGCCACGCATAAATGAGTCGTAGCTATACTTGGTGCCCATGCCGTGACCTGCCATGCCGGGGATACCCAGCTGGCCGAGAGTCTGGTAAAGCTGGTTGACAGCGGGGGCATAGGTGGTGACGCCGGCAACCACCTGCTCGAAAGAGCCGAGGCCGTTGGGGAATTCACATTTGCCACCGCCGCCGGTAAGGGCAAATCCGAACTGGAAGCTCCAGTTGCCCTTGTTGTAGGCAGCCTGCAGAGAGGGGATGACGGGCGCGTCGGCCTTGCCCTCAAACTCGTGTACGCTGCCACTCATGTTCACGTTGTTGGGGAAGAGTGGGAAGCCCGTCTTGATGGTACGGGTCTGGTGTGCATTCTGCAATCCGATAGACAGGTGCATGCCCTCGCCCAGGAAGACTACACCGGCGGGGTTGCTGTAGACGCCATCGATGGCTATGGCAGCATCGCGCGCGGGATTGCGAAGGAAGTTAATGTTCTGGTTGGTGTTGGTGAGTAATCCACCGGCCTGTGCGGTGGTCGAAAAAATAACGATTGCTAACGCTGTGCAAATCAGTTTTGTCTTATTCATCTTAAAAAAACTAAAAATATTGGATGCAAAGGTATTAATATTGTTCTATATATCCACTATGTTCATCGTTATTTTATCTCTTGTTAACATTTAGAAGCCCAAAAACCGCACAAATCAGGCTTTTTGTGCGGTTTTTGGGCCTTAAATTGGACTTTGTGAGCACCCAGATTGTTCTCGAGGGCGCCCAGGTTGGTCTCCAAAGCGCCCAGGTTGTTCTCGGTTTCCTATTTCTTCAGTTCCGGATATTGTATACGTGTGTGGTAAATGGCCTTGAGGCGTTCAATGAGCACCAGTTTGGCCTGGGCGATGTCGCGGAAGGTAATGGGGCACTCCTTGAAGAAGCCGTCGGCCACCTGCTGGTCGATGAGGCGGTTGACGAGGTCGCAGATGCTGTCTTCGGTATATTCGGGCAGCGAGCGAGAAGCTGCCTCGACGGTATCGGCCATCATGAGGATGGCCTGTTCGCGGGTGAAAGGATTGGGGCCGGGATAGGCAAACTCCTGGATGTCGACATCCTCGTCGGGATGCTCATTCTTATATTTTATATAGAAGTACTTGGTGATGCCCTTGCCGTGGTGGGTGAGGATGAAGTCCTTGATGAAGGCGGGCAGATTGGCGCGCTCGGCCTCTTTGACGCCCTTGGCGACATGGCTGATGATGATGCGCGCGCTCTCGCGGCAGGAAATCTCGCTGTGGGGGTTCACGCCCGACTGGTTCTCGGTGAAGAAGACGGGGTCGTCCTTCTTTCCGATGTCATGATAGAGCGCTCCGGTACGCACAAGCAGACTCTTGGCGCCTATCTTGTTGGCTATCTCGGCTGCCAGGTTGGCCACGGTGATGGAGTGCTGGAAGGTGCCGGGAGCCACCTCGCTCAGCTCGCGCAGCAGTCCCTTGTTGGTGTCAGACAGTTCGATGAGCGTCACATCGGAGATAAAACCGAAGGTCTTCTCGATGAGATACATGAGCGGGTAGGCAAGCAGCAGGAACACGCCGTTGACGATGAAGTAGGAGTACATGCTGTGGTCGAGGTCGGTGAAGTCGCTGTCCTGCATGAGTTGCAGGGCGAAGTAGACCACGCAGCTCGACAGCGTCACCAGCAGAGCGGTGCGGAACACCTGGGCACGGCGCGCCAATTCGCGTAGCGAGTAGATGGCCACCATGCCGCCCACTATCTGGACGATGATGAACTCGTACTGGTATTTGACGGCGGCGGCACAGATGATGACCATCGTGACGTGGGTGGCAAAGGCGGTGCGCGAGTCAAGGAAGACGCGCACGAAGATGGGCGCCATCACCAGCGGCAGGATGTAAACGCTGAACACGTTGTGGGTCATCATGAGCGACACCAGCACGGGGAAGAGCGTCACCATCACGTAGAGCATCAGTATGTTGCGGGGCTTGGCGAAGTAGTCCTTGCGGAAGAGCGCCAGGTAGATCGAGAAGAGCGAGATGAGGATGAGCACAAACAGCAGCTGGCCCATGATGGTCGAGGTAATCTCGGTAGAGTCAGAGCTGCGTCGCTGCATCTCCCGCTCAAACGAAGAGAGCACGCGGTAGTCGTAGTCGTCGACTATCTCGCCACGGTCTATAATCTTCTGACCCGTAAGCACCATACCGCTGGCTGGCGAGATGCCGCTGAGCAAGTCGTTAAGCTCGGCCTGGCTGCGGTCCTTGTCGTAGATGAGGTTGGGCTCGATGTACTCATTGAGGTTGAGCTTCTGCAGGGTCGACTTCTGGTCGGCCAGACGGTCGTCGGCGAGCAGCTGTTCGTAGGCACTCATGGTCGAGTAGACTTGTCCCACCTCCAGAGGCACAGCCTCTTTCTCGTTGACTATGCGTATGGTCGTGGCAGAGTCTCTTGCCATGTCCTGATATTCGGCCATGCCCATGATACCTGTGGCATAGAGTCGGTGCAGGCGCTTTATGACGGCCGCCTCCAGGTCGTGGGAGATAGGGTGGCTATTGGCGGCGAGGTCCTGGCGCAAGTGCTCTATCTGCTGCTGCTCCACCTGAGTGTCGTAGCGGTAGTAGGGCTGAAAGGACTCCATCAGCGAGTCCTGCTCCTGCTTGATGGCTTCGTCGGTCTTGTAGATGGGGAAGTCAAACTTGGCGATGAACGAGCCGTACATCCATGGCTTGCCGATATCGTATCTTATGCGCTGGCTCTCGTTGTGG
>OQVT01002945.1_pt1 | contig 10952 bp, 22 predicted proteins | sample 1691561 | NCBI WGS metagenome assembly OQVT01 (sample SAMN03418260, study PRJEB22391) | human gut metagenome | biome: human-gut; feature: organic feature; material: feces | host: Homo sapiens | place: Tanzania | collected 2013-01
CACAATGGGAATGGCCAAGAAGGAAGGTTGGACAACGAAGAACGGCAGCAAGTGGCTGACCATGCCCGACCAAATGCTCATCTATCGCGCAGCCGCCTTCTTCCAGCGCAGTAACTGCCCTGAAATCAGTATGGGCTTGAGTACTTCCGAAGAACTTCAGGACATGGGCGAACAACCCGTATATGTTGAGGAAGTGAAGGACAACGACTTGAGTTCCCTCGCTATGAAGCGCATGAAGAGACCTGCTGCCATCGCTCAAGCCGAGGCTGGAACCGCCGGCATTCGGCTTCACAAAGATCAAGCTGCCATCGCTCAAGCCGAGGCCACAACTGTAGATGGAAGAAAAGATCCAGCTGAAGCTGAAGAGGCTGAAGGTGCTCCTGCACCGCAAGGCAATCCCTTCGAGCAAGCCGAAGAAGTCAATGAACAGGCCGCAGAAGTCAATGAACAGGCCGCAGCTAAAGAACAGTCCGAAGCAACGCAGCAGAATGCGGCCAATCAGAATAACCGCCCTTCTCTTCTCTAGCCTATGAACGCAGAATACGGTCAGGAACAGAATACGTTAGGTTGGTACCGCGCAAGAATCGGACAGATAACGGGTAGCGCGGTCGGCAACCTGATGGGTGAAGGTCGAGGTGGAAACTGGTCTGCTACGGCAGTCAGCTATATGCAGCAACTCGCCTTCGAGCGGACGATGGATGAGGAGATTCTCAACAATGATGAACTGTTCGCCCAGTATGTCGGCATCACTGAGGTAAAGTCCAAGATTCTTGAATGGGGACACAAGATGGAGGGTCCTGCGGCAGACCTGTTTGCCGCGATGTTCCTTCAGATCTATGAACCCAATGCCAAGTGCAACGAGGAGATTGTCCTTGAAGAGCCGCCATCGGTCAAGCATCCCACACTTGAACACTTCGCGAGTTCGCCAGACAGAATGTTTGCCAACCCGGTCACGGGGGAGAGTTGCTGCATCGAGATCAAGAGTCCGCAAGGCAAGGCGTTCGCCAAGTATGCCAGCATCATTCTTCTTCCCACGGAGGCCATGAGGCTTGAAGCCTTGAAGAAGGCTGAACCCAACTATTATTGGCAGCTCTTCTCACACATGATGGTTACGGGTACAACTACTTGCTATTGGGTTGTCTACAATCCATTCAACAAGGTGCCTCTGTTCAGCATGGAAGTCCATTGGGACGATGAGATTGTTCAGAAGATCGAGACGCGCGTGAAGGAGGCCAACAAATACATTGACGCATTGGCGCGCAATATGATTGGCCTATGACACGCAAGGAGATTCTGGAACAATTCTGGGTGACGGCATTCAAGGGTCTGTCAAAGGTGATTCCCTTCGAAAAGGTGTGTGCCAAGGCATTGCTGGACGAGAGGATTACAACAGAGACAGCCATTCATTACCTGAGCGGTTCGGGCGAGCAGCACGTGAGCAATCTCAAGGAATTGCAGACGGAAGAAGGACGCAAGACCTACCGCGATACACTTGATTTTCGCTGTGCGGCCTATGTGGACTCCAAAGTCCTGTTTGCCAAGAATCTACCCAACAACAAACAACAAGAAGAAACAATGAGCGAGAACAACAACAACGGCACGCAGGAAGAGAAGATGGAACGCACGTTCCTGGTGCAGTGCTCGAAGGAGCAGCTGATTGCCTTGGGCAACTGGATGTACGACAACGGCATCTTCTTCTGCAAGTGCAGTGACAAGATCAATGCGGAGGCTCACCGCTTCACCTTTCCCGAAGAGGAAGCCAAAGAAGCTGATGGAACTGTACGCCCTTAGAGACGGATGTTCACTGCTCCCATGCTACGACGATGACGCAGACAAGCTGCGAAGCCTCTCAGCCGATCGGCCGGTCTTCATCACCATTCACGAAGCAAGGAGCATCCGAATGCACAGACGATACTTCGCACTTGTCAACACCGCATGGGGGTGCATGGCAGAAGAAGAGCGAAGGCTGTTCAGAGACAACCTCGACTGCTTCAGGCGAAGCCTTACATTGCTCGCAGGATTCACCGACCCCGTCTACAACGCAAGGACAGGAGAATGGAATGAAGTGCCCCGAAGCATCTCCTTCGAAAACATGGGAGAGCATGAGTTCCGACAACTCTACGAGGCAACCATCAGAGTCATCTTCGACAGACTCATCCCCGATGCCGAGCGAAGGGATACGTTCCTACTCGCATTGCACGATTTCTGAGGTCTTGCCGAAGAGTCTTGTGGCAGAATGTGCTAGGTTGTTCGCAAGCGCGATGAGCATCGTATTCCGCGATGACTTCGGCAAGAATCCGATTCACAAGGTTGTCGGTATGCTGGCCAGAGCCGAGCGCATTCTTGACGAGCATCAGCATGAGACCACGACCTACGCCAACCAGCTTCGGCTTATCCGCCAAATCAAGACCAAGGTGGAGGCCAAGATGAAGAAGGCCAACATTGAACAATTCTAAAAACGCTATATAGTTTAACTCCCTGGTGGCGCGCCTTCGGGTGGCATAGCGATGTCGCACTTTTTGTAGGCGTTTTTGGGTGCGCCACCTCTTTTTTAAAAACAAAATAAAAAACGAAGATTATGATTTACGAAGCAAGTGTTGCTTACAAGAAGCAGAATGAGAATGGCCTTGAAGTTTCCGTTAAGGAAGTATTCCTCGTACAGGCCATCAGCTTTGCCGAAGCCGAACAGAAGGCCATGGCATTAGGGGGACATCTGACCACGTCTGACTTCGATATTACGGCTATCAAGGAGAGTGCCGTTGCTGACGTGATCCATAACGGAGAAGACGGCAAGTTCTTCAAGGTGACGTTCAACTTCATCACCACTGACCAGAATGGTCACGACAAGAAGACCAAGAGGTTCATCTACGCTGAATCACTGGACCTTGATGACGCGAAGCAGCTCTTTACGGATTCACAGAAGAATTCCATGTTGGACTACGAGGTTGTCGGAGTCCAAGAAACCAAAATCACGGAGTACATTATCGATTAACATCAAACAGATTATGAAATCGAAGAAAAGCATTGTTCTGGAAGCCGCAAGGGCGAACGGAACGAAAATCAATGAGGCAACCAACCTGACGAACACCTTCATAGGATTGATTGCAGCCGCGCTCAAGGATGGCGAGTCCGTAAGAATCAACGGCCTTGGCACATTCAGTATCCTTGAACGCAAGGAACATACGGCACGCAACCCCAAGACGGGTGAAGCCATTGTGGTTCCTACGCGTAAGGTCATCAAGTTCGTTGCATGTCAAGACTTGAAGAACTTATAGCAGCTGAACGGCAGAAGCACCACACCAGGGTGAGACATGGCGATGAGGAGCACAGAATCCAAGTCGCATGTGTCAACTGGTTCCGCATTCAGTACCCGAGCCTCAGGCTACGGTTGTTCGCAGTGCCCAACGGAGGCAAGCGAGATGTTGTTACCGCCGGGAAGTTGAAAGCGGAAGGTGCTCTGCCGGGAGTTGCCGACCTGATTCTCCTGAAGCCTAACTCGCAATATGGTGCCCTACTCATCGAGATGAAGACGGAGAAGGGCAGACAGAGCGAGAGCCAGAGGGTATGGGAGACCGACCTCTGCAGGTCGGATGAATACAAGTATGTGGTATGCCACGGAACGGAAGACTTCATCAAGGAGGTCACGGATTATCTGAGGGATACCTAACAAGGACAATATGGCAAAGAAACTGAAACAATATTACTTCCAGCACGATGCCTTTGCCCGAGAAGACCCAAAAATCGTCAGCCTACGCATTAGGCACGGATCAGCGGGGTATGGAGTATACTTCATGCTATTGGAATATCTATTCTCGCAAGAGGATTACGTGAGCGAAACTACCTATAACACCATAGGCTACAACCTTCATGAATCCGCGAGTCTAGTTAAGTCAGTCGTTGAGGACTTCGGCTTGTTCACCTTATCAGAGGATGGTAAGTGGTTTCATTCGGAGTCTTTCAGCCGTAGGATGGCTTCAATAGGTTCCACCGCAAGCAGTCGCTCAGAAGCAGCGCGGAAGGCCGCGCTTGCAAGATGGGGGACAGCCCCCGATGCGTCCGCACTGAAAAATGATGCGTCACGCATGCGTCACGCATGCAAAAACGATGCGGAACGCATGCGTCACGCATACGAAAACGATGCCAATAATATAAGAGAAGAAGATATTAAGAGAGAGACGCGTGCGTGTGCGTGTACGTGCGAGGATTTCCAAGCTGAACTTTTGAGGCAAGGCGAATTCTGGGAAACGGCAAGTATGCGTTTCCATTTCGACATTGATAAGCTCAAATCTTATGTTATTCCATTCGGGCAAGAATTGGTGTGCAAGGGCATAAGGCATGACAGCTTCAGTCGGTACAGACAGCACTTCTTCGACTGGCTGAGGATTCAACTGGAAAAAATCAACAATGACAACAAATCAAAACAACAACGGAAGGTTGAATCTTCCAAGCGTGGACGGGCTGAAAGCGATGCTGTTACAGCGGAAGATTTCGCGCGAGGGTTTTAACGTTCCGATTCACCCGGAAGATTTTTATAAAATTTTCGTTGCAGCCTATAATGCAGAAGTCGAATATCGCGGAAGTCGGGCTGTGCTGGATGACGAGAACGGCGCGAAATACATCCTATGGGATATCAGCAAGATGATGACAACGACCGCGAGAAAGAAGAACGGCCTGATGCTCAACGGCCTCTACGGCAACGGCAAGACAACAACGGTGTATGCCCTCAAGGCTACGCTGAACTTCCTTCGTGACAAGGGTTACGTTGACGGAGACAGGCTGGGCGTGAGGATCATTGATGCCAAGCAGCTCGCCATTCTGGCACCCAACCCGAATGCCATGACGGATCTAGCGAAGACCGAATGTGCCTTATGCATTGAGGATATGGGGCGTGAGGCCAGCGAGGTGATGAGCTACGGAAACATCCTGAATCCCGTGGCAGACATCGTTGAACAGCGTTATGCCGACCAGCTGTTCACCATCATCACGACCAATCTGACTCCCGAACAGATCAAGGAGCGTTACGGTGGCCGTGTTGCAGACCGATTCCGCGAGATGCTGGAAGTGATAACCTTCAGGCATGCGTCGTATCGGTGACAAGAAGAGAACCAACAACAACAAACGAAAAAGGATATGATGACGATATACGTTGACGTGATGACATATGACATGGATAGATTCATCTGCACGGAGAAGGTTGAGATTGACCCTGCGTTCTACAAGCTGGATGAGGTATGCAGGGAGGTTGTGAGACGGCACCCGACCCTCAAGGGCAGAGATGACATCGTCTTCATCCCCGAATTCAACAAACCAAAACCTATCAGACGATGAAGAATATCAGCAAGGAAGATCTTGAGGGAAGGCTTGCGGCACGGTGTGAATTTTTCTCTCTCGTCCAGCGGATGCGATTCCTGCAACGCAAGTTCTACGAAGAGAAGCGATGTACAGGGAATGAGAGTCGAGAACTCTACGCGATACTCGACAGAGTGGATGCCATTATCGAACGTGGCGTGACTGCGCTCAAGAAGGCTGGATTGGTTGAGGATGACCCAGACAAGAGGTGGAACGGTGGGTATGGGAATCTATCCTACTGTCAAAAACCCCCGAGGATTTCATATAATGCCCGTAGAGGCGTTAAAATCCCGAAGAGGATGGATTTCTTTCTGAGGGTGATGGAGCTTCGTAAATGGCAAATCAGAATCTCAACAACGGGGCAGACTTCCGTATGCCTTACTCCTCTGTTCGGGCTGTGCGAACTTGTTGACAGGCACATCGCCCAGGGCGAACTACACGACCAACTTGAAACGCTGTCCGAAGAGACGGTGATCTACCCCGACTACTCCTACAAGGAAGAACAAGAAACAACAACAGAAGAATATGAAGAATGAACTTGAACTGAAGATCGACAAACTTGCCGAATGCAGTAAGGAGCTGGGAATAGCACCGGTTGAACTGCTCATGACTATCTACATGGAGCTTTGCCTTGGATACGCCTTTGAGGCTACGGGTCAACTGATGCGTGTACCCTACTTCCAGAAGCACCGAGGCAAGAAGCTATACAACATGGCTCACCGCCTGATGATTGAGAGTGATGACCGAATCTGCCGATTCATCGGTGACAAGGATCGGCTGGACTTCATCAACAAGGTGTGTGACGATTACACGGAGCATATCCGCGAGAGCATTACGCGATACCGCGAGACCATCAACAAGATCCTGCTTCGCGGAGATTACCCCTACGTGAATGCGTATGTGGCGATGGTGACGGCCTCTTCGGTGATTCACCTTGCCAACGACATGGAGCAGGATTCACTCATCGGAGTGATCAAATCCATCTCGTTCGTCAATGACGGTGGTGTTATGAAGGTGTTCAAGGGCTACAGCGACTACGTGCAGCACTGCCAGTCCATGAGCGTCAGGAAGTTGCGCGATGCGTTCCTCCAGATTGAGAAGGAATTCGATACGGTCAGGGAATTGCAGGACAGCCGGGTGACGTTCACACCGACCGACCGCAAGGTTATCGAGAACATATCAAGAGAGGTGGTCGGGAGATTCTATCAGATCGGAATGCTCGTTGACTCCATCGAGAAGCACTCCCGTAAGGTGGTATAACTAACAACAATATTAACCAATCAACCTACAATGACTATGGACATCATCAAGAAACCCATCGTTAAGCACGACATCGACTTGTGCTGCGAGTGTGCAGCATTCTGCCACGAAGACAAGGGTAACCGCCCCTTCTGCAAGATGAAGCAGAAGTTCCTGCTGAGCGCGTTCACCCAAGCATGCGACAATCCGCAATATCCTGCGGATCTGAGGAAGAAAAAATACCGCAACCAAAAGAAGTAGACTATGGGAGACTATGTAACCAAGGTGATTCCGTTCACCATGGAGCTGGCCGAGATGATTCTCCGAGGCGAGGCCAAGAATTGCGAAGTGCAGACGCGCGAAGGACTCAAGGCCAGACTCCTTGCAACCGACATCAAGGACGTTAGGACGGTTGCAGCTGCCGTGACTAATGTTGCAGGAATGGAGGCTGTTGACACGTTCTACCGGGACGGCACTTTCTATGAAGATTCCAAATATTCCGACTAAGACCTTGTGATTCGAGTCAGAACATTCTATCGGGATTACAAGAACTTCAGACCGACCATGTATCAGGCTTGCCTTGTGCGAGACGTATGTGGATGGTGCGAGTCGGTATGTGTTGGATGGCAAGGTAACGATCCCGACCTAACCCCGGTATGGTTAAGCTGTAAAGCGAGGATTGCAAGCAAGTTCGAGGCTATCCCCATGACGGCCAACACCATCGGGATTCTAGGTAAGGATATCTCCTACGAAGAATATGTTAATGAACAGATGAGGGATATACCTCTTAATAAACTGATTGAGAATGACTAAGAATGATAGATGGAAGACCTTACGTAAGATGGTCGCACTAGATTGGAAGCTCATTAAATATGGCTGCGGTAGGTTCATCCCTGAAACAGGCATCGCAACCCTATCGTTGATTCTGTTGATATGCGCTGTTGTCGGTGCGTTCAATGGGTTCGGAGAATTGGCAGCTGGATGCTCTTTCGTGGCGGTTGCATTGCTTTTCGCGCTGGCATTCTCGATCTATAGCGCAAGCAAGGTTTTTGCTGATAGAGAATTGTTAAACATTCATGCAAGGAAAATGTTGTCGGAGAAATGGAGCACCGATTTGGACGACATTAAGATGGGTAGTGAGGATGGTGCAATATACATTGTGGTCATCACCCACGTCGGCTATGTATTCCAAGTGAATACGTATGACACCAGATTCGACAACCAAGCCGAAGAAATGCGCTCATCGCTCGACTTTTTTCGGAAATATCGCAACGCAAAGATTCATTACATCAAGGCTATTGACCTTTTAAAACTATCACTCGATGCTGAAGAGATTCGTCACGAACTTGAATAAGGACTTCCGCGTTAAGCGCAGAAGACATCTGGCCTACGATATGTGGGACAAGGCTAGCCTGCCCGACATAGAATACTTCTACGACTACGCGTTGCAATATCAGATTCTGCCGTTCATCTGGATAACTATTCAGATATTCTACGATGACGAAGAATGGGTTGCCAAGGCGCAAGCGGAAGAGGCTCTTTATTACCTGACAATTAATGATTGAAACGACAATGAAAAAAGTTGAAACAATGGCATGGATGGCCACAAGCAAGATCGGTGTGGTCAACATATTCCTGAAGGAGCCTAAAATGACTCCCTATGGTGATTACTTCGGTGAAGGCATGGTGGCCACAATTGGAACAGTCGGAGCTGGTAAGTTCCCTAACCACCACGCCTTCATACTCACCGATGGAATTGATTTCCCGAAGGAAGGCAATAAGGTTAGAGTGAAGATAACATTCGAAGTCGTAGATGAGCAAGAATGAGAAACCTTACCCGTTGACCAGACCTTTCCTTGATACGGCTGTAGGGGATGATGGGAGGCTGATACTGCACGTCAGGCAAGCCACCAATAAGGGGTATGCCGTGTGCGTATCGGGTGGGGTATTCGACCCCTCTTATCCCTCATCCGTCTACAGACGATCAAGAACTAAGGATGACGGCAACATCGCTTCGGCCATTATGGCCAACGAGAGCCTATGCACGTTCATTGAATATGAAGAGAAGGTATATTTTATTAACTTTGCTTTCTATTACAATCGAAAAATCAACAGCAAACACAAACAATGATAAACATTATTTATGGCGAAAGCGAAACCTTTCATCAAGTGGGTTGGAGGTAAGGGTCAACTCCTGGAACAACTAGATGCACAACTCCCAGCTGACTTTGACAGTTGGGACAATATAACGTACATTGAGTCGTTTGTGGGTGGTGGTGCAATGCTCTTTTATTTGCTCCAACGCTACCCTAACATCCAACATGCAATAATCAATGATATCAATCCAGACCTCACTACGTGCTATAAGACAGTAAGAGATAACCCGAAGCAACTGATTGAATCATTGAGAGATATAGAGAATACTTATCTAGCTCTTCAAACCGAGGAGGCAAGAAAGGATTTCTTTTTGGCTACTCGCGAACGATACAACGAAAAGAATCTAGACTCCATCGAGAATACTACCAAGTTTTTTTTCTTAAACAAAACTTGCTTCAACGGATTATACCGTGTCAACAAGAAGGGATTGTTTAATGTCCCCTTTGGCAAATATGCCAATCCTACTATCTGCGATTCTGAGACGATTCTCAAAGACAGCGAACTTCTCCAACGAGTAGAAATACTTAACGGTGATTTTGAGAAAACTTTTGACTACGCTAATGGTGATACGCTTTTCTACTTTGACCCTCCTTATCGTCCGCTGAGCGATACGTCCAGCTTTAATGATTACGCAAAAGAAGCATTCAACGATGACGCTCAGATTCGATTGAAAGCGTACTGCGACAGAATTCATCAAGCTGGTTTCAAGTTCATGCTAAGCAACTCGGACTGCAAGGGCAAGAATGAAGAAGACAACTTCTTTGATGTTCTTTATTCTTCTTATCAAATTGAAAGAGTCTGGGCTTCACGTAGCATCAACTCAAACCCCAACAAACGTGGCAAATTAACAGAGATTCTTGTGCATAATTACCAAAACACAAAAGCAACCTCTTACCACAATGATTTTGGACCATTATTCTCACCGAGCAATATGTGAGATCTCACACAAACTGCAAATAAATAATCTTATGCAACAATTCGACACATTCATGTCTCAACTTCAAGAGACCAATCAAACTCTTGATTTCTTCTGTGATTTCGACAAAATCTCACAGAATGTAGATGACATCAAGTTAAGCCTTTGCATGCTTAATATACTCATTGAATATACAGAAGAAACAACATGAAGAAATATGTAATAAAGTATGCTGATGGAAGCGACCAGCATGAGATGCTGGCCATCCACGAGACAAAAGAGTCTGCTGTCAGAGGGTTGATTGAATACATCAAGCTATTTGACAACCCACGTTCTCCTTTTGACTTCAAAATTGAAGAAGTCGAATGTGATATAAGTGAGTGTATTGACTCATTTGATAATGCAATGAAATATCTTGGCCTCGAAAGAAATGATGACTTTATCATAGCTCGTGATATTTTATCACAAAACTCTCTTGAGTTAGGAAAGGTCAAAAAACTTGTTTCGTGTGTCAACCCCAAGCACATTGAAGCGTTGATTGCCTTGAACAAGTTGTTCACCATCGCTGAAGCATGGAACAAGGAAGATGGATTTGTACCCGATTTCTCTGATCTGAAACAAGACAAGTGGTATCCCTGGTTCAAGTACGACAATGATGCTACGGGGTTCGTGTACGCGGGTACGGCTTACACGCCTACGACTGCGTATGCGCCTTTCGGTTCTCGACTTTGTTTTAAATCGTCCGAGCGCGCCGTGCAATTCGGAAAGCAATTCGCTGACCTTTACAATTCAGTCTTTCTTTCATAGAAGATTCGATTGATTATATAAAAGAGAATGACAACAAGAAAAATGGAAATAGAAGAATCAAACATCAGAAGATGGGCCGAGGAATTCGACTATATAAGGAAGTTCGTCAATGCGTCTCCATCATGCTGGAGATGGTGCGAGCCAACCCAGCAAATCCTGAAAATCCTGCCGCCTGTGGTGGATGACTATTATCTCTGTACATTCATAGTCAAGGGATACAACCGCGACAAGCCGATAATGATCACCGGGTACTACAAAAGACCCCGATGGAGCGATTTTTTCTGCCTCTCGGTAAGTCGTGCTGTTGCGACCTGATTGACAGCAAACGCATAGAAGCGCGTTTCCTTCAGATGGCAAAAGACATCAAAGGTACATCCCATCTGAGAGCCAGTAAAAAACTTGCCCAAGCATTCCTCGACAACGTGTATACGTCAGGATCAGACAACCAGTCAAGCCCTTCGGGCACAAAGAAAGATTAAAACAT
>OQVT01002947.1_pt1 | contig 10950 bp, 10 predicted proteins | sample 1691561 | NCBI WGS metagenome assembly OQVT01 (sample SAMN03418260, study PRJEB22391) | human gut metagenome | biome: human-gut; feature: organic feature; material: feces | host: Homo sapiens | place: Tanzania | collected 2013-01
GGGCTATTATGGTCTGGAGAATCTGTCGTACATCCCTGGCGAAGTGGGTGCCAGCTATGCGCTTCGGTTTGCAGCAGGCTTCCCCGGTATGATGATGGTTCTTTCCGGAATGAGTACCATGGAGCAGATGGAGGATAACATCAGCTTCATGAAGGATTTCAAGCCGCTGGATGACAAGGAGATGGAGGCGGTCCGCAAGGTACAGGAGATTTTCCACAAGCAGAATCTCATTCCCTGCACAGGCTGCCGCTACTGCACCGACGGATGTCCGAAGAAGATCTCGATCCCGGATCTGTTTGCGTGCATGAACGCGAAGAAGATCTACCAGAATACGAATTCCAATTTCTATTATGGGATCCATACACGGAACAACGGAAAAGCGTCGGATTGTATCAAGTGCGGAAAGTGTGAGAAGGTATGTCCGCAGCATCTTGAGATCCGCAAACTGCTCTGTGATGTTGCGGATGTATTTGATGTGAAGGCGTAAACAGAAGGAGAATTTGGCAGGATGGGATTTCACAGACTGGAAGAGAATCTGATCGATCTGGTGAAGGAGCAGCAGGCAAAGCTGGGATTCCGGCCGGAGGTGATACGGCTTTATTATCCGGTGTCTACCCTCAACCACTTTTTCGGGAGTGAAGATACGGCGGAAGAGATGAAGGCGCGGCTGAACGGTCTTGGGGCGCATATGAAGGGGACATTGGGAGAGGTCCGTGTGACGGCGAAGGGAGACAGGTTCTGCTTTGTGATTCCGGAGACCGGAAGTGTCTATGTGCATGAGCAGATGAAAGGACGGGAGTTTATTCAGGATCTGGTGGATCTCGTCGGGACGCATGGATGCAGTCTTGAGGAGATCAGAGAACTCTTCCGTCAGTGGTCCGCAAAGCCGGTGTTTGAGAAGATCGAAGATGGAGATTTCGACTGGGTCTTCCACTTTGCAGATGGGGTTCCGGACCGGTATTATTACTGTTTTAAGGATGAGGGCTGTCATCTGATCTACCACCGGTTTTTGCCGGAGGATTACGCGGAATTACAGTAGTTGAAAAAAGAATGTGCCTTGGCACATTCTCGTGCCTCGCGTGATTGTTTGCGGCAACCTGCTTTCCATAGTCTTCTATCTCCCGGTACAGCAGTTCTCTTTCCTTTGCAGAACGTTTTGCGCACAGATACGCTTCTTTGTCGGCAAATCCGTACTCCTTTAGCAGTTCGCCCATCTGCACTTTTGCCTGCTCCAGCTCCGCCTCTTTCGTTTGTGTCAGTGTAAGCAGTTCCTTTTTCCTTGCCTGTTTCTCCTGCAACAGCCCCGCAATTCTTCCAAAACGGTCGCACTTCTTTCCAATGTCCTCCAGTGCCTTCTGCGCAGGCAATTCCAGATATTTCTTGTCAGACAAATCGTCTGTCTGAGCCAAAACTGCTTCTCCCGCCGCAATTTCTTCCTGCCGGCGGTGACGGGGTCATTTCTGTAGTTACGAACATGATTCCGGGACTTATGACACAGATGGTTCATGACTGCATGAAGGGTGACTTTGAGTCTGCAAAAAAGATTCATTACAGACTCCAGCCTTTCTTTAGGGCAGCTTTCTGTGACGGAAACCCCATAAGCATAAAGTATGCAATGAATGTAAAGGGAATGGCTGCAGGTGCTCTTAGACTTCCTCTCGTAGAAGCGAATCCTGCCGCACAGGAAACAATAAAGGCTGCAATAAAGGAATGCAATCTTTAGTCATATAAAAACGCCGGTTGCTGTTGCCGCCGGTATTTTATGGGAGAATATTATGGAAAAGATTTCTGTTGGTATTTTGGGTGCAACCGGAATGGTTGGCCAGCGTTATATAAAGCTGCTGGATAATCATCCGTGGTTTGAAGTAACTTATGTTGCTGCATCTCCCCGCAGTGCAGGCAAACTCTATAAGGATGCCGTTGCAAGCAGGTGGCTTATCGGTTCTGACATTCCGCAAGGTGTTGCAAATCTTACAGTACAGGATGCAAATGATGCTTCGCTGGCTTTGGGAAAGTGCAAGTTTGTATTCAGCGCACTTGAGATGGGAAAAGAAGAAATAAAGGCTCTTGAAGAAGCTTACGCTGCAGAAGGAATTCCTGTTGTTTCAAATGCCAGTGCAAACCGCTGGACAGATGACGTTCCTATGCTTATTCCCGAGATAAACAGCGCCCATCTTGATATAATCAAAAAGCAGCAGGCACACCACGGCTGGGACAAAGGCTTCATTGCAGTTAAGCCCAACTGTTCTCTCCAGACTTATATGATGCCGCTTTATGCACTTATACGCGCCGGCTATCCTGTAAAAAGAATGATTGTTACGACACTTCAGGCAGTAAGCGGCGCCGGTTATCCCGGAGTTTCCAGCTTTGACATGATTGACAACATTGTTCCTTATATTGGTGGTGAAGAAGAAAAGACCGAACGCGAATGTCTCAAGATTCTTGGAACTGTCAGCGGCGAAAAAATACAGAATGCAACTGCACCTGTAGTAAGTTCTACATGTACTAGGGTTCCTGTAATTGATGGACACACTGCAACAGTAAGCCTTGAATTTGATCTTCCCGAAGACAAAAAGCCGTCCCTTGAAGAAATTGAGCGCGTCTGGACTGAATTTTCGTCTGTTCCGCAGGAGCTCAATCTGCCTTCTGCCCCGGACCATGCCATTGTTGTACGCCACGAAGAAAACCGTCCGCAGCCAAGACGTGACCGCGAGACAGAAAAGGGAATGGCCTGTGTAATAGGAAGACTCAGAAAGTGCAATGTCTTTGACGTAAAATTTGTAGCACTAAGCCACAATACAAAAAGGGGTGCTGCCCTCGGCGGAATTCTCAATGCAGAACTTCTTAAGGCCAAAGGCTTTTTTGACAATCTTTAATCAGTTTTTGTAGAATGTCTTCAGGGCTGTCTTTTGTATAAGGCAGCCTTGATTCTTTTTAAAACAATTCCCCTTCGCGTACGGTTTCGCACTGAACGTCTTTCTGAACACTCATTGTGTCACTTAAAATTCTTTTGAATACTTCCATGCAGACTCTGGCGTCGTCACTTGCCCTGTGTGCTGCCATAACATTTATACAGAATCTTGAAGCAAGGGACTGCAGTTTATACTGTCCTTTCTGCGGTTCAAGTACCAGTTTGGGGTAAGCCCATCTTGCCAAAGGCAGTGTATCTATACATTTATTTTTGAGCGGGCCGAGCGCACATCTTTCAAGACCCGCGTGCATAAATCCCAGATCAAAAGGGGCGTTGTGGGCAATAAGAACTGTGTTTTGTGTATCCAGATATGAAAGAAAAGAAAGAAGCGCAGAACTTTCAGAAACACCGTCCTGTGCCATGCCGTCTGTAATTCCTGTCAGCTGTTCAATAAACTGCGGAACCGGGACCGGCGGTTTTATTATCTTGTCGAACGGGGCTCCTATAATGCCGTCGTTCGAAAACTTTACGGCTCCTATTTCAAGCATAAAGTCAGATTCGGCATGAAGCCCCGTGGTTTCTGTATCAAAGGCTACAAACACTGTTCCGCTGTAGAATTCGCGTGCAAGATGTTTGTAGTCCCTGATAATACGAAACTGCCCCTTAGTTTGCTGCATCAAGAACAGCCTGTATCTCTGCTGTTATTTTATTGCAGAGGTCGTCGGCATCTTTCTTTGCTGCGCTGAGTGCTGCTTCTGTTTTTGCAGAAACAGGAACTGTGCTGTTTATATAGAACTTAATCTTTGGTTCTGTTCCGCTCGGGCGTGCGCTTACGATTGTTCCGCCTTCAAGAATAAACTGAAGAACGTTGCTCTTTGGCCATGGAAGTGAAGCTTTCTTTGAAGGTTCTGCAGGGTCAAATTCAATCTGCTGCTGGATGTCGCGGATTTTTACAACACGCTTTCCTGCAAGAGACTTGAGTCCGTCTTCACGGAGCTTTGTCATAATTCCCTTCATTATTCCTGGGCCTGAAACCCCCGGGAAGTTCTTGCTGATTGCCCTGTCTTCAAAAAGACCGTATTCCATGTAGAGTTCGTTAAGGCGTTCGAGAAGGCTCTTTCCCTTGCTTGCCCAGTAAAGTGTCATTTCTGCACACATTGCAGCTGCCGAGATTCCGTCTTTGTCCCTTGTTTCTGTTTCTACAAGGTAACCGTAGCTTTCTTCAAGACCAAAAGCGTAGTGTTCGTTTCCTGTCTTTTCCATCTGGCCTTCATCGTATGCAATCCACTTGAAGCCTGTAAGACATTCCTTTACTTTGACACCATAAGATGCAGCGATTTTGTCTACAAACGGGCTTGTTACAATAGAGCGGATAAGTACCGGGTTTGAAGGCATCTTGTTGAATTCCTTCTTTGAGAGAAGAACATAGTCTGCAAGAAGTGTACCCATCTGGTTTCCTGTAACGAGAACGTAGTTTCCGTCTTTGTCGGGGAATGCTGTTCCGAAACGGTCTGCATCGGGGTCAGTTGCCATTACAACATCTGCCTTTTCCTTCTTTGCAAGCTCTACAGCCATTTTGAGTGCCGGTGCTTCTTCAGGATTCGGCTTTTCTACTGTCGGGAAGTTTCCGTCACCTTCGCGCTGTTCAGGAACGGTTATTACATTCAGTCCAAGATCCCCAAGAACTTTTTCTACATGCATTGCACCTGTTCCGTGAAGGGGAGTGTAGACTACCTTTACGCTGCCGGCCTTTTCCTTGATGAGTTCAGGGCGGTAGAGGTTTGCCTTGATCATTGCCTGGAACTTGTCATCGATTTCTTTGTCAATAAGAACAATAGAACCTTCTTTGATAGCCTGTTCCTTGTCGATGAGCTTTACTTCCTTTACGGCGTTTACTTCGTCAATAATTCCCTTGTCGTGCGGTTCAACAACCTGTGCACCGTCGTCCCAGTAAGCCTTGTATCCGTTGTACTGCGGCGGATTGTGGCTGGCTGTAACTACAACACCGGTTTTGCATCCGAGAACCCTGATTGCAAAGCTCAGTTCCGGGGTAGGGCGCATTCCTGTAAATGCATAGGCTTTGATTCCGTTTGCGGCAAAAACTCTTGCTGTAATGTCTGCGAACTTGTCGTGGTTGTTGCGGCTGTCATAAGCGATACATGCGCTCAAAGTTCCGGCTGCTGCTTCTTTCGGGAAAGCCTTTATAATGTAGTTTGCAAGCCCCTGTGTAGCCTTGCTTATATTGAGCGTGTTCATGCGGTTTGTTCCGCCGCCCATGACTCCCCTGAGTCCGCCTGTTCCGAACTCAAGGCTCTGGTAGAATCTGTCTTCGAGTTCTTTCATATCCTTTGCGGCTACGAGATCTTCGACTTCCTTGCGGAATGATGCATCTTTTTCTTCCGCGATATACTGTTTTGCGCGGTCAAGAATTTCCTGTTCGTTCATGAATATCTCCTGTCTGAAAATACTTTTTTTTGAATACTGCTTTATAAGTGTATCAGTTTTTTAAGTTCTTTTCTACTGTTTTCCTATTGCATCTGCCCGCATAAGAATTGATGTTTCCCATTCCAGAAGCGAATGTTCTTCCTGCGGTTTTATTCCCTTTGTGTCGCACATTACTCTGAACACGCTTTCTGTTCCGCTTGGTCTCATCCATATAAAGGCTTTGTTTGTTCCCGAAGAGTCCATGAATCTTATTTTAAGGCCGCCGTTGCCGTTGTTCCAGTCGGTTGCGTTTTTGATTTCTTTTGTACCGTTTGTCGTATCTGCGGCGTATGATTCAATTCCGTATTTTTCCTTAAGTTCATCACGACGTTCCTTCCATTCCTGTTCAAAAAGTTTTTGGAACCTAAGCTTGAGCTTTCCCTTGTCTTCGGTCTTTACGTGAAGAACTGCACGGCTTTCGCTGACTCCTGTTGTTGTGTATGCCGGAAGGGAAGCAAGTATGTCAGAAAGTGTAAAGTCGGGTTTGTATTTGTTTTCCTGACCTGACTTTATGCACCACAGATGGAAGAGACCTGGTCTTATTGTTCCGTCGTGTTCAAGGCTGTCCCTTATTGCAAGAAGTTTGATTATGGCAAAAATTGTTGCAAGAGGATCCCTTACGCTTGAAGGGTATGTTATGTTGCCGCCGTTGCTTCCTTCGCCAAGAATCCTTACGCTGTAACCTTCTTCACGCTTTTCTCTGGCAAGGTTTACGACATTTGCTTCTCCTACTTCGGCTCTGAATACACAAGCTCCGAATGCCGCGCAGATTTCGTCTGTTCTCATTGAAGTAGGTCCGTTTACAGCAACTGCAATTTTTGATTCTGTTCCGCTCCAGATTGAACATGAGATTTCTGCTGCAACACAAAGCGCAAATACTTCCTGCGCCGGAATTGGTTTTGCGGCTTTGGAACTGTCATCCCAGTAGACTATGTTTCCCCTGTCTCCGTCGCAGTCCGGCATGTAACCCAGTTTTACATCTGTTTTTCCTGAATTCTGAAGTTCTGTCATAGCCTTTGCGCAGTGAACAAGGTTTTCGGGTTCAGGAATAATTGCGTGGACTATCTGCCCCGGATTGTCATTGAAGGACAGAAATTTGATTCCGCGCTCTTCCATGTATTTTCTGTCTACAGAAAGCGTTCTTGCCGAACCGTTCATGTCGCACAGAACAGAAACCGGCGATTTTGAAAGTGCATTTTTTATTTCTGAAAAGATTTTGTCCTGCTTTTTTTTCTGATCAAAGCCGGTTATAACTTTTCCCAAAAAGTTTTCATATTCGGCAAGGGCCTGCTTTTTGTATTTTGCACTGCTCTCCAGCACTTTTTTGAGTGAACTTTCGCTGCATTCCGCAAGAAGACGGTCTGCGTGTTCTTCTGCATTTACGGCGCCGCATTTTGCCCTGAAACTGTCTGCGAGTTTTTTTGCTTCGCTTCCCGGAACAACACCGCCGTCATTAAGACCGAATTTTATTCCGTTGTGGCCGACCGGATTGTGGCTGGCAGAAATGTAAAGAAAACCGTCGAGTGTTCTTGCATAGGCCATAATTTCTGGAGCGGCTGAAACCGAAAGAAAATGGACCTTTATTCCCCTGCATAAAAGTGCCCTTAAAACTGCATCTGCAATTTCGCTTCCTGTAGGCCTTGTGTCTGTTGCAACCGCGATTACAGGCGATTTTTTCTGGGTTGCGGCAATTGTATATTGTGCAAAAGTTTCTCCTATAAGGGCACAGAGTCTTCTGTTTGCAAGCCCTATGTGTTTAGATTTGCTTTCTTCGTTATTGTTTTCAGTAAAAATTTTGCGCCATCCCGACGCCGACAAAATCATGTTGTGTTCCATATCTTTTATTATAACAATATTTATTTTGATTAGCAACTTTACAGACCGTTGTCTAAATCCTAGTTTTATAGTATGATTTAGGAATGAGTTATAATAAGCTTGAGATGCCAAAAAACGGCGATCTCGTTGTAGTGGGACTTTCAGGCGGAGTCGATTCGACTATGACCGCGCTTCTTCTTAAGGAAGCCGGATGCCGTGTTGTAGGAGTCACAATGTCTCTTTGGAAAAACGATATTCCAGGATTCCCCGAAGATCCGAATATGAGAGAAAGCTGCTATGGTCCCGGAGAAGAAAAAAATATCGAAGAATGCAAAACCTTTTGTGAGGCAAATGACATTCCCTATTATGTGATAGATGTTGCCGAAGAATACAAAAAACAGGTTCTTGACTATTTTACTGCCGAATACCGCGCCGGCCGCACGCCCAATCCGTGTATAAGATGCAATCGTTTTATAAAATTCGGTGCTCTTCTGGCCGGAATCAAAAATCTAGGCATAGACTACGATTATTTTTGTACAGGACACTATGCGTCGGCTGTGCGTTCAGATGTTTCACTCTCAGAATCTTACGGAATAACGGGAGACTCTGAAGGCAAAGACAAATATCCTGTTCAGATAGCATGCGCGATGGATGCAACAAAAGACCAGGCATATTTTCTTTACAGAATTCCGTCTGAAGTTCTGGAAAAAGTAAGGTTTCCGCTTGGGGAATACAAAAAGCGCGATGTCATTGCAATGGCTGTCAAGAAAGGACTTGTTGCTGCCGGCCGCGAAGAAAGCCAGGATTTTGTTCCTGAACAGCTGTTTGACTATCTGTTCAGCGATAAGCCTTCTGTTCCCGGGGATTTTATTGATATGGACGGCCACGTTCTTGGACACCACCGCGGAATAGAACATTACACTGTTGGACAGAGAAGGGGACTTGGCGTAAGTGCAAAAGAGCCGCTTTATGTTGCAGCAATAGACAAAGAAAAAAATCTCATTGTTCTTGGTAAAGATTCTGATCTTTTCTGCGAAGGGCTTATTGCAGACGATCTTGTCTGGCCTGCAGATTTTAATCCTTTAAAAGAATTTGATGCGCTTGTAAAGATAAGGCTTGCCTCACGTCCTGTTCCTGCAAGAATTGAACCATGCGGCAGTACAGAAATAGGGGGAGATGCCGTAAAGATTACGTTCAGCGAACCGCAGCGCGCAGTTGCCCCGGGACAGTCTGTCGTATTCTACAGGGACGGCGTTATCTGCGGCGGCGGAATAATCTCGGAATCAATTAAGAAAGGTTCCGCGGTTGCCACGCAGAATCAGTAAACGTCCAGAGCGTATGTTACTGAAGTTGCCGTTCCAAGAATATTGGTGACGGTAACAGAAACTGTATTCCGACCGTGGGTAAGCTGTATTATGGCCAGAAGTTGTCTTTCTGCGTCGGGGTACAGTTCCTGCGCTGAATAATTTGAGTTTCCTGTTGCACAAAGAAGACCTGCACTTTCTTTGAGAGTGTCGTATGATATGGACTCTACTGTAGCACCGTTTATTGCAACACTTGTTCTGTAAGGAACCGCAACACTCTGTCTTTTTCTGTAAAGTGAATAAACTCCTGCCGGAATGTATCTTTCCCATGTAAGATTGTGTGATTTTCCGTCCTTTCCGTCCATTGTAAGTGTACCGACGGCAAGTGGCAGTTCTTTTCCTACGCGAGGCATAAGAATTCTTGGGTTTATTACCGTGGCGTTTTTTGTGTCAATTACTTTGAATTCAAGACAGCTCTGTCCTTCCTGCCAGCCCGAGTTTCCGCTTACACCGAGTTTTTCGCCAGATTCAACATTTTTTGTTTCATAGAGTTTTTCTGGAATTGATTCGTCGTCAAGATTTGCATAGACCGTAACAAGATTGTCTTTGTGTGCTACAGTAACTGCGTTGCCGAGCGTGGACTCAAACCAGCCAAAGTCATCACCGTGGTCTGTAATAACGGCTGTAACGCGTCCTTCATATGCTGCCTTTATTTCTGAATTGTCCTTGAATATAAGAGATGAACTTATTGTTCCGCCCCTGAGTTGCCCGAAGTAAGAAAAAAATGAATCTGAGGCTGTCTGTTCCTGCGGCCAGTCGAATGCAAAAGCTGCAGAAGAAGAAAGTGCGCATAAAGCGACTGCAACAAAAAATGAATTCCTTGTTTTCATAAACTATTCCCTCGAAACTGAAATTTTTGAAATTCTGTCATCGCGTCCTACAAAAAGCATGTTGCCGCGGACCTGTATAAAGGCGCTTGAACCTGTGAACGAAAAGGATGAAAGTTTGTGGTCAGAAGGCTCTATGGCTGTAACGGTGTAGGTATCTGCGTTTCTGCTCAGAACAAAAACAATGTTTTCTACCGCAGATTCTTCTATCTGGATAATTCTTCCGTCAATGGGAATTCTGGAACTTTTGAGTGTGTCGAGATTTGCTATACCAAGAAAACCTTTTGCGTCGTACCAGACAGTCTTCGAGTCCGAACTGAATTTTACAAGAACCTGAAAATTCTGTGAATTTTCAATATATTCGTGGAATATAACCCTTGAGTGCCCGCTGTTTTTTTCGGCAACAACGAATCTCTGTTTGTCCTGGCCGCTCACACATGCAATTCTGCTGCCGTCCTGCGAGATACCTGCTCCCAGAATGACTTCGTAAGTGCTTCCGCCGGGAGAAAAGCGTTGGGTCTGGTTGCCACTGTTGTCAAAAGAAACAAGCGTTCCGTCTGCAAAACCGGCTACTGTTCCGCCTGAGCTTGAAGAAAAAGCGGTTACCGGGGCATAGCTTTCATATTTCCAAAGTTGTGAACCGTCTTCTGCGTACATGCCGAATGATGTTCCGCCAGGGAAAAACATATACATTCTATCTTCTTCAAAAAACGGAAACCCCGGAGTGTCCATGCGTCCTGCAATTTTTGCGTCGGGAGTGCGGAATTCAGTATACTGGCTGTCTGCGCCGTAATATGCAAACCTTGAGTCAGAAATGGTTGCCTTGAACGGAAAAGAAATGCATGAAACAATGCGGCCATCTTTTGTAAAATAGCCTATATTCTGTGAAAGCCTGAACGGAATAAGCTCTTCTTTTGCAATTACAGGCTTTACGTTCTGGATGGATTCTGTCCATTCCGGCTTTAAGTGAAGTTCCGTGATAATGTGCTCCGGATGTTTTGGATCTTTCTCTATTTTCTGTCTGAGCCACTTAATATGTACTGTCAGTGTCTGCATCTCCGATTCACTGTCGCTGCCCCAGATCGTGCGGAACTGAGGGCGAGGCGAAGAGACTCGAAAGTCTGGAAGTGCAGCTGGTTCCGAAGTCTGAGACAATGGGACTGGTGTACCGCGTACATCGTCAGACGTATGGCTGGGAAACATCGTACAAAACGATGGGACAGGTTAGCGGCACAACGGGCGAAGGAAAACGATTGGAAGGCATAGAGATCGCTTTGACCGGAAATGAATATAGCGGAAGCATCGAATATTCTACCCACGTACAGAGCTATGGCTGGATGAATGAGGTGTCAAATGGTATGATGAGCGGCACTTCCGGGCAGGCAAAACGACTGGAAGCAATCCGAATCCGTCTCAAAGGAGAAATTGCAAACCATTACAATATCTGTTATCGTGTGCATGCACAGACCTACGGATGGCTTTCGTGGGCGTGGAATGGAGATTCGGCAGGGACGAGTTGTTGATATTACGCACCCAACGAATCCGTTTA
>OQVT01002948.1_pt1 | contig 10949 bp, 11 predicted proteins | sample 1691561 | NCBI WGS metagenome assembly OQVT01 (sample SAMN03418260, study PRJEB22391) | human gut metagenome | biome: human-gut; feature: organic feature; material: feces | host: Homo sapiens | place: Tanzania | collected 2013-01
GACTTTGATGTGTGTTACGATTTTAGCTTCTGCGATCTTAGCGGCAAGCTCTTTCGCTGCCTCTAAGTTCTCCTCTGCAACTTTTTTCTCATTGTTCTTCTGAAGCTTCAGATCATTCAGATTCTTTCCTGTTGCTTCCAGTCCAAGCTTCTTTGGAAGGATAAAGTTTCTTGCATATCCATCATTTACGCTTACGATTTCTCCTTTTTTTCCAAGAGATTTTACATCCTGTAATAAAATAACCTTCATTGTCAAATATCTCCTTCTTCTATCATTTTATCAATGGTTTCTTTCAATGCACTGACTGCTTCGTGCATATTTGTATGGTCAAACTGTGCTCCCGCAGAATTAATATGACCGCCTCCACCGAGCTTCTCCGCAATGATCTGAACATTCACTTCATCGATGGAACGCGCACTCATATAAATCTTATTTTCATATTCCGTCAATACAAAAGAAGCCTTTATTCCGCTGATATCCAGCAATTCATTCGCCGCCTGTGCTGCAAGCACTGTAGGACTGTCAATATCACTTGGACATACTGCGATCGCATACTCCTTACGATAAACTTCTGCATTGCGGACTGCCTCAGCCTTTGCCTGATAAGATGCCATATCATCACGGAACATCTTACGTACACGGGTAATATCTGCGCCACATCTTCTTAAAAATGCTGCCGCTTCAAAAGTTCTCACTCCTGTGCGGTTCATAAAGTTTCTCGTATCGATCATAATTCCGGCATACATGCACTCTGCCTCAAGTGCCGGGAATTTGATGTCATCTACCATATACTGCAGAACTTCCGCGATCATCTCGCAAGTGGAGGAAGAATAAGGCTCCACATAAGAAAGTACCGCGTTCTCAATAATATTACTGCTCTGCCTGTGATGATCCAGAACTGCGATCATCTTTGATCTCTTCAAGAGTTCCGGACACTCTGTCATCTGTGGCTTGTTCGTATCTACCACGATCACCATTGCATTGTCATCTACATAATCCAATGCCTGCTCTGACGTAATAAAAATATCATCCTCATATGCAGGACTCTCCAGAATCTCATCATACAGCGGACGGACAGATCCTGTAACTTCATTGATCACAATATGTGCCTTTTTCTCCAGACTTACCGCAGCACGGTAAATACCCATACATGCACCAAAAGAATCCGGGTCAGCAATCTTATGACCCATAACAATAACCTTGTCTCTGGTCACAATAAACTCTCGAAGTGCCTCAGCCTTAACACGCGCCTTCACTCGTGTATTCTTCGCTGTCTGCTCCTTCTTACCACCAAAATAAGTGATTCCGTTGCAGTCCTTAATAACTGCCTGATCCCCACCTCTGGCAAGTGCAAGGTCGATTGCTACACGCGCATACTGGTAACTCAACGCATAAGTTGCCGTATTCAATCCCAAACCAATACTCAGTGTTGCAGATCTTGAATTACCGATATTAACCTGTTTTACCTCTTCCAGAAGAGAAAACTTGTCTTCTTTCAGTTTTTTATAAGCATCCTTTCGAAGTACGATAAAATATTTATCCTTCTCCAGTTTCTTTACGATACCATCTACATCCCCGATATACTTATTGATCTTACGGTCGATCAGTGCCACAAGAAGAGATTGTCTGACTTCCTCAACACTTTCCATAACTTCGTCATAGTTATCGATATAAATCAATCCGGCAATCATTCGCTGGTCTTCATTCTCTCGGATGTAGGCATTCAGTTCTGTCACATCTCTTAAAGAAACTGCAACAAAATATTCCTGTTCTTCCGGAATCTGAAGCAGTTCCTCCTTCTCGCTGAATCCTTCCAGTGATACTTTTCGAAGCTCTGCCTGATAACTTCTTTCACGATAAGTTACTTCCAATTCTACATGATCCACATCATTTTTTGGAAACACGCCAGGATGCAATTCCGGAATCATACGGTTCAGATAACGTTCTTTTCTCTGACCCTCTGTCAGATTCAAAAAGCAATCATTCTTCCACAGAATCCTCCCATCCTCCAGCGCAATCGCATAGGGAATTGCCAGTTCTTTGAGCAACCGGTTTTCAATACCTTTGTACTGTACTGAAAACTGGATCAGATCTGCCAGGATCAAAGATCTATTATAGAAATACAGCGAAAAAGCGATTCCTACATATATAATTATGATCACTGTCATCAAAAGTCCGGCTTTCTTGTCCACCATGTACACCCATGCATCCATGCCGATCAAAAGAAGTGTCATGATCAGCGGCCATCGCATGTACATTCTGAGCTGTCCCTTCAGCTGCATTTTATTCCTTTTCATAACTAATACCTCACCTGGGACTACTATCAATCACCATCATCTGTGACTAATTACAATATAGCTAATCTATTATAGCATCTTTTCCCCTAAGATGCTATAGGTTGTATTATGCAAAAAAACGCAAAAATGAGTTAGAAAAAGCAAAAGATCGAATTTCTGAATTTCTCCAAAAATTCGATCTTGTTATTAGCTAATTATCTCAATTAGTCCTGAACGTAAGGCATAAGAGAAATGTGTCTAGCTCTCTTGATCGCTACTGTAAGAGCTCTCTGGTGCTTAGCACAGTTTCCTGTAATTCTTCTAGGAAGAATTTTTCCTCTTTCAGAAACATATTTCTTTAATTTTGCAACGTCCTTGTAATCGATCTCGTTGTTCTCTTTACCACAGAACACGCAAACTTTTTTTCTTCTACGAGCTGGGCCTCTTCTTTTGAATCCACCCTCTGGTCTGCTTCCTTTTTCGTAAGCCATGATGGTTATCTCCTTTCCGACTTAGTTAAACGGTAACTCCTCATCGATACCATCCGGGATATTCATGAAGCCATCACCTGCATCTGCGCTAGGTGCCGGACTCGGTGCAGACTGACGCTGGAAACTTGCTCTGTTAGCTTCGGCCTCGGCTCTGCTCTCTGCAAACTCCTGCTCTTCCACGATCACTTCTGTTGTGTATACTTTCACACCATCTTTGTTCGTGTAGCTTCCTGTCTGGATACGTCCGGAAATAGAGACACGCATTCCCTGGTGGAAATACTTCTCAGCAAACTCTGCGGAACGTCCGAATATAACACACGGAATAAAATCCGCTGTCGGCTCGCCGTCTCTTCTGAATCTGCGATCTACAGCAAGTGTATATCTTGCAACCGCTGTAGCATTGTCTCCCTGTGAATATCTCACTTCTGGGTCTCTTGTTAACCGTCCTACTAAAACTACTTTATTCATATATACCTCTTTCCGCTTATGCTTCCTGTTTCACGCATAAATATCTGAGTACATTGTCCATAATGCGGATACGCTGCTCTACTTCAGCTGGAACTGTACTTTCAGCCTCGAAGTGGATGAAGTAATAAAATCCTTCTTTCATTTTCTGGATCTCGTAAGCGAATCTTCTCTTGCCCCACTCATCAACGTCTGTTACATTACCGCCGAAACGAGTGATCATTGCTTTCACTTTCTCGATTACTTCTGCTCTTGCTTCGTCTTCGAGTTTTGCGCTTACAACAACAGCTAATTCATACTTATTCATCTTATTTTACCTCCTTATGGTCTCTTGGCCCCCGGTTCCTCCCGGGAACAAGGAAATTGAATGACTGACTGGAATTGTTCCATCAGCATGTCACAGTTTCTTATAATACCATAAAGAATATGTTGTTTCAAGCCTTTTTTGTAATTTGTCTTGTATTTTTTTCTACTAATTTTCTTGGCACCATGATCTGGTGCCCGCAGCCCATACATTTGAGACGGAAATCCGCTCCGACCCGGAGAATCTCCCACTCCTGACTTCCGCATGGATGCGGTTTCTTCATCTTGATAATGTCGCCTACATCAAATCTGTCTGCCATTCTAATTTTCTCCTCCGTCTGTCGCCGTCAATACTCCCTGCAAAAGGAATCTCTCATCTTCTCTTACATTGGTACAAGTTGAAAGACTGACAATCTGAGACTGCGCATTCACTTCTGTTCCCGTTTCATTATATTTATCAATGCATTTCTCCGCCATTGTCTTATGATACAGTTGACCTCCAAAAATGCCTGCCAACGCCAAAACAATACCGATTACCAATCCTAACGCAATCATTTTAATATAATATTTACCTCGGATCATATACTTACCCACCAATAACAATATCCTCATCGCTATTATATCTTATACAGAATTAAATTTCAATATAAATAAAATCAATAGCATAATATAAAAAAACTCCGAGACATTAAATCTCGGAGTTGAATATTTTATGAAGCAATCAGTCAATCGGATAAGTCCAACCGTATTTATCCTCAATTTTGCCCCACTGAATACCTGTGAGGGTATCGTAAAGATGCTGAGTTACCTCGCCGATTTTACCGTCGTTTACGGTATATTTTATATCTTTATAGCAAAGCTCTCCGATGGGAGAAACAACAGCAGCTGTGCCTGTTCCCCAAGCCTCTTCAAGTGTGCCGTTTTTCATTGCCTCTGCAAGCTCGTCAACTGAAATTCTTCTCTCTACAACCTTGTAGCCCTCGTTTCTAAGAACCTCAAGGCAAGATTTTCTTGTAATACCGGGAAGAATTGAGCCTGTGAGCATCGGAACTACAATCTCGCCGTTGATTTTGAACATTACGTTCATAGCGCCGACTTCTTCAATGTACTTTCTCTCAACGCCGTCAAGCCAAAGCACCTGAGAATAGCCTTTTTCTTCTGCCCTCTCTCCTGCTCTGTTTGATGCTGCGTAGTTACCGCCGCATTTAGCTTCGCCCGTACCGCCGACAACCGCACGGACATCCTCGGACTCAATCATAATTTTAACGGGATTGATACCCTCTGCATAATACGAGCCGACGGGAGAAGCGATAATCATAAATGTTGCGTTGTGAACTGCGTGAACGCCGAGTGATTCGTCATTACCAAACATAAACGGACGAAGATAAAGAGAAGTGCCTTCTGCCGACGGAGTCCAATCCTGTTCTATTTCAACGAACTTTGTATAGATTTCCAAAGCCATATCCTCGGGGATTTTGGGAAGGCAAAGACGGTCTGCCGAATTGTTCATTCTTCTTATGTTTTCAATCGGTCTGAAAAGCTGAACCTTGCCGTCTGCTCTTCTATATGCTTTAAGTCCCTCAAAAATTTCCGAACCGTAGTGGAGGCAGGTCGATGCAGGATGTATCGAAAGATAGCCAAAGGGTACAATTCTTGCGTTCTGCCAACCTGTTTCATTATTCCAGTCCATCATAAACATATAGTCAGTAAAAATTTTACCGAAGCCGAGAGTTGACGGATCGGGCTTTTCTTTAAGCGTTTGAGCTTTCGTGAATTTTATTTCCATAATATTGCCTCCTTGTTGCGCAATAAAAATCAAAAAGTGCTTTACATGCAACGGTTTATTTTGTGCATAAATATACACTAATTATACGTTCATTATACGTATATGTCAAGAAAATAATATAAAGTGTGAAAAATAATTCACAACTATTCATTATTTCTTTTTGAACTGCTGTTTAAGTCTCAAATCCTTTGAAAGAATTTTCTTGCGAAGTCTGATTGACTTGGGAGTAATCTCGACAAGCTCGTCGTCGCCGATAAATTCCATTGACTGCTCAAGGCTGAGAACGGTATGCGGAACAAGTCGAAGTGCGTCGTCAGAGCCTGAAGCACGGGTATTTGTAAGGTGTTTATTCTTACATACGTTACAAACAATATCCTCGTTCTTTGAACATTCGCCTACAATCATTCCCTCATATACAGGAACGCCTGGACCTACAAAAAGTCTGCCTCTGTCCTGCGTGTTGAAAAGACCGTAAGCCGAGGTTTCGCCTGTCTCATGAACAACGATTGAGCCACGCTCTCTCGTCTGAATTTCGCCCTTGTATTCCTCATAGCCTGCAAAAAGGTTGTTCATAATGCCGTTGCCGTTTGTATCTGTAAGGAACTCGGAACGGTAGCCGATAAGACCTCTTGCGGGAATTCTGAATTCAAGGTGCGTTGAGCCGCCCTCACGGGTACCCATATTTTCAAGCTCGCCACGTCTTGAGCCGATTTTCTGCATGACGTTTCCGACATATTCCTCGGGAACTTCGATTATAAGAAGCTCGATAGGCTCTAAAAGCTTACCATTTTCGTATTTTGTGATAACTTGCGGACGTGAAACCTGAAATTCATATCCCTGACGTCTCATAGTTTCGATAAGGATTGAAAGATGAAGCTCGCCTCTGCCCGATACCTTAAAGCAGTCGGTGCTGTCCGTTTCCTCAACACGCATACTTACGTTTGTTTCAACCTCTTTGAAAAGTCTGTCTCTGAGGTTACGGGAGGTTACAAACTTACCTTCCTGACCTGCAAACGGGCTGTCGTTTACCATAAAGTTCATTGAAAGCGTAGGCTCATCGATTTTAACGAAGGGCAACGGCTCTACATTATCGGGGTCGCAAATCGTCTCGCCGATATTAAGGTCGGTAATACCCGAAACGCAGATTATATCGCCTGCCGCAGCTGACTGTACTTCAACCCTTTTCAAGCCGTCAAACTGATAAAGACGTGAAATTTTTACGTTCTCACGAGTGCCGTCCTGCTTGCAAAGCACAACCTTATCATTGACTTTAACTGTGCCACGCTTAACTCTGCCGACACCGATTCTGCCGATATAATCATCATAGTCAAGGCTTGAGAAAATGCACTGAAGCGGAGCATCAACATCGCCCTCGGGAGCTTCAATTTCCTTGATAATTTCCTCGAAAAGCGGTCTCATATCGCCTTCTCTGACATTCGGGTCAAGAGATGCATAGCCGTCTCTTGCGGAAGCATATACAACGGGGAATTCAAGCTGATCGTCATTTGCGCCAAGTTCAATGAACAAATCAAGCACCTCGTCGATAACCTCGGCAGGTCTTGCGCCCGGTCTGTCAATCTTATTGATTACAACAAGCACCTTTTTGTTAAGAGCAAGCGCCTTTGAAAGAACAAATCTTGTCTGAGGCATACAGCCCTCAAAAGCATCAACCAAAAGCAATACGCCGTCAACCATTGTAAGAATACGCTCAACCTCTCCGCCGAAATCAGCGTGACCGGGAGTGTCAACTATATTGATTTTAATTCCGTTATAATGAATTGCGGTGTTTTTGGAAAGGATTGTAATTCCTCTCTCTTTTTCGAGGTCGTTGGAGTCCATAACTCTGTCCTGAACAGCCTCGTTCTGTCTGAATATACCGCTCTGTTTAAGAAGCTCGTCAACCAATGTTGTTTTACCGTGGTCAACATGGGCAATTATCGCAATGTTTCTAATGTCTTCTCTACGCTTCACTTTACTCACCTATACCTTACTTTACTTAATATTTCACAAATAAATATTTTACCACCGAAAAGCTTTAATATCAACACTTTTTGCTACAAAGTACACAAAAGATAAAAGTTGAATTTTGTCTATTTTACTAAAAAATCGGGAGAGCCGTTGTTTTTGACTCCCCCGACGGTTAATTTTTAAGCTTTTCTCTTGCTATATGAGCCGCACCGATAACTCCTGCTTGGTTTTTGAAAAACGCCTGTTTAATTTCAAGCGCTTTGAAATTTTCACGCTCCGAGTTGTGCAAATCGTTTGAAATTCGGTCAATTATATATTTCTCGCTCATTATTCCGCCGCCGACAACAAACAGCGGAACATCAAATATAAACATAAGAGTTTTAATACCCTTTGTGAGCTCGTCAATCCAGCTGTCAACGGCAGCTTTTATTGTAGGATCGGAAAAATTGTCTTCATCAAAAATTTCTCTGCCTGTAAGGGTTCTGCCTGTGGCTGATTTTACTCTTTTAACGAGAGCAGTTGCGGAAGCAAGATTTTCAAATTTGTCCTCGCCTGTTATCATCTCGCCGAAGTCTCCGCCGCAAAGTCGATCGCCCTTATAGAGCTTTCCGTTTAGAATTATCGCACCGCCGATGCCTGTGCCGACCGTGAGGCAAACAAAATTTTTAACGTTCTTACCCGCTCCGTAATTAGCCTCAGCCGTTGCAGCGCAATAAACGTCATTTTCGACAAATGCAGGCTTTGAAAATCGTTCGGTTATAAGCTTTGCAAGCTCTGTCCCCGTGTATTCGGGTATATTTTCATTAGCAAATATAATTCTGCCATTTTCGCTGTCAACCCGCCCTGCCGTACTTATAGAAATCGCATCGCAATCGGATATATGCGCTTCGATTATCTTATATACCTTTTCAAGTAAAACACTTGCTCCGAGCTTTGCTTCGGACGGAATTTCAGAAAAAGATGAAATGTTATTGTTATCATCGACAAGAGCGTATTTAATAGCTGTTCCGCCAATGTCAATCGCAAGTATAGTCATATTACTCTCCGTTATTTGTTAAGATATGATACAAAGCGTCTTGTAATATCTCTCGGTCTTGTAATCGCAGTACCCACAACACAAGAAAAAGCACCGCTTTCGTATGCCTTTACAAGCTGTTCGGGATACCAAATTCCACCCTCGGCAATGACGGTAGCGGAAAGCTCTTTACTGTATCTTTCAATAAGATTAAAAGCAGGGATTGCTTCACCCTTTGTGTAAGGCGTGTATCCGCACATTGTTGTACCTATAAGGTCGCAGCCAAGCTCCAAAGCAAGCTTACCCTCTTCAAAGCAAGAGGTATCGGCCATAAAGAGCTGTTCGGGGTATTTTTTTCGAATTTCCGTAAAGAATTCAGTAAAGGATACGCCGTTAGGTCTCGGTCTGTTTGTTGCATCAACGGCGATTATATCAACGCCCTCGTTGTAAAGTGCGTCAACCTCCGCAATTGTAGGTGTAATATATACATCAGAGTCCGGATATACGCTTTTGATAATTCCGATAATCGGCAAATCAACCGTCTTTTTAATTTCTTTTATATCCTCAACCGTATTTGCTCTTATTCCGACTGCACCGCCCTCGCTTGCCGCAAAAGCCATTCTCGACATTATATAAGAATCGTGCAGCGGCTCTTCGGGTAACGCTTGGCAGGAAACAATCAATCCGCCTTTGATTTGTTCAAGTATTTTTTTGTTTTTTTCATTCATCTTTATCACCGATTTATCAATATTTTCTATATTATATTTTATTTCGGTAAAAAGTTCAACGAATATCATTGATTTTGTAGAAAAAAGATATATAATTCTCGTATAGGAGATGAATATATGAAATACGATTTAACAAAATTTAACGGAGTGTTCGTCGCACTCAACGCAATTTACGACGAAAACGATAACATAAATGTCGAGGAAATCAAAAAGCTTGTTAAGACTTACATTTCAATCGGCATTAACGGTGTATATGCTTGCGGTTCAACGGGCGAAGGCTTCCTTTTGAGCACCGAAGAAAGAAAGCAGGTTGCAAAAGCTGTTGTTGATGCATCCGAGGGAAAAATCACAACTATTATCCATGTAGGCGCAGCTTCCACGAAAGAGGCTTGCGAGCTTGCACGCCATGCGGAGAAAATCGGCGCTGATGCGGTTTCTGCCGTTCCGAGCGTTTATTACAGACTTTCGGAGGCTTCCATTGAAACACATTGGAAAACAATCATTGCTTCAACCGATTTGCCGTTCTTTATCTACAATATTCCTCAGCTTACGGGATATGACCTTTCATACTCGCTTCTTGAAAGAATGATGAAAGAAGAAAAGGTTATCGGTATCAAGGACTCGGCTGAAAGCACATATCAGATGGAGCGTTTCAGAAGAATTGTCGGCGACGATTTTATTATCTTCAACGGTCCCGACGAGCAGTTCCTCGCAGGCAGACTTATGGGTGCTAATGCAGGTATCGGCGGTACATACGGAAGTATGCCCGAGCTTTATCTTAAACTCAATTCATTGATAACCGAAAATAAGATTGTTGAGGCAAAGGCACTTCAAGTTAAAATCAATGACTTTGTTCAAAGACTTTGCTCCTTCCCCTCTCTTTACGGTGCAAGCAAGGCTGTTATTAAATTAAGATACGGAATCGAAGCAGGTATACCGAGACTTCCTATGCTTCCCGTTTCTGTTGACGACCCGAAGCTTGTTGAACTTGTAAAGGATATTAACAAGGCTGTTGAAGAAGTTAAAAATTCTTAATTTTAATAGAATATCGGATGTATTATCTCCCGCAAACCGTCATATAAATAACCAAACCAATAAAACGAGGTGTTTGTATGAGTGGAATTGCGGGAGAAATTTTATTTTCTGAAAAATTCAGTGAACAATGCAAAGAGCTTTCGGAAATGGGCGGTGCAATAAGGCACAGAGGCTCTTTTCACGGCGATTATACAACTGAGCACGCTGCATTGTATCAAGGCTCTGTAAGGCAAAATAAGGCGGATTTTAAGCTGCCGCTAAGGATATGGAAAAATGAAACGGAATATACTATCGTTTTCGACGGACTGATTTATAATAAAAAAGAGTTGAAAGAAATTTTGCTTAAAAGGAGCTGCCGATTTGAAATGAGAAAAAATTGGAAGAAAATGTTGGTACTTACATTGTGCCTTAGTATGGCAACAGGTTGCCAGAATGCAAAAGAGACAAAAGTTGATAAAAGTTTTGACAATAAGACAGCCGTAGAGACAGATATTGCACAGAAAAAGAATGATGCTAAAAATTCAGGAAATCAGACTGTACTTGATATCAAAGCTAATTATGCATCAAGTGAGCCTTATGAATATGCAGAGCCTGTATATAATGTACCTAAGGATTATGTATTTGAATATACAGATGTACCTGAAGGCTTTTGGGATGCAGGTGTTGTAGAGAGATTTGCAGTCTTTACTGATCCTGACTTTAAAGATATTGGAAAAGTAAGTATTAATATTGATGATGATTATTCAGACAGAACAATAAAGATCAGTCCAACACTTGCTTTTGATCTCGTGAATGGAGATGCGTGAGTCTGCAAATGCTCGCAACCATCGCAATCCTTATTTAAAATTAAGCTATCCCAATGGTGTGACACTAATTCTCCCT
>OQVT01002949.1_pt1 | contig 10944 bp, 8 predicted proteins | sample 1691561 | NCBI WGS metagenome assembly OQVT01 (sample SAMN03418260, study PRJEB22391) | human gut metagenome | biome: human-gut; feature: organic feature; material: feces | host: Homo sapiens | place: Tanzania | collected 2013-01
TTATCCTAAAACATTCTAAAACTGTAATCGAGTGCAAAGGTATATAAAATTTCTGCTGCCATGCCTTCAGCACCTCGGGACGCTCCTGGAAGAGACGTTTGCACTGCACCATCAAATCATCGAAATCAAGCTTTTTATTCTCTTTACGCCATTTCTCATATGCCTCATAGATCTCCCGAAACTTTTCCTGCGGCATACAGGCAGAATAATAATGCTCCAGCGGAATCTGATTGTTTTTTACCGTACTGATTTCCCTTGCCAGATTCTCCTCCAGATCCTCTTCCTCCAGATCCCTTGCGTAATGATTGACAAGTTCACGCATCAGCCGCTTTTTCTCTTCCTCGCTTAAAATATTGTTGCCGGACATGCGGTATGTGTGACGCAGAATCGCGTAAAACACGCCATGGAACGTTCCGAACGTAACCTGTGTGCTCGTTTTCTCCATCCGTTTTAAATACCGTTCCTTCATCTCCTTTGCCGCCGCGCGTGTAAACGTTACAACAAGAATACGAGAGGCGGAGATGCCGCTTGCTACAAGCTGACAGGTCCGCCCCGTAATCACTGCGGTTTTCCCCGACCCCGGTCCCGCAAGGACCATCATGGGGCCGGTAGTATGGAGTACCGCTTTTTTCTGTGAATCATTATAAATCATTTGGATAATTTCTCAATCGCCTTTTCGATCCGGACAAGAGACTCCTCTTTTCCCAGGACTTCAAGGATTTCCGTTGCGCCGGCCGGTGTCATCTGTTTTCCGGAAAGAGCAGTACGAATCGGCCACATAATATAACCGGTCTTGTATCCTTTTTCTTTTCCGAATGCACTGAGCATTTCAAACAGTGCATCGTTTGTAAAGTCCTCCTGTGCTTCCAGAAGCGGTTTAACTTCCTGCAGAAGAGAAAGGGATGTCTCCGCATTTGTTTTCATCTTTTTATGAGTGTACATCGAAGCATCATACTCCGGAACCTCCTCGAAGAAGTCAATCAGCTCTGCGATATCCGGAAATACCTCGATTCTTGTTTTTACCATTGCCGCAATTTTTCTGAAATCAAGCGGACGGTGAATCGTCTCCTGGATATACGGAAGTGCCATCTCATAGAACTTCTCGTCATCCATTGCCTTCATATACTCGCCGTTCATCCAGCGAAGCTTCGTCATGTCGAAAACAGCCGGAGATTTGCTGATATGATGATAATCAAAGATTTTTACCAGTTCCTCAAGAGAGTAGATCTCACGGTTTCCCTCCGGGCTCCATCCAAGAAGTGCAACAAAGTTAACAATTGCATCTTTTAAGAATCCCTGATCAATCAGATCCTCATAGGAAGAATGGCCACAACGTTTGGACAGTTTCTGATGCTCCTCGTTCGTGATCAGTGGGCAGTGTACGTAAACCGGAACCTCCCAGCCGAACGCTTCATAGATACGATTGTATTTTGGTGAGGATGACAGATATTCGTTTCCGCGGACAACGTGGGTAACTCCCATCAAATGGTCATCAATCACGTTTGCAAAGTTGTAGGTCGGATAACCATCCGATTTAATCAGGATCAGATCCTCCAGCTCTTCATTGTTTACGGTAATATCTCCATAGATCTCATCGTGGAAAGTGGTGGTTCCTTCTGTCGGCATATTGAAACGGATCACGTACGGTTTTCCGGCTGCCAGATTAGCTTCTACTTCCTCTTTGGAAAGGCCAAGGCAGTGTTTGTCATAGATAGAAATTTCTTTTCCGCCTACGTTACGTTTACACTGGCTGAGACGTTCTGCATCGCAGAAGCAGTAATAAGCATTCCCCTGGTCTACAAGCTGTTTTGCGTATTTCAGGTACAGACCTGCGGCATTTCTCTCACTCTGTACGTACGGGCCGCAGCCGCCGTCTTTATCCGGTCCTTCATCGTGTACCAGGCCGGTCTCTTTTAAGGTACGGTAAATAATATCGAGCGCACCTTCCTGGAATCGTTCCTGGTCGGTATCCTCAATGCGGAGCATAAAGGTTCCGTCATCGTGTTTTGCGATCAGATACGCATACAGGGCAGTACGAAGGTTTCCTACATGCATCCGGCCAGTCGGGCTCGGTGCAAATCTTGTTTTTACATTACTCATTTTTTTCTCCTGATTTTTGGTCTTTGGGCAACAAAACTCCGTCTGTTCCTTTCAACCATTTATTTTATTTAGAATGGAAAACAGCCCGGCTTTTCTTCCGAGCTGCACCATCATTCCAACTATACCAACGGCAATGCTCTTGTTCAGGCCTCTACGCCGTGCTGTTTCATATATTCCATAAAATCGCCGACGGTAGAAAGTTCTGTCAGTTCGTCTGTATCGATCTCAATTCCGTACTCATCTTCCAATGCCATAACCATCTCATAAAGATCCAGGGAATCCGCGCCCAGATCGTCTTTAAAAGAAGTATCTTCGTTGATGCCGTCTGCATCACAGTTGAGCTGTTCTACTAAAATTTCTTTTATCTTTTCTAACATTGTTCTGCTCCTTCCTGCCTCTACCCGGCAGCCAGTATTTCTTTCGAAAAAAGTGTATCTGTTATTCTGGCATTTGTCAATAGATTTTTCCACTTTTACTGTTCTTCTGCCATCTCATCCTGTTCGGTGCTCTGTCCGTCATGAAAGACGATAAACCGGGAGACGCACAGGGCAATACCGATTTCCACAATCATAAATGCTACCGAAGTTCCGCCATAGCTGATAAAGGGAAGCGTAATTCCGGTTGCCGGAATCAAATTCAGCACCACAGAGATGTTTAATATCACCTGAATCGATACATGTGCAAAAACGCCGCTTGTAATCAGCATTCCATATGCGTCCGGCGCATTCTGCGCAATGACAAACAGGCGGTACAGAAGATAGCCGAATAACAGCAGAACCAGAAGTGCTCCAAATATGCCAAGTTCCTCGCAGACAATAGAAAAAATCATATCGTTTTGTGCTTCCGGAATCGTTGTAATCTTCTGTGTACTGTTTCCAAGTCCCTTTCCTCGAAAGCCGCCCGAGCCGATTGCATAGAGTCCCTGCAGAATCTGATAACTGCCGCCGGAAAGCCACTCATACACACGATTGGCACGGAAACCCCCGTTTGCCGTTTCAAAAATCTGCAGATTATTTTTCAGCACAATGAATACGACAGCAGCAATCAGCAGTGCAATCGGCAATCCAAACAGGTATTTTTTCACATCCGGATCTGCCAGAAACAAAATAACGCAGGCAAGCATACCGAGAATAATTCCGGTACTCAGGTTGTCTGTCAGCTTCCATGCAGCTGCCAGCTGGATCATCCCAAGAAACAGAATGATCAATTTAGCTCGTATGGTTCGCATGTTCTTTCCCATTTTCAGGATAATGCACGGCAGATACATAATGATCCCGATTTTTCCCAGCTCCGCCGGCTGCATACTGAAGCCACCAATTCGAAGCCATCTTCTCGCACCGTACGCCTCATAGCCGAGCGGCGTGAATTTAACAGCTGCCATCAACAGGATACTACCCCAGTAGATCATTGCTGCTACCCAGTAAAACCAGGGTTTATGGTAATCTACACGTCTGGAGAGTATGATAGAAAACACCAGTGCCACAGCGGAAAAACCCGCCTGATGACTGAAGTAATAAAGATCGTTTCCATCAAATGTACTTGCCGCTTCGTAGGCACTCGCACTGTAAAGCATAATCAGTCCGAAACTCACCAGAAGAATGGTACAGGCCAGCAGGTTATAATCATAGAAATCAGAAGGAAGTTTTTTCTTTCTCTTTCTGTTTTTTTCTTTTTTGGGGGATGGCATGTTTACCCTCTCTGCCATAAAGAAGTTCACCTCCATTTTTTCTTTATTTCAAGATACCAGTACATCATTTTCGCAATAACTGCGCCATTCACCTGTCTGCGAATCCGATTGCACAGATCAGAAATCCGATACAAACCCGCTTGCAAAAGGATTTTGATTTCTCAATCCCAACCTCATTTCAACGTATAGCTCAAAAGGCTTACAAATCCCGGATTCCGATCGGTTGTTCCAAGGATGGCCTTACGAACCAGCTCAGGATCGTCCGTGATAATATTGTCCACACCGCAATTTACCATTCGTTGCATATCTCCCTGATAATTTGGTGTCCAGGCACAGACTTCTTTACCAAGGCTGTGTGCATGCTCTACGAATGCTTCTGTGATATACGTATATTTTACAGAAAAGAAATCCGCCGCGTCCATATCCTCCAGGCCTCCATAAGACATTTTCATTGTGTATCCTGTCTTGATATCCGGATCAATCTTCTTTGCCTGTTTCAGGAAGCTATAGTTCATAGATGTCAACACACACTGATCCGTAAAATCATTATCTTCAATGATTTTTACTACCTTTTTGACGATATTCTGGTTATGCCCGTTGTATTTAATTTCAATATTCAGATTTATTTTTCCTTTGGCGTAAGCAATCACTTCCTCCAGCTTCGGAATCTGCTCGCCACGGAATTTTTTGTTGAATCGTACACCGGCATCCAGCTGACTGATCTCATCATAAGTCAGCGTCCAGATACTGGCATTTAGTCCCGTTGTCCGTTTCAGGTTTGTATCATGTAAAAGAATAATCTCTCCATCACTTGTCTCCTGCACATCAATCTCTGCATAATCTGACATACTGTCCACTGCATATTGAATCGCGCTCATCGTGTTTTCCGGTGCTTTTCTGGCTCCGCCCCGGTGTGCCGATACCGAAATATACCGGGAAGAAGCTGTCGCCTGCGGCCGATTTGCACGCATGGCAAATACAAGGTAAACGGTTGCACCCGCAAGCATGAAAATGGTAAAAATCACCGCTGTCACAGGACCGCAAAAAGTACGTACCAGTTTCGAACGCGGTTTTTTCGTTGTTCGGCTCTTCTGATAGCCCGTTCTTGATGAACGGATAAAAATCAAGTATAAATACGTAACGCTGACAACAAGTCCAAGCGCTCCGCCTACATGATTCATTGCTGCTTTGACCCAGTCGCCGTAGACAATAACTGTACTAACGACCGTCGATGGTGTTTTTACCAGCTTTGCATAGCCAACAACAAACGATCCCAGGATCAGATATAAAAACGCTGTAATCAGAAAAACCAACACCTGAAAAAAGACATTGATACCAACCTCGCGAAGCACTCTTTTTTCCAGCGTCTGGCGTACCCGCATGTGGGTGTTTTTTTCTTTTTCCGTCATCATACAACGGAAAGGAATCGTATAGGAAAACACAAAGGAAAAGGCAATCAGCAGAATCGTCAGCACCACCGGAATCCAATACGCCGGAAATGCATGAAAAATCTTGGTCAGGGAAACCTGAAGAAGTTTCATGCTTCGGATAGCACTGTAGCTGCTGTGAAGCCAAAGATATGGAAAACTTGCTGCCATGTAGAGGAACCAGCTCCAGGGGCGTGCACGCACGAACTGCACAGCGCCTTTTGCTCCGGCAAGCATCATAACCGGAACGGAAATTCTTTTTTTCTTCCAGGCCGTCTCCAATGCCGCCATGACAGCATAGATCTCAAACAGCATGCAAAAAAAGAGAACGAGAAGGATCCCGAAAATCAGCAAAATTGTCAGCGGATGCAGCATGACTTGATTAAAATTTTCTGATGTCATGTAACTAGTTCCCAGCTCTTTCAGGGACAAATGGATCGCTGCATTCGCCAGTCCGGAAATAAGCTGACCGCAAAAAAGACGGTAAATCATCTCAAAAATCACAATGCTCACCAGATTTTTCTGCAGAAGCTTCCATGCCATGTTCAGATAAATTCGAATCATTCCTGCTTTTCTTACCGCTCTTTTTTTCATCTGCTGTTGTTCTCTCCTGTCAGCCGTAGTCCCCCGATGAATCTATTTGCAAGCTGTTTCGTTTCTATCCTGCAATGGATGCTTCGAGTCTGTCTGAAACGTTTTTCGAAATCAATTTTCAAACATATTTCAGTATAACACAAAATGACGTCTTTGAGTATTCTTTTTTCAGGAGTGCTTGAAAAGTGTGACAACAAGTGCAGTAAATGCCGAAATGAGTTTTGAAGATGCGATGTCTTCCGTAGCTTCTGATAGCCGTGCTGCAGAGCTTTTTCCTTCATGCCGCGCAGAACCTCGCCGGAGAGACGGATGGAGTAATATTCGTCCTTTAAATTACTTACTGCATAATCCGCTTCTTCATCAGTGAACTTTTCGCCATATTCCGAAGTCAGCTGATCGCGTATTGCCTCCGACGACATATCCATATTATCTCGATAGTTCTTGGCTGTCTCAAGCTTCGGATTCGGACGGTACGCCTGTGGCTTCTTCGGCCGGAGTCGATGTTACTTCTTCCGCAGGCGTCGGTGTTGGAGTTTCCGTCTCGCTGATACTGCCAGAAGCAGTAGACGAAGCACTTGAGGAACTGGAAGCGTTTGATGAATCGCAGGCAGCCAGCGCTGATGCAACGAAGGCAGTGGCCAGAATGAAGGTTACGATTTTCTTTTTCAAAGGTAATCTCCTTTGTAAAGTGTATTTTGTATGTAGAATATAACATCCCTTATATTACGTATGAAATATCGAAAAATTACACTTTGAAAACTGCGCGTCGCATTCTCGTTACTTTAGCGATGAGTTAGACGCGCAATTTTTTTAACCGAATCAAGCAAGTCCCAATCCACTGCTTCCATTGCGTGAAGCAATAAGCAGTGGGTTGGGACTTGCTTGTATCAGGAGGAGTGCAAGCTCCTTCTGATAAACTGCGGAGCAGTTATTCGGTTATGAGCAAGTAGCGAAGCGGATTGCGAATATCCGCTTGACAAAGACAGACAAACAAGAAAATTTGTAACGATTCAGAGTTATGCGAAATGGAAGAACGCGAAGCAGAACTTGAAATGAGGACTATGCAGTTTACTGGGAATCCGTAAACGGTAACACCTGTACTGGCCGGAAAAGAATGGATTGCGAAACGGGAGCGGGGTTGCTACAATAGAACGGAGTAAAAATGTCAGAAATACGGACAAAAGACAATGATAGAAAGTAAAAGGAAAGTAAAAGGAAAGAAATACTATGTCAGAGATCAGAAAAATTGAAAATTTTGCGGCGCCGGAGCTTGACATATATGCACGCCTCTCGGAACCGCAGTTACTCCATTATTACGAACCGCAGCCGGGCCTTTTTCTTGCGGAAAGTCCGCGCGTGATCGAGCGTGCGCTGGACGCCGGATACGAGCCGGTTTCGTTTCTCGCCCAGGGTGCGGAGCTTGCTGCAAACGAAGCGCTTTTTGCGCGGTATCCGGATGCGCCGGTCTATACGGCGGAAACGAAAGTGCTGGAACAGCTTACCGGATTTGCCCTCACACGTGGCATGCTCTGTGCCATGCGCCGCAGTCCGCTTCCGGCTATGGAAGAAATCTGTCGGAACGCCCGCCGCGTGGCAATTCTGGAAAATGTCGTGAATCCAACCAACGTCGGCGCAATTTTCCGTTCTGCGGCAGCACTCGGCATGGATGCCGTGCTTCTTACCGCAGGTTGCAGCAACCCGCTGTACCGCCGTGCCATCCGAGTGAGCATGGGAAATGTTTTCCAGGTGCCGTGGAGTGTGCTCCCGGGCGGCGATTATTGGCCGGAACAGGGGATTGCCGCGCTGCGGGAGCTGGGATTTTATACTGTTGCGATGGCATTAAAGGAGGATTCTGTGCCAATGGATGATCCGTCGCTGAAAAGGCATGAAAAACTCGCTATTTTGCTCGGTACCGAGGGCGATGGCCTGGCAAAGGATACGATTGCCAGGACGGATGCAACTGTCCTGATTCCGATGACGCACGGCGTGGATTCCCTGAATGTCGCTGCGGCGAGCGCCGTTGCGTTCTGGGAGCTGGCGGGGAGAAAGTAGAAGCGAAAACGACAGAGAACAGGGAAACATTGCCGGAGATTGCGGAGGGAGCGTTAATTTTTCTGAAATTCCTTCCGATATATCTGCGGCGCGCAGCCCACTTTCCTACGGAACTGACGGTTGAAATTGGAGAGGTTGCGGAAACCGGCATCATATGCGATTTCAGATACACTCCGCGTCGTGCTGCGCAGCGATTCACAGGCGGTCCGGAGGCGGACTTGTATCAGGTATTCGATGGCGCCAAGACCGAAGGTCTGCTTGAAACAGCTCATAAAATGACTTTTGCTGAGGTGAGAGAGAGATGCCAGCTCTTCAATTGTGATCGGGTCGGCGGAGTGCTTCTGGATGTAGGCGAGCACGGGCCGCAGATTTTCTGCAAGTGCCGGTGCAGCGGTGTGATCGGTGCAGAGGGACGGGGTCGCAGCGAGCAGATAGAAGAAGCGGAGCAGTTCACTTTTTAAAAGAAGATCCGAGACTGCCAGATTATCGTGGACACAGCGGAAAATCTGCCGGACCGATGCGCAGAGGGTCGGATACGCGGGGGCGTCCGGGGAGATAGGTGCCGGGACGCGCCGGCGGGCAGAAAAAATCGGCTGGAGCACATCCGTGTAACTCCGGTCATCGTAGCCACTGATCAGCATATTCTGATGGAAAACGATGGTATCGTAAAACATGGATTCGTGTTCATCCGGAAGAATCGCATGGACCAGGTTCGGTTGGATCAGGATGATATCGCCGGTGTGTGCGGTGATCAGGCGATCCTCATACTGAAAATATCCCGTCCCGCGTTTTATATAATTTAGCTCCATCTCCCCATGCCAGTGCAGCGGCACCCCGGGAAAATAGTCCGGCACGCGGCAGTCATAATAGCTGTAGGGAACCTGCATGGAGCCGTGCTGGCGTTTTTCTTTTGCAGCGGAAAGCATTATGAAATCCCTCCTTGAAAGATTGATCCGCAGCTGCAGAATCCATAAGATCATAGAATAGTATCGGAATGAAATAGAAAATTACTGGCATTTCATGAGATACAATAGTAATATATCATATAGAAACACTTGCTGCAACGATGAAAATACAGCAGAAATAAGAGAAAAAGAGGGAAAGAAAAAATGTCAAAATGGTTAGATAACGCAGTATTTTATGAGATTTATCCGCAGTCCTTCAACGATACCAATGCCGACGGAATCGGAGATTTCCAGGGTATTATTGAAAAATTAGACTATATCAGGGAGCTGGGCTGCAATGCCATCTGGATCAACCCGTGCTTCCTGTCCCCGTTCGGTGATGCCGGATATGACGTCGCAGATTACTGCCGCGTTGCACCGCGCTACGGAACAAATGAGGATCTGAAGAGGGTCTTCGAAGAAGCGCATAAACGCGAGATGCACGTTCTGCTCGATCTGGTTCCGGGTCACACATCGATAGAGCATCCATGGTTCAAAGAGTCCATGAAAGCAGACCGCAACGAATTTACAGACCGTTACGTCTGGACTAACAATGTATGGGAAGCACCGGAGGGAATGGGAAGCCTGCGCGGTATCTCCGAGCGTGACGGCGCCTGTGCCATCAATTTCTTTTCCAACCAGCCGGCTCTGAACTACGGCTTCTATCAGCCGGATCCGGAAAAACCATGGCAGCAGTCCTTTGACGATGAGGGACCGCAGGCAACTCTGGCAGCCATGGAAGATGTCATGAGATTCTGGCTGAACATGGGCTGCGATGGCTTCCGTGTCGATATGGCAGGCTCCCTGGTAAAGAACGATCAGGAAGGAAAAGGAACCATCCGTCTGTGGCAGCAGGTTCGGAAATTCCTCGATGCCGAGTTCCCGGATGCAGCTATGGTATCTGAGTGGGGCGAACCGGACAAATCCTTACAGGGCGGCTTCCACATGGACTTCCTGCTTCACTTCGGACCATCTCATTATAACGATCTGTTCCGTTGTGATGAGCCGTTTTTCTCAAAACGCGGAAAAGGAGATATTTCCGAATTTGTCGAAACCTATCAAATCAATTACAATAAAACAGCACAGAAAGGCCTGATCTGTATCCCGTCCGGAAACCACGATATGGATCGTCTGGCACGCCGTCTGCAGGGCAATGAGTTGAAAATCGCCTTCGCGTTCCTGCTCTCCATGCCTGGCGCGCCGTTTATCTACTACGGAGATGAAATCGGTATGCGCTATGTAGAAGGTCTGAAGTCCGTTGAGGGCGGCTACAACCGCACCGGATCCCGTTCCCCGATGCAATGGGATGACAGCACCAACGCAGGCTTCTCCAGCGCTCCGGCGAGCGACCTCTATATCACCATGGATCCGGACAAAAACCGTCCGAATGCCAAAGCCGAAATGGCCGATCCGGATTCTCTGTACAACGAAGTTAAAAAACTCATCCAGATCCGTCAGAGCAGCAAAGCACTGTTAAGCCGCGGAACCATCGAGTTCGTTTATGCAGAGAAAAACCAGTATCCGCTGGCATACGTCCGCAAAGCAGAGGAAGAAAAAGTCCTCGTCATCATCAATCCATCCGATAAAGAGCAGACCTTCCCATACAGCGCAGAATTAAAGGATGCCCTTTACACCATCGGAGGAGCCGCAAAATCCGCAGACGGAACCATTACAATCCCGGCACAGTCCGCAGGATTCTATCACATCTGAATAACTACTGTAAAGTAAAAAAATACAGGGAGGACACCCGGATTGCCACAGGTGTCCTCCCTGACTGTTTTTCAGACATTTTCTAAGATACCGTTTTCGAGATAACGATACCATTTATTTGTCGGCGAAGCGCAGACGCAGTTTTTCGATTGCATTTTTCTCAATCCGGGATACATAGGACCGGCTGATGCCGAGATTTGCGGCGACCTGCTTCTGGGTGAACTCTTCTTTTCCTCCGAGGCCGTACCGCAGCAGAAGCACCTGTTTTTCCTGTTCTTTCAGCTCAGAATCGAGATAGAGATACAGCCTTTTGGCATCTTCTTTCCGGTTATACTGCTCTGCGATATCCTCCCCTTCGCTCTCCACGATGTCGAGCAGGTGGATCTCGTTTCCCTCCTTGTCGATTCCGATCGGCTCGTAGAGCGAAATC
>OQVT01002950.1_pt1 | contig 10942 bp, 9 predicted proteins | sample 1691561 | NCBI WGS metagenome assembly OQVT01 (sample SAMN03418260, study PRJEB22391) | human gut metagenome | biome: human-gut; feature: organic feature; material: feces | host: Homo sapiens | place: Tanzania | collected 2013-01
GATGTCGGCAAGGAGCGTGGCTGCCTCTATCGGCGAATACAGGAAATCGCCGCCACGGGGACGCACGATGACATTGAGCTTGATATCCAGATTGTGGCGGGCGTACGCAATCGCTCCGAAAGAGGGAGTAGTGCCTCCCTCGGGTATGGCGGCGCAGAGTTCTACACGGTCGGCGCCTCCACGCTGGGCTGCGAGACAACTCTCGACTGAGTTGGCACACACTTCAAAGGTATAATCTTGTCGTAACATAGACGTTTAAGTTTTCGAGGTTGTAAAGATAGTAATAATGGTGATTATGACCAAACTTATCACCAAAAAAGTAAGTACAGCGGGCTGAATATCCGTCTCATGGACCCGCTGCAGAGTCGCCAATGCGCTCCCCCGCCCCATGGGCTACATGGCGACGGGGCGCGGAGTGGTGCGGCTGAGTCGGCGGTAGACCCACAGGTAGGCGGGGATCAGGAAGAGCACGGCAGCGAGCCATGCGGTGGGGTCGCCGAAGCACACTCCGGTGAAGTGGAAGACTGGCACAAGCCACAGGCTCACTCCGCTGCGCGCAATCATCTCCATCACGCCGCTCAGCATGCTCAGATTGCTGAAGCCCATACCCTGGATGGAGTAGCGGAAGATGCAGAGCAGTCCGACGATGACGAAGAAGTAGTTGTTGATACGCATAAACTGGGCAGCCAGAGCCACTATCTCGCTCTGCCCACTGTCTACGAAGAGCATCATAAGCTGGTCGGCAAAGGGGTAGATGACCGCCAGGGTGAAGACGGTATAGACGGCCATGATGGCCATGGCCGAGCGCACGCCTCGGGCTATGCGCCCTATCTGTCGGGCTCCCACATTCTGGCCGCAATAGGTAGCCATAGCCACGCCGATGTTCTCGTAGACACAGGTGAAGAGATACTTGATGCGCATAGACGCGGTGAAGGCAGCCACATAGGTGGTGCCCAAGGCGTTGTTGGCGCTCTGGAGCATGATGATGCCTATGCCGGTGATGGAGAACTGCAGTCCCATGGGGATACCGCTGTTGAGCAGATGTCCGGTCATGCTGTCGTGATAGGTCCACTCGTCGCCGTGGGGGATAAGCATCTTCAGCGTGCGGTGGATGTAAACCCAGCAGAGCACGGCAGCCAGCGACTGGGAGAGCATCGTAGCGATGCCGGCGCCCTCGACGCCCATGCCCATACCGAGGATAAGTATCACGTCGAGCACGATATTGACCATCGACGAGACGATGAGGAAGTAGAAGGGCTGACGGGAGTTGCCCAAGGCACGGATAAATCCCGAGAGGAGATTGTAGGCTATGGTGAAGGGAATGGTGAGAAACGTGAGCAGCAGGAAGATGTAGGCATCATGGAAGATGTCGTCGGGGGTGTTGACCACCCGCAGGATGCGGGCGCAGAATACCGCGGTGAACACGGTGAGTATCACGGCGATGACGGCTCCTATGCGCAGCGAGTGGGCCACATAGGCGCGCATCTTGGAGTAGTCGTGCGCACCGAAGGTCTGCGCCACGGGGATGGCAAATCCCGCGCACGAGCCGTTGCAGAAGCCCATAATAAGAAAGGTGATGGACGAGCTGGCGCCAATGGCGGCAAGCGCTTCCACGCCGACCCACCGCCCCACGATGGCAGCGTCGATTACGAGATACATCTGCTGGAGTATGTATCCCAGAATAAGTGGTAACGCAAAGCGGAGTATGCCTTGCGTAGGAGACCCTACGGTCATGTCGGTGGTATTACCCATATTGTTGTTATCCTTTGTCCTTTAAGATACGGCGAATGGCCTCCATCTTGTTATGGCGGTCTATCGAGTAGGTATCGCCATGAGTCTCTACATAGTCATAGAGCTGGTAGGCCTTGTCGTAGAGCAACGTACTGATCGGGACAGCACAGTAGGTGGCCTCGGCATAAAGCAGCTCGGCAAGCATGCCAAGTCTGCCGATACGCTCGTCATCAGCCCACTGGTCGTGGGCATAGACCATAGTTTCCTCGACCGAGAGGTTGCGCACCAGGGTGTAGTCGCCGACATACTGACGGTAGAGGTCGGCCATCTCACGGTCGCGGCGCGCAGCGTCATGACGCCGCTCCATGAAGTTGGCCAACGCGCGGCCAAATTCTTCTATCATTCGTAGATAATAGTCCTTTTGTATCATGATTGGTTGTCGTGGTTGATGGTCTGTATATAGTCCCAGAGCCGACGGTAGAAGGGGTGGCGGGTCATGGTGTCGGCGTTGCCCAGGATGATGAGCTTCATACGGGCACGGGTGATGGCGACATTCATGCGGCGCAGGTCGCGCAGGAAGCCGATTTGACCGCTGTCGTTGGAGCGTACGAGCGAGATGAGGATGATGTCGCGTTCCTGACCCTGGAAGCCATCGACAGTGTTGACACTGATGAGGTGGCGGAAGGGTCTGAACGACTCGCGACGACGGATGAGCTGGCGCAGATACTGGACTTGGGCGCGGTAGGGCGAGATGATGCCTACGTCGATGCGCTCGTCGAGCACACGCTGGCGCCCTATCTTGTCAAAGTAAGCCTGGAGCGTGTCGAGAGTATAGCGTGCCTCGCCCTTGTTGATGCGACCGAAGTTGTCGCCCACAAACTGCTCGCGGAAGGCGGTGTCGGCATCTTCGCCGTCGATGGCGGTGTCGGGCACAATCCACTCGATGGGGTTGTCGTAGTCGAGGATGCCTCGGAAGCGCACATCGGGCGCCGACTCCACGCGGCCCTTATAGAACCAGTCGCTGGAGAAGCGCATAATCTGCTCGTTCATGCGATACTGGGTCTGCAGCAGGGTGACAGCCTCGGGATGATTGCCCACAATGCGCTCCATGAGCGTCACGCCGAGTCCGCCTTGCATGGCAGCCAGACTCTTCACCGTGGGAGGCAGCTGGCAGTGGTCGCCGGCAAAGACGATGCGCTGCACACGGCGGGCGGGTATCCAGCAGGCGGCTTCGAGGGCTTGGGCAGCCTCGTCGATGAAGAGGGTGCCAAACTTCTGACCCTCCAGGATGCGGTTGGCAGCACCGGTGAGGGTAGAGGCTATCACGCGGGCTTCGCCGAAGAGCTGTCCGTTGATGCGCATCTCTATCTCGACGGCACGCTCACGCAGCCGGTCCATCTTCTGATGGAAGCTCTCGGTGTGGCGGCGCTGCCGGCGCAGTTCGCGTATGGCCTTGCGTATAGCCCAGAGCTGCGGATAGTCGGGGTGCGACTCGAAGCGGCGCTCATAGGTGAAGGCGAGCATCTTGTCGTTGACGCGGGTGGGATTGCCTATGCGCAGCACGTTGACGCCACGGTCCACGAGCTTCTCGGAAATCCAGTCGACAGCCATATTGCTCTGCGCACACACCAGCACCTGGCTCTCGCGGCGCAGCACTTCATAGATGGCCTCAACCAGGGTGGTGGTCTTGCCCGTACCGGGAGGGCCGTGCACCACCATCACGTCCTTGGCCCTGAGCACCTCGTTGACGGCGTGCTGCTGGGTGGCGTTGAGCCAGGGCAGCTTGATGTCGTCGAAGGTGAAGCGCGCCGGAGCCGCATGGCTGTAGAAGAGGTCGCGCAGATAGGCCAGACGGTTGCCGCGGGCATGGACGACGCGGTCCAGGGCATCGGCCATAAGCCGGTAGCTGGTCTCGTCGAAGTAGAGTTGCACACCCACCTTGTCGCTGCAAGCCGCCAGGGCGCCCACCCGTCCGTTGTCGGGCAGGGTGACGACCATGCGGTCGCCGTCGACATAGCTCACCACGCCGGTGAAGTCAAAGTAATGCAGACGGTGCTCACGGGGATGATGCTCGTCGGGCACCATACGGAAGAAGGTGACGGGTCGGCCATACTCAAAGTTGTGCTCGATATCCTGGTTGTCGGTGCGGAAGACCTCGACAGCCAGTTGGTTGAGGGAATTGTAAAAGGTGTTGCCGACGCGCAGCGGCAGCCACACGTCGCCACGCTTTACCAGTCGCGCCACACCGCGTTCCTCGGTCTGCTGGCGAAATTCCTCTTTCTCCGTTTCATATTCCAGCCTGAGCAGCACGCGTTGCTGCTCCAGAGCCTGTATGGATGATATCTGCGTCATATACGCTGCAAAATTACAAATAATTGCTTATACTGAGTAACAAACGAATGAAAAAGTAACCACCCGCTCCGTCACGGCGGAAGAGGAAAATGCACCGCCGCCGACAAATAATCGGGCAAAAGGAGTGGACGGCTCGATTTTTATTCGTATTTTTGCGGATGCCGACCACAGACCTGCCCCAGTCGGGAGGCAAGAGACATCATCGCTGACTAATTTTGGACGAAATGCTGTACGCCATATATTTCACCTACGGCCTCTGCGTCATGTTCTACTTCATGATGGCGTGGCTCTTCTACCGCAAGGACAAGGAGTTGTTGTCAAGACTGGTCACCGTCTTGATGCTGGTCATCGGCATGCAGTGCCTCAAGGACCTTATCTTCATCAAGCCCATAGCCGAGCTCGACGAGACCGACTGGATGATTATCACCTCGTCTGATGCGATAGCCATCCCGCTCTACGCCTTCATCCTCATCGAACTGTGCAGCCCCGCCAGCCTCACCCGGCGCACCATCATCCTCCACGAGCTGCTGTTCATCGTGCCTTTTGTCCTGTTCTTCATCACCCGCGACATCATCTACTACTATGCCGAGATACTCGAGGCCCTTGTCTATGGTCTCTGCTATACCGTCTGGGCAGTTTTCGCCATCCCCAAATACCATACACTGCTGAAGCGACGCTTCTCCTACACCGAGAACATCAACCTCAACTGGCTGCGCGCCATCTTCCTCTCCTTTGTATTCATCCTGGCGCTCTGGATAGCCGACAGTCTGCATGCGGGCTATTCGCTTGAGATACTCTATATGGTCTCTTCGCTGGTGGTATGGATGTTTATAGCTTATTATATGTATAAGCACGAGTCGGTGCTCGACGAGCTCTGCGACGGTATGGACACCGACCTCGCGCCTACCACCGACGCCACCGAGACCGAGATGTCCGAGATAGGCAGGCGCATCAGCCTGCTCTTCGACAAGGACCAGATTTTCCTCAACCCCAATCTCAAGGTGTCAGACATAGCCACCGCCATAGGCACCAACCGTACCTATGTCAGCGAGTTCTTCAACAAGGAGGAAGAGTGCAGCTTCTATGACTATGTCAACCGCGCCCGCATCGAGTACGCGTGTACCCTGCTCGACGGCTCCGATGCCAACATCATGAAGATAGCCGAACTCTCGGGCTTCAACAGCTCACAATCGTTTATCCGAGTTTTCTCCAAGCTCAAAGGCATTTCTCCCACCCGATATCGTAAGGACGGATGCGACTGAGCATCAGCCCTTTGTGAAATTGTTAATTATTTTTTTACGCATTGTTACCTCAGTTTATCCTTTGTGAACGATAAATTGAGAGATTGTTAACTGCCTTTGCTCCGCCATAGCTTATCTTTGCAACCGTAGAGACTACGCCGCTTACGACAACCATTACATATCACATAAATAACTAAACAGACTCAACACCTATGAAGAAACTTAAAACTATGGCTCTCATCGCCATGTGCATGCCCTTCCTGTCTGCATGTTCGGGAAGCGGCTCCGAAGACAACAGCCTGTATGGCCAGCTCCCCGACAGGTACGAACAGTTTGTAAAGGAGAAGGAGCAACTGAGGGAACAAGCCAAAGACATCAAGACCGAAGCCGAGAAGAAAGCCCTCATCGAGAAGTCTGAGAAGATGACGGAGACCTGGAAGGTCAAGATAGAGGAAAGCGCAAAGGCGCTCAACGGCAAGCCCATCAAGCTGGACGAATGTGGGTTCAACGTGACCACCCCGCTGTCGCTCGAGTTTACCGACTTCTTCAGCAAGTTAGACCTTGAGCCGTCATTTCAGGTCAACGGCGAAGCCGTGGCTGCCTCTGACATCAAGACCGACCTCAAGTATGTCCTCGGCAACGAGCAGGTATATCTCGTAGGCTACAACGCCGAAGGGCAGCAGGTCTACAAGGTCTCTGTGGGCAGCATCGAGGTCGAGAAGGCCGACGGATGCTCGCTCGTCAAGGTAGGCACACCCGTCAAGTTCAGCAAAATCCACTTCAGCAGTGCCGCCATCAAGAAGGGATGCCGCGATGCCAAGACCTTCAAGCTCGAGGTGATGCGCCAATAAAGAGTTGTCAACGGCGGGCATAGGTCTATCCCTCCCGCCATAGTATTACACATTATTTATATATATTATGAACAGTCTGGTCAAATTCACCAAGCAATACAAGGCATCTCTCATCATCGCCATCGCCATCATCATGTTCATCCTCTTCGGCTTCTGCTCGGCAGTAGATGTGGCGGGCAAAGCCAAGGTGTGCGGACTGAAGATACTCTTCGAGGGCGACGGACTGGGGTTCTCCCGCTTCCTCTCCGCCCTCATCCTCCTGGCGCCCATGCTGGTGGTCCTCGACGGGTCGACCAACCTGAAGCTCACGGCGAAGATGAGCCGCATACCCGCATCCTTCTTCTTCGGCATCTCCATCGTCCTCTGCCTCATCTTTGCCCACGTGCTGCCCGCGGGGCTTAAGCTCGCCTGGGCCAGCTGGCTCTACATGCTCGCAGGAGTCATCGGCATAGCCGTATGCAATATCGAGAAATTGACAAACAACTAACCTTGCGGAATGATACTATCAGACAGGCGCTTCCTCGGTCTCATGGGATGGGGATGCGCCTTGTTTTTACTACTCGTCGCAGGCTGGGTTGGCGTGTGTCTGGTCAACCGCCCGCCATACCTGATGCCCGATACGACCTCGTTTGATACGGGCGACATCTTTTTCAGTGTGGGCGACTCGTGGGAATCGGTAGCCGTACGCGCGCTCTCGGGCACGTCGTCGTGGGAGGTTACCGACTCCACTCCCTCGCATTGCGGGATAGTCGTCAGAGATGCCCGTGGCGTAAGGCTCGCCCATGCCTCTACGGCAGCGGGGAAGATAGTGGTCGAGACGCCCGAGGAGTATCTGCGCAACAATGGTTCCTACTGCATCTATGCCGTCAAGCCCCCATGCCCCGTGAGTGCAGAGGGCATCAGGCAGACTATAGACTCGCTCGTGGCACGTGGCGTGAAGTTCGATTTCGACTTCGACCACACCACCCCCGACGCCCTCTACTGCACAGAGATGGTCGTAACGGTCTTCGAAGCCAACTCCTGCCCCGACTTCTCAAGCCTCCGCCAGCAGAGCTACATCTATCCCAACGACCTGCTGCTACGGATAGGGCGGTCGAGATAGTGCCCATTTGAGAGGACATAAGCAGCAGCAATGCCGAATCGAAGGTCACCATCGTGGCGATGTGCGCCGCGGAAAGGTAGTGGGGGTTTCGAGGTGCGTACCATCCACTATGTAAAATCGAGATAGGGGTCATTTGAGAGGACATAAGCAGCAGCAACTCTGTAGGAGTTGCGATTTCTCAGCCCAGGGTTGAGGGGCGAAGCACCTCTACCCTGGGTATACATATAATAAGGTATAGCAATGCTGTAAGTATTGCGATTAGCCGAAGGCGTTACCCCAACGCAAACCCATCGCCACCTATATGTAGGGGAATTATCCAACTGAGTATAACGCCTACGGCTAAGCGCAACTCTTACAGAGTAGCAATATTAGTGGGTGCATTACCCAGGGTAGCGGGCCATGCCCGCAACCCTGGGCTATGTAATCGCAACTCCGTCAGAGTTGCCAGGGGTGCGTACCAGCCAACTGGAGTCCCATCCCAACCTTCCCCAAGGGGAAGGAGCCATTCAAACCGCCTAAAACACAGCAAGTAGGAGCTCCCGCCCCTTGGGGAGGGATGGGGAGGGGCTCCCCTCCTACAACCTATCACACACCAGGCGCAAGCCGCAGCAGGTGGCTATGTCGGGCAGACACTGGCTACGGGTCATTACGCCGCACTCCGAATCCGAGCTGCTCTGGTTTCCGCCGCGCATGACCCTCCAACTGCCGGTCTGTGGACCCTTGGGGTTGGTCTGAGCTCCCGAGGTGTAAGGCGCTTGCCAGTCCGAGCACCACTCATAGACATTGCCCGTCATGTCGTAGAGGCCCAGTTCGTTGGGACGCTTGGTGCCCACGGGGTGCAGCTTGTCCCCACTGTTGTCTTGCCACCAAGCCACGGCGTTGATGTCGTCGCTGCCACTGTATAGATAGTTGTGCGAACGGTTGCCGCCACGAGCGGCATACTCCCATTCCGCCTCGGTGGGCAGACGAAACTTCTTGCCGCTGAAGGCGTTGAGCTTACGGATAAACTTCTGCGCCGTCACCCAGTTTACCCACTCCACGGGCATGTTGTCGGCCTTGGTCCACGACGGGTTGCTGCCCATAAACGCTTTCCAGAGCTTCTGCGTCACTTCATACTTGCATATATAGAAGCTGCCCACCGTGACCTGATGTGCAGGCTTGTCGGAGTCGTCACACCAGTCAGCCTTGCTGCTCGTGCGACCCATGGTGAAGGTGCCGCCCTGCACGTGTACCATATTGCCGATGAGCTGTGCCACTGCCTGCTGCTTGGCGGGCGACGCCGCTGGCTGCGCAGTCTGACGCTTGGTTGATGACGGTGTGACCGGGGTCTTGTGACGGATAATGCCCTGCGCCATCATCGTGGCAGAGAGGGCGAGCCCCATGAGGATAACGGATAATCTGAAGAGTTTCATATTGGTTGATGTTAATTGTTCTAAGGCCTCAAAGTTACAAAATATTATGATGACCGTCAAGGAAATAGCCCAAAAAATGCAAATCACCGGCAGCATCGCGGCTCGATCCGCTTTGAGTAAAGAAAGGAATACATACCCCGCCTGTCATGCTGGCTCTTTCCGGCGATGCAGTGCTTACCTATATATATTACTTATTATCCAGCAGAGCACTTCGCAGGTCATCATCCTGCGCCAGCCCCAACTTCTTGCGGATGTTGCCCCTCACCGTACTCACGTTTGAGACGCTCTTGCCCAAGATGTTGGAGATATCCCTAAGTGTACGCCCCTGCTCGACGAGGCGGCACACATCGAGCTCAACGGGAGAAAGCATGGGGAAACGCTCGTGCATATCTTTGCGGCGGCTGGCCTGCAGGTGCTCTATATGGTTTGCCACTTTGATTATATTGCGCAGCGTCTTGGGGTCGAGCTGCTCCATCAGTTTCCTGTCATATACGGCGTCGGCATCTTTGGCTTTTGCCAGCTTCAGGAGAGCCAGCAGCTCGGTCTTGCTCATATTAAACACATGCAGTACCTGGTCAATGGTGTGGGCATAATCGTCCAGCTCCATTTGCTGCTCTATCAACAGCTTGTTGGCCACGAAGATAAAGACTGTGGCAGAGACATTTGACATGCCGAAGATGATGAACAGCTGGCTATACAGCTGGCTGCCGGTGACACGGCAGCATAGAGCCATTGCCACCACGCTGATGCTGGTGCAGACAAGCGCAGTGCGGGGCAAGAGGCAAAGGCACGCCACGAGCACAAGGATAAAGCAGGCGGTGATGTTGACGGTGGTGAGCATGGCATTGTGCTGACCCATAGAAGCCAGAATCAACAGGCGCACACTCTGTATAATCATGAGGGTGACGAGCAAGACGGGCAAGATATGCTTCAGCTTCTTAGGGCCCTGAAACAGATAGACGATGAGCGCCACGGCTGCCGCCAGTACGTAGCAGGCCGAACAAGCCAAGGCCGACTTGATAGCAAGCCCATACGAACCCACGAGGTGAAGACCGAAGAGCACGATAGACAGCGATGTAAAGGCGAGAAAGATGAGTTGGCGGAAGTAGTCGATCCGCTCCAGCCGTGTGCGGTCAAAATAGTTGTGTAGACGATTGTTCATATCCTTTAGCTTTAATATTCTACACTGCAAAGATAATCTTTTTTATTGATTTTGCGTCTTTTGCGTCTGTTTTTTATCGTTTTGCGTCTTTTTGCGTCAGCATAAAAATAAGGATGTATCATTATTATTGTTAAATTTGCGGATTGATTGATGTGATTCTCACGTCTATAACTTCTGATTTTATCAATAATAAATATTTAAATACGATGGAAAAAGTCACATTACTAAATGACAGGTCGCTTGCCGACCCCTTTTTGAATGAAAGAGTGTTTAATCGCTTATTTTTTCAGTTTTCATTAGTTATATTCGTTTGGTTGCTCATGCCGACCCGTATGATAGCCCAGGCATTAGTATCTGATTCTCGTTCAGATCTGATTACTGTTGATGATGGCATTACTATAGAGTCGATTACAGATGTAGGCGATAATCCTTGGGGGCTGCTGGATTTTAATGCTGAAGGAATGAATAATATAGACATTACTATTCCTGCCGACAGTAAGGGACTCATGTCAAGCAACTATCATAAGAATAATAGCAAATCTGAGTGCATCATCAAAATCAACTCCAACAGTGCCTTTGTCCTTTCTTTTGATTATGCCGTTTCATCTGAAGGAAGCTGGGACCCTCTTATCGTTTCTTTGGATAATAATAAAATAGACAAAATTGGATACCCAACACAAAAGAGGCAAAAGAACTGCCAGGTCGTATTAAATGCGGGTAGTCATGAATTGACTTTAAGTTATCAGAAGGATGGCTCGCAACATGGTGGTGCCGACCGCGGATTCGTATATAATATGAAAGCGTTAAAACAAGGTGAACTTTATGCTGGCGTATATGATTCTGCCACAAAGAAATACACTTTCAAGGAAGTCTCGGTTGAAGAAGTAAGTCAAAACGAAAATGCACATCTGATATATGATGGGATGAAAATATCCGACCTACCTAATTATGCTTCTTTGGAGGAGGTCGTTTTTGAAGAAAGTTTCAAAAAATTCGAACCTACAACATTAAGTTCATTTTTCGAAGGACTTGAATCTTTAACGTCAATAATTGGGTTGGAAAATCTTAATACAACTCATGTAACGACTGTG
>OQVT01002951.1_pt1 | contig 10941 bp, 8 predicted proteins | sample 1691561 | NCBI WGS metagenome assembly OQVT01 (sample SAMN03418260, study PRJEB22391) | human gut metagenome | biome: human-gut; feature: organic feature; material: feces | host: Homo sapiens | place: Tanzania | collected 2013-01
TGTTGCACTCAACACTGTTGGTGAACCAATCCAGGAACTTTGCAGCCTCTTCTTTGTTCTGGGAAGTCTCAGCGATAGAGAAGAACTGGCTGGGCTTTAAGAACATCGGCTGGGTGGTTGCATCGCTGGTAGTAGGATACATGGTGATTCCCAGATCTCTACCGGCTGTGTTGGCAATACTGATGTACTGGTTGGAATAAGAAAAGTCATTCCAGGTAGTTCCGTCAATGATAGGTTTGGTCTCTACTACATCCGGATTCTTCTCTGCCAGAAGATCAGGAGAAATAGCGGATTCTGCCTTGTTGAACTTATCTACATTAGCGAAGTGGGTTTCGCTTGCAGTTTTGGTTCCTGCTGCCAGTTCATCGAACAAATGAGATCCCTGGGTTCTTGCGATAACCTGCATCATGTTGATACCGCCATCAAAGTAGGTCTTCACACCGGTCTTCTCATAAATGGTCTGTCCGATATCATACAGTTCTTCGATGGTCAGCTGCTCGGGAATCTCTACACCGGCCTGTTCTACGATTTCTTTGTCATATACCATCATAGGAGCATTACTGCCAAGGCTTAATGCATAACAGGTTCCATCAATAGATCCACTATCGATAACGCTGTCTGCAATCTTGCTGGTGTCAATGACACCGCTGTCAATGAACTGGCTCAGATCAGCAAGCTGTCCGCTCTGCTGATACTGCTGCAGATAGGAGTAATCCATCTGGATAATATCGGGAAGGTTGCCGCCTGCTGCCATTGCAGAAAGCTTATCCCAGTAGCCGGACCAGTCGGTAAACTCTACCTTGATCTCTACATTGGGATTCTGTTCCATGTAAAGGTCAACTGCCTTCTTGGTTACATCATTTCTTGTCTGGTTTCCCCACCAGCAAAGGTTCAGGGTTACTTTGTCACCGCTGGCAGCCTGTGCAGCACTATTGTCACCTGTGGCAGCGGAGCCTGTGCCAGATGCATCAGAACTGCCTGCGTTGCTTCCACATGCAGCCAGAGACATGGTCATCATTACAGCCATAAGACCTGCAATCATTCTTTTCTTCATTTGTTATACCTCCCATACAATCTGTCGGGTATGTGTCCTGCACATCCCTCGTTGTTGTTTTGATGAATTTATTTTATGTCCATTTTGCATAATGGTAAAGTTAAATAATGGTCATGTCGATGCAAAAAAATGGCTTTTTAACCATAATCTTGCATTTTTTTTCGTCACATTTACATACTTTTTTCAGTTCTTCCATATTCCATATGGCATTTTGCATAATTTCGTGTTCAAAAAAAGGTTTCTGAGTGTTCAAAAAACGGCTTTTTGTTTTCTTCCCACGGATGAAAATTGAACTTCCCATATTTTTACTATATAATAACCATGATACGGAGGTTTTTCCATGAGCAATTTATCACAGCGTTTTAATAATCTGTCTTTATATAAGAAAATACTACTGATCCTGTCAACGACATTGCTTTTTGTGTTCTTTGCTTTTGTTGTGGGAATTCAGCTTCTTTCCCAATATTATGCCCGTGAGCTGTATACTTCCAATGCACAGTCTCTGAATTATGTATCCTCCTTCGTCTCTGCAAGAATGGAGACCGTGGAATCCGGTTCTGCCCGGATCCTGTCCGATACCATCATTCAGACGAATCTCACCGATATCATGGATGCTCCTACCAGCATCCGTAATGCCAAGAGAAAGCAGACGATATATCAGGCTCTCTATCCTTATATTTTTGATGACGACTATATCAAATCCATCAGTCTGGTACTTCCTGACGACACACTGATCTGTATGGGAAATACTTCCGATCTGGATGCTTTTCCTCTGGAGGAACTGGCAGAAAATGCAGCAGCCTGCCAGGGGCGTGCCAGCTGGAGTGCACCGGCTTCCCCCGGGAATACCATCGTACTTTACCGGGATATCCGGCAGCTTCGCCATCTGACCCTGGATCATCTGGCTTACCTGTACATAGTGATCGACCTGGACCAACTGATCAGTGATGCCCTGGAGAATGCCGGATATTCTCTCTCCACGCATTCCCGTTTTATCCTGTTTGCAGGAAATGCGCAGTTTTACCCACAGGAGACTTACCATCCGGAACAGTATTCCAGCCTGCTACAGTCACTCAATTTCAGCCGCAGCCATTATTCCATTGTTTCTATAGACCATCGGAAGACCTTTATCATCCAGGGAGATTTCCCACGTACCGGATGGAATTATCTGTATTTTCAGGATTATGATCCACTCTTTTCTGCGATCCATACCGTGCTGATCCGGATGATCCTGTTCTCCGCCGTGGTCGTGATGATCGCTCTGTTTCTGGCACTGTTGCTTCTGCGCAGGATACTGCACCATCTGGATCTTCTGGTAGAGAAGATCCGCCGCTTCGGACAGGGACTCCCGGATCCGGAGGACACCGCTCACTACGATTACAGTCTCCGTACCGATGAGATCGGGCAGCTTCATGTCAGCTTTGACGAAATGAAATCCAATGTAAAGACTTTGCGGGATAAAAACTATGAAAAGCAGCTGTTGCTCCGGGATACCAATATCAAGATGCTGCAGCAGCAGATCAACCCGCATTTTCTCTACAATACCCTGGATACCATCAACTGGATGGCTCAGAAATACGGTGCCGATGACATCTCCACCATGGTCCGGTCCCTGGGGAATCTGTTCCGCGCTGCTGTCAACAGCAAAGAAGACCTGATCCCCTTAAAAAAGGAACTGGACGTTTTAAAGGATTATATCCGGATCCAGCAGATCCGTTTCGGAGACCGGCTGGACTTCCAGCTGTATGTGCCGGATGACATTTCCCATATTTATGTCCCGACACTTTGTATCCAGCCTCTGGTAGAGAACGCATTAAAATATGCTCTGGAATTCAGTGACGATGTCTGTCATATCACCGTCACTATTTCCGAAAAAGACAGCGTCTACCAGATTACCGTGGCAAATACCGGTTCCCATTTCGAGGATGATCTCATCTGGAAACTGGAACACAGCCAGATCACTCCCCAGGGTTCCGGTGTGGGACTGGTGAATATCAATTCCCGCCTGAAGCTGCTCTTCGGCGATCGGTACGGCTTATCTATATACAACGAAGACGGAATGGCCATCGTACTGCTGTCCATTCCCAAAGAAAGAGAGGTTTCTTATGCTCAGATTGATGATTGTAGATGATGAACAGATCATACGCGAAGCACTTTCTTCCATGATCGATTATAATTCCCTCGGCTACGAGGTGATTGCCACCGCCAAAAACGGAATGGAAGCCTATGACCGGATCCGTGATGACTATCCCGATGTTGTGATCACGGATATCAAAATGCCTATTTTGAACGGTCTGGAACTGATCGAACGTGCCTCCCTCATCGACTCCCGGATCACTTTTATCCTGTTATCCGGTTACGGTGAATTCGAATATGCCAAGCAGGCCATGAAATACGGGGTCCGCTACTATCTCTTAAAACCCACGGACAAGCAGGAGCTGATCAACTGTCTGGATACGATCCGTGAAGAAAAAAAGCAAAAAGAGGTACAGCAGAAGACGGAGCAGGCACTTCTGCTGAAGGATATGCAGTCGCCATTAGAACAGGGGCTGCTTATGGAAGCATTGGATCAGCCTGATAATTTTCCCCAGGTATTCAAAAAGTATCAGGGACTTCTGTCCTTTCCCGAAACGGGACTATATGCCTGTATCTGTTCCTTTGTAGAAGAAACCTATCTGAAAAATTTTCTAAAGGATATCGTGCGGATTCTGCTTTCCTGCGGAGCAAAAAGTGTCTTTCCTGTGATTTATGTAAAAAACAGTGCTCTTTTCGTCCTGTCCTCTCCCACCCTGGCCCATCAGGAAACGATCCGCCAGTCTTTGGAGGAGCTGCATTATCCGCAACAGTGTGTAACCTTTGAAACCTCTTTTCTCCACGGTGACACTTCGGAAGATTTGTTTGCGCAGATCATATCCAAGATATCCCGCTATGACCGGATCCTGCTGATCCGCCCAGAAACCGGAGAAACCAGGGAATTCCATAACAACATGGCCGCTCCCTGGCGGATTTCCAAGCTGCGTGAGGCATTTACCGCTTCCCCGGCCGAAACGGATATTCCATCTCTGCTGGATTCCGTCTTCACTCCTTCCATGACACCGGATGTTGCGAAGAATATCGCCCTGGGACTTTTCCTGAATCCCGATAACTCCGGACAAGAGCCGCCGCTGGATATTGCCTGTGACTTTTTCCGCCGCCTGTATTCCTGTACCCAGACCTCCGAAATCCGGAAGCTGGCGGAGATCGTACTGCTGCAGGAGAAGGACGAGACTGCCTCCTCTAAGGGTGGTGCCAACATCAGCCTCTTAAAATCTTACGTGGAAGCCCACCTGGACTGTGAGACCCTGTCTTTAAAATGGCTGGCAGAGAACTATCTCTTTGTCAGTGTCGGCTACCTGAGCAAACAATTTGTAAAGGAGGAAGGCATCCGTTTTTCCGATTACCTGAACAAAAAGCGGATGGAACAAGCCATCCGCCTTATGGTGTACTATCATAATGACAATATCAAAACTATTGCCAGGTCTGTGGGATTCGGCAATAATCCACAGTATTTCAGCCAGGTATTTAAAAAATATACCGGCTATACTCCCACAGAGTATATTGAGAAGGTGGGCGCCTCTGCGCCCTCCTGATGCAGTCTCCCTCATCGTAAGGGAATTACATGCAGCTGTCCAGAATCTTCATCAAAGCATCATGCGCTATGGTAAATGTCTCAAGACCGCTAAGTACCTTCTTTTCTTTGGCAACAATGCTCCTGCCGTCCTTTTCCAGTGCATGGAAACCCTCAAACTCAAACAGGTGCGGTTCCAGTGACAGGAATCCATCAAATCCGGAGTCTGACAGACGCTTCAGGATCACCGCCACATTTCCGTCACCATAGCCTGCCGGAACTACACTCTGGTCTGACTTCAGTGCATCCTTTACATGGATATAAGCAATATAGGACTTTAACATCTCATAGGCTTCCAGCGTATCCTGTCCGCACTGTACAAAGTTGGCAAAATCGAAAATAGCTTTAAAATGATCCCCGTAAAAGGTATCCATGAGTTTTTTGCATTCCGGAGCCATTGCTCCATAGATATCTTTTTCATTTTCATGCAGGAGCAGTGTATCATTCGCAGAGGCATAGTCCACGAATTTACCGATCCGGTCGAAGACTTCGCCCTCATAGGCTGCCGGATCACTCTCCTGCGGAAGATAGAAGCTGAACATCCGGATCGTCGGGCATTCCATCTTATGGCTGATCTCCACTGCCCTCTTGAACTCTTCAAAATGGGGAGTGAAATCATCCGTGATCAGAATCTTACCCAAGGGAGATCCCAGGGCAGAAAGCCGGATTCCATTATCATCCAGTGTCTTCTTGATCTGCTCCACTTTTTCATCCGTGTGATAGATCAGATTGTCTCCATCCACTCCACGCATCTCCACATAAGACATTCCCAGTCCTTTCAGTCCTGCGATCTGAGCTGTCAGTTCCGGTGCGATTTCATCTGCAAAACCTGTGATTTTTACTGTCATTCTTTTGTCCTCCTTAATAAGTGCCTGTCGTGTCAAATACAATATCAGTGTCTTCCTTTTTTCTGGAAGTGGCACGTTTTTTGTTCAATTCTCGTAAAAACAATTCTTCATCCAACGGCAGTTCCACGGTGCGGTCCAGCCAGCTGGACAGGTGCATGGCATTTGACAGGGTCAGCCCCCGGATTCCCTCCGTTCCCTCTGCCACCAATGGAGTTCCTCTTAAAATATGACCTGCGAACGCTTTCAATACACCAATATGCTGCTCGTTTTGTCCATCCGTCTCAATCTCAATTCTGGAATATTCCGGCTTTTTAAATCCTTCCTTCTCCGTTTTGCAGAAATCACTCACATTGGTGGACAGTTTATCAAAAAATAGTCTGCCTTCCTCGCACACGATTTTTCCCATCTCGAAGGTCAGCTCCAGCCGGTTGGTTCCTGGAGCATCTGCCGTGGTAGTCACGAAGACACCGGTGGCTCCGTTTTCAAATTCCATATAAGCCGTCACATCATCCTCGACCTCGATATCATGCCATTTTCCTTCGTGGCAGAAGGCTCTCACCTTCACAGGCATGCCGCACAGCCATTGCAGCAGATCCAGCTGGTGCGGACACTGGTTCAACAGCACGCCGCCACCTTCTCCGTCCCAGGTTGCCTTCCAGCCCGCCGCATCATAATAGCTCTGATTACGATACCAGTCGGTGATGATCCAGTTGACACGTCGCAGCTGCCCAAGTTCGCCGCTCTGGATCATTTCGTGAAGTTTTCTGTATACACAGTTGGTTCTCTGGTTTAACATGATGGCAAAGGTTCTGTCAGACTTTTCCGCTGCCTCATTCATCTCCCGTACCTGTTTCGTGTAGACTCCTGCCGGTTTTTCGCTGATCGCATGCAGTCCATGCTCCAATGCATAGATGACGAATTCCGGATGCAGATAATGTGGTGTTGCCACCAGAACAGCATCACAGCTTCCCGAATCGATCATTTTCCTGCCATCATCAAATACCTTGACCGTCTCCGGAAGATTGTTCCTTGCCCAGTCCAGGCGGCTCTGTCGGATATCCGCTACGGCGGTCAGTTCCATATCCGGCACCATCCCTTTCAACACATTGCCTGCATGACCGGTTCCCATACTCCCAATACCAATAATTCCCAGTCTTACCTTTTCCATTTAGACACCTTTCCTTTCATTCTCTGATGTATTTCTTTGATGTTCTTATTGTAACTTCTCTACGGTTGTAATAATATGTATATAAAATACTAATTTTATGCAAAATAACGACCTTTGTAGTGCCTATGAAAACCCATATGACTATTCCTTATTTTACAATTGATGCACCCTATGAACTGGCTTACCGCAACAACGGAACCTCTTCTCCTGCCAGACCGCATACGCACAACGCTCTGGAAATATACCTTACAATGTCCGACCTCCCGGATGTCCTGTTAGACGACACTGTCTCCAGTGTTTCGAAAGGATCTCTGATCATCATTCCGCCTCACCATGTGCATCAGCTGTTCAATCAGAAGCTGACCATCTATGAGCGCTACGTCCTGAATATTAACAGCGACTGGCTGTATACTGTCCTTGGAGCCGGTTCCGGACTCATGCCTTATGCAGATCCGGCTTTCTCTCCTACGATTCTCCGGCTTTCTCCCACCGGGCTTACCGGGCTCTGCAGTCAGATGAACCATTATTTGCAGCTGCATCCTCAGCCCTCCCTTTCTGCCTATGCGGATTTTTTCTCTCTGCTAAGTATACTGGATAGCCGGATCCGGCACGGCCTACAGGCATCTTCTACCGGACAGCGTTCTATTTCCCAGTCCCAGAAAAACATCAATGAGGTCATGGCCTTTATCAACCGGCATCTGACAGAGCCACTGACCCTGGAAAGCATTGCTGCAGAATTCTACCTGAACAAGGACTATCTCGGGCGCCTGTTCAAGGAACATACCCATGCCACCATCGGGCATTATATCTCCGTGCAGCGGGCTAACCTTGCCCAGACGATGCTGGCAGAAGGCCGGACCGTCACCGAGGTACAGGAACTTCTCGGCTTCTCCAGCTATGCCTATTTCTTTAAATTTTTCAAAAAAATGACTGGGATCTCTCCCAGTCAATATCGTAAAGATAACGCTATGCCTCTGTCGCATTCTCCGTCTCCACATTCCAAAAAAGGAACTGCAGCCTGTGTATAAACACACATTGCAGTTCCTTTTGCTTTTACCTGTCTACTTCACAATCTTATTATTTAGTCAGCAACATCATAATGTCATTGCTTCTTGCCACGAACTTGGTCATGGCATCGGCAGACAGAGGTGCGTGCTGGAGCTTTGCCAGATCGTACAGCTGCTCGCAGATCATTTCTGCGTTCTCGCCGTCCTGGTGATCGGTGATGTACTGTACCAGAGGATGGTTGGCATTCAGAATCAGGGTCTCGCCCTCACCGCCGAAAGCACTCATATCCATGCCGGGCATGGAGTACATCTTCATCATATCCTGCATACGTCTGCTCTCTTCGGACAGAGTGATCATAGAAGAGATCTTCTTGTTCTTCAGCTTCTCTACCTTGATCGTGATCTTGTCATTCTTCAGAGCCTTCTTCATCAGCTTGCTGATGCTCTCAGCCTGCTCTTCCATCTCTTTTTCAGCCTTCTTGGAAGTCTTGGACTTCAGGGCATCGGTCACATCCGCATCGATACGCTGGAACTTGATTCCCTCGTTCTTCTGCTCCAACTGGGAGATGAAGGGCTGATCGATATTGTGGGTCAGGATCACAGCATCCATCTTGGCAGCCTTGAACATATTGATGTACTGGCTCTGCTGCTGTTCATCTGTTACATAGTAGATGATCTTCTCCTTCTTCTCTTCCTCGGTATTCTCCTCGGAAGCTTCATCTTCCGCCTTGTCCTCTACGACTTCGGCTTCTACCTTGTTGCCGTTCTCGTCTACGGCATTCTCCTTGTTCTCTTCCTCATCCTGGGGCTTGATCTCCAGGCACTCCGGCAGAGTCAGATACTTGCCGTCCAGATTCTTGAAGAGGATGTAATCGTTCATCTTCTCACAGAATTTATCATCCTTCAGGCAGCCGAACTTGATGAAGGGACTGATGTCATCCCAGTACTTGTCGTACTCTTCCTTGTCGGTCTTGCACATACCGGCCAGCTTGTCCGCTACCTTCTTGGTAATGTACTCGGCGATCTTCTTCACGAATCCGTCGTTCTGCAATGCACTTCTGGATACATTCAGCGGCAGATCCGGGCAGTCGATGACACCCTTTAACAACAGCAGGAACTCCGGAATGACTTCCTTGATGTTATCTGCGATGAATACCTGATTGTTGTACAGCTTGATGGTACCCTCGATGGACTCATACTCCATATTGATCTTCGGGAAGTACAGAATACCCTTCAGGTTGAAAGGATAATCCATGTTCAGATGGATCCAGAACAGAGGCTCCTTGTAATCCTGGAATACCTTGCGGTAGAAGTCCAGATACTCTTCCTTCGTGCACTCGTTGGGATGCTTGGTCCACAGAGGCTGTGTCTCATTGATCAGTTCGGGACGCTTTCTGATCTTCAGCTTCTTGGGTTCTTCTACCGCTTCAGCTTCTGTATTCTCGCCCTCCGTTTTTTCCTTCTTCTCCGGCTCGATCTCTTCGAGGACTTCATCACCGGGAAGCTTTTCCTCTTCCTTGATGATCTGAGTCTCCTTGGTGTCCGCCTTGGACAGATAGATCTCCGTAGGCATGAAGGAACAATACTTCTTCACTACCTCACGAGCCTTATATTCGTTACAGAACTCCAGACAATCCTCATTTAAGAACAGAGTGATGGTCGTACCGACATCCGTCTTGTCTCCGTCTTCCATAGAGAACTCGGTGCCGCCGTCACACTCCCAGTGTACTGCCTTGGCGCCGTCCTTGTAGGACAAGGTATCAATGTGTACTTCATCCGCTACCATGAATGCAGAATAGAAGCCCAGTCCGAAATGACCGATGATCTGGTCGGAATTGCTCTTGTCCTTATATTTCTCAATGAAATCCGTAGCGCCGGAAAATGCGATCTGGTTGATGTATTCTTCCACTTCGTCAGCGGTCATGCCCAGACCGTTATCCTTGAAGGTCAGTGTCTTCTTCTCGGGATCCACGATGACATCCACACGTCCCTTATAGCCTTCAGGCAGGGTATATTCTCCCATCATGTCCAGCTTTTTCAGCTTGGTCACGGCATCGCAGCCGTTAGAGATCAACTCTCTGTAGAAAATATCGTGATCGGAATACAACCACTTTTTAATGATCGGAAATATGTTTTCACTGTTAATTGACAAACTACCGTTTTTTGCTGCCATTATTACCACATCCTTTTCTATAATTGCACAGTCATGGCTGACTGTTATCTAACTGATTCTAAGTGTAGGACTGTAAAATTGAAAAGTCAAGACAAATTTAGCACTCATTATAAATGAGTGCTAACAGTTTGCCAAAAATCCAGTATTTATCAGTGTTTCCGCAATTCTAAAATTTTAATAAATCGTATGGTGATCCTAAGAATCACTCCTCCGGGAAATATTTTGCATACACATCAAAAAAGTTATCCGTAGTCACCTGTTCGTCCGTGATCAGGGTGATCTCATCCCACAGTTTGTCATTGAGCTGACGCACCAGCGTATTCACGAAGCTGTCATACTCCTGTCCGAAGACTTCCCTTTTCCGTTCCTCTACAATCTTAAGCTTATTGGCATCAGTTTCTTCTCTGTCCAGTGTATTGGTACATTTGATAATATAATATCCTCTTTCGCACTGAATCACCTGGCTCACTTCATCCGTTGCCAGGTTAAACGCTGCTTCCTCGTAGGCACTCTCCGCCTCCCCCTTACCGAAGGAATAGGTGATCTCGGAATCATCGCTGTATTTAGAAGCCAGCTCCGTGAAATCGTGTTCTCCGTCCACCGCCATGGCTCTCACCTCACAGGCTTTCTCGTAAGCTTTCTGGATAGAGCTTTCCGAATAGGGCTTTAAGTTACCGTCCATACCGGAGATGACCGCTCCGGCTTTGTCCCGAATCATTACGGCTGCTCCTGGAACAGGTCCGTTCGAATCGGCTATAATACCTTCAACTACCCCCCCCGGTGCCTCCTGGGCAAATGTCAGGGAAGGAGCAGCGACATTCAGGGCTGCGATGGCAACGAAAGCCAAGCATACCCGGATAAACGTTTGCTTCAAATGCTTGAACATAATTATGTGATGTTTATAATTCGTGGTCTTTGCAACCACTTGGACGCAAAGTTACACTTATAAATCATATTTACAAAAATTTGGCTAATAATTAAGCATTTTAGGTGTCTTTGGTTCAGTTTTATTCATTTTTGGGCA
>OQVT01002954.1_pt1 | contig 10940 bp, 7 predicted proteins | sample 1691561 | NCBI WGS metagenome assembly OQVT01 (sample SAMN03418260, study PRJEB22391) | human gut metagenome | biome: human-gut; feature: organic feature; material: feces | host: Homo sapiens | place: Tanzania | collected 2013-01
CCGCTTTTTGGTTTGACGATCGTAATTATAAATCGGTCGGCGTTCAGATTTTGAATTTTATAAGTTTTAATTCGGCGTAGTCGGGCAACCCGTTTTTGTACCGAATTTTCGGCTCGCCTTTAATAAGGGGCAGGGCGTATTCGGCGTATAACTCGTTAAGCCCCGTTCCGTCGGCGGTTATCCACTCGCGCGGCACGCGTTTTTCGGCGTTGGCGGTAACGGTTAAAGGCGTCAGCCCGTACGACAATTCGTACGGCGAAGAGTTCGTTCGGATAAAACTTACCATTTTGTCGGTTTCGCCGTTCGTCGCCGCTTCGACCGCTGTTTCGCCTGCGCGGAAGGCTTCTTCCACGTCGGTTTCGGACGCGCAATGCGCCGCGCAACGTTGCAGAATATTCAGTTCTATCGCCTTGCATTTAATCCCCGCGTTCTTTACTATCGAGCGGAGCGTCGCGCAAACGCCGCCGAGTTGCGAATGACCGAAGTTGTCCGTACTTGCCGAGTCTTCGCCGACGTACGTTCCGTCGGCGTATTTCACGCCTTCCGATACCGCTACGATGCATTTGCTTTTTTCTTTTACCACGCGTAAAACGTCCGCTTCGAATTTCCGTTTGTCGAAAGGAATTTCGGGCAGGTAAATCAAATCCGCGCCGTAGCCGTTAATCGCGGCAAGACTTGCCGCCGCGGTAAGCCAGCCCGCGTTTCTGCCCATAATTTCGAGAATTATAACCAGCGGACTTTCGTAAATACTCGCGTCGCGATTGACTTCCGCAACCGACGTGGCAACGTATTTCGCCGCGCTGCCGTAGCCGGGGCAATGGTCCGTGCCGGCAAGGTCGTTGTCTATCGTTTTGGGTATGCCTATAACGTTTACGCCGTAGCCGACTTTTTGCATATACCGCGAAATTTTATCGCAGGTGTCCATAGAATCGTTGCCGCCGTTATAGAAAAAGTACCTTACGTCGTATTTTTTGAACACTTCGAGTATGCGTTTATAATCGGTGTCGTCTTCGTTGAAGTCTTTGAGTTTGTATCTTACCGAGCCGAACGCCGAAGCGGGCGTATTTTTAAGCGCGAGCAGTTCGTTTTCGTCTTCCTTGCTCATATCGAAGAAGTCTTCGTTTAGAACGCCTTTCACGCCGTGATGAGCGCACAGAACGCCCGTAACGTTCGGATTTTTCAACGCCGCCGTTATTCCGCCGGCAACGCTTGCGTTGATGACCGCCGTCGGTCCGCCCGACTGCGCGAAAACGCATCTGCCTATAAGATTTTTCATTAGTCGTACCTTTCGTCGTTAAAGTGCAGGGATATCAGCAGAGTTTTGCCGCCATATCGTAAAGGTCTTTGTCTATATCCTTTTTCATCGAAAGCGCTTCGGTTATATCGAGATCGATGGTTTCGCGACCGTGGCAGCCTATAACGCGGTTGGTCTTGCCCTGTAAAAGCAGGTCTACCGCGTGTACGCCGAACTTGGCGGCGAGCATTCTGTCCGCCATAGACGGCGAGCCGCCGCGCTGAATGTGTCCGAGCGTGGTTACTTTAACGTCCGTGCCGGAAATAACCGAAACTATCGTTTTGATTTCGTTTTCGTTGCCCGCGCCTTCGGCGAGAACGATTACGTTCGCGGTCTTGCCGTGTTCGCGGTTGTTCTTGATTTCGTTGGCGATTTTTTGTATATCGTACGGAACTTCGGGTACGAGAATATACTCCGCGCCGCCGCAAATACCGGCGTATAAGGCGATATCCCCGCATCTTCTGCCCATAACCTTAACAAGCGAAACTCTGTCGTGCGAAGTCATCGTGTCGCGCAGAGCGTTGATTGCCCAAAGCACGGTGTTTACTGCCGTGTCGAAACCGAGCGTGTAGTCGGTGTAGGCAAGGTCGTTGTCTATCGTGCCGGGTATACCGACTACGTTTATGCCGTGTTCGTCGGAAAGCAGTTTCGCGCCCGTGAACGAGCCGTCGCCGCCGATGACGACGAGTCCTTCCACGCCGATTTTTTTAAGGTTGTCCGCCGCGATTTTTCTTACGGCGGGGTCTTTGAATTCAAGGCAACGCGCGGTCTTTAATATCGTGCCGCCGCGCTGAATGATATCGCATACGGAATGCGTATCCATTTTGATTATCTCGTTTTTCACAAGCCCGTTGTAACCGCGGTCTACGCCGTAAACTTCGAGCCCCGCGTTAAGCGCGCTTCTTACCACCGCCCTGATGCAGGCGTTCATTCCGGGCGCGTCTCCGCCGCTCGTTAAAATTGCGATTTTTTTCATAACGTAAATCTCCTATGCTTCAAAAAATTTTATTTTATCTTCGTCTACGATCGACATAAGTTCGTTGACGAGTCCTCGGCAATTTCTTACCTTTTTGTCCATTTTATAGTTTTTACCGTTGATTTTGAAATATACGGTAATATCTCCGGGGTAGGTGGCAAGCACGTCGAGCAGGTCGTCTTTAAGCCCTTGCGAATGTTCGTCGAGCACTATGCCGAGATATTGCTTTTTAGGGCATTCCGTCGGCAATTCTTCGGACTGTTCTTCGCTTACGCCGATTGCCAGATCCACCGCGACCGAAACTTTGTTGTCGTCGCGTATCTGTAATCTTCCGCGGATTTTGATAAGCGACTCTTCGCGGAGTATCGCCTTGTACTTTTCGTACTTTTTCGGGAAGAACACGCATTCTATCGCGCCGTAACGGTCTTCCACCGTAACGAAAGTCATCGTAGAACCCGAACGCGTGTTGATTTTGTTTACCGCCGTGATAATTCCGCCCAGATAGACCTGCATATCGTTTTTGACGTCGGTATACGTCTCGTTACCGTCTTCGTCTTCTTCGGTGTTGAGCAGCGCGCTCGTATCGAAAGTGCAGTCTTTGAACTTGTCCGCGTAACCGTCGAGCGGATGCCCCGTGACGTACACGCCCACTACGTTCTTTTCAAGCGAAAGTTTGGTTTTGTGGTCGTATTCTTTCAGGTTGGGGTAATTGACGGTAAACGTGGTGTCTTCTTTCAGCACGTCGCCGAACAGGCTCATCTGATTGCTTTCGCGTTGTTTGGCGATAAGCGAAACGCGTTCTATCAACTCTTCGCTCATTCCTATCATCTGCGTGCGGTATCTGCCGAACGCGTCGAACGCGCCCGCGTAGATAAGGTTTTCGACGAGTCGTTTGTTAAGGACCTTGCTTTCGCAGCGGGAAATGAAGTTTTCAAACGACGTGTATTTGCCGTGCAGTTCTCTTTCGGCGACTATCGAGTCGATTGCCGAAAGCCCTATGCCTTTTATTGCCGCAAGTCCGTATCGGATTTTCTTGTCTTTAACCGTGAAAAATCCGACGCTTTCGTTAATGTCGGGCGGAAGAACGGGTATGCCTTCTTCTTTGGCGTAGCCGACGTAGTTGCTTATTTCGTCTATGTTGGTTATGCGGTTGTTGAGTACCGCAGTCAGGAATTCGGCTTCGTAGTAAGTTTTAAGGTACGCCGTCTGGTAGGTTACCAGCGAGTACGCCGCCGCGTGCGATTTGTTGAACGCGTATTTGGCGAAGTCTTTCATTTCGTTCCAGATATCGTGCGCGACCGCTTCGGGAACTCCGCGTTTAAGACAGCCGTCTATTGCCGTGGATACCTTGCCGTGGTCTACGGTTTCGGGTTTGCCGTGAATGAAGATGACTTCTTCTTTTATCATATCGTCGACTTTCTTTTTGCCCATCATACGGCGGACCATATCCGCCTGACCGAGCGTGTACCCCGCGAGAGCCTGAACGATTTTCATAACCTGTTCCTGATACACTATACAGCCGTAAGTCTGTTTGAGTATGGGTTCGAGCAAGGGGTGGGCGAACGATACGAGTTCGGGGTTATGTTTGCATTTTATGAATTTGGGGATAGAATCCATAGGACCGGGGCGGTAAAGCGAAACCGCCGCGACTATATCTTCTATACAGGTCGGTTTAAGTTCTCTCAAAAAGCGTTGGAAGCCGCCGGATTCGACCTGAAACACGGCTTTCGTGTTGCCGGTAGAGAGCATCGCGAAGACTTTCGGATCGTCGTACGCGGAATGGTCGAAATCTATTTCCACGCCGTGATTTTGTCTGACGTATTCGATCGCCATCTTAATATCGGATAAGTTCCTTAAACCGAGAAAGTCCATTTTAAGGAAGCCGAGATGTTCGAGTTCTACGCCCGTGTACTGGCTGGTGATGTCGTCGCCGTTTCTGCCGAGCGGCATATGCCTGTCGAGAACGTCCGCGCCGATTATTACGCCGCAGGCGTGGGTGCTTGCCTGACGGGGCATATCTTCGAGTTTCATCGCTATGTCGACTATTCTCGCGATCTCCGGGTCTTCTTCGTACATTTCGACGAGTTCTTTTACGGAATAGTCCACGCCGAAGTCTTTGTCGGTTTCTTTCGGGCGGTATTTGCCGAACACTTTCATCAGAATGTTCGGGCGTTTAAGGTCGAATTCTTCGCCTTTGGCGTTCTTTGCCACCATTTTGTTGGGAATGGCTTTCGTAACTCTGTCCGCTTCCGAATAGGGCAGTTTAAGCACGCGCGCCACGTCCTTGACGGCGTTTTTCGCCGCCATCGTGCCGAAAGTGACTATCTTGCACACTCTGTCGTAGCCGTACTTGCGTCTGACGTAATCTATTACTTCCTGACGGCGGCTGTCTTCGAAGTCTACGTCGAAGTCGGGCGCGGAAACGCGCTCGGGGTTAAGAAACCGCTCGAAATAAAGGTCGTATTTAAGGGGATCGATGTTGGTTATGCCGATAAGGTAGGCGACTATCGAGCCTGCGCCCGATCCGCGCCCCGGACCTACCGAAATGCCCATTTTCCGCGCGGCGTTGATATAGTCCCAGACTATCAAAAAGTACTCTATAAAGCCTTGTTTCTGTATTACCGCGAGTTCGCTTTCTATACGGTCGCGTATTTCGGGCGTCTCTTCGCCGTACTTTTTCTTAACGCCTTCGTCTATCAGTTTGCGGATATAGACGGTAGGCTCTTCGCCCGTTTCGGGTATATAGTGCGGAAACATATAATGCCCGTACACGAACCCGAAATTGCATTTGTCCGCTATTTCCAGCGTGTTGGTTATCGCTTCTGAGTCGTCCTTGAACAGGGCGGACATCTCTTCTTCGGTTTTAAGGTAAAACTCGTCGTTGGGGAAGCGCATACGGTTAGGATCATCGTAGTCCGCGCCCGTCTGAACGCATAAAAGAACGTCCTGCGATCTCGCGTCGCTCTTTTCGACGTAATGCACGTCGTTCGTCGCGACGAGTTTTATACCGTATTTTTTCGAGTAAACGCGCAGGTACTTGTTGACTTCCGCCTGTTCGGGGATACCGTGGTCCTGCATTTCGAGATAGAAGTCGTCGCCGAACACGCCCTTGTACCATTCCACGAGTCGTTCGGCGCGGTCGAATTCGCGCCCGACGATTGCGCGCGGAATTTCGCCCGCCAGACACGCCGAAAGACATATAAGCCCTTCGCTGTGTTCTGCCAAAATCTTGCGGTCGATTCTCGGTTTATAATGGAAGCCGTCGCGGAACGCCACGGCGTTAAGATAGGCGATGTTTTTATAGCCCGTTTCGTTTTTGCAAAGGAGTACGAGATGGTTAAGTCTCGGCTTGCCTTCGTGGCAGGTAAGGTCGTCGCAGACGTAAAATTCCGTACCTATAATCGCCTTGATGCCGACCTTGTCGCACGCGTCGAAAAACGCGACCGCGCCGTACATATTGCCGTGGTCGGTTATGGCAAGCGCGGGCATTCCGAGCGCTTTCGCTCTTTTGGTAACGGCGTTTATTCTCGCCGCTCCGTCGAGAATGCTGTATTCGGTATGAACGTGTAAATGTACGAAATTACCCATAGCGTCCTTAGTCTGATTTCAGGTCAGTCCATAAAATTGATGATTACGTCGTTCTGAACGAACAGGTATTCGGGTTTTATCGAAAGCCTTTCGTCCGTAACGTCGAGATATTTTTCGGAGAGTTTGATTTTCTCCGCGTATTTTTTCGTAAAATCGGTATTAAACCGTCGGTTGAAGTCCGCGAAGTTTACGCCGTCGGTCGTACGGAGCGCAAGCATTATATACTCGAACTCGCGTTCGTCGCCTTCGATCTCTTCCGAGAAGATTTCGGCGACCTTGCCGCGCAGTATGCACGCGACGTACTCGTCTATTTTTTCGGTGTTGGTAAACCGCCGTTCGCCTATGAACGACGAAGCGGAAACGCCGAAGCCGATATACTGCCCGCGTTGCCAGTAGTTGGCGTTGTGCCGCGAACGGTAACCGTCTTTCGCGAAGTTGGAGACTTCGTAACGCTTAAATCCGTTTTCTTCGAGATATTTTACGGCGTCGTCGTAAAGGTCTGCCACTTCGTCTTCGTCGGGCAGGTCTCCGTTAAGGTATCTGCCGTACATTATAGTGCCTTCTTCGGGTTTGAGCGCGTAGCACGAAATATGTTTCGCGCCGCCTTTAATCGCAAGGTCTATAGTGGCTCTCACGTCGTCTTTGGTCTGATTTTCAAGCCCTATCATCACGTCCGCGCTGACGTTTTTGCCTTTAAGCAACTCGCAGGCGTAGAGAAAGTCTTTCGTATCGTGTATGCGGTTAAGACTGCGCAGCATTTTGTCGTCCGCGCTCTGTAACCCCACGCTGAATCGGTTGAACCCCGCCTTTTCGTACGCTTTTACCTTTTCGGGCGAGAGAGTTCCGGGGTTTATTTCGAGCGTTATTTCCGCGTCGTCCGTAATTTTGTAAAGTCTGCGCAGTTGTTTCATCGCGCCGACTATATACCGCTCGTCGACGAACGACGGAGTGCCGCCCCCGAAGTAAACCGTGTCGAACTCGTAATTTTCAAGCGATTGCGCTCTGCCTTTCATCTCTTTGTACAGGCAGCCGAAATAAATTTCCGCCTTGCCGATTTCTTTGGGGTAAGACGCGAAGTCGCAGTATATGCATTTGCTTTTGCAAAAGGGAACGTGTACGTAAATTCCGCTCATTTTACTTGTCCTGACTGTCGATTTTAAGTATCGACATAAACGCTTCGCTCGGAACTTCCACAGAACCGAGTTGCCGCATTTTCTTTTTGCCTTCTTTCTGCTTTTCAAGCAGTTTTTTCTTACGCGTTATGTCGCCGCCGTAGCACTTTGCGAGAACGTCTTTGCGCAGGGCTTTGATAGTCTCTCTCGCGATTATTTTGCCGCCGACCGCCGCCTGAACGGGTATTTCGAACATCTGGCGGGGGATAACGTCTTTAAGTCTTTCCGCCAACGCTCTGCCGCGCGCGTAAGCCTTGTCTTTATGCACTATTATCGACAGCGCGTCGCACACGTCGCCGTTGAGCATCATATCGAGTTTTACGAGATCGCTTTTTTCGTAGCCGGAAATTTCGTAGTCGAACGACGCGTACCCGCGCGTGCGGCTTTTAAGCCCGTCGAAGAAGTCGAAAATTATTTCGTTGAGCGGGAGTTTATAGTTGAGTTTTACCCTTTTCGCGTCAAGGTAAGTCATATCGGTGAACACGCCGCGTTTTTCCTGACACAATTCCATTATCGCGCCGACGTAATCGGGCGGGGTGTATATATCCGCGTGGATTATCGGCTCTTCGCAATAGTCTATATACGATACGTCGGGGAAGCGGCTCGGATTGTCCACCACCAGAACTTCGCCGTCGGTCTTATGCACTTTGTACGATACCGACGGAGCGGTGGTTATTATTTCGAGATCGAACTCGCGTTCTATACGCTCCTGAATGATTTCCATATGCAGAAGCCCGAGAAACCCGCATCTGAACCCGAACCCGAGCGCGGCGGAGTTGTCCGGCTCGAAAGTGAGCGACGCGTCGTTGAGTTTAAGTTTAAGCAAAGCGTCTTTAAGGTCGTTGAATTTGCTTCCGTCAAGCGGGTAAATACCCGAAAATACGACGGGCTGAACCTTTTTATAGCCGGGCAGGGGGTGGAGCGCGGGGTTGTTCGCATCGGTTATCGTATCGCCGACGGCTACGTCTTCTATGCTTTTAATGCTTGCCGCTATATACCCTACTTCGCCCGCCGAAAGCGATTTTTTCGCGACGAGACGGGGGTTGAACGTGCCTACTTCGGTAACGTCGAACTGTTTGCTGCCCGTAAAGGTCTTTATCCGCACGCCTTCGCTTACCGTTCCGTCCATTATCCTTACGAAACATATTACGCCCTTGAAGTTGTCGTAATAACTGTCGAATATGAGCGCGGACAGCGGCGCGTCGTCGTCGCCGACGGGCGGGGGAACGAGTTTTACCACCTGTTCGAGAACCTGATCTATATTAGTGCCGTTTTTGGCGGAGATGCGGGGCGCGTCCGCGCCGTCGAGACCGATTACGTCTTCTATTTCTTTGGCTACCGCGTCGGAATCTGCCGAAGCGAGATCGATTTTGTTTATGACGGGTACTATTTCGAGATTGTTGTCGAGCGCGAGATAGCAGTTGGCAAGCGTCTGCGCTTCTATGCCCTGCGTGGCGTCTACTATAAGAATCGCGCCTTCGCACGCGGCGAGCGACCGCGAAACTTCGTAAGTGAAGTCGACGTGGCCGGGTGTGTCGATAAGGTTAAAGATATAGTCTTTTCCGTCCTTTGCCGTGTACGCCATTCTGACGGGCGTGAGTTTTATGGTAATGCCGCGTTCTCTTTCAAGGTCCATCGAATCGAGAAGTTGGTCTTCCATATCCCTTTCCGCCACTTGCCCCGTGATTTCCATAATACGGTCGGCAAGGGTGGATTTGCCGTGATCGATATGCGCGACTATACAAAAATTTCTTATATTTTCTTTGGCTTTTCTTGCCACGGGGAATAAATCTCCTTAAAGTCGGTAATTCTTCGTGTATAGTATATATAAAAACTCCGAATTTTGCAAGTCATTTAAGGCGGATTGTTTATATATTTATTCGCGCGAACGATTGACAAACGCTTTTCGGGGGCGGTATAATACGGCTGTAAAAACGAAAAGGCAGGGCTTTTTATGAAAACGAGAATAACCGACGATTTCTGGCTGATGAAATCGCCCGTGGCGCACAGGGGGCTGCACGACGAAACTATACCCGAAAACAGCCGCGCCGCGTTTGAAAACGCCGTAAAACACGGCTATCCGATAGAGACCGATATTCAACTTACCAAAGACGGCGTACCCGTGATTTTTCACGACGCGAATATGAAACGAATGACGGGCGAAGACGTTGCCGTCCGTTCGGTAACGCTTGAAGAAGTGCGCCGTATGCGGCTTGCGGGTACGGACGAAGGGATAATGACCGCGGAAGAGTTTTTTCGGTTCGTCGACGGAAGAGTTCCGCTCGTAATCGAATATAAAACTCAGCCCGACAAAGAGACGATAGTGGATAAAACCCTGCCGTATCTCGACGCGTATAAGGGCGAATTCGTCGTTCAGTCGTTCGATCCGTTGATCGTCAGAACGTTAAGATTGCGCCGCCCGCAGTTCATACGCGGTCAACTGATCTGCAAAGACAGGCATAAAGACCAGAAATTTTTAATCGACAGAGCTTTGGCTCACGGATTTTTCAACTTCCTGTCCAAACCCGATTTTATAAATATGAACGTAAACTATCTGCCCGTTTCGCGCGCTATGCGCAGGGGCAAAAAACTCGTGTGCTGGACGATCCGTACCGAAGAAGAAAGACGGAAAGCCGAAAAGTACGCGGACAACTATATTTTTGAAAATATCCGCCCGTGATTTTCGCGGCGGGATCGTCGGAGAAAGATGAAGTACGATTATACCGTTGAAGGAATGACTTGCTCCGCCTGCTCGGCGCGAGTCGAAAAATGCGTTAAAAAAATAGAAGGCGTGGAGTCCGCGTCGGTCAATCTGCTGACGGGCGCGCTCTGCGTTACGGCGGAAACCGACCTTACCGCCGAAATAAGCAAAGCCGTAACCGCAGAAGGGTATAAGGTAAAAATCGGCTTTGACCGCGCGCGCGGTTCGGGGCGGCAGAACGCGCTGAAAAAGCGGCTGATAATATCCCTGCCGCTCGTCGCGTTTTTAATGTATATCGCGATGGGTTCTATGATAGGTATTCCCGTGCCGTGGTTTTTAGACGCGATGAATATGAAAGGCGCGGTTTACGGTCTGGCGGCGCAGGCGGTCGTGGCGGCGGCGATAATAGCCGTCAACTTCGAATACTACTCCAAGGGTTTCAAAAACCTGTTTACGCTGAAACCTAATATGGACAGTCTCGTCGCGCTCGGCTCGTCGGCGTCCTTTTTATACGGAGTATTTTCGGCGGCGGTTATCGTAAAGGGCAGCGTAACGGGCGATCACGCGCTTATGGAACGGTATATGAAAAACCTTTACTTCGAAGGTTCGGCGATGATAGTCGCGCTTATAACGCTCGGTAAGTTTTTAGAAGAAAAGTCCAAAAACAAGACCACTTCCGCGATAGGTAAACTGCTTGAATTAGCCCCCGATAAGGCGATTATCGAAATAAACGGCGAAGAAAAGGAAATCCCTTCGCAGGATATAAAAAAAGGCGATACGGTAATACTCAAAGACGGCGCGAGAGTGCCTTGCGACGGCTCGGTTATTTTCGGCGACGGCTACGCCGACGAGTCGGCTATAACCGGCGAGAGTATGCCCGTTTACAAAAAAATCGGCGATAAAGTCGTCCGGTTCGCAATGGTTCAGGTTGCAAATTAAGTCGGCGGGGCCGACAGCCAATGCGTGCGCCAGCCGGTCGATATTCGGTACGCCATTGGGCGTGCTCGGTATCGTTCCCGCGGAAGCAAACGAAAGTCGCATGTCATTGCGAACCAGTGCTCACACTGGTGTGGCAATCCCCCGGTTCTTCCGAGAACCGATAAAATAAATTTATAAATTCTTTTCATGAATATATAGGAGGATAATGATTATGGCAAAGATTATTGGTATTGACCTTGGTACTACAAATTCCTGTGTTGCTGTTCTGGA
>OQVT01002957.1_pt1 | contig 10932 bp, 13 predicted proteins | sample 1691561 | NCBI WGS metagenome assembly OQVT01 (sample SAMN03418260, study PRJEB22391) | human gut metagenome | biome: human-gut; feature: organic feature; material: feces | host: Homo sapiens | place: Tanzania | collected 2013-01
GTATTACGAAAGTATTCATATCTATCGGTTATCTATCGGTTATGTATCGGTTATCCTATACGCAGGTCGCGGTGAGGGTATGGGACAACCGGGCGAATTTTAGCAAGGGATAGGCAAGGGATAGAGAGGGTGAAAAAGAGGTATAAGAGAGGTGAGTGGTAGGGTAGTGGTAGGGGGATATATCCGAGACCGGACGCTCCCGCTCGTTCAGAATGCTTTACCTAAATATACCAATACACTTGCGTATATCAAAAATAAGTCGTACCTTTGCAGCCCAATTAGGGAAACTTACACATTTCCCAATTTACAAATTAATCATAAAAGAGGATGGATTTGACTGCTTGCAACCTCTATAAAAGAATGCTAAAACCTTGTGCCACAAGACCAAAACAGTCCCTTGTGGCTTATTTTTTGTTATATCCCTACCGGATACAGAGATTATGAACTACTTATTTACATCAGAAAGCGTCGGCGAAGGACATCCCGACAAAGTGGCAGACCAGATCAGTGATGCAATTTTGGACAATTTTTTGGCACAAGACCCGCGCAGCCACGTGGCATGCGAAACCCTCGTTACTACAGGACAAGTCGTAGTGGCAGGCGAAATCACCAGTAGTGGCTATGTGGACATTCAGCAGGTGGTGCGCGACACAATCAAAAAAATCGGTTATACCAAATCGGAATATAAGTTTGAGTCGGAGAGTTGCGGTATATTGACTGCCATTCACGCACAGTCTGCGGACATCAATATGGGCGTGAGCCGTGCCACGCGTATGGCGCAAGGTGCAGGCGACCAAGGTATGATGTTCGGGTATGCCACCGCAGAGACCGAGAACTATATGCCTCTGACCCTCGACATGGCGCACACCATAGTATATACGCTCGCGCGCATACGCAAGGAGGGCAAAGAGATGACCTACCTCCGCCCTGATTCGAAAAGCCAGGTTACTATCGAGTACAACGAGCATAACGAACCGGTGCGTATCGACACCATCGTCATCTCTACACAGCATGACCCCGACGTGTCGCAAGAGCAGATTCGGCAGGATATGATAGACATCGTGCTTCCGCGTGTGGCTACCCGCGATGCACGTTATACCAAGTTGCTGCAAGGCGAATACAAACTGCTCGTTAACCCTACGGGTAACTTTGAGATAGGTGGTCCTCACGGCGATACGGGGCTGACCGGGCGCAAAATAATAGTAGATACCTACGGCGGGCGTGGTGCTCACGGCGGCGGTGCTTTCTCGGGCAAAGACCCCTCGAAGGTCGATCGCTCGGCGGCATATGCGGCGCGGTGGATAGCCAAGAATATGGTGGCTGCAGGCGTGGCACGCGAGATGCTTGTGCAGGTCAGTTACGCCATTGGCGTTGCCAAACCCGTGAGCCTGTTTGTGGATACCTACGGAACGGCAGCCAAAGGAATAAAAGACGCAGATATCGTGCGAGTAATCAATCGCCTGTTTGACCTCCGTCCCGCGGCCATTGCACGCGATTTGCACCTCTGCGAACCTATTTACGAGGAGACAGCGAAGTACGGACACGTCGGGCGTACACCGGAGATCGTGGAGAAAAACTTTGTCGGCGAGAATGGCAAACCGATTACAAAACAAGTGGAATTGTTCACATGGGAGAAACTCAATCGTGTGGATGACATCCGTAAAGCGTTCAAACTATGACTAAAACCGCTAAACAAACTCTGCTCGTCAGTGCGATAGTTCTTGTGGCTGTGGCGCTTGACCAGGCTCTCAAAATCTATATCCGCACTCACTATGCACTCGGCGAGGCGCACCCGATTACGTCGTGGTTTTGGATTTGCTTCGTCGAGAACGATGGTATGGCATTCGGTATCGAGTGGTTCTCCAAGTTGGCACTGACCCTTTTCCGTATTGTCGTAGTGGGCTTGCTCGGCTGGTATATCCACGTCCTTATCCGCAAGCACCAACCGCGTACGGGCTACCTTGTCTCGCTGGCACTGATTATCGCCGGGGCGCTCGGCAATATCGTGGATTGTGTGGCGTATGGCAAAATTTTCGGCTATGCAGGTTGGATGTATGGCAAGGTGGTGGATATGCTCTATTTCCCGCTGATACACAATAGTGCGGGCGAAGTGCTGTTCTTCCGACCGGTATTCAATCTCGCCGACTCGTGTATCACTTGTGCCGTCATCATCATCCTGCTTTTCTACCGCCGCGACCTCAACGACTCGTTAGAGAAAAACAACGAGAGCAAAGAAAATGCGTAATAAGGCAAAATATAGGCTTCGGACATTGTGCATTATGCATTGTGCATTATGCATTGTCCTCTGCGGCTGCCGGCCTCGTGGGGTACTCTCGTCAAGCGAGATGCGCTCGGTTCTTCACGACTTGCACCACGCTGAGGCGGTCTTGCAGGTGGCTGGGTATAACTATGGGCATGATGAGGCAGTGGCGAAATACTATCAGCAGATATTGGACGACCATGGTATCACGCAGGCACAGTTCGATAGTTCGCTTGTCTGGTACACCAACCACCCCCAGCGTTTTGATAAGATCTATCCCCGTGTAGTCAGGGATTTGGAAGCAGATAGGGAAGAATGGCGTGCGCAGCACGAAATGAAACAGACCTTGCTCAATATGCAGGCGGAGGATATCGAACCGCAGCCGCAGAAAAAATCGCTGGAAGAACTTTATTGGGAACTGCAGTACGGCTTGCCTGTCCGCTATCTAATGGGGGCGCCGCAAGATTATCCCGCCGATGCACTCCCGTCTCTCCTTCCGCCTGTCGGGGAAAATATGCATAATATGCAATCTATGGAGTCATAATACCGATTACGTAGAAAAGACGTAAAAAAGACGTAGAAAGAAAACGTTTTTGCTATGCGTTTATGCATTTTGTAAACTGCATAAACGGTATAAATTCGCTTTCGCAATAAAAAATCATAACATTTATTTGTGTATCTCGAAAAATAGTCGTACCTTTGCACGCTTTTTCGGGTGTATTGTGTCCGCACGGATATAAAACCACATAAAGCATATATTTATCAACGTTGAACTGGGCAGTGGCTTCGCGTCGGCAATGCGGTGCAAGCACGTCAGCAGTCGGCTAATTGCGAAACGTAAACGATGTCTGTCGGTTCAACCTAAAACAAACAATAACTAATGGATACTTTAAGTTACAAGACAGTGTCGGCTAACAAGGCTACCGTTCAGAAAGAATGGGTGGTTATCGACGCTCAAGATCAGGTACTTGGTCGTATGTGCACGAAAGTGGCTAAGTTGCTTCGTGGTAAGTACAAACCTTCGTACACGCCTAACGTGGATTGCGGCGACAACGTAATCATTATCAATGCAGACAAGGTGAAACTGACGGGCAACAAGTGGAATGACCGCATCTATATCCGCTACACGGGTTTCCCCGGTGGGCAGCGTGAGATGACTCCTGCTCAGTTGCTAGAGAAAGGTGCAGATCGTCTGATTACCAAGGTGGTAAAGGGTATGCTTCCCAAGAACCGTCTCGGTGCACGCCAGATTACCAATCTCCACGTATTTGCCGGTGCAGAGCACAATATGCAGGCACAACAACCCAAACAAATTGATATCAACACTCTTAAATAATAGAAGGTATGGAAGTTATTAATGCATTAGGTCGTCGTAAATCGGCAGTCGCTCGTGTTTACGTTAGTGAAGGTGCAGGTAAGATTACGATCAACGGTCGCGACATCGAAACCTATTTCCCTTCTTCTATTCTCCGCTACATCGTTCTTCAGCCGCTGAACAAATTGGAGGCTGCTGAGAAATACGATATCAAGGTAAACCTTGTAGGTGGTGGTTTCAAAGGACAGGCAGAGGCGCTGCGTCTCGCTATCGCCCGCGCATTGGTGAAAATCAATCCGGAAGACAAGTCCGCTCTCAAGGCTGAAGGCTTTATGACTCGCGACGCTCGTGAAGTGGAGCGTAAGAAACCGGGTCAACCCAAAGCACGCAAGCATTTCCAGTTCAGCAAACGTTAATTGGCTATACTACTCCAAACCACGTGGACTCCTTCGGGACTACCGCGTGGTTCTTTCGGTTTCCCTCAAAGCAGTATTTGGCTGCTTGCTCTGCCGCTTGATGACGGCGGGGTGGCAGGCTGACCGATTGCAACGGAGAAATAAACAATAATTTATTCAAACAAACTAAAACATCAATCAAAATGAGAACTAATTTTGATCAACTTCTCGAGGCCGGTTGCCATTTCGGTCACCTCAAACGTAAATGGAATCCCGCAATGGCTCCTTATATCTATATGGAGCGCAATGGTATTCACATCATCGACCTCAACAAAACGGCTGTTAAAGTTGACGAGGCAGCAGAAATCCTGAAGAACCTCGCTAAACAAGGTCGTAAGATTCTTTTCGTTGGTACCAAGAAACAGGCACAAGAGGTTGTCGCACAGCACGCTACCGAGGTGGGTATGCCGTACATCACCGAGCGTTGGGCAGGTGGTATGCTTACCAACTTCCCCACTATCCGCAAGGCTGTCAAGAAAATGTCGTCTATCGACAAGATGATGACCGATGGCACTTTCGACAACATCTCGAAGCGCGAGAAACTCCAAATCACCCGTCAGCGTGAGAAATTGGAGAAGAACCTGGGTTCTATCGCCGATTTGACCCGTCTCCCGAGCGCAATCTTTGTGGTTGACGTGATGAAGGAGCATATTGCTGTAGCAGAGGCTAACCGTCTGGGTATTCCTGTATTCGGTATCGTTGATACCAACTCGAATCCTAACAATATCGATTATGTAATCCCCGCTAACGACGACGCAACCAAGTCTATCGACGTTATCATGGCTGCTGTTTGCGAGGCAATCAAAGAGGGTATCGAGGAGCGCAAAGTGGAGAAGGCCGACGAAGAGGCTGCTCAGGCGCAGGCTAATACCGAGGCTCCTGCTCCCAAAGAGCGTCGTCAGCGTGTGCGCAAAGCCGCTCCTGCTGCTCAGAAAGCAGAGGACGCAGAGGGCGCAGCCGAGTAATCTACACATTTACAAATTGTTAATTTACAAATTGAATTATGGCTGTTACATTAGCAGATATCAAAAAACTGCGTGACATCACCGGCGCAGGTATGATGGACGTCAAGAAAGCCTTGGAAGAGGCTAATGGCGACTTTGAAGTAGCAACAGATCTGCTCCGTAAGCGTGGTCAGGCTATCGCTGCAAAGCGTAGCGACCGTGTGGCAAGCGAGGGCTGTGTCCTTGCAAAGGCAGTAGATGGCTTCGGTGCTATCGTGGCTGTTAAGTGCGAAACCGACTTTGTGGCAAAGAATGCAGATTTCGTAGCAATGGTTAAGTTGCTCCTTGACGCCGCTATTGACCAACGTCCTGCTGACTTGGCTGCTCTCAAAGCACTTAAGATTGGTGATTTTACAGCAGAAGAAATCGTTACTGAGCGTTCTGGTGTTACTGGTGAGAAAATGGAATTGAGTGATTACGCATTCCTCTCTGCACCCAAAGTAGACGCCTACAACCACCTCGGTAATAAACTCTCGTCTCTCGTCGCTGTGGCTAACACGGATGCTGATCAGGAGACCGTTCACGGTATCTCTATGCAGGTCGCTGCTATGGCTCCTATCGCTCTTGATGCTGACCATGTTGCACAAGAGGTTAAGGACAAAGAGTTGGCTGTCGCTATCGAGAAAACCAAACAAGACGAGGTCAACAAAGCCGTTGAGAACGCACTCCGTAAGGCTGGTATCAACCCTGCACACGCTGATAGCGAGGAGCATATCGAGTCCAATACCGCTAAGGGTTGGCTCACCGCTGAGCAGGCTGAACAAGCACGTCAAATCCGTGCTAATGTACCTGCTGAGGCAGAGGCTGCTATCAATATGAAGAAGGTAGAGATGATTGCACAAGGTCGTCTCGGTAAGTTCCTCAAAGAGAATACACTCGTTGAGCAGGCTTACATCATGAGCGATGCTAAGGAATTGGTGAAGGACATCTTGAAAAAGAACAATGTCCAAATTACTGACTTCCGTCGTGTAACTCTCAACGAGGAGTAATTCTCCTGTCTGTCGAGTAAACTAAAATCTCCCGCAAGGATTCCTTGCGGGAGATTTTAGTTTACTGCTCTCTTATTGTCAGTTATTCGATTGATTATTGGAAGAACGTGAAGTTCACGCTTCCATAGGAACGATGGGAGTCGAAATGCGGGTGGTTGGAGAAATCGTAGTCCTTGCCGTGTTCTAAAACAAACAGTCCATCCGGGCGTAAGAGGTTTTTCTCAAAGATTAAATCGGGCAGGGTAGGCAATGCTTCCAAAGCATATGGCGGATCGGCAAAGATGAAATCGAATTGCAGCTGGCAGGCGTTGAGAAACTTGAATACATCGCCGCGTATGACGGTTAGGTTTCGTATTCCCAATTGTTTGCAAGCCGAGATAATGAAGTTCTGCTGTGTATGTGCCACCTCCACTGCCGTTACCTCTTTGGCGCCTCGGCTCACAAACTCCAATCCTATACCGCCTGTACCGGAAAAGAGATCGAGCATCTCGCAATCCTCAAAATCAATGCGGTTATTGAGCAGGTTGAACAGGCTCTCTTTGGCAAAATCGGTGGTGGGGCGCGCGGTTATATTTTTAGGGGGCGCCAATCGACGCCCCCTAAATTGTCCGGATATTATTCGCATAATCGAACGAAGAATAATGAACCATGAACCAAGAACGAATAACTCGTCATTCTCAATTCATCATTCATAATTATTTATTATTCCCAGTTGCCGGCGTTGTTGTTCGGTGCTTCCACGCTACCTACTTTCAATCCCGTATAGTGTTCCAGTTTCTTCTCTTTGTCGATGAGGTTTACCAATTCCTGTTGGTTCAGGTCGCCCAGATAGGTGTCAAACGGTGCGCGTGCCTCAAACAGCGGTACTCGGATACCCTGACTGGTGGTATAGTTGTTGTTTACCTCAATTTCAAATTTGGTCTTGTTGGTGTAGGGGATATAGATGATTTCATCGATATTGCTCTCGTTGTACTCACCTTTGTAGAGGCTCTGAATCAGGTTGCTCTCGATGGTATCACGGCGGAAACCGCTCAAGCCGTTCTCAATAACGTCTTTATCGTTAGCCCAAATATAGGCATAGAGTTCTGTATCGCCGGCGAAATCCTGCTTTTTGAGGGCCTTTTTCTTGGCGGTCTCAACGATTTTGGCTGCTTTCGGCTCAGTCAGACCTGCTTCGAGTTGCTTGTCGGTAAGACTTCCCTCTTTCATAACCTCTTTCTTGGTAGCGGTTTTGAGGAAAAGAATTAAACTATCGGCGTCAGCCATATAGCGACCGTTTTGGCGGTTAAACTCCACCTCCGCAGTACGCAAATTAACCAAATTCTTCACTACAGCTACCTCACGGGCAGTACGTTTCTCCTCAAACTGAATAGGAGTAACAACGCTCACTACGCAGAAATAAGCCATTGCGACTGCTGCGATGCTGAGCAAAGTAATCATAATTGCTTTTGTTGCTTTCATCTTATCTGGTATAATTTTTGTGTTTCTTGATATAGTGTGCACTTACTGCACAAAACCGCCGCAAAGTTACGCTTTTTTTTTTATATGTGCAAAAAAAAGCGTATTTTTGCCACCGAAATCAAGTAGAGAGGAGAACGCATTATGGAAGATAGCAATCAGGTACTATTTCAGATTCTGACCGAGCGTTTGGAATTGCTCCGTCAGTTGGACAAAGAGGACGATTCCGACAGACGCCGACACATTGCAAAAGAGACACAGATGCTCCATGCTCCATTGGCACACAGGCTTGGTTTGTATCAAATCAAAACCGAGATGGAGGACCTTGCCCTCAAGTTTACCGACTACAAGACCTATAAGTATATCGCGCACGCGCTCAACGCCAAAAAGTCGGAGCGGGATGCCTATATCGCGCGTTTCATCGCCCCTCTCGAGCAAAAACTCACAGAGGCGGGTTTTGTATTCACTATCAAGGGGCGTCCCAAGTCGATTCACTCTATCTACCACAAGATGCAGGCGCAGCATTGTGATGTGGATAGGATTTACGACTTGTTTGCCATACGTATCATTCTGGAGTCTCCAGCCGACCGCGAAAAGCAGGATTGTTGGCAGGTCTATTCGCTCATTACGGACATTTTTCAACCTAATCCGAAACGCCTACGCGACTGGTTATCGGTGCCTAAAGAGAACGGTTACGAGAGTCTGCATACCACCGTCCTCGGTCCGGACGACCGTTGGGTAGAAGTGCAAATCCGCACAAGACGCATGGACGAGGTGGCGGAAAAAGGTGTGGCGGCGCACTGGGCGTACAAGGGGGTCAAGGGAAATATCCTTGCCAATAAGCAGTATGTCTATGTCTTCACGCCTACGGGCGATTTGCGTCGTCTGCCTGCCGGTGCCACGGTGCTCGATTTTGCCTATAGTATCCACTCCGACGTGGGCGACCACTGTGTCGGAGGGCGTATCCGCAACCAGAATGTGTCGATTAGACAGCAGTTGCAGAACGGCGACCAGATAGAGATTTCTACCTCCCCAAACCAAAAACCGAATGCCGATCACTTCCGGAGTGTCCGGAACATCCTGTGCAAAGAGCTGGACAACCTCGCGCTCAATTTCGTTCATCTGCTCAAAGTTGCTCACATCATAGCCCTGCAGCATCAAGTCCACAAAAAAAATCCGCTCCCTCACCGCGCAGACGCCCCAAAAAGCCAAATATCTTCGTTCGCTTTTTGCATGGTTTGGTCCGCCGGTTATACTTTGGCAGCAAAACGTTGTTCAAGTTTGCCCTGTTCATTCCCATTCTGGTTTTCATGGTCTGGTTCAGCTATACGGTAGACCGCAGCGGCCTGTTCCAGGGTGCGCTGGCCCCCCGCCGCATCGTGGATTTGATGCTGCAAGGGTACGATGTAACAAACTTCGAGCAGATGGACGAGCGCCAGGTGGTACAATTGTTTGCGCAGGATGTGGAGCAGGCGCTGCGGGAGTGCGGATTGACGGGAAAGGACTTCGCGGCCTTTGTGAAAACGCCTGGAACGGACGGCGGCGCGGACTACGGCCTGCGCTATGAGGAGCTGATCGCCCTGTGTATCCGGCAGGTCCAGAGGCTGCGGGAAAGAGTGAGGAAATTGGAGGAAACGGCATGAGTAAGCTTTCGAATGCGATCGGCGCGCTGCGTATGGGGCTGGTGGAGGCGGTCAACGCCTCTGGGCTTCCGCCGTGCGTCGTCGGAATGGTGCTCGATCAGGTGCGCGAGCAGGTGCGGCTGCTCGAAGCGCAGGAGGACGCGGAAACAGAGGAGAAAAAGGAGGAGGACAATGGCGCTTTACAGAGTGCAGGGTAACGGAAAGGCTCCGGCAGGGCTGCAGGCGGGCGACGAGGTCGTGACGGGCGGCGGCACGTACCGCATTCTCGGCGTGAACGCCGACGGCAGCTACCGCAGCTCGCTCAGCAACAAATATCAGACGATCTATAACTATCGCGGCAGCTACGGAACGGCTCCGGCCGGTCAGACGGACACAGCGCAGGTCAGAACGCCCGGCTATACGCCGTCCGGCGCGGCAAGCGAGGCGAAGGCGGCGCTGGATCGGGTGCTGGCGGAAAAGCCCGGCAGCTATACGTCCCGGTGGGACAAGGAATTGGATTCGCTCTATGAGCAGATCGCGAACCGGAAGGCGTTTTCCTACGATCTGGGGGCAGACCCGATGTACCGGCAGTACCGGGAGCAGTACCAGAGCGCGGGACGGCTGGCGATGGAGAACACAATGGGGGCGGCGGCAGCGCTCACGGGCGGCTACGGCTCAAGCTACAGCCAGCAGGCAGGGCAGCAGGCGTACAATGCGTATTTGCAGAAGCTCAATGAGGTTGTGCCGGAGCTCTATGCACAGGCGCGCGATCAGTATGACCGCGAGGGGACGGCGCTTTCCGAGCGCTATGCGCGCATCAGCAGCCGTGAAAAGAGCGACTATGACCGCTACCGCGATCAGATGTCGGACTATTACGCGGAGCTGTCCGACGCGCGCAGCGCGTATCAGAGCGAGGCGCAGCGCAGCGAGAATCTGGCGCTGCAGTATGCGAAGCTGGCGAACGATAATTACTGGAACGAGCTGAACTATCGCTCCGACCGGGAGGATGCGGCGAACGCGCAGTACTGGAAGCAGCTTGCCTACGCGGACAAGCAGGCGGCCGAAGCGGAAAAGGCCGCGCAGGCCGTGTGCGCCCGGGGGCCGGGCGTTGGCGCGGCGCTGGCGGCGCTTTTGTGCCTTTGGCGTTACCGGCCGAAGGGGCGCGGCTCAGCACCTGCCCGATGGCAAGGGCCATCAGCGCGCGGCCATCAGGCAGCTGGGCCCACAGTGCAAAGCAGGCCAAAAACCAGCTGCACAGGCGGATCACCGCAAAAGCGCCGCAGTGCGGATCGGCCAGGATCTGCTGTTTTTTTTCGGGGGAGGCACAGCTGGCCAGTGCATCGCAGGCGTCGGCAAAGCCGTCCAGATGAATGCCGCCCGTTATCAGCACCGGCAAAAGGCACAGCCCCGCCGCCCGCAGCACGCTGCCCGCTCCCAGCACCCGGCACAGCGCCGCAAAGCCCAAAAGCCCCGCGCCGCTCACCAGCCCCACTGCCGGAAATGCGCACAGCGCATAGCGCATATTTTGTTTGTTCCATACGGGCTGGGGCAGCGGCACGGCTGAAAACATACCGAACGCCACCGCCAGCGTTTGCAAAAATATCTTCATGGTTTTTCCTGCGTAGGACGTATAGGCGCTTGGCCACGGATTTAAGCCGCGGACAAGGCGCTCAATGGACACCGCGTCCTTCGTCCAGTCGATATGTCCCATTTCTTTCGTGAGCATCTTCGCGTAGGATGTACCGGACTCTCCCTGCGGAGTTCTCGTAATCGTTCCGTTTTCCAGTCCCTCTAAAGTGGATAAGATCATGGATCCACCGAGGGCAGAG